>OBEQ010595798.1_pt1 | contig 15390 bp, 13 predicted proteins | sample 1670901 | NCBI WGS metagenome assembly OBEQ01 (sample SAMEA104232315, study PRJEB22302) | groundwater metagenome | biome: forest; feature: aquifer; material: groundwater | place: USA | collected 2011-08-07 | depth 5.4 m | reverse complement strand
TACCCTTCCACCAGTGGTGGAGCTAACGGCGGAGCTAATGATTGTTCCCGCGCGCTAGGTGCTGATTGGCAGACTTTTGGTTATAACGGTGTTGCTAACACAACTTATTGTAAACATTTCGTCACTCTAGCCCTTTCTTCATCAGCGCCAGTAAACAATACTAATACCAATCCTAATCCTAATAACACTAATACCGTCCTTCCCAATCTCGCTATTCAGCTTCCAAACGGCCTTACGGCAACCGCAGGAACATCTTTCTCTATTATCGCCACCATAGTTAATAACGGTCAGGCCAGAACTCAAGGAAATTCCTGGACCCAGACTGCTTTTTCTGGTCCAGGTCTTCCAACTGCTGGCCAAATCAACGGTTTTGGCGTGCCAACTCTGGAGGTTAACTCCTCTTATGTTCAAAGTTTATCCTTTACCCCGCCGCAAGTTGGAACTTATTACGTCGGGGTATGTGTTGATGTTAACTATCAAGTAACCGAATCCAACGAAAGCGATGCTGACAACTGTCGAACTGTGGCAATAATAGTAAATCCGAATACTACTACCACTACCGCTACTAATTCCAATACTAATAATTACAACACTAACACCACTAGTAATTACAATACCACCAATACTACCAATACCACGCAAACTAATACCACCTCTACTAACACCAATACTAATACTAATCAAAATTCCACCGGCCAACCTCCTACGACTACCACCAATTTCGCAACTAATATAAATCAAACTTCCGCAACCCTCAATGGTTCTGTTAACCCCAACAACTCTGCAACGGAAGGTTGGTTTGAATATGGAACTACGGCCTCTTTGGGAAGTCAAACCGGATCTCAAACTATGGGCAACTCTTCTGCCAATTTAAACCTTTCTTACTCTGTTGCGGGATTACAATTAAACACCACTTACTACTTCCGCGCTGTGGCTCAAAATTCATACGGCGCCGTAAGAGGCAGTATTTTATCCTTCACCACCGCTATTCAACAAACAACGCAACAGTTCGGTTCCTCCCCAATTATCTATACTAATCCACCCAGCGGAGTTGGGCCGACTTATGCAACTTTGCAAGGATATATCAACCCCAATAATTTATATACCAATGCTTGGTTTGAATACGGAACAACTCCTTCTTTGGGCTCGTCAATCAGCTCTAATTCAATTGGAGCCGGCTCTTCTTTTGTTAATTTTTCTCAAACCTTAACCGGCCTTTCGCCCAATACCACCTATTACTATCGCGCGCTAGCGCAAAACTCCAATGGTATTGCGTATGGCAACATCTTAAATCTAATAACCGTAAACTCTTATTCTTACTCTTATACCTCTTATGCCCAAGGCAACGAAAGAGCGCCGATTGTCGCAACTAGATCAGCTTCATCCATTTTTCAAAACGTGGCCATTCTCAACGGATCGGCCGTGCCCAATAATCTTTTAACTTCGGCTTGGTTTGAATGGGGCCAAACTCCGGCCTTAGTAAATTCAACAGTGCGGCAGACTTTGGTCGGCAACTATAACTCTTTAGATTTTTCCAACAATATTACCGGATTATCTTCAAATACCACCTACTATTATCAAGCGGTAGCAGAAAATGCCCAAGGCAGAGTGCGGGGCATTTTGTTAAGTTTTAATACCCTGTCGCAGTTTGAATACTCAACCGTTGTTCCCGCGATAACATACGCTAGACCAATAGTAACACAACAAAAAACACCGGTAGAAACTACGGCGCCAAAAGTTTCTCTAATTCTTACCAACGATAAAAACGAACTTAAGGCCGGGGATATTATAAATTTAACCGCGGTTTATTTAAACGGGGATGATGATCCAATTCATGATCTATCCTTAAAAATTTCGTTTCCCGAAGAGGCCGAATATCTAAACGCCAGCTTACTTCCTGTTTTTATATCCCAATCGCAAATTGGTTTTATGGTAGGAACTCTAGGCGCGCACAGCCAGGGCGCGATAAATAGCAGAGCCGTAATTAAACCAAAAGCAATTCAGGGAAATAATTTGATTTGGAACTTTACCCTAGATTACAAAGATAATTTAAACAACCCGCGATCGATTAACAATTTTATTACGATTAAAACATCCCCGCAATCAGCGAGCGGTGGTTTGGCAACGATGATAGGCGCCAGCGGTATTTTTCGATCTTTTCTCTTTTGGATTCTAAGCATAATAGTGGCTGTGGTTTCTTTTTACTTAATCTTTAGAGCAACTTCAGGACAAAGAGAAAAGTAAAAGGGCTGCCGAATGGCTAAGCCCTTGTTTTTTGTCTCTCCATAATTTCTTGCAATAAAGACCACTCTTTTTTTGGATCCCATATTACATTTCCTCCTAATATATAACGAACAATTTCGGGATCTTCCTGTCGGTATTGGACAAGCGGTTTATTGATAACGCTTATCACGGGTATGGTAATACAGAACGAAGGCCTTATAATTACAAAACTAGTTTGGCCAGAACGATTTAGAGCGCAAACTATTACCACTACTCTAGCCGAACAATCAGTAATAAGTTTCCAAAGTTTTTCCGTAGTAGAAAAATTATTACAAACATCTTCTACTATAATAACGGCATCTCCGGCCTCAACCTGGTGTCTACCCCAAATTAATTTTGATTTTTCTTTCTTACCGGTTTCGGCAATTTCTAGTATCTCTTTTTCAGCATATAGAAAACGGCATTGTAAAATCCTAGCAAGTGCTTGGGCAAGACCTATTCCGCCCAACGGAGCGGCAACAACTGCCGTAATTTTATACCTTGCCAGTCGTACACCTAAATTTTGGGCAAAACAATCAAGAACGTTAGGATGTTCTTCCACTAGAGCAAAATTGTAATAAACATCTCCTACATAATGCTTTCTACGTTCAGAATCATAAGTTCCGGCATAAGCAACGAGAGGGCCCAATCTCCTTTCTTGCTGATCTTTTTTCATAATAACCCCCGCAACGAATCCATAATGATTCAAACGATTCGTTTGGACCCACTTCAATAGTGTGCGCCATAAAACATCTCCTAAAATTAAAAAACCGAAGTCATAATAGCATGACCTCGGCAAAGTTTCAATCACAGCCGTAGCAATTCATTATTCCTGTCAATAAGAGCTTGGTAAATCTCATCTACCGCACGGTCAGCCGCATCAGGTCCGCCTTTAATTAAGTCACTACCCATGACAAGGAGATCCGAACCATCATGCGCGGCCAGATAAGGAGTAACTACTCTCTTCTGATCCCTGTCTGCTCCTTTGGTTTCAAAACGGATCCCCGGTGTAACTGCAAAGAAATTACTTCCGAATTTATTTTTTACTTCACGCACTTCAAGCCCTGAACAGACGACCCCGTGCACGCCATTCCTATGGCCGAGTCTTGCCAAAAACATAACCCGATCAGAAATAAGTCCCGGCATACCCAGATCTTCATTGAACGTCTTTTGATTAATGCTGGTTAGCACGGTAATTCCCAACACAGTCATTTCGTTTCCCGCGGCTTCTACCGCTTGGCGGATCATCTCCGGCCCGCCGCTCAAATGAATAGTGCAGACACCAACTCCCATTTCCCGAAGAGCAAGAATTATACCTTTGACTGTATCAGGGATATCTTCAGATTTCAGGTCCACCCAAACTTTGTATCCCATCGCACGAGCTATAAGGACAGCGTTTTCGTGAGCCAAGACAAAGGCGACGTTAAACTTTACGAATCCAACTTTGCCTCTGAAAATTAATAAAAGTGTAATAATCTCACCCAGACTTTTCACTTTATCAACAGCCAAACAAAGACGCCCAACCGCGTCCTCACGAGTAACCATATTATCCTCCAAAAAACGAGCTGGAAGCATAATAGCAAGGTTCTAATTTTAAATCAAGGCCCGCCTCGTATTCTTGCTAAATAAAATACACCCCGCAGCTGCGGGGTATATTTATATACTTTAGGCAGGGAGGGATTCGAACCCCCCTAAGGCGTTAGGTGCGGCAGGACTCGAACCCCCGTAGTCCGTTAGGACGCGCGGTTTACAGCCGCGAGCAATTGCCGCTATGCGAACCGATCTACAATTTTTCCGCGAGATAATAATATTCTTTTTCCCAAAATTCTTTGCGCATATCTTCCGACATTTCTAAAAACCAATTAGGATTCTGGGATTTATGCATTTTAGCGGCTTCAATTTTTATATTGATGACCGGTTTAACATCAAGACAAATAAAATCTTCTTCGGAATACGGCAAGGGATTTTTGCTTTCGTGATAGTGGCCAAGCGTTTTCATACGGCCCGATGCTACTGCTGCGTTACGGCGCAATTCTTTTATTTTTTTTGGCAAGGCGCGAAAGTAAAGTTCTTTGGGCGACGACGAGAATTGCTGGCTGTCATGAAAGGCGCGGCTCGCAAATTTATGAATAGCAATATGATCTCGATGACCCGTGCCTCCGTCCGAACCAAAAGTCAAAATCGCATAAGGAGAAAATTCTTTTATAACGCTTAACAGCTTTTCTACCACTTCGCCTTCGGATTCTTCGTCAAGACGACCATCGGGATAAGTAAATACACGGATGTGGCTTACGCCTAAAATTTTTGCCGCACTCTTTAATTCTTCTTCGCGTATTATTGCAAGCTCTTCAGGCATTATAGGAATATCAAGATGCAATTTCCCTTTTTCTCCTCGCGTTGCAGAAATTACTCCAGTCTTCCCGCCGGCGCGGTTCCAAAGCGCAAGTAAACCGCCGGCTCCGAATGTTTCGTCATCAGGATGAGCAAATATCGCAAGCAGAGGTTTAGTGAAATCCATGTATCATAGTGAATAGTTTTTACAGAAAAGAAGGTTGATGCCGCATTAACGGGGTATATTTTAGTTATGCGGAGAGAGGGATTCGAACCCCCGTAGCCCGAAGGCGCCTGGTTTACAGCCAGGTGCAATTGACCGCTCTGCCATCTCCGCAGAAATAACTCTCGCAGCCGAGGGCGAGGCTCGAACTCGCGACCTACGGTTTACAAAACCGTTGCTCTACCGCTGAGCTACCTCGGCATCAAATTTAAACCCTCTTTTTTCTAACTTCGTGAATCCCGCCCAATGTCTGTTGCGCCGTTGGCGTAATAGTAGTTGCCTGTGGCAACTTACCCCCAACGGGGCGAATATGACCATCTTTTACGGTAAAATTAGCAAGTCCCTCTTGTAACTGCTTCCAATATTCCCCACTTCCGTTACCGTTTCCGTTTTCATTGAAAATGCCCGCCGTCTTAATCCTTTTTAAAGCCCGCACGATAGCATTATCAATCCGCAAAAAAGCGATATGGAGTTTATAAAGCGCCTTCCCGGCAATCTTCCAAAAGACCTCTTTATATTTGGTTTCTTTGTAGAAGGCCTTGATATGCAAAATAAAAAGGCGGACCTTAGCCGAATCTTCGTGCAGACGCTCGACGATAACTTGATCAGGAATTGCCACCAGTTCGGGTATTTTTTGAGTTATCCTATACCAAAGCCCGAAAGATCCAATAAAAAAGAGGCTAACAAAAACTATATCTATAATAATCATAGTTAAAACTCTATACGTACAAACCTGCCTATTTTTATATTCTCTCCGAATTTACCGATAGCTTCTTTAATAACTTCGCCTACAGTCTTATCTTGATCTTTAACAAAGGGCTGTTCCAGCAAAGAGAAAGGCGCAAAATAAGCCTTAAGCTTACCGGCCACAATTTCTTCCAGTATCTGGTCTGGTTTATTTAATCCCTTAGTTTCCTCTTCGAAACGACTTTTTTCCGCCAACCATAATTCCTTAAGCACTGTTTCCAAAGATAAATAAATTGGCCGCATAGCCGCTATATGCATTGCCAGATTATGCGCCAATTCTTTAAAATCGCTACTGCGAGATACGAAATCAGTTTCGCAAAATAACTCCAGCATGGCGCCAATTCTGCCATTAGAGTGGATGTAAGATTCAACCAACCCCGCCCTAGTTTCTCGATTGGCCTTTTTCTCGGCTAGACCGCCAAATCTATTCTCAATCCAGACAAGGGCTTTGTTAATATCTCCCCTGCTTTCGGCGAGGGCTTTTTTTACATCTGAAATTCCTGCTCCGGTTTTTTCCCGCAATTCTTTAATTTGTTGAGCACTAATCATAAATTCTTCCAATTTTTTTAAGTTGAGGCGATCCTAAGCGAAGTTGAGACAGACGCGACCGAGGCAATATGCTTTCGAGACAATTAGGTGGACAAAATTGCTTGGTTTCGTGCGTAAGCACGAAAATTTTGCCCTCCTTTTAGTGAGCGAGCCGCTGGAGCGAGCGATACGGGTCAAGAAAGCATATTGCCGAGGAAACCGCGTCTTTATTCACTCTTCACTTCAGCTTTTATGCTCGCCTCTCGCATACCTTCCTCAATCGCTTCCCCAATTCTTCCCACCATATACTTTACCGCAGGCAAAGCATCGTCGTTAGCAGGAATTGGATAATCAACCAAATCCACATTAGAATTAGTATCGGCTAAAGCTACTATCGGAATTTTCATCCGCCTTGCTTCTCTAATTGCCGTATGATCGTGAGTAATATCTACCACCAATAAAGCATCGGGTAAACGTTTGAGATTGCGCAGTCCATTGAAATTTCGGTTAAGTCTGGAGATTTCTTCTTCCTTTTCCATCTGCTCCTTTTTAGTATATTTGGCAAATTCTCCTGCGGCTTTAGCCCTCTCAATCTCTTCCATATATTCTATTCTTTTAAGGATAACTTTAAAATTAGTCAAGGTGCCCCCTATCCAACGCTCCGTAAAATAAGGCATTTTTGTTTTTTCCGCCACTTCCAAAATAACTTTATGAGCAGCCGGCCTGGTGCCTACCAAAAGAATTAGTCCGTTCCTGGTCGTGGTTTCTTTTATAAAATCAAGGGCTTCGGTTAACTTCTTTTGGGTCTTGGTAAGATCGAGTAAAGAAATGGTATTGCGTATGCCAAAAACATAAGGTTGCATCGAGGGATGGGTTTTAGATTTAGCATGCCCCAAATGCACCCCGGCTTTTATCATATTTTCTAACTCCTGGTCCAGAGCCGATGAAAAAGGCAAAGCAGATAAATTGTCAGTCATAGATTCAACCATGACCACTATTATAACCAATCTTAAATAAACTTGCAAGTAAAGACTTTTAGGTCTATACTATTTATTATTATGAAGAAAGAAATCCATCCTCAATACCATGAAGCTGCGGTAAAGTGCGCCTGCGGCCATACTTTCAAAATAGGCTCGACCAAAGAAAAGATGGAGGTTGAAATCTGTTCAAAGTGCCACCCTTTTTATACCGGCGGGTCAAAACTGGTGGACACGGCAGGACGAGTAGAAAAGTTCAAACAAAGACTAACTAAAAAACGGGGTTAAAATGAGCAGTTTAGAAGAGTTAAAACAAAAAAAAGAAGAGTTGCAACAAAAACTCAGTAACCCTGAATTTCTCCGCGATGCCCAAAACGTAAAAGAACTGTCCATAGAATTCTCGCGTCTGGAAAAACAAATTCGCGACTCTGCAAGATCGGCTAGTCCGATTAAAGGAGCAGTTCTTGAAATAAGAGCCGGAGCGGGAGGGGAAGAAGCAGCTCTTTTTGCCGAAGATCTTTTCACGATGTATAACCGTTTCGCTCAAAAAAGAGGCTGGAAAGTAACTGTTTTAGATGAATCAAAAAGCGATTTAAAGGGATACAAAGAGGTCGTTCTTGAAATAAACGGGCCCGATGTTTACGAAACTTTGCGTTGGGAATCCGGAGTGCATCGAGTCCAACGAATTCCGAAAACCGAAAAGTCAGACCGAATTCATACTTCAACCGCATCGGTCGCGGTCCTACCCCAAGCAGAAGAAATTGATATGGAAATCAAACCCCAAGACATCAAAGTAGAATTTTTCCGCTCCTCCGGTCCGGGGGGTCAAAATGTAAACAAAGTAGAAACAGCGGTTAGGATATATCATTTACCTTCAGGGTTAGTCGTCACTTCCCAAGAATCGCGTTCCCAGCAAAAAAATCGGGAACAAGCAATGACTATTTTACGGGCAAAACTACTGGATACAAAACTGCAAGAAGAAGCAAAAAAAATAGCTGCCCAACGCCTGCAGCAAATCGGCACCGGAGACCGTTCAGAAAAAATAAGAACTTATAACTTTCCGCAAGATCGCTTGACTGATCACCGCATTAAAGAATCTTGGCACAATCTTAACTTAATAATGGCCGGGGAACTTGAATCAATAGTTAAAAGTATTAAAAAAAGAATAGCAAGTTAAAAAATTTATTTTGTCCGTCCGAAATCCGCGCGTAAGGACGCGGATGTTTTATAAAACTCGATCAATGTCCTTGGCTAAAGATATAATCCTGTTAGAGTAAGAACGACAGATATACTTTTTACAATTTGGGCTTCCCGAAATATAGGTTTTAGCAGCTTTAATTTCTCCTGCCTCGGTTTGAGAAGAAGCGCCCGCTTCAGCTAAAAATACGGCTGCTGCGGTAAAAGCATCCTCAATATTCCAAGGATTGGGAGGATTGTGCCCGGTAAGTTCTGATACTTTATCTTCAAACCGAAGCCAAGTACTTGGTAAAAATTGCGCCGGCCCCATAGCTCCCCCGCAACCATAACTTGGACGACGAGAAACCGGCATCATATCAGGATCTAAATTAAGCCTTCCGGTGATACTAAAAAAGGATGTTTTTTCTGTTTCAGCTGCTTTTTTCTTTCCCAGTCGTATATAACAATTATACATATCGCTGCGCCAATTGCCTGTGCCAAGGTTAGTACCAACGCTAATCACACCATCTTCAAACTGTTTACCAGTTTCAACTTCAAGCAAAGCCAATAAAAAAGAAGTCCTTATCCCGGCTCGTTTAGCCGCGAGATCGGCAAAATGCACCGCATCCTCGGCCGAAATACCCGTCTTCTCCAAATAAAAAAGCTGGGTTTGAAGAGCGGTTATATCCCTTTTTTTGAGATTGAGTAGCTGCTGAAAAAGAGCCTCTTTCCCCTTGGTAAGGCGAATAATCTCTTCCTTCTCTTGTTTTTTCTGAGCCAAAAACCTCCGTTCCACCTCCTGCAAAGCTTTTAACTCGTGCTGCTCTTCCTGAAAATCTTCCAACTCTATTTTTTCTTTTTCTATTAAAGATTTTTCTTCTTTAAAATCGGTAAGTTTTTTCTCTATATTCGCCTGCACCCTACCTAAATTTGTAATGGCATTAAGAAAATTCCCTAAATTTTCATTTTTTAAAAGAACCGTTAGCGTATTTTCTTGATCATAAGTATAAACACCAAAAAGACTTGAAGCCAAAGCTTCTCTTGATCTATTGATTTTTTGAGAAAGACTTTCAATGCCAGCACTTTTTTGTTGGACCTCTAAAATTGCTTTTTGAATGGCTAAAGAAAGTTTTTTAATATTCAAAACCCGTTGTTTAATCTCCGTATCAAACACCGCTATTTCATTGGCAAGCGTCCTTTTCTCTCCCCCAATTTGGATTAAATTTTTATCCAGTACCGCGGCCTCTCGTTCTAACTGTTGTAACTGAAACTCAAGTTCAACCCGTTTATTTTCTTCGGCTAAAACAACCCCTGGTCTAATATAAAAACCTAAAATTACCAACAAAAATAGACCTATAGCCAAGTAAGTCTTTAAAAAGAAGGGTCTTAAACTATATTCCATTCCCAGTATATCAATCTCCAATATTTGTAATTTGGATTTTTTAATAGTACTGGCCAATTTAACCCGACAGTACAACTTAAGAATATAGCGGAAATTGTACTACTAGGCATAAGTTTACTAAAGGGGTGATACCTAAAATTAATTCCTATTTTTTAACGCCTCCTTCTTCAATCTTTTCCACTTTTTCTTTCTCTGTCTTTGCTGCTTTCTTCAACTCCTGTTCAGTTTCTACCGCAGTCAGCGCTTCTGGAACTGTCTTTTCTTTTAGGGCTGCGAGCTCCTCTTCTGATCTCGGGGCTTCTACCAATACCACAATTTTTTCCGGATCCGCCATAACCCTTACTCCTTTTGGCAATAAAATGTCCTTGACCAATAAACGTGCGCCAATGGCGGAAAGACCGGCAAGATCAACCCTCAACCCATGAGGTAAATCTTGCGGTAAAGCCTCGACTTCTATCTCCTGCAAGACTTTAACCAAAATCCCTCCTTCACTTTTAACCGCCGGAGATTCCCCCAAAAATTCAATCTGAATTTTAGTCTTTATTTCCTTATCCATCCTAACAGCATAAAAATCAGCATGCAGATGATTTCCCGAAAGCGCATCTTCTTTTATATCATAAATCAAAACATTAAAAGGTTTGCCCTCTAGTTCCAATTTTAATAAAGTTGACTCTCCGGCTTCGCGATACGCCCTTTCAAAATCTTTATAAGAAACGGTTATGGACTGCGAAGGAACGTTCTCGCCGTATAAAACAGCAGGCAAAAAACCGGCCCTGCGTAGGGTCTTGGTCTTTTTACCCAATTCTTTGCGAATTTGAGCCCTTAATTCCTGCACCGCCCAATACTAACATATTGATCTCAAAAAGCAAAGCTTTAAAAATCAGCAACACTTACACTTGTTCTCCATCAATTTAAAAAGACCGGCAACTACTACTACAATAGGCCAACCCACCATTACGAATTGCGAACTCCACCAACCAAAAGCTTCACCAAGAAATAAAAGTCCAAATACTATAACCAATAACGCCCACATCTTGTGATGAAAACATCCGCAAACATTAGCGCTATCTTTATTCATCATTTCCATATTATTTTTTATTAACCTTTTAACTTCCTCGACCTTTTATGCCTTAACTAAATTCGGGGGAGTACGACCCCCTAACGCCTCAATTATGTTTTTAGCGGCGAGCTCACTCATGGCTTGCCTCGTTTCTTCAGTAGCTGAAGCTGTGTGGGGAGTCAAAATCACATTTTCAAGCTCAGCCAGACCAGATGCAAGCTCTGGCTCATTTTCATAAACATCCAAGGCCGCCCCCCGAATAATATTTTTCTGCAAAGCATCTACCAAAGCTTTTTCATCCACAATCGGTCCTCGAGAAGTATTTATAAGACAGGCAGTTTTTTTCATAAGCGCGAAGCGTCTTGTATCAACCAAATGTTTAGTTGTCGGCATAAGCGGAACATGAATTGATACAAAATCCGCCTCTTTGAAAATATCATCAACATTTTCCCTAAAAACGGCGCCGAATTCTTTCTCAAATTCTTCATTACGCTTAAGATCATAATACAACACCCTCATCTCCAATCCTTTAACCGCGTGATGCGCAACCGTTGTTCCTATTCTACCTAATCCAACTATACCTAGCGTCTTTTTAGAAACATCCGTTCCGAGAAGCAACATTGGCTCCCAACCTTTATATTTCCCGGCTCTCGTAAAACGGTCGGATTCAGGGATTCTATGAGCAAGGGCAAGAAGCAAAGCAAAAGTATGTTCGGCCACGCTAGCAGTTAAAACTCCAGGAGTATTGGTAACCATAATCCCCCGCTCCTGGGCGGCCTTAACGTCAACATTATCAAAACCAACGGCGTAATTGGCAAAAATTTTGCATTGCTTGCCGGCCGCATCAAAAACTTCGGCATCGATTTTATCAGTAAGCAAACATAAAACCGCATCGTAACGGTCTTTTTGCAGAAAATCAATCAGCTCCGCCTTAGAAAGGACGCGGTCATAAGAACTTATCATAATATTATAGCCCTTCTCCTCCAATAATTTAATTCCCCCATCTGGAATTTGGCGAGTGATAAATACTTTCATAAAATTTAAACTCTATTTACTGATCCAAATAACCTTAATTTATCTTTTATCACTTCTTTCATTGCCTCAATAGCGGCCTTATCTAATTTATACATAGCTACTCCTTCCGGATCTTTTTCTAAAGCCCCCCTAAGCCCCTCTGCGTAAGCAATCCTGATATCAGTATTAATATGAATATTAGCTATGCCGGCGCCAATGGCGTTTTTTATCTGATCAGCCGGTATGCCTGATCCGGCGTGCAAAACCAACGTAACGTCTTTGGGCACCACAGCCCTGATTTCTTTAATTCTTTCAATGTCCAAATTAGGCTCATCTAAAGAAAGGCCATGAATATTGCCAACTACAATCGCCAATCTATCCACGCCCGTTTTTTCCACAAATTCTTTAGCTTCTTCCGGTTTAGTATAATCTTTCCTGCTTACTTCTATTTTTTCATTCTGAATTTCTGATTCACCGCGTAAATAACCCAACTCGCCTTCCACGCTGATATCAGGAAGTCCGACTTCCCGCGAGAAGTCGGACTTCCTCGCTTTGAATTTTACATAATCCACCACTTCCCTGGTCCCCGCTACATTTTCCTCGAAAGATTTTTCAGATAAATCAATATGGATAGAGTCGTAACCAGCATCAGCCGCTTTTTTGGCCGTTTCCACGCTTTTGGAATGATCCGCATTCAAAAAAATAGGGATTTTTAATTCCTTGCGAAAAGCGTCTCTTAGAGCAACGGCCTCTGCCAAACCTAAATGTTTTCGCTCTCCTTCAGAAGTTCCTATTATAGCCGGGGAACCGACCTCAACACACGCCTCTATAATCGCCTTCATTTGGTCAAGTTCGGAGGCGTTAAAATGCCCGGTAGCCCAACCTTCTTGAAGAGCCCCTTTTAGTATTTCTTTTAATATCATGGAGTTCTAATATCACCGCAATGCTGACAGAAACGAAAATCGGTCCAGCGCTCTTTACCGCATTTAGAGCAGTTTTCTTTTAATTTACGTCCGCAATTAGGGCAATATTCTACTCCTAAATCTAGAGAAGTTTGACAATTAGGACATTGTTTTTGGCGCAATCTTCTGATAGCAACTCGCCTCGGATCAAAAATGCGTTTCTGCAGCAAGTATACCGCTCCGCCAAAAAGAAAAATAGAAAACAGCATCCCGCCATAAAAAACCAAACTTTTAAGTAGGGCAAAATTTTGAATAAAATTCCAGATTGTCTCAATCACTCGCGCCAGAAACAAGCTCCAAAACCAAACCAAGAAAACTCTTAAGGCCAAAACAGATGCAACTCCGACTAAAGCCGTAAATATAATGGTATAAGGGCTATTTTTAGCGAGCATTTTACGGTATATCCCAAATACAAACAGAAAAAAAGGAAAGACAAAAAGAAACTCAAGCAGAAAAACTTTAAACTCATACCATCGCCAAGCGTAGCGATAATCCCGCGCCACGTCTTTATAAAGAACTTTTAATTTTTCGGTAAACGGCTTAAGTTTCGCCTCCAGATTTGAAATTTTATTTTGCAGATCTTGTCGTTGTGTACGAGTAGACTCAATATTTTGCTGTATAGGAGAAACTGGAAAAAGCGTTTTCGGCACACCAGCTTGTTTTTCCTGCAGTCCGAGATTATATTGCTGTTCTTCCTTTTGCAAACCAGAATTGGCGTTATTTAAATCCTTCCTTAACTTATTTAATTCCTCCTGAATAGGGTCTATTTTGGCGAAAACCTCCGGAATGTCATATTTTTTCTCAAAACTGGAAAAGACGCATGCTGGCTTAGATTCATAAGGACTATAATAATCAACCGGGTAACTCCTATAATACTGATTTTGATAACCGTCTCGCCAATAGTCTTCCCAACGATAGGTAATGTAGCTAGAAGCGCAGGAAGAAAGCCGCTCCGGTTTGGTCGGGACATCTTTTAAATCGTCAATCGCTCGCCAGCCAAAAAATAAGGAGGCGATAAACATGGCGAGTAGCAAAATATAGCCGGCTTTCGGAGTTTTCCTCTCCCCTTCTTCGTAGCCGGGGCGGGCCGGATCAATCACTTCCTCTTTTTTATTTTTAAAAAATGAGAACATAAATAGTAATAAATTTATTAATAATTAAATTATCTTTGGTTCATAATCTGCCGGCGCCGAAACCAGATATTTTTCCAATTCCGACTGGGTAAGAAGCCCGGCGCGCGCGCCGATTTGCTGGACAACCGACATAGAATTTATCGGCGCCCAGCGCAAAGCCGTGCGTATATCCTTACCCAAGATCAATGCTACCACAAAAGTGGAAGAAAAAGCATCCCCGGCTCCGGTTCTTTGCAAAGGCGGCCTAGGATCAGGATAAGTTCTAATAAATAAAAACTCTTGGCCGTCGTAAGTATAAGCCCCATTCACGCCATCAGTAATCACAACTATTTTGGGCCCGAGATCTTGCACCATTTGCAAAAGTTTTTTTATATCAGACTCATCTTTACCTAAAATTCTTTGCGCTTCTTCTTTATTGCAGATAAAAACTTCACTCCGTTTATAAAGTCCGGCAAGCGCCTCTTTGCCAAATTTCATTTGATAAGTGCCGGGCTGGAAAGCAAGTTTTGTTTCGGAATGATCCAGTAAATATTTTTCCACCACCTTATGAAAAGGCAATGAATTTCCTCCGAGAGAAGAAAAATATACCCAGCGCGGATTTCCAATATCCGGTAGTCCGTACTCGTACTCTTCATGTTTTATTAAAATAGTTCTATCGTCCTCAAACCAAAGGACATAATGATAATTAGTTTTTCTGCCCAAATGCTTTTTAATAAATTCGGTCGCGACTTTTTCCTTAGCTAGGGCGCCTAAACATTCTTCCCCAAAATAATCATCCCCGACATTGGATACAAGAGCGCTGCTTAAACCAAGACGAGCGGCCGATACGGCGGCATTGGCGCTATTGCCAACCGCTGGAATAACATAAACTTCTTTATAGGGAATTTTATCGGCAAAACGCATACAAATTTCCCTAGTGCCTTTATCAATATCAATATGCGCCGCCTCGGTATCAAGCCGAATAAAAGCGTCGGTTACGGTGTCGCCTATGGCAATAAAATCAGCTTCATCAAAAAGATGAAAAAGGGTCTCTTTCCCAACAATCTTTTCTAGGTTCTCCCAATTTACTTTTCTCGTTGCATCTTGTTGAGAGAGCATGATTTTGCCATCGTTAAATTCGAGAGCATCGGTGTGGCTAGGATCCGCAATCGTTAAAATACGACATTGATCCCTCATGGGTTGAAAAAGAGGGTGGATATCTGGATGTCCTAGATTGCCAATGCAAGTTAAAGGCAGCCCTAAAGCTGCCATGGCTTGAGCCATAATGGGACCATTTCCTCCAAGTTTGGCTTGCTGTAAAGAGAGGTCGAATTTTGTGCTTTTACCAGCAGCAGCTTGAATCCGAGCGGCAAATTCAAACATTGTTGTGATGTATGTGGCAGAACCGTCGGCATGACGTTTGTCAACCACACGCAGAATTTGATCCACAAACCCGTCAAAACCAATCAATCCTTTTTGGATCAGGAGAATTTTTTCTGCTTTTTTTAAAAGGTCCAAACTTTTTTCTGTAAGTGGGTTCATGAAGTTTATTGAGTGATTGTGGAGCCCCACGGGCTAAAGCCCATGGCACCTACG
>OBEQ010447797.1_pt1 | contig 15390 bp, 20 predicted proteins | sample 1670901 | NCBI WGS metagenome assembly OBEQ01 (sample SAMEA104232315, study PRJEB22302) | groundwater metagenome | biome: forest; feature: aquifer; material: groundwater | place: USA | collected 2011-08-07 | depth 5.4 m | reverse complement strand
GCTAAAACTCTTGTACCGCTTTAACATTTTCTCAATGCAAAATCTCTCTTCTTTTTGAAGATGTTTTTTCTTGTTTTTTCCATTTTTCCTCATAAATACAGGATACCTCACCCTTCGTATTTAAAGGTAGGGAGAAGCTAGCCCCGAAAAGGCTATTTTTTGTTCAAGTTCTTTGACAATCACATATGTTTAGTGACACATTAACTTTCCATTGTCGTGGAAGGGTATGTGGTTGTCTTTTGACTTGGCAGAAAAAAGCTACTCGGGGCAAAAATTCTATGAAAAAAATTATTGTTGCCATCATTGGAATGATGGCAGTAGGCATTCTCAACCTGAACGCGGCAGTCACAGTCCAGAAAGTCTGGACACCGGGGGGCACACTCATTGTGCCTAACGAGCGGGTTCAATTCATGCAATTATCAATCAGTACTGATGAGGCGGTAAGCCTCGAGAGTATTGATCTGGAGAGTGAAATGGCGAACATGGTATTTAGCCATTTGGTGGTCCGGAACAGTTTCGGGAGAGTTGTAGGCAGAACTGCGGCATTTAGCGGGATTACCACTGTTCCTCTTCTGGAGAGGACAATTCTGCTTCCTGAGGCCCCTCTCCTAGCAGAAATCGAAGGAGAGACATTTCCTGGTTTTGTGCCATACGCTCTAGGAAAGACGGTTTCGGTTTCTGTCAAGAGTCTGAACACCGGGGGAAACCCTATTCCTATTGAAAAATTAGTAGGAACAGGCGCGATCCACACGGTCGCCAAAATCCCTAGCAAAGTCGGCAGTTTGCCATTTATTGGCCGACTTGCCATACCAGGGCAAGTTAATGTAGGCCAATCGAGATTCATAGGTGGGTTTGTGGTGGGTTCAGATGGGACCGAAGACATAAGAGGTCTCATGAACATTGGTGTTCACACTACCGGAGGTAATGAAGACAATATCCAAAACCTTCGAATGGCGGTAATCAATTCATCAGGATGGTTTTTGATGAATTTTTACCGGTCGTATGAATATAACATGCGGGGCGACAACTTCCTTGGGGAATACATAAAGTTTCCCAAGGGAGTAACCTTCATTGGCATCTTTGGGGATGTTGGTGAGTCATTCTCAAATGGCGGAAATATCGCATTGTCCACTACTCCAAGGGATTGGAAAAGTGTCTATGGATACAGTTCGGGAAAGTCCCCGTTGTTGCAAACTGGGACAATCATTGGACAAACAGTGCGGGTTACGCCTTCAATAAGGTTTGACCCGAATACTGGGGCTCCAATTACGCCGCCGCCGACAATTCCGACTCCGTCGTTACCGCCAGTTGCGACGCCGTCCAATTAAAGAATTAAAAAAAACACACGCCGCTTCGCGTTTCTCGAAGCTAGGACCACGAGATCCTAATCACTCTTGAATTTAACCTGATCGGGCCTGCAAGCAATACTTGCCGGCCCTTTCTTTTTGTCTTTTTTATATCCCTATCTAAGAAATCCGCATATGCTAGAAAGTTAGATAACTTGCGTTAGGCGAGACCTAACGCAAAGAAAAAATTCCCCTCTTGAGGGGTGTCCTTTAGGGCGGGGTGGAAGTCTTCTTTTTACTGGCAAATGCAATGAAAATTTGCTATAATGAGTATGTGAAATTCAGACAAGCGCTTTTTTGGGACACAAATATAAAAAATATTGACCCTGTACTGCACAAGCGGTATATTATTGAGCGTGTCTTAAAGTTGGGCGACCTTGATGACTATCGCGCAATGCGCAATGAGTATTCTGCGGAAGATGTAAAAAATGTTATTCTTGAGGAACGATCGGATCTTGATCCAAGGTCGATTAATTTTTGGTGCCGTAATTTTGGTATTGAAGAATCAATATGCGAGAAGAAACTCTTAGCGAAAACACAAGAGTTGTTTTGGAGAAGATAACTCCTATTGTAAAACCGTTTTACTTGGCTGGGGGAACCGCGCTTGCCCTTTTACTGGGGCATCGTGTTTCGATTGACCTTGATTTTTTTAGTCAAAATACTTTTCCTGTTTCTTCATTAATTGAGCAGTTAAATGCTCTAGGCATCCTAAAGATCGAAGATCAAAGTGAAACTACTTTTAACGGGTCGCTTGACGGAGTTAAAATAAGTTTTTTCCATTACCCATATCCGCTTATTTCCCCCCTGAAAGAATATAATGGTGTATCATTGGCGGACGAGCTAGATATAGGAGCAATGAAAATTCAAGCGATATCCGGGCGAGGAAGCAAAAAGGACTTTGTGGATTTTTTTGTGTTGCTTAAAAAGTATTCTCTGCAGGAATTATTAAATTTTTTTCATAAAAAATATGAAAAGTTCAATTATAACCAACTACATATTTTAAAAAGCCTCAGTTATTTTTATGATGCTGATAAAAATCCAGAACCAGTTTATATTCATCCAATTTCGTGGACAGAAGCCAAAAAGTCCATAAAAAATATTATTGACAAGTATTTAAAATCCGAAAGATAAACTTTCCATATTTCGTATTAGACAAGACTGTTAATTTTTATTTTTATTTAAACTTTGATACAATGCATAATACACATATGGAAAAACTTAAATTCGCATTATTTTCAATCGTCACTTTGGGCTTGCTCGGGATTTTTGGATATTGGGCTGTCTCAACGATTCAGTCCGGCACGGAGAATGCGACGCAACAGAAAGTTAAGAAGCTAGAAAAAGAAAATGGCGATTTACAAAAACAAGTGGACAATCTCAAAAGCCAACTCAGAGACTCGCAGGCTAAAATAAAAGACCTTACGCCAGTTGTGGTAAAAGCGTCAACGCCGACTGTTTATAAATATCAAAGTTTGATGGACGAAATACAAAAACTTATCGACGGCAAAGTTGTCTTGAAGCAACATTCCGGCGGCTCCAGAGTCGGCACGGTGCAAAAATTTTTAAATATTTATAATAATACTTCAAACAAAGTGGACAATGATTATGGCTTAGGCACCGTCAAAGCCGTCACGGCTTTTCAGAAAGATGAGGGGTTAACCGTAAATGGCACGGCCAATGCGGATACTTTCAATGCAATGGTCGATTGGCTGAAGACACAATAATTAGCTCCGCCTCAGTATTTATGCTATACTTTCATCATGGCAAAAAGAGGCACGACGCTGAGTCCAAAAACTAAATCAAGGCATTCTCACAAGACCAAGAAGCGATTGGCTATCAAGCGCGCCATGCTCGCAAAAAAAGCGGCTCGCAGAAAGTAATTGTTCAACCCTCGGTGTTGAACAATTTGCATTATGCAAAAAAATCAACTAACAGCCGAAGAGAAGCGAGTAATTATCGATAAGGGCACAGAAGCGCCTTTTACCGGCGAGTATTATAAAAATACAGTAAATGGCATGTATGTCTGCCGGCGGTGTGACGCGTCGCTGTATACTTCCAAGCAAAAATTCGAATCCACCTGCGGCTGGCCGAGTTTTGACGATGAGATACTCGGGGCGACACGCAAGAGTTTAGACAAAGACGGCAGGCGCACGGAGATAACTTGCGGGAAATGCGGCGGGCATCTGGGGCATTTGTTTATCGGAGAAGGATTGACAGAAAAAAATATTAGACACTGTGTGAATTCAATCTCAATGAAATTCATTCCGGAAAAATAATATGACTAAAAAAATTGTACTAGCAGGAGGGTGCTTTTGGGGGTTGGAAGATTTAATCAGGAAACAGGCTGGTGTTATTAATACTACTGTCGGCTATACTGGCGGGAAAATTTTAAATCCTACTTATGAAAATCATGAAGGTCACGCCGAGGCGGTGGAAATTGAATACGATGACGCAAAAACCTCGTACAAAAAATTGCTTGATTTTTTCTTTCAAATCCACAATCCGACAACTTTGAATCAACAAGGGAATGACCGAGGCACTTCGTATCGCTCGGCGATTTTTTATGGCAACGAGGAAGGGAAAAAAGAAGGAGCAGATTTTATAGATATTGTAAACAAATCTAAGCGCTGGAAAAATCCTGTTGTTACGACTTTGGAGCCACTGACGAAATTTTATCCGGCCGAGGATTATCATCAGGATTATTTAGAAAAAAATCCAGGTGGATACACCTGCCATACGATATACTTTGATAGTTATCTAAAATGAGCATATAATACTGGGGTGAATACTAAAAATCCAGCCAAAAAGAAGAAAGTAGTCATGGTCAGTGGGGGATTCGATCCGGTGCATATTGGGCATGTGCGGATGTTTGAAGAGGCCAAAAAACTTGGCGATGAACTTGTGGTGCTTTTAAATAATGATAATTGGCTCCGATTAAAAAAAGGATATGCTTTTATGCCCGAAGAGGAACGAAAAGAAATCATTGAAGCATTTCACGCAGTAGATCGGGTTATTTTAAGTAGTCACGAGCCCGATACAAAAGATATAAGTATTAGTAAGGAATTACGAGCGATTCGCCCGCATATTTTTGCCAAAGGGGGAGACCGTCATCCAAGTGGTGTGCCGATTCCGGGTCCGGAAGTAGCGGTCTGTGACGAAATCGGCTGTGAAATAATTTACGATATAGGGCATGGTGGCAAGGTACAGAGTTCTTCGGAGCTAATAAAAAAAGCACGAGCCGTAAAAGATAAAAATAAAAAATAAATGCTTCCAAATAAAAAAATTATCTCCTTTGATCTTGATGGTACCCTCACAGTGAGTAAATCTCCGATAACGTCTGAGATGGCGAATTTAGTAAAAAAGCTTTTAAAGCAAAAAATAGTTTTTGTGATTAGCGGCGGGTGGTTTAAACAATTTGAGCTGCAATTTCTCCAATATTTTCACGATGATAATTCGATAATGCCTTTTATTCATAATTTAATTTTATTGCCATGCAGCGGAAGCCAGAGGTATGAATATGATCAAATAAAAAAAGAGTGGCAGCTTACAGACAGGGAACCGTTAGACGATGCTGCGAAAGAAAGAGCCATAAAATTACTACAAGAAATAATTGATTCTGGTTTGTATGAAATACCACCGAATCCAATTGGCAAGATTATTGAAGATAGAGATACTCAAGTTACTTTTACTCCTAATGGACAGCAGGCTCCTATCGCAATAAAAAGGCTTTGGGATCCTGATAGAAAAAAAAGAGAAAAAATTAAAGCAATGCTTACCCCTCACTTGCCGGAAGTTGATATTTTAATTAATGGCAGTTCCAGTATTGATATTGTTCCAAAAGGATTCAATAAAGCGGTAGGACTTAAAAGATTGCTTAAAAAAATGGGTCTGCAAGAATCCGATATGGTCTTTGTCGGTGACGCTCTTTTCCCAGGGGGTAATGATTACTCAGTATTTGAGGCCGGTGTTGAAACCATTTCGGTCAAAGGACCGGAAGAAACAGAGCAAGTTATCAAAAAGTGGCTTGGCTAAAAAGTTGGCTCGTTGTATAATAAATGCATGTTGGAGTTCAAACCATTTACAATCGAGCGCCCTTGGGGTAGCTTTCGGCAGTTCACTTACAATAGCCTATCAACCGTAAAAATTCATAGGATGAAACCTGGTGGCGAAACCAGCTGGCAGAGCCACACCAAGCGTTCTGAATTTTGGCATATCATAAGCGGCACCGGAATAGTTCGCGTAGAGGATAAAGAATTTAATGTTGCTGCCGGCGATGAATGCTTTGCGCCGGTTTGGGCAAAGCACCGCTGGATAGCCGGAGATTCCGGCATGGTGCTGATTGAAATAGCCACTGGCGATTTTGACGAGGAAGACATTACCAGATATGAAGACAAATATGGCCGCGCTTAAAAAGAAAAAAATAAAAAAGGTAGACTCGCTTTCAAAGAAAGTGGTAAAAAAAAGAGCTCAAAAGATTAAAGTTTTTGATTTTAAAAAACCACGTAAAAAAATCCCCGTCCTTGAATTAAAAAGAGCCAAACAAAATCCTATTATTGAACCAGCCAATCGTTCGCCTTGGGAATCCAAAGCAACTTTTAATCCGACAGCGCTTTATCATAACGGCAAGGTGCATATCGTTTATCGGGCGATCGGGGACAATGATTCTTCGGTGCTCGGTTATGCTGGGAGTTATGACGGCTACAACATTGCGGAGCGGCTCGATTATCCTATTTACAAAAGACCCAGCCATTCTGTTAAGCCCGATATGTCTCTCGCTTCGATTGACTACATTTCCGGAGGAGGATGGAACGGGGGATGTGAAGACCCGAGGCTCTCGCTCGTAGGGGACACCGTCTATATGCTTTATACCGCTTTTGACGGCTGGGGTTCGGTTCGCATAGCGCTTACTTCTATACCACTTGCTGACTTTGAAAAGAAAAATTGGATTTGGAGATCTCCAGTCCTAATTTCTCCGCCTCACGAGATTCATAAAAACTGGGTTCTTTTTCCGGAAAAAATAAATGGCAAGTTTTCTATCCTGCACAGTTTTTATCCCAGCGTACGAATTGACTATTTTGAAAGTTTGGCTGAACTTGATGGAACTAAATTTATTCAAAGTGACAACACTAGACCGATTGATTCTACTCGGACTTGGGATAGCTGGTTTCGCGGGGTGGGTCCCGCTCCCATTAAAACCGACATTGGCTGGCTTATTTTGTATCATGCGATGGATCACAGGAATCCAGACAGATACAGGCTTGGCGCTCTCATTCTTGATCTCAAAGATCCAACTCACATTTTGTATCGCTCTCATGCGCCGATTCTTGAGCCGGAAGAATATTATGAAAATAACGGCTACAAATGGGGCGTGGTGTATTCATGCGGAGCAGTGGTTAAGGATGGAACCCTTTTTGTATATTATGGCGGAGCGGATAAAGTAATAGGCGTGGCATCAATCGAACTTAACGAACTACTTTCGGATCTAAAAAAACACAATGTGACAAAATTAAAAAAACAGACTGCTCAAATTTAAATATGAAATTAATAAGAAAAGTTAAACCAATTGAAGTAAAAAGATGTTTCGTTATTTCAGACTTTGTAAGCCACCAAAAATATCTGAAACAGGCTATGCAAGTCACAAACAGGCAGCAGCATCTTTTACAAATAGCTAGAGCCAAGCGCGTCATTTTAGAATTGCCGGAAATGATGCTCGATATGATTATTAAGGGCGAATACCAAAAACGTTTCAAGGTTTATAAAAATATGGAATGGTATTTAGGAGTGGTAAAAATAAATGAAATTGGAGTATGGAAAAAAGCGGGCGGTTTACCGCTTGCATGGACTCGCAGTTCACTTGAAAAAACCGCTTATTTTGTCAAACAAGTACTGCAAAAGAATCCAAAGAGAATCTCTAGCCGTTTCAGGACAGCAATTCCGGGAATTTTAAAAAATTCTCTTTCTATAATTCAAAAAGAAAAATATTTATTTCCGATAGTATTGCCGGGAGGAACTATGGGAAGAAAAGGTCTCAAGAGAATGAAGGGGGATATTGATGATGGCTGTATGCGTTCTATAGCTCTTGCTGTAAGCGGTAAGAAAACAATCAAAGCATATATTGGCAAGAAAGTTAAAATCAAAAAATGATTTCAATTCTATGAAACACGAAATTGCACAAAAACTTCATAAGAATTTTAATGACTATGCTCAAAAAACAGATAGCGGTTTGGAGTTTTGGTTTGCTCGGGATTTACAAGGCTTGCTCGGTTATGATAAATGGGAAAATTTCCAAAAAGTTATAGAAAAAGCAAAAATTGCCTGTAAGAATACGGGTTTAATAATAGAAGACCATTTTCCTGATGTCGGGAAAATGGTCTTGACAGGATCTAGCGCAAAACGTGAAATCGATGATATTGCACTTACCCGTCATGCATGTTATCTCATAGCTCAAAATGGAGACTCTAAAAAAGAAGAAATTGCATTTGCAATGGCATATTTTGCCATTCAAACACGTAAGCAGGAACTAGTTGAAAAACGAATTGAAGAGATGGAGCGTCTCGGTTTTAGAGAAAAGCTGACTAATTCTGAAAAAGAATTGTCGGGAATTATATATGAACGAGGAGTAGATAATATGGGCTTTGCTCGTATTCGTAGTAAGGGTGATCAAGCCCTTTTTGGCGGTAAAACAACTCTTGATATGAAGCAAAAACTTGGTGTAAAAGGAACTCGCGCACTAGCTGATTTTTTGCCTACCATTACAATTAAAGCCAAAGATTTCGCAAATGAAATTACGAATTTTACTTTAAAGCGTGATAATCATGTTCGAGGCGAACAAGCTATAACAAATGAGCATGTAAAAAATAATAGGGATACTAGAGAATTGCTCGTAAAGAGAGGTATTGTTCCTGAAAATTTGTCGCCAGAAGAAGATATAAAAAAAGTTGAAAGACGGCTGAAGTCTGAAGATAAAAAGTTTTTAAAAGGAAGCAAGAAAAAATAAATTTTATGTTTGTCGTAAAACGCTCCCATCATAACCCGATACTTCTGCCGGATAAAGACCATTATTGGGAAGTCTCCGCCGTTTTTAATATGAGTGTAGTGAAAGCAGGCAGGATTTTTTACGGCGTATACCGTGCCGTGTCCGCTGTTGATAGACTCCATACCCCCGAGCAAGTTTCCACAATCGGCATCGGGAAAAGCGAAGACGGCAGGCATTTTAGAGAGCGTACCCCTTTTATCGCTCCGGAATCCGAGTGGGAAAAGTTCGGCTGCGAAGATCCGCGAATAACATATTTTGAAGGAAGTTATTATATATTTTATACAGCACTTTCGAAATATCCGTTTGAAGCAAGCGGAATCAGAGTCGCGGTAGCCGTTTCCAAAGATTTAAAAAAAATTAAAGAAAGACATATCGTGACGCCGTTTAATGCTAAAGCGATGACGCTTTTCCCCGAGCGTATCAATGGCAAAATCACAGTTATTCTTTCGGCCAACACTGATATGCCTCCGGCCAAGACTGCCATCGCGCAAGTGGACAACATAGAAGAATTATGGAACCCGAAATTCTGGGAGGGATGGTATAAGGAAATAGATACGCATGTTATCGATTTAAAAAAGTCTCCATATGACCATGTCGAAGTCGGAGCTACTCCGATCAAAACTTCGCACGGCTGGCTTTTTATATATTCACATATTCAAAATTATTTTCCTTCGCCAGAAAATTTAAAGCGCATATTCGGCGTAGAGGCGGTAATTTTAGATTTAAACAATCCGCTTAAAATTCTCGGACATACCCGCGGACCTATTTTTGCTCCTCGGGAAGCGTATGAGCTTTCAGGTCATGTGCCCGATGTAGTTTTTCCGACCGGCGCAATTTTAAAAAAACCTGCCCGCCGATTGGCAGGCGGGGACACGCTGTACATATATTACGGCGCAGCGGATACGACAACCTGCCTCGCTCATGTGAATTTACATGATCTTGTTGGAACGATGATGAGTCCGCGCTGGCACTTTCAGCGTTATGAGAAAGACCCCATTCTTACTCCTAATAAAAATCATTTCTGGGAAGCAAAAGCCGTTTTCAATCCAGCAGTTATAAGAATAAAAAATACAACCCACATATTGTATCGGGCGCTTTCGGATGACAATACTTCCTCCATCGGCTATGCATCGACCAAAGATGGCGTAAATATTGATGAACGATTAGCAGAACCTATCTATAGTCCAAGAGAGGACTTTGAATCGAAAAAAATTTCTGGAGGTAATTCCGGATGTGAAGATCCGCGCTTAACCTTAATCGGGAAAATTATTTATATGTGTTACACGGCGTTTGACGGGATTGGCCCGCCAAGAGTTGCCATTACTTCTATCAGTCTGCAAGATTTTCTAGAGAAGAGTTGGAAATGGGCAAAACCTGTTTTAATTACTCCGGCTGGTTTTGACGATAAAGACACCTGTATTTTTTCTGAAAAAGCTAAAGGTCAATACTTTTTTTTACACAGAGTGGGGAACGAAATATGTGGGGATTATCTAAAATCCCTTGATTTCGACAAAGAAATTGTAAAAAAATGCATTCGCATTATCGGACCGAGGATAAACAGCTGGGATAGCTGGAAAGTGGGTATTGCTGGTACACCTTTAAAAACTAAAAACGGCTGGTTGCTTCTTTACCATGGTGTTTCGGAAAGCCATCATACTTATCGGATAGGCGCCGTTCTGCTTGATCTCAAAGATCCGGCGATAGTCCTTGCGCGCACGACTGACCCGATATTTGAACCGGAAGAACCGTACGAAAAAATCGGCATAGTCAACAATGTTGTTTTCCCGTGCGGCATGGCTCTGCAACCCGCCCGACCGAACGGTCGTTCGGGCGGGGATAGATTGCTCTACATTTATTACGGAGGCGCGGACACCGTCGTCGGCGTGGCGACGATCGAGCTGGACGTTGTATTGAAAGCTTTGACGAGGGATATAAAGAAATAATTTAATTAATATGTTATAATATTTGCATGAATCAAAATCCTAGAGAATCTCTAAATAATGGTCCACAACCAATATATTCTTTTGAGAAAGACCGAAAGCTTCGTAATATTTTGGGGGATGCTCAGCTCAAAGCGCTCAAAAGAGACAGTTCTTTAAAAGAGTTGCTAAAGTTGCAGACAGAACTTGTGCATAAAGTTGATATGTTACGTCAAAAATACCCAGATGCTGAATCTTATGCAATGTTTCATGTTTTAGGTGGAAGCACGCCGGGTGGGAATAATCCCGTAAAATACGATGATTTTCCGGACGATGATTCTGTCGAGAAATTTGTGAATGATTTAGTGGAAAGATATAAATAATTTCTGAATATACATATGCAAATAAATTTACAAGGTAAAAATATGGAGTTGACAGAAGCCATTAAAGACTATGTTGGGAAAAGAATCACTAATTTAGAAAAATTACTCTCACGGATTGAAGAAAGAGGGGGAAAAGTGCTGGCGAATTTTGAGGTGAGCAAGTCCACCAATCATCACAAATCTGGCGAAATTTTTCATGCCGACTGTCTGATTAAGATAGACGGAAAAGAATTTTACGGCGCCGCCGACAAAGAGGATTTGTATCAAGCGATAGATGCCGTAAAGGACAGCCTCTACAATGAAATAAATAAAAACAAAGACCGCACGCAAACTCTTTTCAAGCGCGGAGCGGCTAGTATTAAAAAGATGATGAAAGGTCTCTCCAAGAAGAACCCTTTTACTTCTAAGTATTAAATTTCAAAAATTCTTCATATTTTATTTCCTTTTTGCCTTCTGGGAGAACTTTTTTGATTACAAATTTTCTATCTACAAGTTCCGCATCTGTGATAATTATTCTTTTACTATTCTTAAAAAAGAAAATTCTGGGCCAATTGGCATAAGCTCTAAATTTGTTGTACAACACACTTGGGGGTTCTTCCTCCAAGTTCACCAGTCCATCTTCTTTTTTGATTTTTTTGCAGAATGTTGCCTCGGACTCATTCTGTTTTATCCCTACCGCCTTTGGCACCTCCCCCTTATTAAGGGGGAGGAAGAAGGAGGGGGTCTGAAGAGTTTTTACCAAAAGCTCTGCGCCTATTTTTTTCAGTCGCCTTCTTAGCTCCGGAGCTTTCTCATTTGGCAAAATACTAATTTTTTCCTGCGCGACAATCGGTCCGGCGTCCATTTTGAAAACCATTTTTTGGATTGTGACTCCAGTTTCTGTCTCTCCATTTAAAATGGCGGATTCAACAGGCGAAGCTCCGCGGTATTTTGGCAGAAGGGAATAGTGAATATTTATCGAGCCCAGCTTTGGCATATTTATAATTTTTTCAGGCATTATTTTTCCGTAGGCGACAACCACAAAAAGTTGAAAGTCAAAAGTCAAAAGTTTTAAAGTGAATTCTTCGTCAAATTTATCTGGTTGAAGATATGGAATTTTATTTTCTTCTGCCCAAACTTTAGCGGGAGGGGGAATTAGCAGCATTTTGCGCCCCGATCTTGCATCGGGGGAAGTAACAATAAGAGACGGAACATACCCATTTTTCTTCAAAATTTCTAAAGTTTCGGAAGCTACATCTGGTGTTCCAAAGAATATGAAATTAATAGTATTTTTATTCATTTTATAACTTTATGAACTTTACACTTTATAAACTACTTCGGCGCTTCCGCTTTGACATCTTTCGCGTGGTCAATAAAAAGTATGCCGTTTAGGTGGTCTGTCTCGTGCTGGAAAATCTGGGCAAGCAATCCGGAGGCCCCGCGGGTAAACTTTTTTCCGTTTTCATCGTAGGCTGTGACGGTTGCTTTTTTAGATCTGAAGGTTTTGCCGTAAAGCGGGCGGACGGAAAGACAGCCTTCTGGCACCCAATCTTTTTCGCGGGAAAGCTTGGAAATTTTTGGGTTGATGAAAATAAGGTCTTTGCCAACAGATTCTTCCTGCTCGGGGTCGCTGTCTGATTCTGGTGAATCAGCGCTGCCTCTCGGCCCGTCGGCCTGCGAGACACCCCGATCAGGGAAACCCGCCTTCAAGACTTTTCCCGATACAATAAAAATTCTAAGCGAATACCCAATCTGCGGCGCCGCTATAGCTACACCGTCACTTTGGCTTTTTAACGCCTTGGACATTTCTTTTAAAATCTTTTTTATTTTAACTGTTTTGATAGTATGGAGAGGCACCTCATGGGCTATTCGTCTTAAAACTTCTTCTTTTTTTTGAAGAATTTTCTTCATCTTTTTTATTTCAGCTCTTTCAAGTACTCCAGAAGTTTGTTTAATTTTACGGTGTCCTGAGAACGATTGCTCATATCTCGCACGATGACGGAATTATCCAGCGCCTCCTTAACCCCAAAAATAAGTGTGTAGGGGATTGCCAGCCTCTCCGCGATGGCTAGTTGGGAACCCAGACTGTCTTTAGAAAGCGACTGAGCGATGGGAATATGCGCCTTGCGCAGGATTTCAATTACATTTAAGCTTTTTAATTTTGCCTCGGCGCCGAGCTGAATAAAGTAAATTTTTGGTTTTTTTAATATGCGGGGCGACAGCTTTTTATACCAAGGCGAGGCGACTATCCGGTCCACCCCGATAGAAAAACCTACCCCCGGAATGTCTTTCTTGCTTCCTATTTGGCGGGCCAGATAATCATAACGTCCGCCGCCGGCGAGAGTTATCGGAGAGCCGTCTTCGGTTGCTGTTTGTTCGATAATTTCAAAGACGGTGCGGGTGTAATAGGAAAGTCCACGCACCAGATTTTTATTGATATTATATTGTATGTTCATTTCTTCCAGATATTCCAGCACCTCCTTGAAATGTTTTTTGCAGGCCAGACACAAAAATGAGACCGAGTCCGGAGCCTGCTCGTTTATTTCTATTGTTTTTTCTTCCTTGGAGTCCAGTATACGAAGCGGGTTTGTTTTTAAACGCTCTCGGTCGATGCTTGGGAGGTCGCTCAAATGTTTTCTATAATAGCTCGTCAGTTCTCTAATGTACGCCCCTCGGCATTCTTTATCTCCGATTGAATTTACATCAATAGAAAGATTTTGCGCTCCAGCTTCTTCTAATATACTGATGCAAGTTTTAATTACGAGCGCATCCATGATACTTTTATCACTGCCTAGAGCATCTGCATCAAATTGCCAAAATTGTCTATAGCGTCCGCGCTGAGGCTTGTCATGTCTGAAGGAAGGTCCATATTGATACAACATCACTGGCTGAGGCATTGTTTGCATCCCATGTTCGATATAAGCGCGCATGAGCGGGGCAGTGTGTTCTGGTCGAAGCGCTAGATGGTCTCCGCCTTTGGTTTTGAGTGTGTACATTTCTTTATCTACAATGTCCGTGCCAACACCCACGCCAGTGGTAAAAATTTCTTCATGTTCCAACATCGGAGTTTCGAGTGGTTTAAAACCATAGTACACTGCTACCTCTTGCGCTTTTTCGAAAAAGCCCTGAAAAGCATAATACTCTTCATTCAACAGGTCTCTCATTCCTTTTGGCGAAGAAACACTGGATATTTTATTTTTACTTTCTTTTGACATTGTGTTTATTCTGATGGTTTATAATTTCCCGGCCATATTCCTATTTTACTTATCGGCAATAATCGTAAAAATGCTCTACCTGTAATGAACTTTTTATTAACTGCTCCCCAATATCTGGAATCAGAACTCCCGCTTCTGTTGTCGCCCATTACAAAATATTCATCACTCTTGAGAATCATGTGCGCGTCTATTCCACCGATATTTTTTATAAAAGATTGATCTAATTTAAATCCTTCCGGATGTTCTTTGTTTTTTATTGTGACTTCATTTTGACTGCTTTTTACATCAATTGTTTCTCCCGGAAGACCTATTATTCTTTTAATATAAAATTGTGTCTGATTATTCGGATACCGGAAAACAACTACATCATATCTTTTTGGGTCACTCAGCTTGTAGGATATTTTATCCACTATTAAATAATTACTGTTTTCAAAAGTAGGAATCATCGAACCTCCCGAAACCACAAACGGTTCCGCAACGAAAAGGCGGATAGGAATAACTATTATTAAGGCTATAACCGCAAAACGCACAAGCTCCAAAAACGACTGCCACTTTGTTTTTTTTGGTTCCATTGCCCTAGTATAACACAAAAAATACTTGACATTATATTACAATTATATGTTATTATGTAACCATGAAATTGGTTGTTGGTTTAGGAAATCCGGGTAAAGAATACGAAAACACCAGACACAACACTGGGCGGATTTTGGTTGGGTTGGTGGAGAAGAAATTGGAGGACAAAAAAATAAAATTTCTGACGCCGGATACCTTTATGAATAATTCCGGCAAGGCGGTGGCTCCTTTAGTAAAAACAAAAAAAGATTTGGAAAATCTGATTGTGATATATGACGACATTGATTTACCATTAGGTAAAATAAAAATTTCTTTTAATCGCTCGGCGGGCGGGCATAATGGCTTGGGTTCAATAATCAAAGCTCTAAAAAGTGAAGAATTTTTGCGCATCAGAATCGGCATTTCTCCAGCTACGCCAAAAGGCGTAGTCAAAAAACCAAAAGGAGAAAAAGCCGTCTTGAATTTTTTGTTGGGTGAATTCAAAAAGCCGGAACTGGAAGTAATTAAAAAATTATCAAAAAAAATCGCTGAAGCAGTAGAGACAATTCTTACCGAAGGCAAGGACAAGGCTATGAGTTTGTATAATTAAACCTCTTTCACCGCTTCGATGATGATGCTTTTTTCGCCGTTCCTAAGCGAGACTTTACCGGAGAGGGCTATGCATTTTTCAGCCACCAAGATGTCAATTGATTCTTTGAAGATAGACGGGAAGCAGACGGCTTCAATCGAGTCGGTCAGGTCAGCGATTTTTAGAAATGCCATTCTTTCGTTATTTTTCGTTATGACTTGTCTGGCAGTTTCTATTATTCCAGCGATGGTTACTGATATTCCGTTACCGATTTCCTCTTTTATTTTTTTAATATTCATATCTCGAGTCTCTAGCTTGGCGCGGATTTTATCAAGCGGGTGTCCGGAAATGTAGAGCCCCAACAATTCTTT
>OBEQ010085354.1_pt1 | contig 15390 bp, 12 predicted proteins | sample 1670901 | NCBI WGS metagenome assembly OBEQ01 (sample SAMEA104232315, study PRJEB22302) | groundwater metagenome | biome: forest; feature: aquifer; material: groundwater | place: USA | collected 2011-08-07 | depth 5.4 m | reverse complement strand
CCTAAACCTCCGCCTCCTGCGCAATCCAAATCCCGTAGTTAATCGAAACAAAATCTAGTTATTTTTCCTTGTTTTTTGCCCCTGTATGAGGCATACTTAAAAGATATGAAACGGATACCGCAGAGACTTATTTCTTCTCTTTTGATCGAGGCCTTTCTCTTTTCAAATCTCCTTCCGGCATCGGCCCTTCCGACCGATTCTCTCCGCCCCCGAGCGGTCGCGGGGGCTTCTCTCATCAGCGCGTTAGAGGACACTGCAGCGCGGGATGGGGGAAAATTAACACTTCCGGCGCCTCAAGAGCGTCGGGTATTGGGCAGTTATCAGGAACTCGTCGATGAAATTCTCGAAGAAATCGCGTCGCGGCGCAAACAAAAGGGAAAAGGACAATTCTGGGTAGGAATTACTGGGGCGAGCGCGCTCGGGAAAGGGTATTTAAACGATGCCTTGGAAGAGCGTTTAAAGGCTTCCGGAATCCACGTTATCCGCCTTTTGGAAGACATGTGGGTTGTAGACCGAACCACGAGGAATGAATGGGCGAAGAGAAACGATCCGCGCGCTTACGAACATGAAAAATATTGGATCCGCTGGGATGAACTTCAAAAGGCCCTTCGCACGGTCCGGGAAACTGTGGAAGGGAAGGCCACGTTGGAGCATCTATACAATCGGGAAGAGGAGGGGCGCGCCAATTTAACGAGAGACATCGAAGTAGTTCCTGACGCCGTTGTTCTCTACGACGGACTTTATCTTGCTGATGAAGCACGTTACCCTTCTCATTTTTTCGATACTTTGGTCCTCCTGGATGCTTCGGAACAGGAAAGAATCCAACGTCATAAAGAGAGGGATATAAAATTTGGACGCTCCCCCGATGAAACGGAGGCGCTTCTTGAGCGCATGTACGAACCTCAATGGAAAGCGCATGTGGCGTCCGCGCATCCGGAAAAGAAAGCGGATCTTGTCTATGATATCACCTCTTTTGAACATCCCATTCGCCTCCTCTATGAAAAACAGGATCTGCACGGAAAACCCTGGACCGTCGAGCGGCTCGACGAACTTTTGAGAAGCGTTGATCGGAGATCTCCGCAGCTTCGCCGTGAGTATGGATTTGATTTTGATGATCCGAAAACCTATTTTTCTCTTCATATCGGGGCCCATGTGCCGCATCTGGAGCCGCGTCTTGCCCCGATTCATCTTTTTCACAGAGCACAACCCGTCGCCCGCTATTTGCATGACGCAGGAATAAAACTGTATTCCGTTTCTATCAGAGTTCCCGCGGAACCGCTTGGGCATCTTCAGGAGTTCCTTGAAGCCGCTCGTCAACATCCCAAGGTGCTCATGGTCACGGTCACCCAACCGCATAAGACTTCTGTGGGTCAGTGGGTCGATGCGCGGGATGAAGCGGCCTATCCCACCTCCCCCGTTAATTATGTTGCCATCCTGCGTGATGAGAAGGGCAGTCGCACGATCGGCACCAACACCGATGGCATGAGTTGGGTTGAAGAATACAAGAAGCGTTGGGGACGTCGCGGGGAGCGAGAAGGGCGGATCCAAGGTAAAAGGATTGTGATTTTGGGAGGATGGGGAGGTATCGGGCAGGCCCTAACTCTTTCGATTCTCAAAGAAAGCCCCGAGAGTCTAACGATTAGTGAAGTACCAAGTCGGGTAGCAGCGAGCCGGCAAGAATTACGAGACGTTATCCAGAAACTTCGGAAAAGAAAAGGAGACTATAAGACAATTCCTGAAGTGACTGTAGTGCCAGCGTTCGACGCGGAGAACCCGGAAAGAGACCATCCAGACCTCTTTTCATCTCTCCGTCACGCGCAGATTGTTATTAATGCGACGGGAATCGGAATGGACCAGGAAAGTTCGCCGATACGGGATTCGGCGGTGTTTCGTCCGGAAATGGAAGTGTTCGATGCGATTTATCACACGAAAGAAGGAAGGCCGATCGGCCTCACTCCATTTTTGCGTCAGGCCAAGGAACGAGGAGCAAAAGTTTTCAATGGTACGGGCATTGTTGTGCGTAACAGGTCTCTTTCGGCGGACTGGTTGGTACAACAATTGACAGGCCGAAGATTAACTCCCGGGGAGAAGGAAGAAGTGTACAGGGAAGTTTACCGATATGAGCAGGAAACGCGGGGTCTTCTCGAAGCCGATGCAGCGCCGGCCGACTCCGGTGACACTTCGGCGGCCGAGGATGGCGGCGGAAAATATGAGGGGGTCACGGGAAAGGTTCGGGAAATTTTTAGAGAGTTTGAGACGCGAGAAAATGTGAAAGCGGCGACGGACGAACTCGTTGCACTGACAGGCCCTTACGGACCTGACGTTGTCTCATCGGAGATCATAGGTGTTTCTGAGCGAAGTTCCAATTGGTTTGCCCGATATCTTGCGGTTCTTGCCCTGAGCGTCATTGCGAGTCCTGTCGGAGCCGGTTATTTAGAGGATATTTCGGAAAAGCCCGATGAACGTCGGGCTATTCGTCACGCCGCGACGGTCGGATATCGACGGATCGACCGGGTCCTCAGACTTTCCGGCGCAGGCGAGGATGAAACCGTCCCCGACGGTGCGGCACGGGATGGGGGAGGACGGACAGACCCAGGACTCAAGACCGAAGACCAAAGACTTGAAGCGACGCGCGGAGAAAGGGTATCTTTAGGAGGGAAAACTAATGAGCTCGTTTTCGGCGTTGGTATTGATCCACTGCGACCAGAACCAGTGTTAGAAGAATTACTGCACCGGCAACATAGAGTCCCGTCATCTCAATCACCATCCATGAACGTCTTTGACAATAACTTGCGTCTTCCTTCGGAAAGAGATGGTTTTGCCATTTCCAATACAAGTATACGTGATTCCGGTCAATCTGTCAAGGTGGGTGGACCCGCCTCTGACGGCGGCGCGGCGCGGGACGGAGCGAAGCGGAGTCCTGAGCGACAGTCGAAGGATGGGGGAGAGAAGTCGACGAATCTTATCCCTTCCGCCCGGAGGAAAGAGATTTCAAAACCGATTTTGGAGCCGCTTCTAAGTCCCTGATTCCTTCCTTATATAATATCTCCCCCGCAAGACCCCTAAAAGCTCTCTCTTGACACGAAACTCCCGCTTGAGATATAATGCTAAGGTTAAGTATGCCTTATGGATGAGATAAACGACCTTTACCGGGAACGGCTTAAAAAGTTGGAAATTTTTCGGGGGCTTCGACTCTATGAAACAGCGGTCGATCCTTACGGCGGCCGCTTTGAAAAAAGCGGCACCCTCAAAGAGATGATCGCGCACTTTGAAGAGGGGAAACAGGTAAAGGTGGCGGGGCGGCTCAAGGCGGTCCGGACGCATGGGAAGTCGGCCTTCTGCGACCTGGCCGATCAGGACGCGAAAATCCAGCTTTATTTCAAGGCGGATGTCGTCGGAGAAGAGGTGTACGAATTTTTCACGAAGATCGATATCGGCGATATTATCGGGGCGGAGGGGGAGCTCTTTAAAACGCGGACCGGCGAACCGTCGGTCAAAGTGGAACGCTTCACGCTCCTCTCAAAAAGTCTGCGGCCGCTTCCGGAGAAGTGGCACGGCTTGAAAGACGTTGAAACGCGCCACCGTCAGCGCTATGTCGACCTCATCATGAATGAAGAGGCGCGCTCTGTTTTTTTTCTTCGGAGCAGATTGATCCAGAAGATGAGAGCTTTTTTGGATGAAAATGGATTTATGGAAGTCGAAACACCGATTTTGCATCCGATTCCGGGCGGGGCGGCGGGCGAACCGTTCAAGACGCATCACCACGCCCTCGATATCGATCTGTATCTCCGGCTCGCGCCGGAACTTTATCTCAAGCGTCTTCTCGTCGGCGGATTCGAAAGAGTCTATGAGATCGCGAAAAGTTTCCGTAACGAAGGCATTTCAGCGCGCCACAATCCGGAATTCACGATGCTCGAGGCGTACGCCTCGTATTGGGATTACGAAGATATGATCGCGTTCCTTGAAAAGATGTTCGCGCATCTGGCCCAGGAACTTCTCGGAAAGACGACGATCAGCTATGAAACGCCGGAGGGAACGCTGGAAGTGGATCTCTCCCCTCCATGGGAGAGGGTGTCGCTGGCGGAACTTTTGAAAGAGCGCTTTGACATCAATCCGACCGACTCGACGGAAGCGTGGCTTTCGAAGCTCAAATCGAAGGGGCAGGAGAGGGGGCTCGGGCTGAATGTCCAGGGGAAGATCGCCCGTTCACAGATCTTGAAGCTCACCGAGGATCTTGTGGAAGTGAAGGCGAGGAAAAAACCGCTTTTTGTGATCGATTATTTCAAAGAAATGTGCCCTCTGGCAAAAAGCAAGAAGGAAAATCCGGAACTTTGCGAGAGGTTTGAGCTCTTTATCGGGGGGATGGAAGTGGCCAACGCTTATTCGGAACTGAACGATCCGATTGAGCAGAAGAAACGCTTTGAAGCCCAGGCAGACGGCGTCGCCGGCGCCACCATCGACGACGATTTTGTGAGGGCCCTTGAGTACGGGATGCCTCCCGCTTCGGGACTCGGCGTCGGGATTGACCGGCTCACGATGCTCTTCACCAATCAGGCGTCGATCCGGGAAGTGATCCTTTTTCCGCAACTGAAACCGGAGAGCCCCTGATGCGCTATGAACTTTTTATCGGCTTTCGGTACTTTTTGGGGCAGCGGAAGACATCCTTTTTGTCATTCAGCACCTTTATTTCGATGGCGGGAGTCGCCGTGGGGGTGATGGCGCTCATCGTCGTGATCGCGGTCATGAGCGGTTTTGATAACGACCTGAAGGAAAAAATCGCCGGAACCAACGCCCATCTTTATATCGAAAAAGTGGACGGGATGGCGCAGCCGCAGAAGGTGATGGAGCTTATTAAATCGGTGGGTGATATTACCGGGAGCGCCCCTTATATTCATGGACAGGTCATGCTCATCAAAGGAGAGACAGTTCAGGGAGCGCTTCTGCGCGGGATCGACCCGGTGCGGGAATCGTCGGTGACGCGGGTCGGAAACTATATTACCGACGGAACGCTCGCCCTGCACAAGGGGGAAGTGGTCCTCGGGAGCGAACTCGCCCGCGTGTTCAATCTGACTATCGGGGATACACTGCGGATTATTTCTTCGAAGAGGACAAAGGGGGAATATTTTCGTGTGGGCGGTATTTTTCATTCCGGGATGTATGACTATGATTTGAATCTTGCTTTTGTTTCTCTGGAGGATGCCCAGCATCTTTTCGGCATGGAAGGCCTCGTCGGCGGAGTGGGGGCGCGGGTGCGCGATATGTATCAGGCGGAAAAGGTCCGAAAAAAAGTGGCGGCCCTTTTGGATCCTTCCTACCGGGTGACGACCTGGATCGACCTCAACCGGAATCTCTTCGGGGCGCTTGCCCTTGAGAAGGCGGCGATGTTTGTTATTCTCACCCTCATTGTGTGCGTGGCCTGTTTTAACATCGCCAGTTCCCTGATTATGTCGGTCATGGAAAAGACAAAAGATATCGGCGTCCTCAAATCGATCGGGAGCACCAATCGTTCGATCCGTTTTATTTTTTCGCTTCAGGGATTTCTCGTCGGTGTTTTCGGAACCTTTTTGGGAGTTTTAGGGGGGTTCGGTCTGTGTCTGATTTTGAAGAGATACCCTTTTATCCGGCTCCCGCAGGATATTTATTACCTGGAGCGGCTCCCTGTCGCGATTCAGTGGGACGATTCGTTTTGGATCGCCTGCGCCGCACTCGGCATCAGCTGGCTGGCAACCCTTTATCCGGCCTGGCGCGCCTCCAGGCTTGATCCGGTCGAGGCGCTTCGGTATGAATAACCTGACTGTTCTGAACATGACAAGGAAACGTTTCAAAGAAACAGAAGAGATCATCCTCGAGGCGAGGGGCCTTCACAAGCGGTTTCCGCACGGCGGCGGGCTCCTCCATGTGATTCGGGGAATCGATCTGTCGATCCCGCGGGGGGAGATCGTCGCGATCGTCGGGAGGTCGGGGGCGGGGAAAACAACTCTTTTGCATATGCTCGGGGGACTGCGTCAGCCCTCCGAAGGGACGATTCTTTTTGAAGGGAACGATTTTTACGCGCTTCCCGAATCCAAACGGGCGCGTCTGCGCAACCGAAAAATCGGATTTGTCTTTCAGTTCTACCATCTCCTTCCGGAACTGACAGCGCTTGAGAATGTGATGCTTCCGGGGATGATCCGGAATGAACATCCCTTTGCGACCTTAAAGAAGGAGGCGGAGGCGCTTCTCGGGGAGTTAGGGCTCTGGGACCGCGGGGACCATCATCCGAATGAACTGTCGGGAGGAGAACAGAGCCGTGTGGCCATCGCGCGCTCGCTGATTAATCAGCCCGATATTGTTTTCTGCGACGAGCCGACGGGGAATCTCGACTCGAAGACGGGCGAAGGGATCCTGCGCGTCATCCGTCTTCTGAATGAGACGATCAAAACCACCTTTCTGATCGTAACCCATGAAGAGGCCGTGGCCAATATGGCGTCCAAAATTTACGGCATCCAGGATGGGCGCCTTGAGGAAAAAGAGTGATGAAAAATCATCTGAAGGTTTATCTCAACGGAAAACTCGTGGAAAAAAATGAGGCGAAGGTCTCTGTGTTCGATCATGGTCTCCTTTACGGCGACGGCGTGTTTGAAGGGATCCGCTCCTATAACGGCCTTGTGTTTAAACTAAATGAGCACCTCGACCGCTTTTTTGAATCGGCGAAGACTCTCATGCTCAAAATCCCCCTTTCCCGGGAGGGGCTCTCAAAAGCGATTATTCAAACCTTGCGGACCAACCGGCTCACGGACGCGTATATCCGTCTGGTCGCGACGCGGGGAGTGGGGGATCTGGGGCTCGATCCGCGCAAATGCAGTCAACCGACCCTTTTTATTATTACGGACCGGATTGTCCTTTACCCGAAGGAGCATTACCGGAAAGGCCTTGAGATTATCACGGTGCCGACGCAGCGCAATATTCCCGCCGCCGTCGACCCGCAGATCAAGTCGCTGAATTACCTGAACAATATCCTGGCCAAGATCGAAGCGGTGAACGCGGGGAAGGAAGAGGCGATCATGCTGAATCATGCGGGGGTTGTGGCGGAGTGCACCGGGGACAATATTTTTATCGTGAAGCGGGGGGAGCTTCTCACGCCCCCGACCTATGTGGGGGCGCTCAAAGGGATTACACGTATGACCGTGATAGGGATCGCCCGCAAGGGAAAAATTTCCGTCCGCGAGGAAGTGATGACGCGCCACAATGTGTTTAACGCGGATGAATGTTTCCTGACCGGCACCGCCGCGGAGGTGATCCCCGTCGTCAAGGTGGACGGGCGGGTTGTCGGAAGCGGAAAGCCGGGACCTTTTACCCTGCGCATCATGAAAGAATTCCGGGAATTGACAAAGAGTGACGGGGTACGATATGGTTTGTGATGTCTGCAAGACCAATCAGGCAACCGTGCATCTGACCGAGATCATCGACGAAGAGATGACCGAACTGCATCTGTGCGAGGACTGTGCCAGGAAAAAATCTGCATCGATGGAGCAGAGCTTCGGATTGTCGGATCTTTTGGCGGGGCTTGCCGATTTCGGGGCGCAGCTTGGGGAGGAAGCGGACAGCAAAACCGCCTGCGCCAACTGCGGACTCACGTATGAAGATTTCAAGCGGATCGGCCGGCTTGGCTGCAGTGAATGCTATCAGGCCTTCCGAAAGAGCCTTTCTGGGCTTCTCAAGCGGATTCAGGGTTCGGGGCAGCATCTCGGAAAGGTTCCGAAGAGGCAAGTCGCAGTGTCGGGCTCCCCTCCTTCGCTGCCTCATGTGACAAAGGAAAAGGAGAAGCCGAAATCGGAGCTTCAAGACTTGAGAGACAAACTGAGGTCCGCTGTTCAGGAAGAAGATTTTGAAGAGGCGGCCCGTCTTAGGGATAAAATTCGTGACATGGAAAAGCGGTCAGGAAAAGGCGGAGGGAAATGACCTCCGAGATTGATGATTTTCTTCGGCAGCCGAGTGAGTGGCTCAGGGGGACCGGTCCCCACGCGGAGATCGTTCTGTCGAGCCGCATCCGCTTAGCGCGAAACCTTGATCATTTCCCTTTTTCCCATTGGGCCGATAAGAAACAGGAGGAAGAGGTGTTGGAGCGGTCGAAAAAGGCCTGCTTGAGCTCACCCTATCTTAAGGAATCGTTTTTTGTGAAATTGGGGGAGATTACCTCCATCGATAAACAGTTTCTCATCGAACGTCATCTGATCAGCCGCGAACATGCCGTGAATGCCAATCAGAAGGCGGTCTGCCTGACGCCGAATGAAATGGTCAGCATCATGATCAACGAGGAGGACCATCTCAGGATTCAAGTGATGCAGTCGGGATTCAATCTGATGGAGGTGTGGCGCGTCGCCGACAGCATCGACGACAGCTTGAGCGAATCCCTCGATTACGCTTTTTCGCAGAACTGGGGGTATCTCACCTGCTGCCCGACGAATACGGGCACCGGCATGCGCGCTTCCGCGATGCTGCATCTGCCGGCGCTCGTCATGACCAAACAGGTGAATAAAATCATTCAGATGATCACCAAACTGCATCTGACCGTGCGCGGGTTTTACGGGGAAGGAACCCAGGCGACCGGAAATCTTTTCCAGATTTCGAATCAGGTCACGCTCGGGCATACGGAGATTGAGATCATCGATAATCTCGAGCGGATCATCCGCCAGATTATCGAATACGAAATGAACGCCCGAAAGACGTTGCAGACGCAGGAAAAGGCGGAACTGTCGGACCGGATTTTCCGCGCCTACGGAACGCTTAAAAACGCGCACATCATCACCAGCAACGAAACCATCGATCTCATCTCTATGGTGAGGCTCGGCGTTGACATCGGTCTCGTTAAGGATTTGAACCGTGAACTCTTGAACGAACTCTTTATTTTGACGCAACCCGCTCATCTTCAGAAGCTGGAAGGGAAGACACTTTCCGCTTCACAGCGCGACGTGAAGCGGGCGAGCATGATTCGGAGCAAACTGTCTGTGAACGGAAAATGAAAAGAGGTTAGAAATGTTCAATCGATTTACCGAAAGAGCACGCAAAGTCATTATCCTGGCTAAGGAAGAGGCCAAGCGCTTCAATCATGATTATATCGGAACGGAACATATCCTTTTGGGGCTGGTGCGCGAGGGAGAAGGGGTGGCGGCCGCGGTCCTTCGGAATCTGGGCTTGAGTTCCGAAAATATCCGCCTTGAGGTGGAGAAACTGGTGCAGAGTGGACCGGCGACCGTTGTGAGCGGCGATATTCCTTTCACGCCGAAAGCGAAAAAAGTGATTGAACTGGCGATGGATGAGGCCCGATCCCTCGGCCACAATTATATTGGGACCGAGCATCTTCTTCTGGGGCTCATTCGGGAGGGGGAAGGGGTCGCCTCGCAGGTCCTTCTCAATTTAGGTCTGGACCTTGCGAAGGTTCGCAGTGAAGTGATGGCGCTCCTAGGATCCGGAACGCCTTCGCAGACGAATGCGCCGACCGCTTCTTATAAAACGAAGACACCCGCCCTGGATGCCTTCGGCAGAGACCTGACGGCGCTTGCGCGCGAAGGGAAACTGGATCCGGTCATCGGGCGGAAAGATGAGATCGAACGGGTCATTCAGATTCTCGCGCGGCGCACGAAAAATAATCCTGTTCTTTTGGGAGAAGCCGGCGTCGGAAAGACCGCGATTGTCGAGGGGCTTGCCCAGATGATTATCGCGGGAGATATCACGGAGATCCTTCGGGATAAAAGAGTGATTACGCTGGATCTCGCGCTCATGGTGGCGGGAACCAAATACCGCGGGCAGTTTGAGGAGCGGATCAAGGCGGTGATGGATGAAATCAAACGGTCTGAGAATATCATCATTTTCATCGACGAGCTTCATACGCTCGTCGGCGCCGGAGGGGCGGAAGGGGCGATTGATGCCTCCAATATCCTGAAGCCCGCTCTTTCGCGGGGAGAAATTCAGTGTATCGGCGCCACGACCCTCGATGAGTACCGTAAATATATCGAAAAAGACGCGGCACTCGAGCGGCGTTTTCAGACCATCTTTGTGGAACAGCCGACGATTGACGAGGCAATCGAGATCCTCAAAGGGCTTCGCGATAAATACGAGGCGCATCATCGCGTGAAAATCCTGGATGAGGCGCTTGTTGCCGCCGCGAAACTGTCGGACCGCTACATTACCGGACGGTTTCTTCCGGACAAAGCGATCGACCTGATTGATGAGGCGGGCTCAAGGGCAAGACTTTCGGTCATGACCATGCCGAAAGAGGTAAAAGACCAGGAAGAGAAGATCGAAACCCTTCGGAAGGAGAAAGAGGCGGCGATTAAAGGTCAGGATTTCGAGAAGGCCGCCGCCTTGCGGGATCAGGAGCGGGAAGCGAAGCATCATCTTGAAAAAATGAAGCAGACCTGGAAAGAGAAGAAAATGGAATCGAGTCCTCAGGTCACGGCGGAGGATATCGCTTTCATCGTCTCAAAGTGGACCGGGGTTCCCGTCCTCAAACTGGAGGAAAAAGAAACGGAACGACTGGTGCGGATGGAGGAAGAGCTGCATCGGCGTGTCATCGGCCAGGATGAGCCGACCAACGCCATTACCCGCGCGATCCGCCGCTCGCGCGTCGGCCTCAAGGATCCGAACCGCCCGATCGGGTCGTTCATTTTTCTAGGGCCCACCGGCGTCGGAAAGACCCTTTTGGGAAAAACGCTTGCCGAATTCCTTTTTGGGGATGAGAATGCGATGGTTCAGATTGACATGTCTGAATACATGGAAAAATTCAACGTCTCCCGTCTCGTCGGCGCACCCCCGGGCTATGTGGGATACGAGGAGGGGGGGCAGCTCACCGAGAAGATCCGGCGCCGTCCTTACGCGGTTGTGCTTCTCGATGAAATCGAGAAGGCGCACCCCGATGTTTTTAATCTCCTCTTGCAGGTGTTGGAAGAGGGGCGGCTGACCGATTCCTTCGGGCGGAAGGTTGATTTCCGGAACACCGTTTTGATTATGACTTCTAATATCGGCGCCGAGATGCTCCGCAAACAGGGGTCGCTCGGTTTTACCACTCAGAAGGGAGAGGTGCAGTACGACGAAATGAAGGGAAAACTTCTGGATGAGGTGAAGAGGACCTTCAAACCGGAATTCCTGAACCGCGTCGACGACATCATTGTTTTTCATCCTCTGACGAAAGACGATCTTCAGCAAATCATCGATATTGAAGTGAAAGACGTTCAGAAACGCCTGGAGGAGAGGAATCTCCAGCTCAAACTGAGCAAGGAAGTCAGGGACTTCTTGATCGAGAAAGGGTTTGATCCCATTTTCGGGGCCCGTCCCCTCAAACGGACCATTCAAAGGTACATGGAGGACCCTCTTGCGGAAGAACTGATTTCGGGAAAATTCAAAAACGGCGGAGAGGTCAAGGTCTCCCTCAAAGACGGAAAACTGGTTTTCGAAATCTGACCTATGCGGCGGCGATTTTTGAAAAGGAAAAAAAGAAATTTCGTCATCGGCCTTCTGCTGGTCTCTTTGTTGAGCCTCCCGGCGTACCGGATCCTCGAGAAAGAAAAGAGCGTTTTTCTGGAGGATATGAAACTTCTCCTTGAGGAGAGATTGAGCCGTTCCCTCGGGCTTACGGTCCATTTCGGAGGGTTCCGGGCGACCCTTTTCCACGGGATGGTCTTTGAGAAGGTGGTGTTTCAAGTCCCGAACGGAAGGCCTCTTTTTCAGATCGAGAAGGTCAAGATCCGGAAAAACCGGAGCGCCCTGGTCGCCAATATCGCCGGCGGGGAGATTTTCTGGAGGGGCATCTATTTGCACCACCTCAAGGGGCGGATTTTCCTGACGCCGGATCGATTCGAACGGTTGGGGCCGTCGGCACTCCTTGAGAAGGTGATCCTCGACGGAATCATGGGGGACGGCCATCGGGTGAAATTTTCGCTCGAAAGAAGGAACCCGCTCGTCTTCGAAGGGTCCTCTGTTTTCCGCGACCTTCCGTGGGGAAGGTGGAGATTCTCCGGGACGGCCAGCACCCTATTTCTCATTCGTGACCGGGCGCGTCCCTGGCAGGATGTGAAGGTGAAGCTCAAGACCCGTCATCTTTTTGTGAACGAAGAACCGCTCGGAAACGTGGCGGGGAATTTTTCATGGTCCGGAAGAAAGCTTTTGATCGACTATTTCAATTGGGAAAATGCCCTGTTTCTTTCGGGAACGGTCTGGCTCTCTCATCCTTATCCGACGGAGTCGAAATTGCGTTTTCACCTTGACGTAAATCATCTTCACCGAATCTTAAGGACACTTGATTCAAAAGAGCTTCCCCGTCGGACGGAGGGCGAGATTTTTTTGAGCGGCCCCATCGGAAAGGTGCATCTCAGAGGACATGTGGTGGCGGAGGAGGGCAAGATCAAAGAAATGGCCTATCAGAGGCTGGCGAGCTCCTTTCACGGCAATTGGCCCATTGTGCCGGTTGAGTCGCGCATCGAAAGGAGTTTCCCAGAGGGGAGTTATGTGGCGGTGCGGGGCCTCGTTGATATGAACCTCCTTGGAAAAAAAGGATTCTATAAAAATATGACGCTCGAGGGGGCGGATGCGGTGACCTGGAGCGGCCTTTCCCTTCAGGCGCCCGGCGATGAAACGCTGGTTCTGGGAAAGAGCAACAAGACCACGTCGGTGAGCCTCAAAACATTTCTGGATAAAGGGTTTTCCAACGAGGATAACCAGGGAGAATTTGAGTTGGAGTATAAACTGCGCAAACAGAAGATCCTCAAGCTTCGTATGAAAGGGGAAGAAGAATTTCTGGGGCTTGAGAATAAGCTTTCCTTTTAGGAGGAGTCGTTGACTGTCCAAAAGATTGTCGGATTCTGGGTCGGGGTGGGAACGCGCTTCATCACTTTTCTTGAATATATCGGAGGGGTTGTCTCCCTTTTGTTCCAGACCCTCGTGTGGATTCCTGTCCCGCCGATCAAGTCAAAGAGGATTTTTCAGCAAATGTGCGCCATCGGCGTGGAAAGTCTTCCGATCGTTTCGATGATCGCGCTCTTTATCGGGATTGTGCTGGCGCTTCAGAGCGCCTACCAGATGCAGAAATTGTCGGCGGATATCTATATCGCGAGCCTTGTGTCTCTTTCCATTGTTCGCGAAATCGGCCCTGTGATTACGGCGCTGGTCGTGGCAGGGAGAATCGGAGCGGCGATCGCGGCGGAACTCGGTACCATGAAAGTAACCGAACAGATCGATGCCCTGGAAACGCTCGCGGCCAATCCGGTAAGGTATCTGGTGGTGCCCCGTTTTATCGCGACGACTTTGATGCTTCCGATTCTCACGATTTATGCCGATTATATCGGTATCCTCGGCGGATACCTCTTTGGAGTCTACAAGCTCGGGATCGGGTCGATCATCTATTGGAAGATGACCTATGATGCGCTGGTCCTCAAAGATGTCTTTTCGGGGCTGATCAAGTCTGTCATCTTCGGAATGATCATCGCGATCATCGGTTGCTATGAAGGATTCCGCGTCCAGGGGGGAGCGGAGGGGGTCGGAAAAGCGACGACGCAGGCCGTTGTTATTTCCTTCATTTTGATTATTGCGGCGGATTGTCTGTTCACCACACTCTTCTACTTCGCTTTTTGACATGATTGAAATCATTAATTTATCGAAGACTCTGAAGGGAAAACAGGTTCTCAAAAAACTGAACCTCACCATCCAGACGGGAGAGACCCTCGTCATCATCGGTCGCTCAGGATGCGGCAAGAGCGTGCTCCTGAAGCATATCATCGGCATCATGAAACCCGACAGCGGGCAGATCCTGATCGGCGGCGAGGATATCACGCGGGCGAAAGGGCGTCAGCTTGAGGAGATGAGGATGAAATTCGGGATGCTGTTTCAGGGGGCGGCGCTTTTTGACTCGATGACGGTAGGTGAAAATGTCGGTTTTTCGCTCACGGAGCATGCCACTCTGGATGAAGAGCCGATCCTCACCAGGGTCAGGGAATGTCTCGAGATGGTCGGCCTCAAGGGCATTGAAGGGATGAAACCTTCGGAACTTTCCGGAGGGATGCGCAAACGCGTCGGCCTTGCCCGCGCCATCGCGTGCAGCCCTCAGATGATTCTTTATGATGAACCGACGACAGGCATTGACCCCATTATGGGAGACGCGATTAATGATCTCATTAGGGACCTGCACGATAAACTCAAGGTGACATCGGTCGCGGTGACGCACGATATGGTGAGCGCCTATAAGATCGCAAGCCGCATCGCGATGCTTTATGAAGGAAAGATTATTGAAGTCGGAACGCCGGAAGAAATACGTCAGACAAAAAATCCGATCGTCCGCCAGTTTATTACCGGCGCGGCGACGGGACCCATTACTGAAGAATAGGGAGGATAGGCAATGGCCTCAAAGCAATCTCATTTTGAACTGAAAGTCGGGATTTTCGCTTTTATCGGACTGTTGGTTCTTTTCATGATCGTCTTTTCAATCGGTGATTTTTATCTTTTCAACCCGGGGTACACCTTGACCGTCCGTTTTGGGACGGCCAGCGGCATGCAGGTGGGGGCACCGGTTCATGTCGCCGGGGTGGTATCGGGGGAAGTGAGGGAAATCCAGATTCATTTTGACAAGGGAAACACCCTGGTGGACCTTCTGGTCTGGCTTAAGAAAGGAACAATGGTGCCAGATAATTCGTCCGCCGAAATTAGAACCCTCGGGCTTCTGGGAGAAAAATATTTGGATATCCTCCCGGGCCAGAATGCGGAAAAATTTCTGCAGGAGGGGAGTTTGTTGGTTGGACAGAATCCGGTGTCGATGGATAGTTTGATTGCGAGGGGGAATGCGCTGGCGACGGAACTCGAGGCTTCGGCCAAGTCGCTGCGCGCGATTCTCCAGAAAGTGGAGTCCGGGGAGGGAACGGTCGGGAAATTAATGATGGATGACACGTTGTATCGTGAGATCGAAGGGCTTGTCTCTGACCTCAAGGCCCATCCCTGGAAACTTCTCAAAAAAGAAAAAGAATCGACGCCGGATCGTGAAAAGGGGAGGAGGTAACGAATGTCCCTCTATACGGTTCGTATTTTTTTCATTCTGATCAGTACTTTTGTCGGGTATCAGCTCGGTTCGCTTCTGGAAGGGCTCGGAAGGCATTGGCTTTGGATCGGGGCGGGGTCAGGGTTTACGATTGCGAGTCTCGTGATCGCCGTCGAGCTTTCGATGCGCAATGTCTCCGTCCGCGGGCTCTCCGCGGCCGTTTTCGGGCTTCTGTTCGGTCTTTTGATGGCAAAACTGGTGGCCGGGGCTTTCATCATTGTGCCCCTCGGGGAGAATGTGTCCCTGACGCTCCAGGTAGTCCTCACGCTTGTCTTTTGCTATCTCGGGATGGTCATCGCCATGCGGGGGCGGGATGAATTCAATCTGATTAT
>OBEQ010764508.1_pt1 | contig 15394 bp, 12 predicted proteins | sample 1670901 | NCBI WGS metagenome assembly OBEQ01 (sample SAMEA104232315, study PRJEB22302) | groundwater metagenome | biome: forest; feature: aquifer; material: groundwater | place: USA | collected 2011-08-07 | depth 5.4 m | reverse complement strand
TCGCAGCGGAGTTCTTTAAAATTGTAGATCTCCCCATTAAAGACAAGCCAAATGGTTTTTTCCTGATTGGGCATCGGCTGACGGGCAGCCTCGGACAGGTCAATCACCTTTAACCGGCAATGGCTTAAGCCCACTCCCTGGGTCGGAAAGGTAACACCCCATTCATCGGGACCTCGATGCTTGAGCAAAAAAGCCATCCGATCCAGGTCCTCTTGAAGGACTGGCTGTCCATCCCAATGAATGATCCCACCAAATCCACACATCGAAAGGCTAGATCCAGCCCTTTAGCCAGTAGGCCACAATCCCCAGGGCCTCCTGGAGGATGCCTCGAAGCTGGCGCGGCGTTATCCCGCGACCATGGGCATAGTAACTGCTCTCTAGGACGGGTGTTTGGATGACCAGTAGCTGCGGTGCATTGCGAGAGAAGGTAAGCGCCGCCCTCCTGGAATGATAGGGGGAGGTGACCAATAAGATCGACTTCCATCTGTACTGGGCTGCCAACTCTTTGACCTTAAGAACATAATCGTAGGTGCGATGAACCTGTTTCTCCTTGAGGATAATTTCCCCTGGAACCCCCAAGGCCCTCGCCAGTGCATCCATGATATCCGCTTCCTGGAAAGTCCAGGTGTAGCCGGATACCAATAGAATACGGGGTGCGTAGCCTTGTTCAAAAAGCTCCGCGGCCTGTTTGACTCGCTCTTGGTAACCTTCACCGGCCTGACCCGATTCTCCGACACCTCCAGCAAATACCACAATCACATCGGCAGGTTGAGCCTGTCCGCTGACGATCAGGGGCTTGGAAAGAAACCAAACCAATGGAGTTTGAAAAACAATCCCGATCAAAAGCGCACTTGCGACCATCCACGACAGAAGCCTCCGGGAAGACCGGAGGGAGGCTGCAAAGCGGAGGGTCCAATCCTCTCTAGGAGCAGAGGCCTTACGAAGGATCACCTCCTGGATGAGACCCTGCATCGCCTGAATCCGATGACTCCAGGCGTTCTCCCGAGCCGCTGCCACACGAGATTCCTGCAACAGCTGCGTATCTTCCTTAAGTGCACGCTCGATTTGGGAACAAAACTGCCCCTCGTCTACTCCGATCTTGACCAGGTCTTGATGGCGTTGGTTAAAGGTGAGGATCTCCGGCAAGGGAGTGGAGACGACCGGCTTTCCCATTGCATGGTACTCATTCAACTTCGTGGGGTAGACGTTCTTGGTGTATTCGGTCAGGCGGTAGGGGATAATCCCCACATCGAAATGCCGGATGTAATGGGGAAGCTGATCATGGGGCTTCTGCCCCAGCAAGAAGACATTCGGTTCCTGCTTAAGCTGCTCCACCTGGGTCTGGATGGGTCCTACCAAGACAAACGAGTAGTCTTTACAGGCCTGGGCGGCCCGACACAACAGCTCCTGGTCTACCCATTGATGGATCCCTCCGACGTATCCCACGATGGGTCGTCGCAAGGCTTGCAGTTCCCCCGGCGCCCCATTCGACACCGATCGGGCCCGCTCAAAGGATTCGAAACTCACGCCAAATGGGAATAGATGGACTTGCCGGTTCCATCGAGAGGCGTACTCAAACAGTTGATTGGAGGTGACAAAGACCAGATCCGCTTTTCGCAAGAGTGCCGCTTCGCTTTTTAAAATCCGCCGAGCTGCCGGGGTGCTTTCGGCGAAATTGTCAATGCAGTAATAGATGAGCACTTTTGTAGGGATCTTGCGGATCACCTCCAGCGTCAACGGAGTGGGCAGAAAGGTCCAGCAGACCGGACGGTCGAATTCCATGGCGCGCATCCATCTTCGTAGGGCCGATACCACCCACAACCGGTTGATCCATTGAGCTAGACGCCAGTAGGGAAAGGGCAACACCAGCGGTGAAAAGAGGTAGAGGTTCTCCTCTATTTTCTGGAAGCCTTGAAGGCTGCGATGCCGGTTCATCAATCGACGCTGGATGCGTGGGATGTCCCGCCATTGTGGATTACGAACCCCCGTATTCTCAACAAACAGAACCCGGTGTCCCTGGCGAGCCAGGGTGGTCATGATCTCCTGATGACCCTGCCAGACGAAATCCCAGTCGATGGAGGAAAAACAAAGAATGTCGTGTCGCTCATGAACGGAGGCGGAAGGAACGGCCTTACGGAGAGATCCCGCGGGTCTGCGGACCTGTTCAAAGATTTCCAGCAGGCGCGGGGCCTGAACCTTGGCTCCGTAGCGTTCCTCTACCGTCTGTCTGCCTTCCTGGGCAAATCGTCTCCTCAGCTCTTTATCGGAAACCAGGCGCAGAATCTTGTCCGCCCATTCCTCAGCGGTGGAGGCGATGAATCCATTTTTCTCATTTTGAATGATCTCGGAATTAACACCCACTGGGGAAGCGACGGTGGGGACTCCTACCGCCATGTATTGGAGCGCCTTCAACCCGCACTTGCCTACCGCCCAGGCATCGCTGGGTAAGGGCATGATCCCGATGTCAAAGGATTTTAAATCCTCTATTTCAGATTGCGTACTCCAGGGTTTACTTTCCACATCCAGCCCGGGGATTGAAAAATCAGCGCTGCCCACCACCTTGAGTCGGAAATCGAGAGACCTTCGCAAGATCTTGAGTGCTGGTTCGATGGTGCGCAGATGTTTCAGGGTGGTGAGGCTCCCGCTCCAGCCGATGACCGGTTTGCCTCTTATCTCCACATCGGCTTTAGGCAGATAGGCATCCGTATCGATGCTCGTGGGGACCACCGAGACGCGCGAGGTGTGTCGAGCCACGAACTCTTTCAAATATCGGTTCCCCACCGTCACATGGGTGCTTAGGCTGCAGATCTCTCTTACCTTTTGAGGCCATTTCAACCATTTGAATCGTCGGTTCCCCTCGCTGATGTCCATCAGGTAGATGGCGTCGTCAAAATCGTAAACGAGCGGGATCCCGGTGCGTGCCAAGGCCCGTTCGCACCAGGGAGGGCCCATGGGCAATAACTCCCTATACAGGAAGATGACGTCCCATCGCTTTTGTCTGTGGAGCCCGGACAGGTCCTTGAGCCTGCGGCGGATGCAACGGGTGAGCTCCTTCATCTTCTGCAGAGGGTGTTGAGGGGTGTGCAGGACCGCTTTCAGTTCTGGAGACTCAAACGGAACAAAATGAAAGCGGACTCCCTGCGGACCTAAGATCCTGGCCCATTGTTCAATCCGGAATCGTTGTCCAGGAACGGTATCGTAGAGATAGGGGATCAGGACAAGAACGTTCACGATTGCCCAAGCAGTGGACGAAGGCGCTCGAACCGAGAGGGGTGCACAAACAGATAGTTGTTTTCCACGACCTCTTGGGCTGTAACGCTTTTAAGCTGGCCACGCCCATTAGGGTTCTCGTAGTGGTACATCTGATAACCCTTCTCCAAGAAGAAATCGAGGAGCTCTTTTAGTTCGATCCCGAAGCCCTCGAGGAACCAAGGGTTAATCTCGCACAGTACCGTTGGGGAATGCCTCTCGATGGTCTTTTGAGCACCCCGCAAGGCCAACAACTCGGCTCCTTCGATGTCACATTTGATAAAGGAAAGATGGGAAAGGTTCGGTAGGAAATCATCCACCTTCACCACCTCGCACCATACTTCTTGCGTTTTCTCGTACGGGAAATGGATCCCCCTTCCCTCTCGCTCGTTGTTTCGCCGATGGATGTGGGCCAAGCCCGCAGACATAGGCCCAGAGCCTTGGATCGGTAGGGTAAAGGCGACCTTCCCTTCTTGATCGGAGCAACCCTTTGGAACCAGCTCGACGTTTCGGAAACACAGGATCTTTGAAACGAGCCTAAAGGTCGAAGAGGTGAAAGGTACGGGTTCAAAGGCATAGACCCGACCGGAAGGGCCTACAGCCCGCGACAAATGATAGGAGTAAAGCCCGTAATTGGCGCCGATGTCAAGTACCGTATCCCCCGATTGGACTGCCAAAGGAACCAGATCCAGCTCAGGCTCAGACCAACTGCCCGTGCGGATATCCCAGGCCTTGGCCACGCATTGAATGAGTCGATAGCTCTTCTCATTAAGCACTGGGAAGAGGACCCGTTTCAACAGCCGTCGTGCCTGCGAATCGGCCGGCATGGAAGTTCTCCTTAAGCTAATTCTTGGCCAATTGTTGTTCTAAGATGGCGTTGGCTATGGTTTCTGCCAGGAATTTATTTCCAGCGGGGGTTAAGTGGACCGTATCTGAGAACAATCTTCCTCGACGAAGGGGATCGATCCCTTCAAACGTCCCCACGGCATCCACCAGCGGCAACGTGTCTGAATTTGCAATGCCATGCAAGGCCCCCATCAACTTGGATTGCATAAAATACCGATACTCCTCTCGAGAAATATCCTTTCTGTTTTCAATGGTACTTTCTATCCTTTTCACCTGCGTCTCCTCTGACAACTTAGAAGCATAGGGAGAGAACCATAACGGCTGCGTCACCAATAAGACGCGAATCCCCTTTGGCCGAGTAGAATCAATCAGCGCATGGACATTCGCGGTGTATCGATCGATGACACTGTGAACATCCTCAGGGGATGAGATAACGCGAAAGCGCATCCCCCAGAGGGCATCTGCCCTTCCGGTGAACCACAAACTGAATTTCTCGAGGGTTAGGGTATAGAACAGACTTTTATAATAAAGCAGCCCGTGAAGCTCGTAGGACAACTGGTAGAGAAAGCTCGACCGTTGCTCTGTTTTTGCTGAATGGTCATTGAACCCTGAATAGAGAACGATCAAATCCGGATGAAGGGGAGCTATCACGGCGTGAAACAGCGCCAACTCTGTGGAAGAAGTTGCTCCAGGCATGCCCCCATTGATGATTTCAACGTGAGTAGATTCACCAACCCCATGATTCAAAAAGTGTTCCAAATGGCAGGAAACGGTTTCCTCATCGTTCACCGTGGTTCCAAAAACCGCGGATTCTCCCAGAACAACAACTCGATAAGTATCCCTGGATTTCTCGTGAGAAACTTCTTTTCCCCTTAGCCCCAACGAGTTAATCGAGGCAGTCATGGGGGGGTAGCCAGGTAGTAGCATGGGGTGGCGGCCTGGTCTAAAGAGATAAAATCCATCTTTTTGAACCATCTGGTAATAGAATTTCTGCCCGTACACCTTCTGGAGTTCTCCCTGCTCTTGGATAGAATCGCTGAGAATCGAGGAGTCGACTTGTCTGGCGTAAGGCGTAGCAAACAAAAGCCAATATTTATCATGGTATTTAAAAAATTCCAGCAAGCGGGTACCGACCTCCAAGACCATAAAGAAAGCGAACGTCATGAAAATGGAAAGGAATATCTTTTTTCTGAACGAGATCATGGCGAGGTTATGATTTGTGAACGAGCGTTCCGTCTTCGGACTTTCTGTTTCGTAGCGCCATCACGACTTTTTCTATCTCCTGACTCCTGAAGGTGGCATGAGGAACATTCAAATGGCAGTCGGAGAGCTTCCCTTCAATGGAGCGGCCTTGCCGGAGATCCTTGAGAAGCTCTTTGAGCCTCTGGCGATTGGTCAAGGCAACCCCTCCCGAGTCAATATGCTGCTCCACAACAGGAGCAAGGTGGTCATTCTCTGTTCCTTGAATGACGTGAAACAGGCTCTGGAGGTAATCTTCATTGGGTCCAAGCCCAAACTCGATACGTTCCTGCATCCCCTTGAAGCCGCCTTGCGCAGGATAAAAATCAAAGTATTGGACGATCTTGAGATCCAAGCCCCGCGCCAGGCCTGTCCGTACCGCAATGCGTCGGAGTGTCCCTTCATTCTTTTTTAAGACAGGCACACGCTTGAGTCGGTCCTTCCAGGTGATCGGGTTCTGGCTGCTCCATAAGGCCAGGGTAACGGTAAGGCCCGCCGGAAAAAGGGGCAGATGCGGTTTGAAGGCGTCAACAAACGCAATGTCATGGAGCGCATGGAGCTTGCGCTCGGTCACCTCCATGGCATAGAGCTCGTTCGAGGGATCCAGTTCCTCCGGTTTCGTAAAAAGCCAATGCTCGTACCCTGGCCCGAAGATGGTTGCGGTGGAAAGCAACATCGTTCCATGGTGGTGGATCGCCTTGGTGGAAACATCGGTTTCTCGTTGTGGTAATGGAATCCAACAATTCATCACGAGGTGATAGTATGGATTGAGTTCTACGTTCATGGACACAGCCGGATAGTTCTTGGAGTTGAGCACCTCTGGCCTTGCGAGGTAGTTCTGTAAAACAGCGGTGATAAAAACTCGATCGGTGGAGATGTCTTCCAAGATGGGGCGGCTTCGCTCGTGGGCCCGGTGCTTGCTGGAGGCCGTCTTAAATATTTTCGTCAGCTCACTGACATACCTTCGTGTCCGCTGAGTCAGTTGAGACTGGGGGTTTGGAGTAGGAACCAACATGAGGCACCTCCTCACTTGCTTAGTGTATCACATCCACCAGCTATGCCAATAACTTCCGACCAACCTGTTCCAGCGATTTGTTATACACTGAATTCTCACCGCCGCGCAGGAGCAACCCTGTGTCCCGAAACGAGGCTAAATGGCATCCAGATCGGAATCCCCACCGTTTAGCAACCAGTCTTTCCGTCGGGTGAATAACTGAAGAGCCTCGGGTCCAACGGCAGAGGTCATCATCCAATGTAAGGGGCTGGGTATCCGGAAAAATCCTGCTCGTACCAACGCCTGTTCGAATGCGCGATGGAGAACTGCACAGCGGATCAGAACGAGAGGCTCCGGTGCTGAGCGAACGAGGAATTCCTCCGCCTCCCTCAGTAGGACAGTGATCACGCTCTGATCGCGGGGATCCGCTAACAGCTCTGTGATGAAGCCGGCCGCTAGTCCTCTGGAGCGACCGTAGCGTACGACGGCCACGCCCTTCCACAGAGAATCCTGCACGGCGACGAGGACGGTGTACCGATACCTGGGGTGTCGGAAATAGCGCCAGTTCATGGTAGCGTTGTCACGACTCACCGTACAGGGGAAGGAAGGCTCCAACCGTTCCCACAAGCGATCAAACCGTCCATCGAATTGCTCTAACACCTTAAACGAGACGCCATCCCCCCGTACGCGTGACCTGGACGTTCGTAGATCCTGTGCGACCTGAATTGACATCGCAGCTGCTTGCCTCACCCAACCGGGCCAGCCAAAGCTGTTGGCAAAGCGGCCGGGGTGGTAGACCTTAATGTACAGGGGAATCTTCCCAAGATCCAAAAACCCCATCCGACGAAAGAGGGAATAACTAACCTCATTCAAACCAGCAATGAGGAAGGGCTTCTGTGATTCTCTCACTGCGGCACTGATGAGAAGGGGGCCAACTCCGGCACCCCGCGTTTCTGGAGCCCCAATCAGGTCCCGTCCCCAGCAGATGGGTATGTGTTGTCCTTGCACATGGGCAATCGCTGGCAGGATTCCGAAGTACCCCACAATCCTATCGTTCTTCAGGCAGACCCAGCCGATCGAACCCTCTCCTCCAGAAGGAGGGTTGAGTTCATCGACCCATCTCCAGTGCGCGATGGCCCGGTCTGGGTCTCGAAAGGCAGCACCCGGTTGGTCCACATAGGCCCTTCGAAGAAAACTGTGCAGCTCCTCGGTCCGGTCAGGGGTCATCCGAATAATTGAAAACCGCCATGAGAGCCTACTGAGAATTCGTTCCAGCTCCGGCTCCGCCATCTTTTTCTTCATCGTAGATTACCCCCGGACGTATTAACCTAAACGTATCGCTGCGGGCACCCTGAAGAAAGCCCTCAAGCGGTAAAGGGATTTCGAAAAATCCCTTTCAGCCACGATGTCAACCCCGAGACCCGAGCGGAAAACGCCGGAACGCTGTCATCATCCCCAATGAGGACCCGCCTTAAAGCAAATAAGTCTGAGTTCAAGTCATTACAACCTGCATCTGTCGTCAGGGCACATCCATAACCCAGGGCATGCGCTCGTTGAGCAATCCAGCCGGTATATTGTCCTTTGGGATACGCAAGCGGCAGCCCATTCGCTTTGCCCACGTGGAGGGCAATCACTGCATAAGACTCCCGCAACTGCCGATCCATTTCTTCCAAGGAAAGGAGTGGAAGTTTTGAATGTGAGCAGGTATGAGATCCAAATTCATAATTCGGGTCTTGCTCCAACTCCTGAACCTCCGCCCATGACAGGTAGGTCTCATCGTCACTCGACATCCATGTACGGGTCCGCTGGAAAGCGTGAGGATCCTGACGCACCAAATCCGTGATCAGGAAGATGGTCACGGGCATACCGCGCTCGGAAAGACGCGAAGCCGCTGCAGTCAAGAAATTTCGATATCCGTCATCAAAAGTCAAGATCACCGAGTATTGAGACAATCGTCGCCCTTGATGTATCGCTTCCAAGTACTCACGTAATGAGATGACTTGGTAATTCCGCTGCAAATAATCGAGTTGGGCTAAAAATCTATCTCGACGGACGTGCAATCCAAATGGGTCGAGGGAAGATCGTGTAGTCCGCTCGGTGACGCCGTGGTAGCAGAGGATAGTCACCCGATTGCGGTTATACAGTCGAGCCAATCGCGTGATACCCAAAGAGAAGAGTGCAACAAAAAGAAATTCCTTCATGAGATGTCGGATCTGAGAAATGGCCGGAATCGATGCTCCAAGCATGCCGTTGGAAATTACGTGCCCCAACCTGAAGGTAAACTAAACCACTCTGCGCTGAAGCGCACAGGGCTGAGTCAGTTGAGACTGGGGGTTTGGAGTAGGAACCAACATGAGGCATCTCCTCACTTGCTTAGTGTATCGCATCCACCGGCTATGCCAATAACTTCCGACCAACCTTTTTGAGCTCAAAAAGAAGTCTTTTTTGCGGCATCTGTTTCTCGGCACGGAGTATCTCGGGCACCTCAAACGGCATCAAGCCTTCCTCGAGGTACTGCGGGTAGGGATGCCCGCGCAAAGTCATGGACCCCATCGTTAAGGTCGCAAGCCCTGGGTTTCTGGAAAGCTCAGCAACATCGGCCAACGCCCCGTCTTCGTTTTTGAGCGCCTTGCCGCGCGCCACATCCCATATGGTCCATCGCCCGTCCATCTGAACAAAGGTCAGAATCAAAGAGGCTTCTCTATTCCTTAAGGAAACGACCCTCCAAAAGGCGGGGACGCCAGCGTAGGTAAGGAGCGTGGCAAAAACATCTGCCATCTGATCCTCTGCCCCGTACCCCCGAAGGATGATGTTCAGGATGTGGTCATCGAGGATCGGCCGTCCCTTGGGCGTTCGGGAAATGTGCGCCTTCGTCCAATTCAAGAGGGCCTCTGCGCGGGCTTGATCGTTAGAAAGTCCTCGCGTCGTCTGAGCCGCCAATCGTCGATACTCCCCATCGCGATGTACAAATCCAAAGGCCTTGTTCACCAAAAGGAGCCGGTGCGTGGTGATTTGATAATTGATACCTTGTCGGGTGGTCACTGGAAATGCAGCAGCCCCCAAGAGAGTGCCCGCTACCAGCAGGCCTACCATCACCCTTCTTCTAGGGCGGCTCACGGGTAGAACCCTCATGGGTTAGCAGCCCTCTTAGGGAGGAGCTTCATGACAAGGCTCGTTCTCTTGAGCGTATTCCAGTCGCTGGTATCTTGGGTGCACGCCAGTCCCACGAGGAACAACGTACCCCTTAAGACAATCCCCCACGGGGGTAATTGTCTTCCAAGCAAACAGAGAAAGAAGGCGTTGGTTAGAACTCCCACTGTGATGGTACCCCCGGCTATTCGCAAGGGGGTGGCCTTGAACTCATCCCTCCACTGGGCTATCCACGTCCTCCTTGTCAATGCCTTGATCGTCCTCTCGGCCAACGATCGAATCATCCCCTGAAGGCTTAGGTACCTGGTTATCACCCAACTGCCTTCAAAATAATTCCTTGGAACAGTTCGCGGAGGAGAATCAGGCGTTGTCAGCCACACAAGACACCCAAAGATTTAACTTCTCCATAGGTTCTGCTTAGTCCGCTCTATCTCGGATAAAACCCTTCTACCGAGTATCTGCTTATAAACGGGAAGTGTCTGGGGAATCTCAAAGGGTGTAAGGCCATCCTGAAGGCACCGCTGATAAACCGTGAGGGAAATGGCCGTTTTTCCGATGACCCGTCGCGCGATTTTAGGGTTTTGGGCCAACTGAGCAACGTCCAACAGGTGATCTTGTTCATCCTTAAAAGCAGCTCCTCTGGCCACGTCCCATACCGTCCATCGACCATTCATACGAACAAAGGACAGAGTAATCTGATGGGCGTTCTTTTCTTTCGATTGGATGTTCCTCCAAAAGGCGGGTGTCCCTGCGTAGGTACACAGCGTGGTAAAAACATCCGCCATCTGGCTGTCTGTCGCATATCCCCGGACGATGAGGTTCAAAACGTGATCTTCTTTCACCGGCCATCTTTGAGGCACAGGCCGAATGTGCTCCCGAGTCCAATTCAAGATCGCAACGGTTCGATCTTCATCCAAGACAAAGCCCTGGGTTACTTCCCAGGCCAATCGACGGCACTGATAATCCCGTAAGCAAAATTCGAGCGCCCTGATACTCAAAGGAGCTTCACGGTGTGCAAGGCGGTTATGAGGCATCTGTCTATATTTCGCTGGCAGGATGATCAACCAGCTGAGGAACCCGATGGTAAAGACCTTTAGAACGAGATTTCTACGGGGCAGCATAGAGGTCATCCTAGTGAAAAACTCCTTTAAGGAATGGGTCTCTGTTTCTATGAGACTCCGCATGTATCTCAACCGATAGAGACGTTCGTAACATAGAACGATGCAAACTCCAAGAATGAGATATCCATAAAATGGCAAGGACCACCATAGATAAAGATCGGAATACCTCTGGCCCCAAGCGGGATGAGGAGGAAGTTTGTTAAGCAGGCCACCCGGAACCACCATACCGGCCAAGCTGTAAGCCAAAGCGAATAGCACTTTTTCCCTTAGGTGGAACACCTCCCAATGTCGATAGAGTATCAATCCCGTTAGAATAAAAGCGGGAAGCAAGAGTATGGCATAGTGCACGCGCGAGCCTTGTGCGACTACAAAAATCATAATGAGCGTTAATGAGATTTCAAAGAGGTAAAAATCCCATACGTTCTCCCGCTGTGTCAGCGTCCATTTTTTTCTAATGATAAACAGGTACCCTCCTATTAGTGTCAGTTTAAGGAAAGCGGAAATCGTGTGCGCCAGTCGAGGGTTTGGCACCGACATAGGAGCCTCTTTTTGAATGTAAGAGATAAAGGTTTGAGATGGATCTGGGCGGGCTAGTAATCGATTGATCGTTCCATCCAAGGTTTGCCTTTCAGTAGTTGCATCGGGGAGATTTCCCTCGTGCTTATGAGCTAATAACATGCCTAGCGGAAGCTCCACTGCATAAGATTTAATCTCATCTATTCCAAACGTAGAAAGAACCATGAGCAGAAGAATGAGAGACGCCAACACCGCTCCCGCAATAACTTTATATTCCCTCTTGAGTAAAAAATATGGGGCAAGGATCCCGGGCAGATATTTCAAGCCAGTTGCGCAAACAATTATGCCCCCTACCCACAAGTCTCTTCTTTTCTTGAACATATAGATAGCTAGGCAGATTAAGAAAAATTCGTGTCCTTCGATCTTATGCAAGGCACATGTCTCAAGAAACGGCTGAAAATTTAGTGCCAGGATGGCGGCAATCAAATATTCCACAATGGAAGGAATAGCGGAAACAGACTTCGCCAGGAAAATGATGGAAAAATAATAAAAGATGAACTGAGAAAAGTAGAATATATAAGCGAGATGTTGAAAATCGAAATTGGTAAGCCCCGTAAATATCAGATAATACAGGGGAGGATGTAACGGAACCCCTCCCGTTAATGCCTCTCCTCGCCCCCAATAAAGGACCTCAAAAAGAGATCTATAAAAGTCGCCACTCCCAGATCCAGAAAACACACCGTAGCGACATAGCGAATATCCGAGGTGAGCGATGCTATAAAAGAGGAGGAAAGCCAACAAAATCTGCTTCCTTCTAGATAGCCCAAGCCAACCTTCTTGCTTCACCGACTTCCTATAGACCTCAGTTTAAAAACACCCCAGAGTGCTTCCTGAATAATCTTCAGATTAAATTTCGAATACCCCTTCTTTCTTTCGTAAAAGACGATGGGCACCTCTTGTATCTTACATCCCATCCTATACGCCTTATATAACATTTCGATTTGAAACAGGTAGCCATTAGAGAATAGCTCTTTTGCACAGATTGCCCGAAGCGCCCCTTGCTTCCAACACTTAAAACCACTGGTTACATCAGTGAAAGGTATCCCAGTCATGAATCGAACATACCTCGTCCCTAACCGGCTAATCAATAACCGACTGCGAGACCAGTTTACAACCTTGCCTCCATCCAGATATCGAGAGCCTACCACTAAGTCGTTAGAACGAATCTGCTCAATAAAAACAGGGAGGACAACCGGATCGTGAGAGAGATCCGCGTCCATCTGTACAATAACCTCGTAGCCCTTTTGAAGTACATATCGAAACCCTTCGAGATATGCCCATCTCAGTCCTTCCTTTTTTGCCCTGTGAATGACGAAGAACTTATCTGGGTTTTTCCTGCTGAACTCATTTGCCAGTTTTCCTGTTCCATCGGGAGAATTGTCATCAACAACAAGAACATGCAGACCCGGCACAAGTTCGAAAATTCTATTTATGAGTTCTTCTAGATTATCTTGTTCGTTGTAGGTCGGAATGACAACAATGGCTCGCAATTAGACTTTCCTAAAGATAGCGAACATCTCACCAGGAAGTGCCAAGGTAAGTGTCCGCTCAGCAAGTAAAGGGTGATCGAGAAGAAACTTTGCTGTTGTTCCAACTACTGGATAACGACCTAGCGACTTGGCAATCGATTGCATTGTCATCATACAGGGATATCGTCCCATCCAAATCTCTTCAAATCCATTATCTTTAAACAGCTTTCGTAAAGACTGGCGGCTAAACATCTGAATGTGCTGACCTTGAACATACCACCACTTTCTTCCTAGCAAGCGCGAACATAGACCTTTCACATCGCCGGTCCATAAACACACAAGCCCTCGCTGGTTTAGTAATTGGCACATCTTAGCTACCTCACGGGACGGATGCTCAAAATGTTCAATGACGCCCCAAAGAGTAATCAGGTCGTACAGCTCCTTTGGTTGGAGGTATCTTAGCTCACACCGATGCACCACAAACCCACGGTGGCGCGCTATCTCGGCTGCCCAACTAGACAGTTCTAACCCTTCCGCGTCATACACCTCTTTGGCTACGGATAAAAAATCGCCCGTTGCGCAACCGACGTCGAGTAAGCGGCCTTTTGGAAGAAGCTGCTGTAATCGGGCAAGGACTTTTCTGGCTGTTGCGATGTTATCTTTCTGCCGCGCGAGGTAAGCTGTGTCTTCAACGGCTTCATAGTGCTGCCAGAGACTATCTGGTCGTGGCGAACTATAAGCGTGGGAACAGCTTTGACAGAATACGATGCGATAAGCCTTATTGTGATCTGGACTGAAGTCATAATCAAAATGTGGCAGCTGGTCACCGAGGGTATCGGGATAAAGCTGTTTATAACTCGACGATCCACAAAGTGGACATGGGAAATCTACCAACGACAGATTTGGTATGGACACTTGCTCATCCATTGAGTTCTAAGATGTTTCCGCGGCCTAACTCTTTCTATCCGGGTTGATTTTCTGGGCTACAACGATAACGTGTGTGAATAGGTCTCCCGGCCCGAAATCTGTCCTCAATACTTTGAAGTTATTCGAAGCCATTAAATCACGTACCCACCGAAACGATTTAATCCTCGAAATCTCATCCGGATAAAACTTCAATGGATCTCTCCTAAATTTGTTTACCACGGCCAAGAAGGAAGAGATCGCCATCACGGATAGGCCAAAGTTCGGGGGCCAAAAGAGTATGAGTCGCCCGCTCGCCTTTAATACTCGGTGAAATTGGGCTAATATTTTACGGATCTCATCTTCGGAGAAATGTTCCATGACACCAAAATTGAATATGCCGTCCATCGTGTCTGATGCATAAGGGAGTGAAAAGATGTCTCCGCAGATGTACCAACGATTCAGACGATGGGACTGTTCTCTGCTCAACTCTAGTGCCAGCTGGGAGAGATCCAGGTAATGAAAGCGGGGTTGGTCTAAAGTAATGCGTCCATCCGATCCACCGCTACCACAACCCGCATGAAGATAGTTGCAGCCTTTAGCGTTGTGAAAATATCGCGACAACACGACGGCCGCCGATCGAGAAATAATCTGAACCCTATACACCTGAGCAATTACTTCATAGAGGCCTCTTCGGTGATGTCCCTTAGCTCTTAACCAGTAATCATCCCAATCCATCGGTTTTAGATCAGGAAAAGCCATCACTTAGTCGTCTACAAAAATCACTGAAGCTGGCTTTTTGATAACCCGCCCCTCTAAAGAGAGCCCTAGAATTGCAAGTTTGACCTGAGATCCTACGGTTAATGGCCCACCTCGATAAAAAAATAGCAGATCATTTCCCGCTGGTTCCGCTTCGCTGGTAAGCATAACACTCGTACTAATGTGGGTGACGTTGAAATCTCTTCGCAACAGGCACTGCCCTTCGGAAATGGAAGCCAAGGCTCGAAGCTGTCTAGGTTTTAGGTTATCAAAGGAGACGCCGACTAGTACTCGGACTAAAGTTCGACCGGTTACTTCTACTGCGTTTGGCATTAACGCTTCATATCCATTGGGGTTTCTAACTCGTATATCATATTTTCCCCAGGGAATCTTGCTGCTAGGTTTCAGAAAAATTCCTAGGTACGTGGGATTAACATACTTCATGCGTTCTATAGCCATTTGTCCAAATGTAACGGTACAATCTTTCTGGAAATACTTACCGAGGATTGCTAACTCTACAGGGCTGGTCGCATCAATCTTAGCAGGATCAACTTTGCTGATTTGTGGTTTCCAAATAACCCAGAAGGCATCCTTCACCGCGACGAGGCGACCGTTGTTGTTTTTTAGAAACAGATCGTGCGTCCCCGCTTTAATATCCGAAGGCACGGGAATCTCTACGGAGGCATTATTAACGAAGCTACATTTTTGGAAAGGCCCGTCGTGATCTATCTGGGCAGCAGCTTCTAGACCAAAACCGCTTCCCATGATGGTAAGAGGATCACTTCCTCCAGCTACAATAACCTTCGGGGTAATGCTCTCAATCGAAAGCTCTTGATTGTCCACCACATTTCTGAAGGCATAGTAAGGCAAGGGGATCAAGGAGAGGGAAAACAGCACTGCGAGTGTGTCAATCAGGCTTGCCCTTCCAAAAAGGCGACCCTGAGGATCTATGAGCGTCATGGCGGATCCCTTCGAGAGACAGCCCCAAGCGCTGTGGGGCCAAAGGCAAGGCCTCGGGCACCCGCGCATGCAAAGATCAGAAAAAATGGGGTGATCATATCGCGTCCCCGGAAAGCGGTTCCCACATT
>OBEQ011709577.1_pt1 | contig 15396 bp, 16 predicted proteins | sample 1670901 | NCBI WGS metagenome assembly OBEQ01 (sample SAMEA104232315, study PRJEB22302) | groundwater metagenome | biome: forest; feature: aquifer; material: groundwater | place: USA | collected 2011-08-07 | depth 5.4 m | reverse complement strand
TCCGCCCGGCGGATCTTGCAGGCGCTTGGCTGGTATACGGGGCCACCAATGATGAGCGGATCAATCACTCGGTCTCTCAAACGGCCCAGCGCGCCCGGATCTTTGCCAACATCGTGGATCAGAAACCGTTGTGCTCCTTTATTGCGCCGGCGATTTTTCGGCGAGGGGAATTGGTGGTGGCGTTCAGCACCGGCGGCGCGAGTCCAACCGTGTCCAAACTGTTGCGCCGCGATCTCACCGCTACCGTTGGGCGAGATTACGCGCGGTTGGTGCGGTTGTTGGGAGGGTTGCGGGGTATCGCAAAGCGGCGGCTGCCCAGCTACAACGATCGCAAACGCTATTTTGATCGACTCGTTCGAGGACCGGTATTTCGGTTGGTCCGCGAAGGCCGGACGGCGGCCGCTCGGCATGAAGCGCTGGGCGTCTTGGCGCGCGAAGCCGCGAAGCGTCACGACTGACATGCTGCTGGCGCATATGACGTGCACGCTGGTGAGCTACGTGGCTTTTTTGGTGGCGTTTGTCACGGGCGCGCTGTTTCTCATTCAGGAGCGGCAGCTCAAACACAAACACATGGGGATGCTGTTTCACCGTTTGCCGCCGCTGGAGACATTGGATCAATGGAATCTTCATGCGATCGGGTGGGGATTTGGATTGCTGACCGTGGGGCTTGCGATCGGCATGGCCGTTGAACACCGTCTCTTGGGCCGCTGGTGGAGCTGGGATCCGAAAGAACTCCTGACCGTTGTGCTCTGGGTGACATACTTGGCGCTCTGGTGGCTGCGGTTGGGCGCGACGCTGCGCGGGCGCAAGATCGCGTTTCTCTCGATTCTCGGATTCGGGTTGATGATCTTTACCTTTATAGGAGTGAGCCGGTGGTGGCCGAGTTGGCATACCACCGCGTTTCATCATCTGTCGTGATGCATATTGTGCTGGTGGGGGTGAATCACCGTTCGTGCCCGATCGAATTGCGCGAGCAATTCGCGTTTGGCGCCGAGCAGGTGCCGCACGCGCTGACCGCCTTGCGGCAGGAATGCGGCGCGGCCGAAGCCGCGATTCTCTCCACGTGCAATCGGGTGGAGATTTATGCCGCCGTGCCATCGCTGGACGGCAGCGTGGATCGCCTGTCGGCGTTTCTCGGCCGGCGCGGCGCGCGGCAAGGCGTCGATTTCTCGCTGAATTTCTATCGATATCAGGAACCGGACAGCGTCCGGCATTTGTTTACCGTCGCCAGCGGTTTGGATTCGATGGTGTTGGGCGAGACGGAAATTCTGCAGCAGGTCAAGCGCGCCTATGAAGTCGCGCGCGAGGAGGGGGCGACGGGAAAAATCTTCAACGTCCTCTTCCAAAAAGCGCTCAACACCGGCAAGACCGTGCACACGAAAACCAGCTTGGGCCGCGGCTGCGTGTCGGTTGGCACGGTGGCTTTGGAACTCGCGCAGAAAATTTTCGGCGAGTTACGCCCGTATACCGTGTTGTTGGTGGGCGCGGGTAAGATCGGGGAAGTGACGCTCAAGCGTTTGGTGGATCGCGGGGTCTCGCGGATTCGAATCGCCAACCGGTCTCTTGAGCGCGCGCGGGAATTGGCCGGGTTGTATGGGGGCGCGGCGTCCGGTCTTGAGTCGCTCACGCAGGAATTGCTGCAGGCGGATATCGTGATCACCTCCGCGGCGGCTCCGCAGGCGCTGATTACCAAAACGGATATCCAGGCCGTCATGCCCCAGCGGCATCATCGACCGCTGTGCGTGATCGATCTCGGAGTGCCGCGCAACGCGGACGCTTCCATCGGGCAATTGGAAAACGTCTATCTGTTTGACATTGATGATCTGCAAGGCCTGGTGAGCCATCATCACCAACAGCGCCAGCAAGCCGTGCTGGAATCGCAAGCCATCGTGGAGCATAAAGTCCAGCATTTCGTCGGCTGGTGGCAGAAGGAATTCGTCAACTGCGCCCCGTCGTCATCGGAACTCGCGGCAGCTCCTTAAGTCTCTGCCAAACGGAGTTGGTGCACGTCCGCCTGGAAGAGGAATTTCCGCAGCGGCAGTTCACGCTGAAAACGATCAAGGCCACAGCGGACCAGAAACCGGATGTGTCGCTGGTTGCACTCGGCGGTGAAGGGATCTTTGTGAAGGAATTGGAAGCCGCGCTGCAAGCCGGCGAGGTGGATCTGGTGGTGCACAGTTTGAAAGATCTGCCGATTCACACGCCGCAAGGATTGCAAATTGCGGCGGTGACCGAGCGCGAAGATGCCCGCGATGCGCTGGTGAGTCGAAACGGTCAATCATTGCCAGAGCTGCCGAAAGGCGCACGGGTCGGCACGTCAAGTCCTCGTCGGAAAAGTCAACTCTTGGCGGTGCGTTCGGATCTGAAGATTGAAGACATGCGCGGCAACGTGGACACGCGGCTGCGGAAATTGCAGGAAGGTCGGTATGACGCCATCGTGCTGGCGGCCTGCGGATTGATTCGATTGGGGTTGGATGATCGCATCACCGAGTATCTGAGTTTCGACCAGATGTTGCCCGAGCCTGGGCAGGGAGCGCTGGCGATTGAAACGCGGGCGGATGACGCGGTGATGATCGACATGGTCCAGATCCTGGAACATTCGCTCTCGCGCAGCTGCGTTGACGCGGAGCGCGCATTTTTAGAGGCGCTGGGAGGCGGATGCCGCGTGCCGATCGGGGCGTTTGCCGAACCGCGCCAGGCTCAGATGCGCGTGCAGGGCGTAGTCGCGGCGCTGGATGGGCGTCGGGTGATCCGCGATCAAGTCGAAGGGCCATTGACGGCCGCGCGGCAACTCGGGGGCGCGTTGGCGGATCGCGTGCGCGCACGCGGTGCCGAACAACTCTTAGCAGAGATCAATCACGTGCGCCTGTAGCTCAGCTGGATAGAGCGCTAGCCTCCGGAGCTAGAGGTCGTGGGTTCAAATCCCACCGGGCGCATTTTTCTCTTGATGTTGGGGGAGATGAAACAACAATCGGGAATCGTGTATCTTGTTGGCGCTGGACCAGGTGATCCTGGGTTGATCACCTGGAAAGGCCATCAGTTGCTTACGCAAGCGGATGTGGTGATCTATGATCACTTGGTCTCACCGCGTTTGCTTGAGCTGTGCCGTCCCGGCACGACGATTATTTACGCCGGCAAAGAGCAGAGACGTCACACCAAATCGCAAGCCGACATCAATCGCCTATTGGTCCGGTTTGCTAAATCTGGCAAGTGCGTGGTGCGGCTCAAAGGCGGCGATCCGTTTTTGTTCGGCCGCGGCGGAGAAGAAATGCTCGCGTTGCGCCGCGCGCGCATTCCCGTCGAAGTGGTGCCGGGAGTGACGAGCGCTCTCGCCGTTCCAGCCTATGCAGGAATTCCAGTGACGCATCGGCAGCTGGCGTCTTCCGTGGCGATTGTGACCGGGCACGAAGACCCTGAGAAATCGACCAGCGCGATTCGGTGGGATCAATTGGCTACCGCCACCGATACGATCGTCTGTTTGATGGGCGTTGGGACTCTGGCAGAAATGGTGTCACAGTTGCGCCGCCACGGCCGTCCGGCCAGGACACCCTGCGCGGTGATCGAGTGGGGGACGTGGGCGCGCCAGCGCACGGCCACTGGAACCTTGGCGACGATTGCGCAACGGTGCCGCGCGGCTCGGATCGCGCCGCCTGCGGTCATCGTGATTGGCGACGTCGTCACACTGCGCGAGCATCTGCGCTGGTTCGAGAGCAAACCATTGTTGGGCAAACGCATCGTCGTGACGCGTCCGACAGATCGTGCGGATGAGCTCGCCGCGACGCTCGAACGATTCGGGGCCGAGGTGGTGCGGCTTCCCGCGATCGAGCTGGCTCCGATGGCCGCCAACGGCGCGTTCCATCAAGCGGTCGAACATCTCAACGAATTTGACTGGGTCTTTTTTACCAGTCCGGAAGGCATTCAGTGGTTTCGCCGCTTGTTGGCGAAGGAGCGCAAGGATCTTCGGATTCTCTCCGGCCGTCACATCGGCGCGATCGGCCCCAAAACGTCCGACTCCATCGAACGCTTGGGGATCCACGTGGATTTCCTTCCTCAGTCCTATAGTCAGGACGGCATGGTGGAAGGATTGAAGCGCCGGCGCGTCAGTGGCAAACGGGCGTTAATCCTCAGCGCGAAGGACAGCCGCGATGTCCTGGGGCGCGGCCTCTCGGCGCAGGGCATGACCGTAACGAAGGTGCCGATTTACCAAACTCTCATGCCGGCTTCATTAGTCTCGCGCGTGCGTGACGTCTTTCAAGAACCGGTGGATTATGTCACGGTGACCTCGGCCAGCTGCGTCGAGCATGTGGTGCAGGCGCTGCGGGCCGGCGGCTTAGCGCGGCGGATCCCTCGCCTCAAGTTCGCCTCGATTGGTCCGGTGACCTCGGCCGCGGTTCGCGCGGCGGGCGGGCGAGTGGCTGTTGAAGCGAACACGTCCACCGTCGAAGGCGTGGTTGAGGCGCTCCTCAACGCTGCACGAACACAAGGAAAACGGCATGGTGGGATATCCCATCGCGCAACCGCGACGACTCAGACAGCGTGAGCCATTGCGCCGGCTGATCCGCGAAACGCGGCTGTCGGTGGATCACTTGGTGCTGCCGCTGTTTGTGCGGGCCGGCAGGAACGTCCGCGTGCCGATTCCCTCGCTGCCGGGGCATTTTCAGCTGTCGGTGGATCAGGTGGTCAAGGAAGCGCAGGACGCGGCGGCGCTGAAAATCCCGGCCGTTTTGCTCTTCGGCTTGGCGCAGAAAAAAGATGAGAAGGCCAGCGGCGCCTACGCAAAAGACGGGCTCCTGCAACAAGCCACGGCGGCGATCAAGTCTGCGGTGCCGAATCTGGCGGTGATCACCGATGTCTGTTTATGCGCCTACACAAGCCATGGTCATTGCGGGATATTGCGTTCCAGCGCATCGAAGAAGAAATCACCAAAACGCAACGCGGCATTGCCGACGGCGTCGTCGCTGAACATCGATCAAGCCGCGACGCTGAACGCGCTGGCGAAAACCGCGCTCTCCCATGCGCACGCCGGGGCCGACATGGTCGCGCCGTCGGACATGATGGACGGGCGGGTGGGCGCGATTCGGCAGGCGTTGGATGCGACGGGCCATGCGGATGTGCCGATCATGTCCTATGCGGCGAAGTTTGCCTCAAGTTTCTACGGGCCGTTTCGCGCGGTGGTGGATTCGGCCCCGTCATTTGGCGATCGCAAATCGTATCAGCTCGATGGCGCCAACGCCGAGGAAGCGATTCGGGAAGCGGCGTTAGATTTGGAAGAAGGCGCCGACATCATCATGGTCAAACCGGCCCTGGCGTATCTGGATGTGATCTACCGAATCAAACAGCAATTTAAATGTCCGGTGGCCGCGTTTAATGTCAGCGGCGAGTACGCGATGATCAAGGCGGCAGCGGCCCGCGGATGGGTGACGGAGCGTCCGGCGTGGTTGGAAACGCTGACGGCCATTCGGCGAGCCGGCGCCGATATCCTCATTACTTACTGGGCCAAAGAGGCCGCGAAAATCTTGCGTGAATCGTGATGACATTGCGAGCGACTGTGCGTCAGCGAAAAACAAAGGCCGCGGGTTCTGCTGCCGGCGGTAGGGGCCTCAGCTCCGCTCAATATCTGGTTGGCGGCGTCAACAGCCCGGTGCGGACGTTTCGCGCGGTTGGCGCGCAACCGGTCTGGCTCACGCAGGGCCGCGGCGCCGAAGTCACGGATGTACATGATGCGCGTTTCCTTGATCTCATCATGGGGTGGGGCGCCCTGATTCTGGGTCATCGGCATCCGGCGGTGATGCGCGCGGTTCGGGCGCAACTCAATCGCAGCACGCTGCTGGGACTCACGAGTCCCGTGGAAATGGCGCTGGCACAAGCCATCAGCGAGGCGATACCCAGCATCGAGCAAGTTCGCTTCATGCCCTCCGGAACCGAAGCCTGCATGACCGCCATCCGTTTGGCGCGAGGCGCCACGAACCGCTCCAAAGTCCTGACGTTTGAAGGATGCTACCATGGTCACAGCGATGGGTTGCTGGCAAAACGGGGCTCTGGTCTGGCCACGTTGGGATTGGCCAAGAGCGCCGGCGTGCCTGAGGCTATTGTGAGCGAAACTGTCGTGGTGCCGTATCACGATCTGGAAGCGCTGGAGCTGGCGGTTCGAGAATTCGGGCCGCAATTGGCCTGCGCGATCGTGGAGCCGATCGCCGCGAACATGGGCGTGGTCGTGCCGGACCGCGCGTTTCTTCAGCGTCTGCGCTCGCTGGCTGATCGCGCCGGATTCGTGTTGATCTTTGATGAAGTCGTCACCGGATTTCGGGCGGCATATGGCGGCGCGCAAACTCTGCTTGGCATCCGGCCGGATCTCACAATTTTGGGAAAAATTATCGGCGGAGGATTTCCGATTGGCGCCGTCGGCGGGCCGCGCCGGCTGATGCAATGCTTAGCGCCTGAGGGGCCCGTGTATCACGCGGGCACGTTTGCCGGGCATCCGGTGTCGATGGCGGCAGGACTCGCCACGCTGCAGGAACTCAAGCGCCGGCAGCCGTATCACATACTTGACGCGATGGGGCGTCAGGTGGCTGAAGGGATTCGCGCAGGCGCGAAACAAGCTGGCCACCAGGTCCAAGTCAACCAGTATGGATCCATGCTGACGGTCTTTTTCTCCGGCGCGCCGGTCCAACGGTTCTCGGATGTTCAACAGGCCGATACGGCACGATTTAGACAATTGGCCAACGCACTTCGAGAGCAGGGCATCTTGATTCCCCCCTCCCCGTTTGAGGCGATGTTTCTCTCCACGGCGCATCAGGGACGCGCGCTGACGCGGATCATGGACGCGTTCACTGGCGTGCTACAGCAGATGGGTGCTGCATGAAACGCTCGGATCGCCCTCAGAAAAACGGCACCCGCCGCGCCATTCCCGAGGCCTCGGTGGAGCGGCTCTCGCTCTATGTGCGGGAACTCACGCGGCTGCAACATCAGCGAGTGGGATTCGCATCGTCCAAGCGATTGGCCGAGCAGTTGCGGCTGACCGATGCGCAGGTTCGGCGGGACTTAAGTTACTTCGGACAATTTGGCACCAGCGGGCGCGGATATGAAGTCCAGCGCTTGCACACCACGCTCAGCCGCATCCTCGGCATTCAAGGCCGCACGTGGAATGTGGCGCTGGCCGGAGCCGGCAACTTGGGCTCGGCCCTCCTGGCCTACCGAGGATTTCGGGAACGGGGGTTCATCTTTCAAACCGTTGTGGACAGCGATCCACACAAGGTCGGCTGCGTGGCGCAAGGATTGACGATTGCGCCAAGCGCGCAGCTGGAAGAGCTCGTGCGCCGCCAGCACATTCATATCGGCATCATCACCGTTCCTGCCGAGCACGCCCAACAGGTGTGCGATCAATTCGTCGCCGGCGGCGTGCGCGCCATTATGAATTTCGCGCCCGCTCGCCTGGAGGCTCCTGCGGCCGTGCTCTTGCGCAATGTGGATTTAGCGCTGGAGTTGGAGGCGTTGGCGTTTTATTTGGGGCGGGGCAAGGGCATCGTAAAATCGGAACTGCCGGCGGCGCGATGACGACCACGGGCATCACGTCTCACGAGGAATTGGCCATCATTCCGCACGGCGTGCCATCGCAAGAATGGCAGGCCTCAAAACGCCAATTGGTCCGCGAATTGTTCAGCGCGATTGCGCCTGGGTATGATCGATTCAATCGCGTGGCGAGTCTGGGATTGGATCAGGGATGGCGACGGCGGACGATCCGCGAGGCCGCACTTACGCCGGGGATGCGGGTCTTGGATGTGTGCACCGGAACCGGCGATTTGGCGCTGCTGGCCTCGCGGCAGACGGGAGATCAGGGTCTTGTTGTGGGACTCGATTTTACCTGGCCGATGCTGCAGGGGGCTGCGCGCCGTCAGGCGCAGACGCAGGCGTCCGTGGACTGGCTCCAGGCAGACGCGCTGGTGCTGCCGTTTAGGGATCAGACATTTGACCGCATCGTCATGGGATTTTCCACCCGGAACCTGGCGGATCTTTCGGCCGGGATCCGCGAGCTGCTGCGCGTGCTCAAACCCGACGGGCAAGTGCTGATTCTCGAAACCGGCTGGCCGTCAAATCCGGTGCTGCGGGTCGGATATTGGGCGTTTCTGGCGACGGTCGTTCGGCTGGCGGGCTGGATCATCACCGGCAAGCTGTGGCCCTTTACGTATTTCGCGCGGTCGGTGAAAGGATTTCTGACGCCGGCGGCGTTTGCCGATGTGGTGCGTGATTCCGGAGGCCGGGTGCAGCATCACCCGCTCTCAGGAGGGCTGGCCAGTTTGTACGTGATTTCGAAAGGGCACGCATGCGCTCGGTGACGACAGATCTCAAAGAAATCCTAGAACCGATCCAAGCGGATCTCGATCAAGTCAAAGAACGCCTCACGGAATCGCTGCAGACTCCGGTGGCGAAAAAAGCCGTGTACTTGATCGCCGCCGGCGGCAAGCAGTTGCGGCCGGCGCTGGTGTTGCTGTCCGGTCGCAGCGGCGACTATGCGCGCACCCGCGAATCGCTGATGGATCTGGCGGTCGCGGCGGAACTGATTCATACCGCAACGCTGATTCACGATGACATCATCGACCAGGCATCGGTCCGGCGGCAACAACCGACGTTCCACCAGCGATTCGGCACCGAACGCGCGGTGCTCATGGGGGACTATTTGTATTCGGTGGCGTTTGCCCGGCTGGCGCGCCTGCGCGATCCGGCGGTGATGGAAGAGATGGCGCGCGTCTGCGAGCAGCTGTCGGTGGGCGAATTCCAGGAAGTCGACAGCCGGTTCAACATCGATTTGACAGAACCGCAATATCTTGAGATCATTCGTGACAAAACGGCCTCACTGATTGCCATCTGTTGCCGTTTGGGCGCACATGTGGCGGGGGCGACGCCTGCGGTGGTCGAGCAGCTCGGAACGTTTGGTCTCAACTTCGGATTGGCATTTCAGATTATGGATGATTGTTTGGATTTGATGGGGGACGAGGAAATTGTGGGCAAGACCCTGCGTTCGGATCTGGACAAAGGTTCCCTGTCGTTGCCGGTGATCTACCTGGCGCAGACGCTGACCGAGCCGCAGCGCCGCGCGCTGTTTGCGCCCTTGGCGCATCAGCAACCCGATCAGGAGTTTTTGACTCGCGTGGCGGCTTTGGCGCGGGAATCGGGCGCTATTCCCAAAGCGCTGGAGCGGGCCCGCGCGTTTTTGCAGAGTGCGACCGATGCGTTGACGGACCCGCAAGGACAGCCGGGTTGTTTTGAGACGTATCTGCAACTTGCGCACTACGCGCTGGAGCGCGTGCGCTAACCACGAGTGCCTCCCATGGGACAAATCGGGTTCGGTGAGTTGCTGGTCATTTTGCTCATTGTGTTGCTGGTGGTCGGGGCTAAGCGGTTGCCGGACCTTGGGCGATCCCTGGGGGAAGCCATTCGCGAATTCCAACAGGCCATGAAAGGTCCGCATGATGACGACCAGAAAAAATAATCGCGCGCGTGGGAAGGAGTTTGATGAGTGAGGGGGTCACCACGTGGTTGGAAGAAAAGCTCGGCCGGCGTGATTTTCTCTTGAAGGCCGGGTGGGGATTTTTCTATTTGTTTCTGGGCGGATGGGTGCTCTCTAATCTTCGCTATTTGTTTCCCAATGTGCTTTACGAACCGAGCCTGAGTTTTAAAGCCGGCAAACCCGAAGAGTTTGCGCTGGGCATCAGCGAAAAATGGAAGAAGGCGCAGCGCGTGTGGATCGTGCGGCGCGATGACGGCTTCTACTGTTTCTGGGCCCGCTGCACGCACCTCGGATGCACGCCGAACTGGTTTGAGGCCGAAGGCCGGTTCAAGTGTCCGTGCCACGGCTCCAATTTTAACAAGGACGGCGATGTGATCGCCGGCCCGGCCCCTAAGCCGCTCTGGCGCTGCTCCATCCAAGTCGCCGACGACGGCCAATTGATGATCGATAAAGCGAAGCTGGAAAATCGCCCGGGCGTCCGGGAGCGCGGCGATTTCTTCTTACCCTTTAAACAGGTCTAAGCGCAATGGTCGATTCCGCCACGACACCCCCAGCCGCAACGGTGGTGCCACCGCCTCCAAAGAAATTCGATCTGAAGCAATACTTCAAGAAAACCAAGCTCTGGAAGTCGATCTTCCGGCATGATTTCTCCGATACGCCGCGCACCCGGCTGCAGCGGGTCTTCGGCAATGTCTTTCTGCATTTGCACCCGGTTCGCCTGGCCAAAGACGCGCTGCGCGTAACCTATACGTGGGGTTTAGGCGGGTTGTCGCTCTACATGTTTCTCCTGCTCATCCTCACCGGCGTGCTGCTGATGTTTTATTACCGGCCCACCACCATCCACGCCTTTCAGGACATGAAAGACCTCACGTATGCCGTCACGTTGGGCGGATTTTTGCGGAACATGCACCGGTGGGCCGCCCACCTGATGGTGATCCTCGTGATCCTCCACATGGTCCGCGTGTTTCTCACCGGCGCGTATAAGCCGCCGCGCGAGTACAACTGGGTCGTGGGGGTGCTGCTGTTGGTGATGACCCTGTTCTTGAGTTACACCGGCTATCTGCTGCCGTGGGATCAGTTAGCGCTCTGGGCCGTGACCGTCGGCGCCCAGATGGCCGCGAACAGTCCGGTGCTGGGGAATGAGGGACCGTTTCGGTTGCCGTTTATTTCGACATCCAACGATGCGCGTTTTGCGCTGATCGGCGGCACCGTCATCGGCGATGCCACGCTGATCCGGTTCTACGTCCTGCATTGCGTCGCGGTCCCGTTTCTGTTTTCCATGTTCCTGGCCGTGCATCTATGGCGGGTCCGCAAGGATAGTTTCTCCGTGCAGACCGGAGAAAAGGTGGATGTGTGGCCGCACTTGGTCTCGCGGGAATTTCTGGGCGCGCTGCTGGTGACGGTGATTTTGTTTGTCTGGTCGATGGCGATGCAAGCGCCTCTGGAAGGGCTCGCGAACCTCAACGTCACGCCCAATCCCTCCAAAGCCCCGTGGTATTTCGTCGGGCTGCAGGAGCTGCTGGTCTACTTCGATCCGTGGATCGCCGGCGTGATCCTACCAACCGTCATCATCATCGGGCTGATGGCGATTCCCTATCTCGATACCAATCCGAAGGGAGTCGGCTACTATCCCAAGATGAAATGGAAGCGGCTGGGTCCGCTGCCCATTTGGTATCCGGAAGAGCGGCCGTTCGCGGTGAATGTGTTCATGTTCGGGATCCTCATGTGGTTCGTGTTGATTTTCATCGGCTATTACTGCCGCGGCCCGAATTGGGAGTGGTACTGGCCGTGGGAAGAGTGGTCGCACCGGCGCATCATCAAACTCACACTCAAGAACTTGCCGAATCTGTGGGGCGGGCTCCTGATGGCGAGTTATTTCCTGCAGGGCACCCCAATCCCCAAAAAAGCCAAAGAACTCCTGGCGGCAAAGGCCGGGCCGAAAGCGCCCGCAGCCGCGTCGGCGCTGTGCCATCTCGGGCTGGGGTTTGCGATGGCGGCGGCGTTGTTTGTGCCGCTGATGTTCGCGCCCGATGTCGATTACCCGCTTCGCAGCCAGTATCCCACGTTGCTTGAAGCGTTGGGGCATGCGAAAAATGCGCCCGTCATGGTGCTGTTGTCCCAGCTGATGGATTCTTTAGGGCGGCCGGCCGGGTTGGCGGTGATTGCGGGGCTTGTTGGGGTGACGGGTTTGTGTTTGGGATGGCTCGGCATGCAAATCGCTTCCTTGAAAGACCGCATGTTTGATGAGATGGGCCTGATCAAATACACGATCGTCATGGGCTTGTTGCTCCTGATGTTTGGGGTGTTGGGGAAGGTGATCTTGCGGTTAGCGTTCGGGATTAAATACCTGATTCATTTCCCGGCGGTGAGCCTGAATATTTGACGCCATGAAGCGACTCCTGTTTGTGCTCGTCACCGCGGTGTTATCAGGCCTCTTTCTGGTCGCCCTCTGGCAGGATATGAACCGCGAATGGACCGGGTATCAAACGAAGTTCTTCCACAGTCTCTCGAAATCGGAGCGGCGCAACGTCCCCGGCGGTATCCGGCAATTGATCATTACCGATTTGCACCGGGTGGATCGCTGCACGACGTGCCATCTGGTGATCGACAAGCCGCAGCTGGCCCTGGCTGAAGAACCGTTCACGGCGCATCCCGGCCAGTATCTCCAGTGGCATCCGCCTGAGAAATTCGGCTGCACGAGCTGCCATGGCGGGCAAGGGCTTGCCACGGAAGTGAAAGCGGCTCATGGCGAGGTGGAGCACTGGGAGAAACCGCTGCTGCGCGGACCGCTGATCCAGGCTTCCTGTTACAGGTGTCACGGGAATCTTGAGGCGATTGCGCCGCATGTGCCGCAGTTGCTCCGGGGCAAACAGCTCTACGACAAGCTCGGGTGCGCCGGCTGCCATGCGATCAATGGATTCGGGCAGGCGGTCTCTCTCGACTTATCGGAAATCGGCGATAAATCCTGGCAGCTGCTGGACTTCACCTTTGTGGAAGGCTCTCCGACGCTGCCGCAATGGCTCCTTCAACATTTCCGAGAACCGCAGAAGATTACGCCAGGATTCCGCAAGCACGAGCTGCCTCCCGGGGAGGAGGAAATTTATCCCTCGTTCATGCCGAACTTTGGGTTGAGCGCCGAGGATGCGCAGGCGCTAACCGTCTATATGTTGAGTTTGACGGAAAACAAACTGCCGGTGAACTACGTGGTGTCGGCCCCGCCACCTTCGCCGCCGCCGGTCTACGCGTCGTCGGTTGAACGGGGCAAGGCCGTATTTGACAAGTACGGCTGCGCGGGCTGCCACGGTCCGGGAGGGTTGGGCGGCCGCAAGAACTGGAACGCGGTGCTGGGAGAAGAGGTGCCCTCGCTGGTCTATGTGAAGACGTACTACGAGCATGACCGCGACGCGTTGAAGACGCTGATCCGCAATGGCCGCCAGCCGGCGCCCCGCATCAACCCGCAGCGGCCGAATCCGCCGTTGTACATGCCCGCGTGGAAAGATCGCATTCCGGATGAGGATTTTGATCCGCTCATCGAGTATCTCTTTTCGCTGTCGTCTCATGCGGCTCTTGAATCGCCCGCTGCCCAGCCAGAAAAAGCCGCTCCCTAATCCCGGCTTCTCATGCTAAAATCGTCCACATGGGCAAATACTTGAGCGTTCTGCTCGGCATTGCCGCCATGGTAATCGGGTTCTGGGCCCTGCGTGTCACATGGCCGCTACTGTGGACGGTCTGCAAGGTGGTCATTCCGCTGGTGTTGGTGCTGGGAGGCGGCATGGCGGTCTTGGTGGGGCTTGGAGAAATTTCCGATAGCCTGCGCCAACGCACGCCAAAATCCTAAGATGAATACTCGCATTGTCGTCGCCATGAGCGGCGGCGTGGACAGTTCCGTTGCCGCGGCCTTGCTGCAACAGCAAGGGTTTGACGTCGTCGGCGTCACCTTGCAGCTTTGGGGCAAGGACGTGTGCGTCTCCAGCGGCACGCGGCTGTGTTGTTCGGTGCGCGATGCGCTGGACGCCAAAGCCGTGGCGAACCGGTTGGGCATTCCGCATCACACGCTGGAGCTCGTGGAAGATTTTCGCGCGCGTGTGATCGATTATTTCGTCGGCAGCTACGCGCAAGGACTCACCCCCAACCCCTGCATTGCCTGCAACGACCACATCAAATTCGGCGCGCTGTGGAAAGAGGCCGCGGCGTATGGCGCCGAGGCGATTGCCACCGGCCACTATGCGCGCATCTCGCATGAAGCACCCTCGGGCCGCTATGCGCTGCGCCGGGCGGCCGACCCAAGCAAAGATCAATCCTATGTGTTGTTTGGCCTCACGCAGGAACAGCTGGGACGGTCCCGATTTCCGCTGGGCGAGTTGACGAAAACCGACGTGCGAGCGTTGGCGCATGAACTGGGTTTGATCACGGCCGACAAACCGGATAGCCAAGACGTGTGTTTTGTCCGCGACCGCAATAAAGACGGGTTTCTCCGACGGGAATTGCAGGTGCAGGAAGAGTCCGGCCCGATCGTCGATTGCACAGGACACGTGCTGGGCACTCAACGCGGATTGCTCGGCTACACGATCGGCCAGCGGGAAGGGCTGGGGATTGCCGCCGGCATTCCGCTCTACGTGATTGGGTTTGACCGGCCGGCGAATCGGCTGGTCATAGGCCCGCGGGAACAATTATTGGCCGCGGAATGTCTGGTGGAGCGCGTGAACTGGGTGTCGATCGAAGCGCCTACGCAGCCGGTGCAAGCGCGGGTGAAGATTCGCTCGCGGCATGAAGCCGCACCAGCCCTGCTGAAACCTGAAACAGACGGCAGCGTCCGAGTCACGTTTGAACAACCGCAATCGGCAATTACGCCAGGGCAAGCGGCCGTATTCTATCAAGACGACTGGGTGTTAGGCGGCGGATGGATTGCCTCAACGTCATAAACCCAAGCGCGGAGTCCTGGCAGCTGCTGCAGGAAAAACGTCGCTGCGTCGAAGCCGCGCTGATTGAGCCTGGGCGCGTGCTCGTGGCGTTTTCAGGAGGGGTGGATTCAACGCTACTAGCCGTCTTGGCGCGCCGATGCCTGGGGAAAACCAACATGCTCGCGGTCACCGCAGATTCGCCGTCGCTGTCGCGCCGAGATTTAGCCGACGCCTGCGCGCTGGCCATACAGCTCGATCTGGACCATCGGGTCATCCAGACACGCGAAGTCGCGAATCCGGCGTATCAGGCCAATACGCCCACGCGCTGCTATTACTGCAAACACACGCTCTTTGTGGAATTGGAAACGGTCGCGCAGGCGCATGGTATTCCAGCGATCGTCTACGGGGCGATTGCTGATGATCTGCTCGAGGAACGCCCGGGCCAGCAGGCGGCCGCGCAGCGAGGCGTTCAAGCCCCGCTGCAGGACGCCGGACTTGCCAAATGGGAAATTCGGCTCCTCGCTAGATTTCTCGACATTCCCAACTGGGCCCGCCCGCAGAACGCCTGCTTGTCCTCGCGGGTGCCGCATGGGCACGCAGTTACCGAGGACAAACTACGCCAGATCGAACAGGCGGAAGCGCTGCTGATGGCGTTGGGGTTTCGGCAAGTCCGCGTCCGGCATGCGGACACCCATGCTCGCATTGAAGTCGGCCAGGACGAGGTTGAACGCCTTCGAGAACCTGCGATTGCGGATCGCATTGTGCGCGGGTTCCATGAGCTGGGGTTCGCGTCTATCGGGATGAGTCGGGAAGGGTATCGCGCCGGCGGCGCGGATCGGCAGGGGGGGGCGGGTGCATGGGGACGATCACGTCGAACTTGAAGAGCTCCTCCTTCGTGCGCGGGATGCTCGCGAGGGCGGTCGCGCGGCCCTCGGAGGCGTAGTCGGACGTGGCGCTCTCGAGGACGATCGACAGCCGCACGGTCTTCTC
>OBEQ011848789.1_pt1 | contig 15402 bp, 13 predicted proteins | sample 1670901 | NCBI WGS metagenome assembly OBEQ01 (sample SAMEA104232315, study PRJEB22302) | groundwater metagenome | biome: forest; feature: aquifer; material: groundwater | place: USA | collected 2011-08-07 | depth 5.4 m | reverse complement strand
CCAGCAGGGCGCCGGCGCCCGTCCCGGGGCGGAGCTTTTGCCGTTACTCCACGGACGACGGCCCACAATCGGTCGGGCGCTTCCACATCCGCGAGGGTGAGGCTGAGCGTCCGTCGAAGGGCACCGGTCGGGACCGCGCGCACGAGGACGAGATCCCCGCAGGTCGGATCTTTTGCGCTCCAACGGATGAGCGCGTAGCTCACGCTGTCACGGTCGATGGTGCGGCGAAGGCGACCGCGTCGCCAGATGACGTGCTTGTCCGTGACGAGGTACTCGATACGCGATCGCCACACGAGCGGCAGGCGCCATGCACCGAGCGCCAGCGTGGCACACCAGCCCGAGAACACGAGCATCCCTCCAACCGGAGCATGCAAACTGTGGCCGAGGACGAACGCGAAGCACAACGTGCTCGCAGACACGACGAGCGCGACGATGCCAGCCATCCGGTAGACGAACGGAACGCTCAATACCTTCGGCCGTCCGCTCCAGATAATTCGCTCGCCGAAGAGGGAATCGCGCTCCATCACTCCTCCTACGGCAAGCGTCCACTGTAGGTAACGGTCTCGCTTCGCATGAGGATACTTCTAGGGTGCGCCCGACCACCCCCACTCGCAAGGGGTGGGTATTTGAACGACTCCCGATCTGCCGTCATTCGTTGGGTGAATTACCGCGGCAACGGACGCGGTGCGACGCGGCGCGGCGTTCCGCGCTCGTGGGCACTCTGCACCAGCGCGGCACAGAGGGCCGAAAACCCCAGCCCGGCGGCAGCAGCCTCTTCCGGATACAGGCTGGTGCCGGTCATTCCCGGCATGGTGTTCACCTCGAGCAGCGCGATTTTCTCGGCGTCCGCGTCGTCACCCACGACGAAATCGACACGCGAGAGATCGCGGCAGCCGAGTGCGCGATGCGCGAGAAGGGCGACGCGCTGAACTTCTTGGGTCAGCTCGCCGAGCTCCGCTGGGCACGTGTGAACGCTGCGCCCAGGCGCATAGCGCGCTTCGTAAGTGTAAAATGCATCTTTTGGCGAGGCGATTTCCGTCGGCGGAAGTGCCCTGGCTTCTCGCCCGTGCAAATCGAGAATGCCGCACGTCACCTCGCGCCCGCGAGAGAAGTGCTCGACGATGGCGACGTCGTCGATGGCCCAAACGTCCTCGAGCGCGCGCGCGATCTGCTCGGCCGGCGCGTCCTCCGCGAAACGTGCGACGCCGATGGCCGAACCGTGCGACGCGGGTTTTATGACCACGCGCGGACCGATCTCGCGACGCGCGCGAAGCGCAAGCTCTCGTGCGTCGCCCCGTCGAAGCGCAAGACCCTTCGCAACCGGGAGCCCCTCGAGCTCGAACAGGCGCCGGGCAAGGCGCTTGTCCATGGCGAGCGCGCTCGCCAGAACGTTCGAGCCAACGTAGGGAATCTCCAGCACCTCGAGCAAGCCAGAGAGCGCGCCGTCCTCACCAACCGCGCCGTGCACGACCGGAAAGACCACCTCGTAGCCGCCCGACCGCAAGGACTCGGCCAGATAGCCGTCGAGCTCGATGCGCGCGACCTGATGCTCAGCCTCCGCCAGCGCACTCGCCACGCAGGTGGCGCCGGCGCGACTCACCTCGGCCTCGCTCGAAGGACCGCCCTGAATGACCGCGACTCTGAGCCTACTCATTCCTTCTTTTTGCCCGACAAGTCCACGAGCTCAATCCCCAGCTTTTGCGAAAACTCGAAAATTCGCTGATCGCGATAAAATTCGCCAAACGAAATGCGAGTGATCCCCGCGTTGGCGATGAGCCGAAAGCAGCCCCAGCAGGGTGAAGCGGTCACGTAGATGGACGAGGCGTCGATGCGCACGCCGTTCTTTGCGGCCTGCACAATCGCGTTGGCTTCGGCGTGCACCGTGCGGACGCAGTGCCCCTCGTCCATGAGGTGCCCCTCTTCGTCGCAGTGCGGAAGGCCGCGAATCGAACCGTTGTAGCCGGTCGCGAGAATCGATTTGTCGCGCACGATCACCGCCCCCACGAATTTTCGGTCGCAGGTAGAGCGCGTGGCAACCTCGCGCGCGATGTTCATGAAGTGCTCGACCCAGGATGCACGGACCCGCATGACCGCGGATTGCTACCACGCGCGCGACCGATACTCTATCCTCGCGGCGATGCGGCCCAGATCGACCTTCGCCCTCGTCCTGGCGCTCGTCATCGGCCCCTCTTTTCATGGCGAGGCTTTTCATGGGGAGGCTTTTCATGGGGAGGCTTTCTGGAGCGAGGCGCGCGCCGCCGAGCCATGGACCGCGCAGGTATTTTTCGGCCCCAAAGCGCCGAGGCCGGCGCCGGCACAGGCGACGAGTGCTGCCGACGTCGAGACCGCGGAGCAGCTCTACGCGAAGCTGGAGTTCGACGAAGCAAACAAGTTCGCCGAGCGCGTAGTCAAGCTGCGCGGCCTCACACACGATCAGCTCGTCCGCGCTTACAAAATCCTGGCAATCACGCATGGATTTGTCGACCACGCGGACCAAGCGCGCGAGGCGTTCATCCTTCTATTGACCTACGAGCCCGACTACCAGGCCGACACGAACCTGGGCCCGAAAGTGACGACGCCATTCTTCGAGGCGCGCGGCTTCTGGCGCTCGCAGCCCACGAAGCCGTCCATCGAAACGACAGCCTCAATCCGCGCGCAAGAGACCGGCGCCTTACGCGTAACCACACGCGATCCGACCCGCGTCGTCCGACGCGTCACCGTCGGTTATCGGTGGACGTCCTCGGGCGACTATTCCACGACCTCAATCGGCGTCGGCAACGGCATGTCGGTGGATATCCCCACTCCGCCGCGCGGACGAACGCGCCTCGAATACTACGCGCAGGCGCTCGACGACAACGACAACGTCGTGCTCGAAACGGGCAACCCGGCCGCCCCGAAGACCGCGATTGTCGACACGCAGGGCATCACCCTTGGTCGCGGCGGGGACGGCGAGAGGAACGGCAGCGAAAGCGGCGGGTCCAGTATTCTCGCAAGCCCGGTATTTTGGGCGGTGGCCGGCGTCGTCATCATCGGCGGCGCGACCACCGCCATCCTTGCGCTTCGCCCGAGAGAGATCGAGCCACCAACGCAAGCCACGCTCACTCCGACCGTCCAGTGCGGGCCGACGAGGTGCAACTAATTCTACTGCGAGACGTCTCGGCGGTTCATGTCTCCTTTGGAAGGAGCGGTAATATGGACCGGGCGCCGAAGGGTCACGGGCAGCGATTGGAGCAGTGATCGGTGAGTGTGGCGCACGTCGTCGGAGGCACCGACACCGTGCTGGATGCGAGCGCGAGCTGCACCGGAACCTGCGCGCTCCCCTCGGCAACGTTTTGCACGGCGCAGCCAATGAGATAGTCGGCCCCCTCTTTTTGCGCGACGGCAAGAATGGCGCGAACGCCATAGCTGACCGTGATCTGCCCTTTTCCCAAGACCAGATCGCATGGCGGCGTAGTCCGGCTCTCGGCGAGCGGCGACGGCAGGGCTTGGTTGCTCCGTCGGGCGATGACGAGGTTCGGACAAAGTCGGTCCACGCCGCTGTCCGCGGCGTCGAAGACGAACACCTTCACCGAGTCGGCCGAAACGGCCGCGGCCGTCGACGGAAAGACGATGGCGTAGGTTCCGGCTGACGGCGGCGACGGGTCCTTGCCAGGGCTGCACGCCGAGGAGAACATCGAGAGCAGCAACAGCAGCAGGGTACGCATCATTGAACCTCGGCCGCACGAATCCGGTCGACCGGTGTTTCGGTGAACTCACCGTTTTCGACTTTCCAGACGATGTAATCGGACACGGTATTGCCGAAGTCGTCGAGATCCACATTTCCAGAAGCGCCTTTGTAGTCGATGTCTTCACCATTCCGAATGGCCTGGAGGGCCTCGGCCAGCTGCGCGGGTCCGAACACGGTTCCTTTTTTCGAGACATCGAAAAGACTGTCGCGAATTTTTACCCCATCACTCACGCTACCCGCCTGCGCGATCGCTAGAATGGCGAGGATGGCGGCGTCGTACACGTTCGCCGTGTAAATGCCGGGCTGGCTGCCTGCCGGGAGCGGGAAATACGCGTTGTACAAGTTCTTGAAATCGCCGAACTCTCGCGTCGGCGGGTTCGTGTCGGGGTTGGTGCCGTAGACGCCCTCGGCCACCGTGGGCAGGTTTGGATTCGACTTGTCGACGCGCCCGTTCGTGATGAATTGCTGCGTGTAGACACCGTCCGTGCCGATGACGATGAAGCCCGGCGGGAGCTCGCTCGCGCGCGCCGTCAGGTCGAGCATGTACTGGTCGCCGACGTCGTCGTAGGCAATGAGCGCCTGACACTGCGGGCTCGATTTGATCACCTGATCGACTTGCACTTTGTAGTTGTCGGCGCGTTTCACCGGCACCACCGCCCTCGTGGTGATCGTCCCACCGCGGTTTTTCAGGTACGAGACGATGACGTCCCCCATCGCGTTGCCATACGAATTGTCGATGTTGACGAGCGCGAGGTTCGTGCAAAAAGAGCCCGCCGGCCGGCCCGCGTCACCGCCATCGTCCAGCACCCCTCCGTCACCGAGCGTCGCACCGGGCGGCCCCTTGAGCGCGAAGAGCACCACCGCTTTGCCCTGCAAGTCGTCCGCGGGCGTCGTGCGAAAGAACCAGCGATCGCGGCCTGGCTGATAGTTCGACGTGAGATCCGGTGACGTCGCTGTGGGCGAGATCATCACGACTTTCTTGTCCGCTGCGAGCTTCTGCGTGGCAACGACCTGCTGACTTCCCGCCGGACCGATCACGACCACGGCGCCCTGCGCGATGAGACCGCTGACCGCCTTTTGAACGACGGTCGCTTCGTCCCCGGCATCGTCGACGATTCGAAACTCCACCGGCCGCCCGAACAGCCCGCCGAGAGAATTGACCTGACCCTCCGCGACGCGAATGGCGTTTTGCAGCGGACCGGTCAAGGAGTCCAGCGCGCCCGTCAGGCCGAGCGACACACCAATGACGATGGGCTGCGGCGGCTTCGGAGGCGCGCCGGCCGGATCTTGTCCGCATCCGCCTTGGCCGAGCGGAATCGTCGCAAGACTACAAAGAGCGGCCCACGCCAACCCTCGCGGCCCCTTGCAGCGTTGAAACCATCGCCGAACGTGCACCGGTATCCTCACTTAAGGCCAAGGCTGCGAACGACCGTTTCCCCGCTCTTGATGGTCACCGTGTACGTCTGCTTGATGCCCTGATCCGAATTCTCGAGCGTCAGGACATGGATGCCCGGCCCCAGGGCGACTTTGACGAGCGGGGTCGTGCCCAGAGACCGCCCTCCCTCGGTGACGCGGGTAAATGGATAGGTTTGGAACGTCAGGAAGCCGGGATCGTCCGTTTGGGCGGCGGTGGCAGAAGGTGCCGCCGGAGGTTGAGGTTTTGAATGCGCCGTGCCGTGGGACGTGGGCCGCTTCGCCGGAATCGCGGGGGCGGCTGTTTCCGGCGTCAGGGGCACCACGATCACAGTGGGCGGCGGCGCGGGCGCAACGGGCTCGGCGGATGGGCTCATCTCCATCGTTGGCGGCGCAGCGGGTGTCATGGCCAGGGGAGTGTCGGTGAGCCGGGCCGGCGCGTCGCGTGCGCGCGGTCGGAAAAGAACCGTGACGGTGATCAGACCTCCACCGAGGAGCACGATCGCGAGGACGAAGAGCGCGGCGCCCGAACTTCTGGGTTGCTCTGGCCGGATCGGTTCGTACGGCGCCACATGCTGCGGCACGGGCTCCGGCGGGGGGCCACTCTGCTTCGGCATCGATCCACGCTGCTCGAGACTCGCGCGGATGGCCGGCTGCGTCTCTTCGGCCGTCGGGGTAGGCGGCGGCGGAAAGGAGGAAACCACTCCGCTGCCGCTACCGCTGCCACCGAGCGGCACGAGCTTGGACGGACTGGTCGGCTCAAGACGCTTGAGCGAGTCCGTGGAAAGCGCCTGGAACTCGCCCGTGGAGCCGGCTGCCGCCACCGCAGCCATGTGTGTCTGAACCTGCCGATTTACCTCTTCGCGCACGCGGCGGAACATTCCGCCGATCATCTGTCCCACTTCGTCTTGTTTGGCAGAAATCCCTGTCGTCTGAATCCAATGGTCGAGCGCATCCCGCATCTCGGTGCCGGTCTGGAAGCGGCGGCTCGGGTCTTTCTGGAGAGCCGTTGCAACGATCTCGTCGAGGCGCGGATCGATACTCGGCACCACGCTGGAGACGCGGGGAATCAGTGCGTTGATCAGGCGATGGAGCGTGTTCGCCGCGCTGTCGCCCGTCATCAGACGCCTCTGCGTGAGAAGCTCCCAGAGCACGATCCCCATGGCAAAGAGATCTGCCCGCGCGTCGATCGGGCCGCCCAGAGCTTGTTCAGGCGCCATATAGGCAACCTTGCCCTTCAAGACTCCGACTTCCGTCTCCGTCGAGCTGAGCGCAGCTTTGGCAATGCCGAAGTCGACGAGCTTTACGTGCCCGTCGTAGGTGGCGAAAACATTGTGCGGCGAGATGTCGCGATGAATGATGTTGAGCGGCCGCCCGTCGTAGTCTTTGAGCTCATGCGCGTGGTGCAGGCCCGAGAGCGCGTCGGCGACAATCCGCGCGCAATGCACGGGATTGAGCTGGTCGCCTCGCCGGACGGCCTCTTTCATCACTTTGTTGAGCGACTGGCCCTCCAGGTACTCCATCGCGATGAAGTACATCCCCTCGTGCTCACCAACCTCGTAGGTGTGGACGATGTTGGGGTGATTCAGACGTGCGGCGAGGCGCGCCTCGTCCAAGAACATCTGCCGGAACCCCTCCTCTTCGGCGAGGGCGGGGCGGAGGCGCTTGATGACGACGAGCTTGTTGAAGCCCATCGGCCCGCGCGACACCGCGAGAAACACGTCGGCCATGCCGCCGCGACCGAGCGACGCGAAGAGTTGGTACTTTCCAAAGGAGAATGCGGCGGTCGTGTTCGCGCCGTCTCCTTTGACACCGAGGCCGGCCTCCTGCTCGGTTTGTTGGCTTTTGCCCGCCCCAAGCATCCCACATAGGAGTATCTGCGGGAGGCGGCTTGGTCAAGGCGACCGCCGGGCCAATCCGCGCGTGAATCCTGCGTGAGACCGGGGAGATACAGTATAATTCGAGACTCTGGACGTAAAGGCGCACTTGCCGACGTCACTTCGTCGGGACGGGGGTGGTCGTGGCGCCGCTTGCCGGGTCGGCCGACCAGGCGAACTTGTCGATCAGGACCGTCGAGTCGAGGCCAGCGCCCGGCTTTTTGCCCGCACACGCACCAGCAGCAGAACCGCCCCCACGAACAACCCAGTCCTCATCCCAGCCTCCGCTAAAAAGGCCCAATCTCAAGGGCGCAAACGTCATGGCATGGTGGGGGGCTGTTTTCGACCGTTGAGATGTAAACAATATGGTTTTTTGGGGCACATGTGAGGGTTAGACGCACATCAACGCGATTTCGGAGGGAGCGAGAGGCCTTCCGACACGCCTAGGGTGTAGCCGTCCGCGATCAGGCGGGCTTTGACCTGTTCGGCGTGCTCGAAGCCGCGCGTCTCCAGCACCACCTCGAGGACCGCTTCTCCGAGGCCGGGCCGACCGAACGTCCGATCGTGATAGATCTGCAGGATATTGGCGCTGCATTCGCCGATGGCGCCGGCGATTCGGGCGAGGACGCCGGGTGCATCGGGAATCGTCACCAGAAGGCGCACCATGCGACCACTCTTCACGAGACCGCGCTCGATGACGCGTGAGATCACGTTGACGTCAATGTTGCCGCCCGACACGACGAGGCACACCTTCTTGCCCTGAAGCGGAATTCGGCTGTTGAGAAGCGCCGCCAGCGGCGCGGCGCCGGCCCCCTCGGCGACGGTCTTTTCTCTTTCCAGTAGCACGAGGATGGCTTCGGCGATCTCTTCTTCGTCGACGAGCACGATGTCGTCCAAGTACTGCCGAACGAGCTCGAACGTTCTCTCGCTCGCGCGACGAACCGCGATCCCTTCGGCGATCGTCCGCACCGCGGGAACGGTCACCAGAGCGTTTGCGTCGAGCGCGGCGCGCATGCACGGAGCGGCCTTGCTCTCGACGCCGTAAATTTTTACCTTTGGGTTCGTCTCCTTGATGGTCAGGGCGATGCCGGCCGCAAGACCGCCGCCTCCTATGGGGATGACGACGGCCTCGAGGTACGGGTTCTGCTCGAGGAGCTCGAGGCCGATGGTCCCCTGGCCGGCGATGACGCCGTCGTCGTCGAACGCGTGAACGAACGCGCGTCCTTCGACGTCGCGGATGCGGCGCGCTTCCTCGTCCGCCTCGTCGTACCCCCTACCGTGCATGATGACGCGTGCCCCAAAATTGCGCGTACCCTGCACCTTCATGAGGGGTGTTCCCTCGGGCATCACGATCGTGGCGTCGATGCCGAGGCGGCTGGCGTGGTAGGCCACGCCTTGGGCGTGATTGCCGGCGCTGGCGCACACGACGCCTTTCGCCCGCTCTTCGGCCGGCATGGCGAGGAGCTTGTTGCACGCACCGCGCTCCTTGAACGAGCCGGTCATTTGCAGGTTTTCGAGCTTGAGCCAGCACTTGGTGCCGGTGGTGCGACTCAGCATCTCGCTATAGGCGCAGGGGGACAGGTACACGCTTTCGCGAATGCGTGCCCTGGCTTGCTCGACGTCGTGGAACGTGACCATGAAGCCATTGGTTAACACAAGGCGACGACCGCAGGTGACACGTTGGGGTGAGTGGATTAAAACGCTGTCGATGAGAAATCTGGCCCTAGTACCGCCCGCCAAAAGTCTTGCCAGACGTTTGGCGCCGCTGTCGCGGCGGCTTCGCCGAGCGGCACTAGCTCTTTTTTCGGGGCTCCGCCCCGGGGAACCCCGCAAACCGCTCCCGCGGTTTGCCCTAGTGCCGCTCGGTCCAGTGAACTGGCGGCCAAACCTTTGCCGAGCGGCACTAGCGGTGAGCCTGCTCCTGGTTGGGGCCGGTTCGGTGGCCCTGGCGGCCGGGGACGAGAAGCGCGCGACGGAGGCCATGATCGCGGCGGCGGAGCGCGATCCCGCTCACAAAGCGGTTACCCAGGACCTCGTGAAGCGCGCGCGGGACGCGAGCGAGCGGGCGGCTCGGATGAGAGCGGCGAGCGATGAAGCGCACGCGCGCATTGCAGACGGGCTCGCGCGCGAGTGGGCCGAGGCAGCGCAGGATCTCGGGCGCGCGGCGGACGCTGAAGCAAAATCGAGGGCAGCGCGGTATGCAGCGCTCGATGCAGGGGTTCACGCGGAGCGCGAGCGGGCGCTCCTGGAAGAAGGAATCGCTCACAACGGCCGTCTTCGTGCGCAGATCGATCAAATCGACCGCGAAAAGAGCGAGCAGCCGTCGCGCACGTCCGCGGCGGGTGGGTCGTCTCTCGACGCCGGGGCGGATGCAGCGCGGAAGATCAAAGGCGCGCCGACGGATGCGGGGGCAGACCAATGAGACGCGTCGTCCTCGGGTTGGTTCTCCTTGCGGCCGGGTGCGGTGGCGCACAGCAAGGCGCGGTGTCGCAGCTCGCGGAAATGGAGCGCGTGAGGCAGGCGCCGGCGGCCAAAGAAGCGCAAACACTCGCGCCGCAAGCGTTCGCGAAAGCGGAAGAAGAACGCAAGCATGCGCGAGCGGCCCAAGAAGAGGGGGACGACGTCGCAGCGGCGCTCTATGCCGAGAGAGCGATGGCGGGCTATTCGCACGCTTTCGTGCTCGCCCGTCTGGCGGGGGCCACGCGCGAAGAGGCGGAGGCGGCCGCGGCCTTCGCGAAAGCGCAAGAAGACGCGCGGCAGCTCGCGAGCGCGCGCGCGGCCATCGAGCGCGAGGGGGACGAGCTCGACAAGCAGCTGAAGGTCGCACGTGAAGCCCTGGCGCCACCGCCGAGCGGACCCGCGGATCCGCAGCGCGAGGCCGCCCGGCTCGTCGCTGCACGGGCGCTAGCAACGCAAGCGCGCCTCTTGTGCGGCGCCGCGCGGCTGCTCGCTCCAGACCTGACCGGCCTCGCCGATGCCGACAAGGGGCTCGACGATCTGGACAAATCGCTCGAGCCCGCGCCAAAGCCGGTGCCGATTGACGCGGCGGCGCGCGCGCGCGGGGGGTGCCTCGGGCTCCTGACGAAGGCGCGACGGGATGCAAAGCCCGTCGCGACCGGAGGCGGACTGTCCTCGGGTGATGCGGGCGCTTCCGCTTCTCTTGCCGACGCTTTGCTGGCAGAGCTCTCGGCCGCCGGCTGGGAGCCCGGACGTGACGAGCGCGGCGTAGTCGCAACGCTTCGGGGCGCATTCAAAGGGCAAAAACTCTCGCCGGAGGGGGAGACGAAGCTGAAAGAGCTGGGTCGCGTGGCCGCCGCCCATCCGGGATTCGCGCTGCAAGTCGTCCTGCATGACGACGCTGCATCTCCCTCCTTTGCACAAGAGCGAGCGTTCAATCCCGAGCGTGCCGATGCGTGCGTGAAGGCGCTCGCGGCGGGCGGCGCCGCGCCTGCCAGAGTGCGTGCCGAGATCGCAGGCACGCGTTCCCCGGTGGTCGATCCGAAAGACACGGCGCATCGTTCGCGAAATGCGCGCGTCGAAGTCGTCTTCGTCGCGCCATGACCCTGCACCGTTCGGCCGCCGTCGCGTCCATCTTCGCTGCTCTTCTCGGCGCGACCCAGTGCCAAAAGAACATCGCGCGTCCACCCGTCGAAGAAGTTCCCATCCGCGATCCATCGGAGGCGCGTTTCCCGCCCGCGGCCACGAGCACGTCGGCGAAACTCGCAAAATCGGACAGGCCCGAGCCGAGCGCCACGGCCGTCACTGCGGCACTGCCTTCCCCCTACGAAGACGCGCCCGAGCCTCCACGCGACAAGGCGTTTCCCAAACAGGCCGACAGCTGCAAAAAAGACCTCGATTGCGCCGCGACGAACCTCGCACTCGGGGGCGACTCCGTGTGCTGCTCGCCTTGCAAACCCGTGGCTGGAACGAAGGCGTGGGTGAAGAGAGTGGAGCAGGTGTGCCAGCAGAAGATGAAAAATGGGCAAAAGCCGAAGTGCGAGAAATCGGAGTGCGCCAAAGCGGAAGCCGAATGCCGCTCGGGGAAATGCGTATTGAAGTAACGGGAGTCGGGGTCGGACTCGGGGTCCGCTCCTCTACGTCACGAGTTTGTAGCCGAAGCCGTAGACCGTCAGGATGTGGGCGGGTTTGTCCGGGCTCTTCTCGATTTTCTTTCGCAATTTGACGATGAAATTGTCGACCGTGCGGTTCGTAGGCAAAGACTCCAGGCCCCAAATCTTGGACAAGATTTCGTCGCGGCTCACCGGTTGGCCCGCGCGCTCCACCAGCAGGCGCAGGAGCTCCACCTCGTAAAAAGACAGCTGGTGCTCCTCGCCGCGAACGGCGACCGTGTGGGCACCGAAATTCACCTTCGCGTCGCCGATGTCGTACGCCTCGGGAGCGCCGCTCCCCCGCTGCGCGCGTCTGAAAATAGCCCGCATTCGCGCGATGAGCTCGTTCACGCTGAACGGCTTCGTCACGTAGTCGTCGGCGCCCGCATCGAGGCCGCGAATCTTGTCGGTCTCCTGCGAACGCGCGGTCAACATGATGATGGGCACGAATGAGTTCCAGCGCCGGATCTCTTCGCACACGCTATAGCCGTTCACGTCGGGCAGCATCAGATCCAACACGACCGCGTCGGGATTCTCGGAGCGCGCCAGCGCGATGCCGTCTTTGCCCTTGGCGGCGGTCACCACGCTGAACCCTTCGAATTCGAGCGAGTCCTTGAGTCCCATGACGATGTGCGGCTCGTCCTCGATGATGAGGATTGTCTTCTTGGGGGTCGGCATTCTTCCGCGTCCACCATTAAACACGAAGGGCGCAGGGTTACTACCCCACGCCCCTCTTCTAAACCCTGCTCGGGCCTTCTGGCTTACTTCCCGCCGTCGGCCCCCCCGCTACTCGCTTCGATGCACTGCAGGCTGATCTTCGCGCCAACCTGCGGGTTGCCAGCCGGCGAGAAGAGGATGGACTGTGGGCACGGGCCGGCGGCGGCTCCGCTCAAGTAGCACCAGCCAGCCTCGTTCGAGCCCCCACACGAGCCGGTCTGTGTGAAGTCGCCCGCGTACTTGTATTTCGAGGCCTCCGGGTTGGCGCACTTGTTCGCGAAGTCGCCCGGAACGAGCTGCGTGACTTGGCACACCGGCTTGGTGGTCTCGTCGACGAAGCCCGCGCCCGCGTCTCCCCTGATTTCCCCCTGCTCCGCCTTCTGTTGCTCGCGGAACTTCGCCAAGACTTCCGGCGCCGGAATCGACAGGCCGGGATGCTTGTTGCACTCCTCTTCCGGCCCAGGGTCTCGCAGAGTTTCGAGAATGAGGCACGGCACCTCGCCACAACTGCTCGGGATGAGCTGCTGCGGCAGGCACTGGTTTGCGAGCGCGTTCTTCAAGCGATCGACGATCGCGCGCACCGCCGGGCGGTAGCCGTAGTCGGGGCTGTTGGGATCGAGCGAGCGCGGACAGAGCGAGGCCACGATCGCTTGATCCCCCAAGTCGCGAGCCACCGTGAGCTCTCGGATGGTGGGGTACGCTTTTCCGCGCACCTGAAGCGTGAGCCGGTTGCCGTCGGCCGGGTTCGCCGCGCAGAGCGGCGGCACGGGAGGTGTGCCGCTCGTGCAGTCGCATGCTCCGGCAAATTTCCCGTCTTTGCAGTTCTTGGGCGCGGGCAGCTGGAAGGTGCATGCGTACTGCAAGTCGCTTCCCCCCGTGTCCCACTCGCGGCCGTGGAACGGATCGGCGGTGTCCGCGGCGGTCTGATCCGCCGTGATGCCAGGCCGAGGGACCAGCGACTGCACCATGTGGGGGTCCTGGCCCGTGTAGTCGTAGTTCCCGGGATTGGCCCCCACGAGCTTTTTCCAGTCGTCGCGTGAAAGCGTCGACTTGAAAGGCATCTCCGGCTTGGACTGATCGGTCAGGAGCTGCCACGGAACGCCGCCGATGATGGCGTAAAAGACGAGGTCCGGCGTGCGCGCTCCACGCGCGAGATTGCAGAGCTCCCCTTTCGGATCGGTCGGCAGATCTTTGGCGAAAAGCGGGTTCGTGCAGTTCGGGATCCCGAGGTACGAGTTGTTTTTCTGGCCGTCCGCTCCCACGCCACCGTAGGTCTCGCCGACCACTCCCTTGGACTTGTCCTTGGGATCGAGGGGCGCCTCACGACTCGGCACCTTGTAGCTCTTGAGGCCGTCCACGTAGCGCTTGATGGGAAACTGCGGGTCCACCCCGTAGCGCTGCTTCATGTGGATGAAGCGCACGTTGAGCGGGTCTTCGGTGCTCTTGTAATAGCCAGGCTGCGGCTGACCGGAGCCTGTGTCGACGTCACCAGCTTTCTGGCAATTTGGATCGCCCGCGTGTCCGGAGAATCCGCAGGACGTGCACTCGGCGGTGTTCACTTTCGTCACGTCGTCGCACGCGGACGTTCCGCGCGCCGCCCCGCCTCCGACCGAGCCGGGGAAGCGCTTGTTCTCGTAGGCCCAGCCTTGGCCGCCAACGGCCCGCGGATCGGTCGTCGAGTCGTCTTCGTCGGTGAGGACGATGATGGCGACGAGCGAGTCTTCGCGGAGAAAATCGTGGCGCTGCTTGAGAATGTCGCCATCCACTCCGTCGAGCGTTCGGCGTCGGCCGCTCGCATCGTTCGCCTCGGGGACGATGCTCGCGTACGGGTCGGGCTGGACCAGAAAGCGGTACCAGCTCTCGAGCTGTGCCTCGAGACCGCAGCCATACTCGTGCACACCGCCGACGGCTTCTTGGAAGTCTTTGATCAACGTTGCCGGATCCGGGCCCTTGACGGGCGTCGTTCCCTCAGGATCGCGCTTGCCGTTGTTGGCTTCGACGCTGGGGAACCAGGCGAGGTAGTTCGACGCGCCCATGTCGGGGGTGTCGTGCTCGGCCGTGTCGATGGTCTGCGCAGCCCCCGTTCCCGTAACGCTGCTTCCGCGCTTCAGGAGGTGACCGTTGTCGTTGTCGTGGCGTGTCGAGCCGGTTCCTACGCTGTCCGTCCCGTCGCACACGTCCGAACCGCGCCCACCGAGCGACGACGAGACGATGCCGATGTGCATGTCGTGCACCGGCTGAAACTCGGCCTTGCCTTGAGCACACTTGCCGTCGGTGGTCGTACCGAGCACCCTTCCGGTGTCGTCGACGCAGTTCGGCGTCACCAGGCGGTTCAGCAAATCGGGCACGGCCTGCGCGAGGAGCAGCTGCTTGTCGCCCATCGACGCCGAGTTGTCGACCGCGAACAGGATGTCGACTTTGTCGACGGCGGCCTGGCGAACGACGGCGGTGAAGTTGGTCTTCAGCGTGGGCTCTTTGCTCGTGACCGGCCGGTTGAGACAGCCGCCGAAAACGCCAAGCATTCCCACGCAGCCCAGCGCCGCGAGGGTCTTTCCGACCTTGAACAAGTGCGATGCCATGCGCGCTCCTTTTCGAGAATGAGGCGGGCGAAAGGGTAACATAGTCGCCGCGGGCGGAGCAGCACGCCTCGTGCCTGCTCTGAAGGCACATGATTTTATGTAGTTACGAATATGTAGCCGCCAACTAAGTTGGCATGTGCATCCTCAGTTGGCAGCGCTGCCACCCCAGGCACTTCTCAGCGCCTTCACGTGGCGAGACGTGACTCCCGGAACGTTGAGCAGGGACGCATCGTCGGCCTGACGAATGGCCTCCACCGTGCCCAGATGCTTGAGGAGCGCTTTCTTCGTCTTCGCGCCGATGCCCTTCACGTCGTCCAGGGCCGAGTGGAAGCGCCGCGCCTTCCCGAGCTTCTCGCGCGCGCGATTCGAGAACCGGTGCGCCTCGTCGCGAAGCCGCGCGAGAAAAAAGAGAGACGCCGAGTGACTCCGAAGCGGGATCGGATTTTTTTGGCCGGGCAGGTAGACGCGGTCGACGAGCGTTTCTTCCATTTGGTTTTCCCGCTCTTTTGCGAGCGCGACGATGGGCAGCTCGTGCAGGCCCAAGTCGCGCGCTGCGGCAATCGCCACCGCGAGCTGGCCCCGACCGCCGTCCACCACGAACAAATCGGGCAACTCCCACTCCGATTCCGACTCCGACCCCGACTCCGATCCCGACGCCGTGCCCGCCTCCTTCAGTCCTCGTCGAAACCTCCTCGCCAAAACCTCGTACATCGCCCCGTAGTCATCCCCGCCCGCTTCGGCGGCCGGGCCCCTCACGTGGAAGGTCCGATACCTCTTCTTGTCAGGCACCCCATCCGTCATCGCGACCACCGCGCCGACGGTATCCCCACCTCCCAAATGCGAGATGTCGCAGCACTCGATTCGCCTGGGCAGCGCGGGAAGCCGCAACTTCTCCTGAAGCTGCTTCAAACGCTCCTCGACATCGTCCGATGCGCGTCGTTTCTCGGCGAAGGCGTGGTGCGCGTTTTCGCGGGCCAGCT
>OBEQ010972361.1_pt1 | contig 15406 bp, 14 predicted proteins | sample 1670901 | NCBI WGS metagenome assembly OBEQ01 (sample SAMEA104232315, study PRJEB22302) | groundwater metagenome | biome: forest; feature: aquifer; material: groundwater | place: USA | collected 2011-08-07 | depth 5.4 m | reverse complement strand
GGCCTGTTGAACTATACTTGAAATTAGAAAAAACCACCAACACATTTGACGAGTACACCCCCAGGTGGGTAAAAAACGACACAGTTGCCAAACCAAGAGCCAAAGTCGAACTAATTGATACGAAGGGTATTACCCAAATACAGACGTTGAGATCAAATCTTATTGAGGGCAGCGCCCAAGCAAGAGATGATGGAAAACTGAGGATCAACACTATTTATTATCCAGGTTGGAATGTGTATTTAAACGGTAAGAAAGTACCAATAGCCTATAAGGACACAGGAGTTATGGAAACGCCTTTAAAAAAAGGCAATTCGCAAATCATAGCCAAATTCGAAGAGACACCACTGCGATTAGTAAGTGATGCCTTAACTTTCATCGCTTTCGTAGCATCCATAAGTTTCCTTGTTCATTCTAAGAGGAAAATTCATATATGATATGATAAAGATAAAGAGAAATATTTTTATATTGTGAAAGACTATCTTCATCAAATCATAAAGACTTTGCTAGCAAAGAAAGTTAGCATCATCGTCTTTGGATTTATATTAGTATCTTTTCTTATCAACACACTCCATACCCAATTCCCCGATGAGTTCGATAATATCTACGGCGGTTTTCTTATAAATCAGGGTAAACTTCCTTATACCGGCTTTTTTACCCACCATAACCCAGGAGCCTACTATTTAGCATCTATTATAACACTTATAAGCGGCAGAAGTTTTGTATTATTTAGAATCATATTTTCACTACTATTATTTGCTTTCTATTGTTATTCCTATTATCTTTTAAAAAAGCATACCCGCCAAAAATCTCTCCATTTTTTCCTTCTCTATGGTATGTTTATTTCTATTGGCGCCACATACTGGTGGGGGCAAATGCTGTTATCAGAGACCGTAGTAGGTTATCTACTTGTGCCGGCATTTCTTCTTATTATTATAAAACGATTACATCGAATTAGATTTGATAAAATTGATATCGTTCTAATTTCTATTCTTTCATTTTTTTCCCTTTTTATATCCCTAACATATATCTATCTTATTCCATTTGTGTATGCTGTATTACTTTACTATTACTTTAGCGATCATAAACCACCATCGATAAAAGACATAGTTGTTCCATTGGGTATTATCATAATTCCCTATATACTATTCGGCATTTACCTAATTGTCACTGGAAGTATTCATGAATTCTATTTTGCCTCTATATACTACAATGTCAATTACTATATATATAATTTTCCCAAAGTTGGCGATACATTTTCCCATAATCCTCTTCGCTACGCCATCTCAATTGCTAAACATACCAGTGAGAATTTTACCGCCCTTCTTGCCCAAATTCACACTTTTAATTTTGATTACCCATTTAATGTCTCTTTGGCACTTGGGAATGTAGCTATTATTATCTATTTTCTTATTAAAAGGGAATTCACTCTGGCATTTTTGATTATTAGTATGATATTCTATACAAACGCCAGAAGTGAACCCCTTACCTCAAGCGAGACAGACTTCCACGCAACAGTGTACATAATGATTACTCTCTCCCTCGTGTCCTATTTCTTTTTCGCTGTTAAAGATGCAATCAACAAAAAAACAGGAGATTTTAATCATTTAGTCTTAAGTTTTATCTTTATCACCACAGCCATATATTGGCTGTTTACTGTTATATTTTTATCAAACAAATTCCTCGATAAAGCCTACAGTAAATATATGGGACTGGCTCCTCTTATATATGACCGTCCACAGGCAGCCCAAACCATAAATAAAATTGTTGGTAAAGACGAATATTTTTGGATTGGCCCGTTTGAACTACAGGAATTATTGTTTATACAAGGAAAAGTTGCCTCCAAATATTACTGGTTTCTTCCCGCAAACAGTAGAGATGATAAAATCAAAAGTGAGATACGCGACGATCTTTTGAAAAATAAACCTAAAGTGATTGTTTTTAAAAAATGGTATTCTAATTTCGGCGTAAAACCAGAAGATTTTAATGGCACTATAGTTGCTGTTTTGAATGATCATTACTTCCAGATATCGGATTTAAGAAAAGAAGGATTAAGGTTGAAAGTAGATGTATCCAGTGAACGCAATTTTAATTTTGAAGATGATTTCTATTTTTATAAAGACAAAAAAGATGAGATTATCAATCTTCTGTTTGAGAAAAAACTTATCGAAAGGATATAAATGAGCTTATCTGTAGCTATTGCAACTTATAATGAAGAAGAAAATATTGCCCGATGTCTACAAAGTGTAAAGAATTTGACAGATGAAATTATACTTTTTGACGGTTCATCAACCGATAAAACGGCTGAAATAGCTAAAGCTTTAAAAGCCAAAGTATATATAGTCCCAAACGAAGAAATGTTTCATAAGAATAAACAATTAGCAATTGACAAATGTACAGGCGACTGGATATTTCAGCTTGATGCCGACGAAGAAGTATCTCCACCATTAATAGAAGAAATCACTAAAATCATTAATCCCCAATCTTTTTACTACCAGCCTAAAATAAATGGTTACTGGATACCGAGGAAAAACTTTTTTCTAGGGAAATATCTTACAAAAGGCGGTCAATACCCGGATTATACTCTTCGGTTATACAAAAGAGGTAAGGGAAAACTCCCCTGCAGAAGTGTCCATGAACAGGCAGAAGTAGATGGTAAGATCGGTTATTTGAAAAATCCTCTCCTCCATCATGCCTATCCTGACTTTTCCCATTATCTAGAACATTTTAATCTTTACACCTCACTCTTATCTAAAGAATTTGAAGAGGTTAGATTACCGCTAACATGGCAATCATTTTTAATTTATATTGTCTTATATCCGAAATGGTGGTTTCTGAAAACCTTTTTTCGTCACAAGGGTTTTGAAGATGGATTCGCCGGATTTGTATTTTCCTTATTTTCAGCTCTTCGATTTCCCGCGGCGTACATAAAATATTGGGAAAGAATACATTATCCTAAGAAAATCAGCTAAAAAATGTCTAAGCATCCTTTAAAAATTGCTCTGGTGAAGCCTCCTATCATCGGACACCTTCATCGAGGAACTGGAATTTATGCCGAACAGTTATTTAATGCTTTAAAAAAACGAAACGATGTTGATATAGAGTTGATTAATTATAATAATTCAACCCATCCTTTTGATCTGATCCATTATCCCTACTTTGACCCCTTTTTTTTAACACTACCAATTATTCATTCTAAACCAATTGTAGTTACCGTTCACGATTTGATACCCCTTAGATATCCGACGTCTTATCCCAAAGGATTGAAAGGGATAATTAAATGGTTTATACAAAAAATATCTTTGAAACAATCCCAAGCGGTTATAACCGATTCCTATGCCTCTGCCAAAGATATCGAAAGATATGTCAGTATTCCCAAAGAAAAGATATCTGTTATTTATCTTGGGGTGGGAGATAAGTTTAGAATTATTACATCTACTAAGTTATTAGAAAATACTCGTTTTAGGTTGCGGTTACCCGAGGAATATCTATTGCATGTCGGAGATGTAAATTTTAATAAAAATATTGACGGCATTCTAAGAGCGTTTACATTTATGAGGAAGACAAATCCATCCTTATATCTAGTTTTTATTGGTGTAGGTTTTGTAAACCCATCTCCAGAGTTAAATAAAATAATCAAACTTATCGCTCAATTAAGTCTTAGTAAATATATTCTTAGGATTGGCCATGTTTCAGAAGAGGAATTGGTGTGCGTTTATAATTTAGCAGCAATTTATTTGCAACCATCATTTGCTGAAGGTTTTGGCTTACCTGTATTAGAAGCTATGGCCTGCGGCGTTCCTGTAGTTTCCTCTGCCCGAGATAGTTTATCAGAGATTCTAGGGGATTCTGGGTTAGTCATAGACCCAACAAATTATGAAGGTATAGCAGGCAAAGTCTCAGAGTTAATCAAGGATAAATCAAAGCGAGAAAAATTAATCCAAAAGGGATTTCAAAAAGCAAAACAGTTTAGTTGGGATAAAACGGCTCTACAAACGGTCGAAGTGTATAAAAAGGTCATATGATCTCTTTTGTGTTTATCATTCTCGCCATTTGGAGAATCTTACTTTTCACGACGGCCTGGTATGGAAGTTTAACCCTTAAATTTACTCCTACCTTTCCATATTCTGAAGAATTATTAATACGATCTGGCTTGCCGAGCTGGCTGTGGAGCTTTGCCAATTTTGATGGCGTCCATTACCTTACGATTGCCAAATCAGGCTATAGCGCCCAATTTACCCAAGTCTTTTTTCCTCTCTACCCGCTTCTTATAAAAGCGTTAAGTATTATATTTCCATTCTTTAATCTAATTCTTGTTGGATTAATAATATCTAACTTATCCTTTTTATTAGCGCTTTTATTTTTTGACAGACTATTAAAACTGGATTATCATCCAACAAAAATAAAATGGATGCTCATATTTTTCCTATTATTTCCGACTTCATTTTTCCTTGGCAGTCTTTATACTGAAGCATTTTTCTTTCTTCTTGTAATCACTTCATTTTACGCCGCCCGCCAGAAAAAATGGTGGCTAGCAGGTTTATTAGGAGGATTAGCTGGAGCTACCAGGCTGGTAGGAATATTTCTCTTACCAGCATTACTTTGGGAATGGCGCAAAGAAAAAAAGGTCAAAAATATTATTCATTTGTTGTATTCTCCTATTTTATATCTCATACCTTTGGGCCTTTTAGCTTATATTATTTATCTGCAATTAAAATTCGGAGACTGGTTATACTTTTGGCATGCACAACCGATATTTGGAGCCCAAAGAAGTGGGGGTGGAATAATATTGCCCCCGCAGGTTTTATTCCGGTATCTGAAGATTTTGTTCACCCTCACGCCGCATAATTATAAGTTTTGGGTCTCTTTATCTGAATTATTATCAAGTATTGTTGCTATTGTCTTATTAATTATTGCCTCTTTCCAAAAGATAAGACCTTCCTACCTTATATTTTCCTTTCTGGCAGTAATTACCCCTACATTATCAGGTACTTTTTCCAGTATGCCTAGATATATATTAGTTGCTTTCCCGATATTTATGTTGTTGGGATTGATAGAATCTCGCCTGATAAAGATAGTTCTTCTAGCCCTGAGTGCTTTTTTGCTTTCAATTTTTACTATACTCTTTACTACTGGCTATTGGATAGGCTAACCATAATTTGCAAGCATCCGCTCTCTAGTCTACAATTGACCAAAATGAAAATGCTTGTCGGTATACCAGCTTTCAATGAAGCCTCTGCAATCGGTAAAGTTATAAAAAAGATTCCTCACAGAATAAATGGAATCACAAAAATCCAAGTTCTAGTAGTAAATGACGGATCAATTGATGATACAGATAAAGTCGCCAAAAGGTCCGGGGCATTTGTATTAAACCATCTCATAAATAGAGGACTGGGAGGAGCTCTGAAAACCATCTTTGAATATGCTAGGCTGATGAAGTATGATATTCTGGTCACTTGTGATGCCGATGGACAGCATGAAGGTAAAGATGTCATCAGATTAGTCAAACCTTTACTTCAAAACAAAAAGGATGTTGTAATTGGGGTTCGCTGGCAGAATAAGAAAAAATTACCGTTTCGTAGACTTTTGGTAAATCAAATAGCAAATTTACTGACGTTTATGCTCTGTGGGATATACACCAGCGATTCTCAGTCTGGAATGCGAAGCTTTAGTAAAAAGGCCATCAAATCTATAAATATCCAAACAGACGGGATGGAAGTATCAAGCGAAATATTTAGAGAAATAAAAAATAAAAAGCTAAGTCTAAGTGAGGTACCAATAAAAGCCATTTACACACAATATTCTCAGTCAAAAGGACAAAAAATAACTGATGCGCCAGATGTACTCTTCCGACTTATATTAAGATTAATACGATAACCGAAATGACAATTAGCCTTGTTCAAATTTTACTAATTACGTTTTTAACTTTTGCCCTAAGTAGGGTCTTCCTTCGTTTTAGAGGAGGCTCTGTATCGATGACAGGATTCATTTTCTGGAGTCTTTTGTTTATTTTGGCCATTATCGCAGTTATCAAACCAGACCTAACCACTCGATTAGCCAAATCAGCAGGTATCGGTAGGGGTGTTGATGCAGTGGTTTATAGTTCCATAGTACTTCTTTTCTATCTGGTTTTTCGGATACATATTTTTCTTGAAGATATAAAAAATGATATTACTAGCCTTGTTCGAAAAATGGCACTGAAGGAATTAAAAAAAAGAAATGGCCAAAGAACTACCAAAGATTAGTATTATTACACCGTCATATAATCAGTGCAATTTTATCGAAGAGACTATTCAGTCAGTGTTATCTCAAAATTATCCCTACTTGGAATATATAATCATCGATGGAGGATCAACTGATGGGACTATTAATATATTGAATAAATATACTAAAAAGATCATCTGGTCTTCAAAAAAGGATAATGGACAAACCGATGCAATTAATAAAGGCTTAAAAAAATCCACAGGAGAAATAGTTGGCTATCTCAATTCCGATGATCTCTATTTACCCGGAACACTATTTAAAATTGCTGAATATTTCACAAAATATGATGTAAAGTGGTTAACAGGTAGTTGCCAGGTAATTGATGAAAGTGGCAAAGAGGTAAGAAGTCAAATAACCGCCTGGAAAAATTTCTGGTTACAAAATGACTATTTTAAAAAAAATCAATTTGTTTTATTGCTGATATTAAATTTTATTTCTCAACCATCTACATTCTGGATCAGAAAAACCATGAGAAAAATAGGCATGTTTGATGAGTCACTCTCCTTTGCTATGGATTATGAATATTGGCTACGACTTATGAAAAATTACCGATTAGGAATTCTCAAAGAACCGCTAGCTTCCTTTAGAATACATAGCAAGTCCAAAAGTGTGATGTATTCTACAAGGCAATTTAATGAAGGATATAATATAGCAAAAAAGTATTCAAATTCATATCTAATCAAATTTCTACATCGAGTGCATGATCTTCTGACCCGGATTATTTATCGGATATTATCGTCGTAATATGAAAAATTTCTGGAAGGGTAAAAAAATATTAGTTACCGGAGGAGCAGGATTTTTAGGCAGACACCTAGTTCCCAAAATAAAAAAACTTGGAGCCAACGTATACGTTCCACGCTTTAGAAACTTTGATCTCAGAGAGAAACTAGTTTGTCGTAAAATTGTCAAAGATAAAGATATCGTCATACACCTGGCAGCGAAAGTAGGCGGAATCGGATTTAATATGGCTAAGCCTGGCGAGATGTTTTATGACAATGTTATCATGGGGGCTCATTTGCTGGAAGAAGCCAGACTAGCCAGAGTGAAAAAATTTATTGGAATTGGCACAATTTGCGCCTATCCTAAACTTACGCCAGTTCCTTTTAAAGAAGAAGATCTGTGGAACGGGTATCCCGAGGAGACCAATGCACCCTATGGATTAGCCAAAAAAATGCTTCTAGTGCAAAGCCAAGCCTACCGAAAGCAGTATAATTTTAATGCTATCTATCTACTTCCGGTAAATATGTATGGGCCGGGTGATAAATTTGATCCATCACTTTCCCATGTTATTCCTGCGTTAATTCGGAAAATAATAGATGCTAAAAGGAAAGGTAAAAGAGAAATTATTGTCTGGGGAACAGGAAAAGCAACCAGAGAGTTTCTATATGTAGAAGACGCTGCTGAGGCTATAATATTAGCAACTGAAAAATATAATAAAGCTGAGCCAGTAAATATAGGTTCTGGATCTGAAATTTCTATCAAAGATCTGGCCATGTTGATATGTAGGCTTATTAACTTTAAAGGAAAATTAGTCTGGGATCATACCAAGCCCGACGGCCAGCCTCGACGAAAATTGGACACTAATCGAGCCCGTAGAGAATTCGGATTCGAGGCTCGGACTCCATTTAAAAAAGGGCTAAAACAAACTATCCAGTGGTATATTAACCCAGTTAAGAGTAATAAATAATCCATCAGATATGATAAAAAACAAATCTGGTGTAAAAGGGCTAAGCCCTTTTTATACTTGGGTGTGGAAAATTAGAAAAATCTTACTGATTCTTTTCGTTGCTTCTTTTTTCTTATTTTATAAAATAAATAAACCTTTCATTGGCCATCATGATTATAATGGGGCTGTCGCAGGAGTTGTGGCCAGAAACTATTTAGCAAATATAGGTCATTTACTAAAAATTAGACAATGGCAAAGTATCGATAATATATACTATAAAACAATAATATTTTATCCTCACTATCCTCCTCTTAGTTTCTTACTTTTTACTTTATCAGGCATGGTTTTTGGTGTAAATGAAGTTAGCCTACGGTTAGTAACAGTAGTTTTTTCCCTTATCATGGTTTTTTTCATTTATAAGATCGGAGAAAGATTGTATAACAAAAATACAGGAATTCTTGCCTCTTTTCTTGCAATCGTTACACCAATGTTTATATATTTCGGTAAAACTCCCGATCACGAACCCATCCTGGCACCACTTTGCACGGCATCTTTTTATTTCTACTTGACTCTGAATGACAGGAAAAATAGAAGAAACACCCCCTTTTTTATTTTTTTAGCTCTGGCACTTCTTGAAAGCTGGGCCAGCTATTTCTTTCTGCTTTTTCTTCTAGTTCATGCAATATTATATAAATGGGTTTCAAGGAAGGTTGCGATTATTATGATCGGAATAGCTGCTAGTGTTATTATTTTACAATTACTTCTTATATTTTTTTTCCAAGGACCGACATCAATACTAGGTGTATTACAGTATGGTCTTTATCGCATGAATGGGAATCCTTCTATAAGTATTACCAATTTTACATTGAGACAGTTTACCGTTACCGAGATACGATATGTCATAATTTATTTTACTCGAATCCTTACAGGATTATCCCTTCTGTGGCTAGCTAGTTGCCTTTTTTATTGGCGAAAAGGAAGTAGGGACTTGAGGAAATTTCTGATTATCCTATTTTTATACCCGCTTACTTTTACTCTTATATTTCGCAACCTTATGTATATTCATGATTTCAAACTCTATCTTTTTCTTCCTTTTATCGCCATTTCTTCCGCATCCGTTTTAATTAAATTCCTAAAAGGAGGTATTGTTTTTTTGCCGAAAAGCCTCATGCGTCAAAATTGGAGATATATTCAAAGTATAATTCTCACTACAGTTGTTATCGTTGTTTACATGGAAAGAATACCTTATCTTAAGACTCTATTACTTTCATCATTTGATAGTCCAGGGTATGAGTTGGGTAGTCTAATTCGTTCCAGAACTGGTGTCTCTGAGTCAGTTTTATTAAATTCGAAAGAATTTGGCGATTTTTATAAAGTATTTATAGACTATTATGCCAACCGGAAAATAATTACCCAGGATATCACATTCAGAGATTATGAAGATAATCGTTATAAATATGAAGGATACCATTTTATTATACTAGTCTATGGCCGACCGGTTGATAAAAATATAGAAAGTTACCTACTTAAAAATTATTCGTATGAAAAAACAGGCCCTTATACTTTTGTGGATATTTCAAATAATTCCCCACCAGACAATAAAAATATTTAGAAGAATAAATGAAAAAAATCCTTATTATAACTCCTTATTTTGCTCCTGCTTGGGGATATGGAGGACCGCCAAAAGCTCTCTATGAGTATGCCAAAGAGTTGGTTATATTAGGTTACAACGTTACGGTTATTACAACTGACGCTCTGGATGAAAATAGATACGCTATATACGAGGAAAAAATGAATGGCATAAAGATACTACGAATGAAGAATATCTCAAACTACTTAGCCTACCATTATAAAATTTTTTATATTCCCATATTTCTCCCAAAAATTAAGCGAAAAATTGAAGAGTCAGACTGTATATTATTTTCTGACCTAAGACCTATTATGCATTGGCAAATTATTTCGTATGTTCAGAAAAAAAATATCCCCTATGGCATCTTTCCTTTCGGTCAGATTCCTTATGATAGAGGGCTAAAATCACTAATAAAGAGACTTTTTGATTTGTTATGGGTAAGGAATTTTGTCTGTCATGCCGGACTTAGATTTGCTCAAACTCAACACGAGAAGGACATGTATCATGCTCTCTTCGGTATAGATGTCCATCAGACCCAATTTCTTCCTCTTCCTGTGCACATTCAGAAGAAAATCTTCATTTCTAGTGAACACAAACGACCAGACAAGAAATATTTTCAACTGCTTTTCATTGGAAGATTTCATTACCTGAAAGGAATAGATCTTTTACTTGATGCAGTATTGCCTCTTATTGAAAAGAATAAAAAAATAAAACTTATCCTCATAGGTAGAGATGATGGATATAAAAGCTTTATGCAAAGGATACCGCAACATTTGTTAAATAATGTCATTGTGCCCGGGTCACTGTATAAGGAAAAGCTGCATAAATGGCTTCAGCAAGCTTCGTGCTTTATCATTTCACCTCGATATTTTGAGGAAACACCACTTGCAGGGCTTGAAGCACTAGCTTTTGGAATACCCGCCATAGTAACACATGAGGCATCTATACCTTTTCTAGAAGATTATGGCGCAGGCTATGAAATAGATAATGATAAGCAGAGCATCCAGTTAGCAATTCAGAAAATGTATGACAGGTGGAAAGCAAATCCCCGGTCTTTGAGAAAAAATGCCCTAAAATTAGTAGCAGAAAAATATTCTGCAAAAATAATAGGAAAAAAAATATCAGAGTACCTAAACAGTGCTTTTTTCGCAAATAGTGATTTAAGAAATGATTAGAAGAAGATGTGATGGTAATATACCAAACAAGCGATAAACTATGATACTATATTTGGTCCGAGGAAGCATGCCTTTGATATCTCTTGTAAAGAGAGGGTTTAATACCTGATCTGAAGCCCATATAGAATCTCCTTTTAGCTGCAAATAAAATCGAAATACTTTTATCGGCAACCAGTGAAGAAAGAATGTACCGGTATGGGGCTCGTAGATACATCCTCTATATGGAGTGGTTACAAATATTTTTTTTCCTACACGACACAATTCTTTTAAAAAAAATGTTTGATCCTTAAGGTTACCTACATGCTCAATGGTTGCCCACGAGACAACAATATCAAATTGATTATTTTTAAATGGCAGCTTTTTTCTCTGGAGGATTTTGACTACTTTTATTTTAGGATACAGTGCTTCCAATTTCGTTTTGTCCTCAATTGTAGCAGCAGTAAGGTTTTTGGGGTAAGGATATAGCTTCTCAAGCATATTAGAATCAGGCAGCGTTTCATCGGAATTAGCTCCGACATCTAAAATCTTATCAGTAGGAGTGGGATGTATTAATCTTTCGAAGATACGGTACTGATCCGATCTTATCCGAATGGACAAACGGGATAGTAACTGTTTTGTTATAGTTATGGTATTTCGCATTTCTCCTATCCAGACGTTTTTATTTTGCATTTTTACCCCCAAGCAATGTTATATACAGTCTAAATAACACGAAAAAAAGACTGTTTTTATAACGATTAGAGAGTTTTTTTGCCAGTAGGGCATAAGCTTGCCATTTGTACTGACGGTTGACAGGATTATCCGTAGTGCTACCGCTAGTATACCGAAACAAGAGAAGTCTCCGAAAAACAATTCTAATTCTCCCGGTCTCTAAAATCTTTGAAAAGAAATACCAATCCTCAGCTCCCTTACGAAACGTGTAGTCAAATCTTAAATCTTTAATACGTGAAGCCTTAATCATCATGTGAGAAATTTGACACAGATAAAAAGCGCTAGCGTATAGATACCCATGATTAAATATATAACTTATTAAGAATGAGCCATCTCTAATAAGTCTCAATGGATAAAGTTTTAGACGTTCTTTTATATTAAAACTTTTCTGGAAATGTGCATTAGATAAACAAATGACTGCCGATGCATACCTGTCATTTAACGCCGAAACCATAAATTTGAAGAAATCACGGCCCAATTCATCGTCAGAGTCAAGAAACACAATATATTCACCAAGTGCGTTATTAAGCCCTGTATTTCTGCATCCCCCCGGACCCTCATCATTAGTATTAGTAAATACCTTGATCATAGGAAATGACTCTTGGAGCTTGACTTTGATACTTTCTTTTGTATCCTTATCTTCAACAACTATAATTTCAGTATTATCAGAATAAGCTGACTGTGAAAGTACAGATTCAATCGAAAGTCTAACGAGAGGATAGCGACCCTCAACAGGAATAATAACTGATATAAGCGGTCGATTTTTCATTTTATGAAGAAATATACTATTATAATGTATTATCGCTACTAATATTGTATCGTCTATTAAATAGGAATCAAAGGCGGTTTTTTAAGATGGAAAAAGAGACATTTACGATTGTAATTCCCTGTCTTAATGAGAAAGATACTATCCAACAAGTAGTAAAGGATTCATTTCAGGCCCTAAAAAGATATGGATCTGAAAACTCCGAAATAATTATCGCTGATAACGGAAGTACAGATGGCTCATTGAAGCTTTTAAAAAAATGGAGAAAACTGAAAGTAATTCATGTGCCAATTAGAGGATATGGAGCTACACTTCATTATGGAATTCTGTCTTCAAGCACAAAATATATCCTATTTGCCGATGCCGATCTAAGCTATGATCTTTTAGAGATTTATAAATTTCTGCCTCCGATACATAAACAGTATGATCTAATCCTTGGATCAAGATTCTTAGGCACAATTGAAAATGGGGCAATGCCTCTTCTTCATAAGCTTATCGGAACTCCTTTTCTTACATTTTTAATAAAGATTATTTATAAAATAAACACTACAGATTGCAACTCTGGAATGAGAGCAATTAAAAAATCTTTTTATCAAAGATTACATATGAAAGATAGTGGCATGGAGTGGGCATCAGAACTACTTATTAAAACAAGTATATACCATGGCAAGTATATCGAAGTTCCAATTAGATTTAAAAAAGATAAAAGAAAACAAAAACCACACTTAAAAAGCTGGGAAGATGGCTGGAGACATCTTAAAGTAATTATTCTTTTAAAACCTAAGATATTAATTATATTTGCCATAGCCATTATTGGAATCGGCATTTTTTCACTTTCCTATTCATTCTTTACTGCTATAGCCATGATACTTTTTGCCGAATTTTGGGTACTATCTTATCTCACTTTGGAAGCGCTCCGTGCCGCAATTCATAGAGAACCTAATCGAATCAGTAATTTTATTAATAATATTCCTCTTGTCCTCGCTTCTTCGCTACTAACAATAGTTGGCATCGCGCAACTTTTTTTAATTTCTGATAGACATCTATTTACAAAATATATAATATTATTCCAGGTAGTTATAGTAGATTTGTGGGTGTTCTTTATTGAAACCATAAAGACCCATTTAATAAACCCATTGTCAAATAAGCTATAAATGCAACTTGCTGATTTTTTTTCACAGTTAAATCCTCAAAACTTAGTTATTTTTTTTGTCGTTTTTATAATTTTTGATGCCATTGGTAGTAATATTGCTCATTTAATCAAACCACCAAACTATCTGAGGATAACCTACTGGATTTGGGGTCTAGCTTTTTTTAATTTTATTTGGTTTTTGCTCCATTTCTTATTACCTTTTCGGTCTCCATATGTCTGGCTCTCTCTGGTAATTTTTGGAATATTGTCCATTCCTACATATATACGGAATAAAGGAATGCATACCCTTTTTGAAGCAATCATTAAATATCCTTATCTACTAATTCTACTTACTCTAGCGATCAAGCCGTTATATTTTCTCTTATCTGCTCCTCCCTATTATGGCGACGAAATGATCTATCACTTTTATTCTCCCGCCAGGCTTAATCTGGAGACCAGCTGGGTCTTTTTATCTAGCATAAATACGTCTTTTGGACCTAGCTTGTATGAAATGATTCCGAAACTATTAAATATGAGCTATTGGTTGATGTTTTCACTGACCAAAACATATGCCACAGCCAGACTCCTTCATTTTTTAATTGTCTTTTCATCTGTCTATTCAGTTTCAGTATTCTTAAGAAAAAATACCAGTTTATTTGTCAGTATTTTATACACATTCCTTTCCCTCTATCTGTCTGCCTTTTTTTTACAATTTTCAACTCTTGGTTATGTCGATGCTGGTGCTGCAGCGTTTGCAATTCTATTTTTAATTACAATAGCAGATTTATTCATTACAAAAAAGAAAAGCAATTTATATGCTTCAGGGGTAATACTGGGAATCACTATCGGAATGAAATATACAATTTTAGCATTTCTATTTTCGGTCATTTTAATCAGCATAGTCTTAGCCGTCTTTTCCTATCATAAGGATATTTATTCCATTATCCGAAAATTGTTAAGGCGCAGTCTCAGAAGGCATTACACCTTTTTATATTTTAATACTCTTTTTTTAATTTCCATTATGGGTGGTTATTGGTATATCAAAAATTTCCTGATGTCGGGCAATCCAATATACCCTTTTTTCTTTAAATGCTTACATAATTGGCAATGCGCTACAGGTTTTAACCTTTTTGCAGGTTGGGCTATTCCTCTGGATTGGAAGCATTATCCACAAATTAAATCGATTATATTTCAAGGTAGCAACGAATTTTATTACGTTACCCTTATCTCTTTAATTTTGACTATCATTGGATCTAGGATTGTTAAAAAAAATCGAATTTATTTAACTTCCCTAATTATTACCTTTTCCATAATCACCGAAATATTTTTATCAAAAAATATCTCGGGATTTGAACTTAGATATTACTTCCATTGGGTCCTCTTAATCCCATTGATATTAGTTTTACCTTTTGGACTTATAACTGGTCTCAAAATACATCACAACTATTTTAAACAAACTTTATTTATAGCTTATATATTTATATTACTTTATGCTATTGGACCAGTTGCCAAGAATAATATTAAAAGATTATACGAAGGTGATTTTGTGCCAGGTTATGTTAGAAATTATTCTACAAACAGAATTAGTTTGAATCAATGGATCGATTACTATTACCCTAAGATGAATAACTTCATACATTGGTGTGGTAATAAAGGGACTATGAAAGATGTACTAGTTATAGATCCAGGATTGATCTGGACTTCAAACGAGGAATATATGAAAGTTTTTATGGTTAATTGTAATTTTATTACAAATGTCGCTTCGAATTATTCCCAACCTGGTGAATTAATTAAATCAATAAAGAATAAACATCCAGATGCTTTCATTGCCTCATTAGAGAGATGTGATAAAAATAAATCATATAAAAATATTAATCCTGATCAGTATATAGTAAGTCGATATGAAGCAAATCAATATGTTGTATGTAACTCAAGGGAAATATTGAAAAACGTATACTCTCTCTCAGATTAATAATTATTCCAGATAATATGCTAAAATTGCCTAGCATGAAAAAGATTGAAGAGATCGCCGACGGAAAAAATAAGTTAGCCATCGTTGTTCGCAGAG
>OBEQ011149343.1_pt1 | contig 15407 bp, 15 predicted proteins | sample 1670901 | NCBI WGS metagenome assembly OBEQ01 (sample SAMEA104232315, study PRJEB22302) | groundwater metagenome | biome: forest; feature: aquifer; material: groundwater | place: USA | collected 2011-08-07 | depth 5.4 m | reverse complement strand
CGCCCTCTTCCTCGAGACGAACCCCATTCCGGTCAAGACGGCGATGGGGCTCCTGGGGATGTGCTCGCCGGAGCTGCGGCTGCCGCTCTGCGAGATGTCGGACGCGAACCTCGCGCGCCTGAAGACGGCGCTGGAGGAGTACGGGCTGCTCAAGTCAAATACACTTGTCATTACTCAGAAGGCAGAAGGCCGGAGGCAGGAGCGGAATGACAGTCGGCAGTAGGCAGAAAGCGGCCTCGGGCGCCCTCTGCCTACTGCCGTCTACCTACTGACCACTAGTTCTCGAACGCCGTCTGCCTACTGACACTGGCGTGGATCAGCGGATATGGCGATCAAGCTCGTGATTTCAGGCTGTTGCGGACGCATGGGGCGGAGCATCGCCCTCCTCGCGGCCAACGACGCCGGCTTCACGCTCGCCGGCGCCCTGGAGACGTCCGGCCATGCGTCGCTCGGCCGCGATCTCGGGATGGCGATCGGCCACCCCGCGGACCTGGGCGTGCGCGTGGTCAGCGATGCGCGCGCGGCGATGAGTGGGGGCGACGTCGTGGTCGAGTTCACGACGCCCGAAGTCACGGTGGCCCATGCGCAGTTGGCGCGCGATTTGCGCAAGCCCATGGTGATCGGCACGACCGGCCTCTCTGATGCGCAGCTCGAGACGCTGCGCCTCATCGCTCAGGCGGTGCCGATTGTCCTCAGCCCCAACATGAGCCCGGGGGTGAACGTGCTCGTTGAGCTCGCCCAGGCGGCGGCCCAGCGCCTCGGCGAGTACGACGTCGAGGTCGTGGAGAGCCACCATAAGCAGAAGAAGGATGCCCCGAGCGGGACGGCCAAGCGGTTGGCCGAAGTCCTGGCCGCCGCCAGGAAACGGCTACCCGGCACGATCCCCGTCCATGCGGTGCGGGCCGGCGACATCGTCGGAGATCACACGGTGATCTTCGCCGGTCCCTCCGAGCGCCTTGAGCTGACCCACCGCGCGCATACCCGAGACGTCTTCGCGCGGGGCGCCTTGCGCGCTGCCCGCTTTGTCGTGGAGCAGAAGCCGGGCCTGTATGACATGTCCGACGTGTTGAAGCGTGGGCGCATCGCATGACGACGATGGCTCAGCCGGCTCCGGCCTATGGGAAAGCCGACCGCCTCACGCGGCTGCCGCCCTACCTGTTTGTGGAGATCGATCAGGCCAAGCGCGCGCTCATGGCGGACGGGAAGGATGTCATTGATCTCGGGGTCGGCGACCCCGACCTGCCCACACCGGCGCACATCATTGCCAGGCTGAAGGCGACCGCGGACGACCCGGCGAACCACCGCTACAGCTTTACGGAGGGGATTGCGGAGCTACGCTCGGCGATCGCGCGCTGGTACGACCGACGCTTCGGGGTTTCGCTGGATCCGGAGACGGAGATCCTGCCGTTGCTTGGCTCGAAGGAAGGCATTGCCCACTTCCCGCTGGCCCTCACCAACCCCGGCGACGCGGTGCTCGTGCCGGATCCGTCCTACCCGCCCTACCGCATCGGCGCCGTTCTCGCGGGCGCCGAGGTCGTTTCGTTGCCGCTCCTCGAAGAGGACGGGTTTTTCCCAGATCTGGGCGGCATCAGCCAGAAGGCGGCCCGTCGTTCGAAGCTCCTCTTCCTCAATTACCCGAATAACCCCACCGCTGCGGTCGCCTCGGCCGAGCAGCTTCAGGAGGCGCTCCAGTTCGCGAAGGAGTTCGGCCTCGCGGTGGCGCATGATGCGGCCTACTCGGAGATCATTTTTGACGGCGGCAAGCCGGTCAGCTTCCTTCAGCTACCCGGGGCCAAGTCGGTCGGCGTTGAGTTCCACAGCCTTTCTAAGACGTACAACATGACCGGCTGGCGGGTCGGCTGGGTGTGCGGCAACGCCACACTCATCAGTGCGCTCTCGCAACTGAAGAGCAACCTCGACTCCGGTATCTTCCAGCCGGTCCAGTACGCGGCCATCGAAGCGCTGGACGGCGACCAAACACCGCTCGCCCAGGCAGTGGCGACCTATCAGGCGCGCCGAGACCTGCTGGTCGAAGGACTGGGGAAGGCGGGCTGGCAGGTTCCCAAGCCCTCGGCGAGCTTCTACGTGTGGGCGCGCGTGCCGGGGAACGAGCCGTCCATGAGCTTCGCTGCGCGGGTCCTCAAGCAGGCGCACATCGTCCTCACGCCGGGGATCGGGTTCGGCCCCTCCGGCGAGGGCTACATCCGGTTCTCGCTGACCGTGCCGACCGCGCGTCTTCAGGAAGCCGTCGTCCGCTTGGCAAAGGCGTTATAGGTTAGTGGCAAAGTGGCCCTGCAAGTGGCAAAGTGGCGGAGTGGCCGAAGAGCGGTCCGCTCCCGTCTTCCATTTCCACTTTGCCACTGGGCCACTCTGCCACTCACAAGGCCACTCAGTCACTTCGCCACTCTGCCACTCACATGAGTCGAGTCTTCATCGGCATCGGCTCCAACCAGGGCGACCGTCTCGCGCTGATCTCCCAGGCGGTCAAAACGCTCGGCGCCGTTCAGGATGCGCGGTTGGTGCGCCTTGCGACGATTGTCGAGACGGAAGCCGTCGGCGGTCCTCCGCAGCCCCCGTTTCTGAACACCGTTGTTGAGGTGGAGACGGCCCACGCTCCTCAGGAGCTGCTCGCGGCTCTGCAGGACATCGAACGGCGGCTCGGGCGCGTGCCGTCATCCGTCCGGTGGGCGCCGCGTCCGATCGATCTCGACCTCCTGCTCTACGACGACCAGATCATCAACGAGCCCGGCCTGACCGTCCCGCATCCGCGGATGCATCAGCGCGGCTTTGTGCTGGAGCCGCTCGCCCAGCTCGCGCCGGACCTCAGGCACCCCCTCCTCAACGAGACCATCGCCGGATTGGCTCAGGGACTCCATCGTCCGGTGGCGCAGTAGCGGGTTCCATGAGAGTGATTCGCTCGGTGCCTCAGATGGCGAGCGTCGCCCTCCGGTGGGAGCGGCAGGGCCGGCGCATCGGCGTCGTGCCCACGATGGGCGCGCTCCACGACGGCCATGCCTCGCTCATCCGGCGCGCCGCCGCGGAGAACGACGTCACCATCGTGACGATCTTCGTCAACCCGCTCCAGTTTGGGCCGACAGAAGACGTCAGGCGCTATCCCAGGACGAGGGAGCACGACTTGGCGCTGGCCCGTGCGTGCGGCGCGGACGTCGTGTTCGCTCCAACCGCTCACGATCTCTACCCGCCGGGATTCCAAACGCACGTCGAGCCTGGAGCCCTGGCGGAGCGCTGGGAAGGGGAGTGGCGCCCCACGCATTTCCGCGGTGTGGCGACCGTCGTGGCGATCCTCTTCCAGCTGACCCGGCCGACGAGCGCCTACGTCGGGCGCAAGGACTACCAGCAGGCCTGCATCATCCGGCGGCTTGTCCGCGACCTGGCGTTTCCCCTCACCGTCCGCGTTCTGCCGACGGTGCGGGAGCGCGACGGGCTGGCGATGAGCTCCCGCAACGCCTCGCTCGGCCCCGTCGAGCGCGCCCGCGCCCTCGTCCTGAGCCGGGCGCTGCGTGCGGCCGCGGCGTGCATCCGTGCAGGCGAGCGCCGCGCGGCGGCGGTCGCCTCGACGATGTGGACGTCGATCCGGCGCGCGCCGGGCGTGCGGGTCGACTATGCGGTCGTGGTGGACGCCGAGACGCTCGAGCCGCTCGCGCGGCTGCGAGGCCGCATCGTTCTGCTCATCGCCGCCCGCGTCGGGCGCACGCGGCTGATTGACAATCTCCTCGTCGACGTGTCATAATGCCCCTCGTCGAGGAAAGGGGATAAACAGCCATATGATGCTGCGCACAGTGTGCAAATCCAAGCTCCATCGCGCGACGGTGACCGCCGCGAACATCGAATACACAGGCAGCCTGACGCTCGATGCCGAGCTCATGAAGGCGGCTGATATCCTGCCCTACGAACAGGTCCATGTCGTGGATGTGGACAACGGGGCGCGCCTGGTCACGTACTGTATTGAAGGGCCCGCGGGCTCCGGCATCGTCTGCATCAATGGCGCGGCGGCTCGCCTGGTGTCAGTGGGCGATAAGGTCATCGTCATCTCCTACGCCCAATTGAGCGGCGATGAGCTGGAACGCCTCGAGCCGAAAATCGTCCTGTTGAACGAACAGAACCGCATCCGCCAGGTCACCACGGCGACCTATCAGCTCTCCGAAGAGCCGGAGCTTGGAACCATCGGTCGCGCCGCATCAGCGTGATGGTGCGCGTCGGCCTCGTCGGCTGCGGTACGATCGGAGCGCGCGTGGCGCTCGCGCTCAACCGGAAGTACGCCTCAATCGCCAGAATCACGGCGCTTCACGACACGAATGCCGCCCATGCCCGTCGGCTTCAGCGGCGACTCACCCCTCGTCCTGCCATTCTGCCGCTGGTTCCGCTCATCCGACGCTCGAACCTGGTCATTGAAGCCGCATCGGCCGCGGCCGTCCTACCGGTGGTCACCCAGGCCCTCCGCGCCAACCGCCATGTGCTGGTGATGAGCGTCGGGGGGCTGTTGGGCGATCGGACGTGGCACCGTCTTGCGCGCCGTTCGCGCGGCCGGGTCCTCATTCCGAGCGGGGCACTGGCCGGCCTCGATGGCGTCAAGGCGATGGCCGTCGGGCGCCTCCGGCGAGTGTCGTTGACGACCCGCAAACCGCCCCGCGCCCTAGCCGACGCTCCCTATGTGCGGCGCCGCGGCCTGCGCCTGGAACGACTCACGCGGCCGGTGGTTGTCTTTGAGGGGACGCCGCGCGCCGTCGTGCGGGCCTTCCCCCAGAATACGAACATCGCCGCGGCGCTCTCCCTTGCAAGCGGAACCAGCGGTGCCTCCGTCGCGCGTATCCGCGTGGTGGCCGACCCGGGGACGCGGTGGAACGTCCACGAGCTCGATGTCGAGGGTGACTGCGGCCGCATCCGCTGCCGGATCGAGAGCCGACCGAGCGCCAACCCCAAGACCAGCGAACTGGCGGTCCGGTCGGCGATCGCGTCGCTCGGCCGCTTCTTTGACCAGGTGAATGTCGGCACGTAGCGAGTGGCAAAGTGGCCCTGCAAGTGGCAAAGTGATGGAGTGGCGGAGTGGCCGAAGAGCGATCCTCTCCCATCTTCCATTTCCACTTTGCCACTGGGCCACTTTGCCACTCACAAGGCCACTCAGTCACTGGGCCACTGAGCATCGGATGACCCATGGTCGGTTCGCCGCCACAACTTGGGGTGGCGGCAGCGTGAGCACCAAGAGGACAAGGAAGGGGGGTGACGTTCGTGGCTGAGAAGGTCGCAAAGGTTGGCGTGAAGAAGCAGCCCGGCTATCTCTATTTCGTGGACCGGCAGGGTGACATTTCGCGGGCGAAGATGGCCCGCGGCGGACAGCGCCGCCGCCGAAGCCGGCGGTAACTCACCGTCCAGGCGTTTGACCCCTCGACGCGGGTGCCTTGATCGGGGTCATCCCGCCCGCCCCGGCTCTCGCGAGAGGCGGGGCGGGGAGCGAGGCGAGCCGGGTCGAGGGACGACAGTTCGGGGTCGGGTTCCGGGTGCCCTGTGCCGAGGGTGCAGGGCGCGGCGGAAACCGGCCCCGTACTGCTTTCCCCAACTGTGTTGAACAAGGCGCGGCGCGCCGGTATAATTGTTCTCCAGCATGTCCTCCGTCCGGAACGCCCTCCCGTCTCCCGACCACGGCAGCATTGTCCCACCACCTGTTGCTGGCCCGCTGCAGGCGGGGGGGGGCCGGGCGCCGGGGGGGGCGGGGCGCCCCGCGGCGGGGCGGGGGGGCCCCCGGCCGGTGCGTGAGAAGAGGTATCCACCGGCCGCGGCGGCGGGGCTGGTCTTGTCTGGCTTGGGAGCTCATCTGATGAAGCGGGAAACGCCGCTGGCAACAGGTGGTGGGATCGTGATCCGGGGTGCCTGCGAGCATAACCTGAAATCCGTGGACTTGAAGCTCCCTCGCAACCGGCTCATCGTGATCACCGGCCTCTCAGGGTCGGGGAAGTCCTCGCTGGCCTTCGACACCCTCTACGCGGAGGGCCAGCGGCGCTACGTCGAGAGCCTGTCCGCCTACGCACGGCAGTTCCTGGAGCGGCTGGAGAAGCCGGACGTCGAGTCAATCACGGGGTTGTCTCCGGCGATCGCCATCGAGCAGCGTACCGCTGGGGGCAACCCGCGCTCGACGGTGGCGACGCAGACGGAGATTTACGACTACCTCCGCGTCCTGTTTGCCCGTGTTGGCATGCCCCACTGTCCCCGCTGCCTGCCTGCCGGCAGGCAGGCGCAGGCAGGCCTGTCCCCCGAAACCCCTACCCGCCCGGCAGGTGGGTCGGCGAAGGGGGACCGTATTCCCATCAGCCGGCAATCAGCCCAGGAGATGGTCGCGCGCGCGCTGCAACTGCCGGCCGGAACGGACCTGCTCGTTCTGGCCCCGCTCGTGCGCGGCCGCAAGGGCGAGTACGCCGAGGTGTTCCGCGACATCAAGCAACAGGGGTTTGTGCGCGCCCGCGTGGACGGAGTCCTTCGCGACCTCGACGAGCCGGTGGCGTTGGACAAGAAACGCGCCCACACCATCGAGGTGCTCGTGGACCGGCTGACGCTGGAGCCGCCTGACCGCCCTGAGCCACGCGAGGCAGATGGGGAAGCCAAGTCCCGCCTCACGGAGTCGATCGAGACGGCGCTCAAGGTGGGCAAGGGGATCGTCATCCTCAGCAGAGCGGTTCAAGGTTCAAGGTTGAAGGTTCAAGGGCAGAAGTCGAAGGCCTCGAACCTTGAACCTCGAACCTCGAACGATCTAGTGTTCAGTGAGTTGTACGCTTGCCCCTCGTGCGGATTCAGTTTCGAAGAGCTCTCCCCTCGCGTGTTTTCCTTCAATTCGCCCTACGGGGCCTGCCAGACGTGCGACGGCCTCGGCACCAAGCTGGAGATCGACCCGGACCTCGTGGTGCCGGATCGGAGGAAGTCGCTGCGCGAGGGGGCGATCATGCCGTGGAAGCGCGGCGGCATGCATCTGGTGATGTACTACAACCGGCTGCTCCGCGAGGTCGCGCGCTTCTACGGCGCGAATCTCGACGCCCCCTTCCAGTCGCTGGAGCGGCGCGTCCAGCGCGCGCTGCTCTACGGCTCCAACGACCGGATCTGGAGCGGCGTCTTCGAGGGCGCGATTCCCAACCTCGAGCGGCGCTTCCGTACGACCGACTCGGACTACGTGAAGGAGGAGATCGCCAAGTACATGAGCGTCCTGCCGTGTCCGGCCTGCCGGGGCGGCCGGCTTCGTCCTGAGAGCTTAGCGGTGCTCGTCGGCGGGCGCTCCATCGCCGAGGTGACCACCGATTCGGTGGCCGCCTCCCAGCGTTGGTTCGCGCAGCTGCGCTGGACTGAGCGCGACCGGGCGGTGGCCAAGCCACTCATGAACGAGATTGCGAAGCGGCTCCAGTTTCTGCTCGACGTCGGACTCGGCTACCTGACGCTCGACCGCGTCTCCGGAAGCCTCTCGGGCGGGGAGGCGCAGCGGATCCGCTTGGCGACCCAGGTCGGCTCGGGTCTCGTCGGCGTCCTGTACATCCTCGATGAGCCCTCCATCGGCCTGCACCAGCGCGACAACGAGAAGCTGCTCAACATCCTCGAGCGACTGCGCGATGCGGGCAACACGCTCGTGGTCGTCGAGCACGACGAAGCGACGATCCGGCGCGCGGACTACATCGTGGACCTCGGGCCCGGCGCTGGCAAGCACGGCGGGGAAGTGGTGGCGCACGGCACGCTGGAGGACATTCTCACTTCGACCCGTAGCCTGACGGGCCAGTTCCTGAACGGCCGGCGCTTCGTGCCGATCCCCGCCGCCCGCCGGTCCTGGGCGAGCCGGCCAGCACTCACCATCTACGGCGCCGCCGAGCACAACCTCCAGAAGATCGACGTGACCATCCCGCTGGGCTGCTTCGTGTGCGTGACCGGGGTCTCGGGTTCGGGCAAGTCCACGCTCATCGATGAGATTCTCTACCGTGCGCTCGCGCGGCGGATGATGGGCAGCCGCGAGCGTCCGGGGCGGCACGAGCGCATCACCGGCATCGAGCATATCGATCAGGTCATCGTGATTGACCAGTCGCCCATCGGCCGCACCCCGCGCTCCAATCCCGCCACCTACACCGGGGTGTTCGGCCCGATCCGCGATCTCTTCAGCCAGACCCCGGCCGCCAAGCTGCGGGGTTTCCAGCCCGGCCGGTTCAGCTTCAACGTGAAGGGCGGCCGGTGCGAGGCGTGCGAGGGCGACGGGATCAAACGCATCGAGATGCACTTCCTGTCAGACGTCTACGTGCGCTGCGAGGTGTGCCGCGGCAGGCGGTTCAACGAGCAGACGCTCCAAGTGACCTACAAGGGCCGCTCTATCGCTGACGTGCTGGCCATGACGGCAGAGGAGGCGCTGGAGCTCTTCGGCGCTATTCCCGCCATCGCCAAGAAGCTGGAGACGATCCAGGCGGTCGGCCTGGGCTATCTCGAACTGGGGCAGTCGGCCACGACGCTCTCGGGCGGGGAGGCCCAGCGCATCAAGCTGGCGAAGGAGCTCTCGCGCCGGGCGACCGGCCGCACGCTCTACCTGCTCGATGAGCCCACGACCGGGCTGCACTTTGCCGATGTCGAGAACCTGCTGGGCGTGCTGCACCAGCTCGTCGAGCAGGGCAATACCGTCGTGGTCATCGAGCACAACCTCGACGTGGTGAAGACCGCCGACTACCTGATCGATCTCGGGCCGGAAGGCGGCGAAGACGGTGGGCGACTCGTGGCCGCCGGAAGCCCCGAGGAGGTCGCGGCGGTTTCCGGCTCGTGGACAGGCCAGTTCCTGCGCCCCGTGCTGAATGGTCCGCGCGGCACCCTGACGATGCCCCGCTCCTCAGGCGTCGTGGGTCCTGCCACCCTATCCCCGTCGCTGGCCAGGAGGCAGTCAGCAGGAGGCAGTCGGCAGAAGACGGCAGGAAGGCATGCATCCATGATTGAGAGATGCGGATGATTCGACGCGGAGTGATGGTCTCATGGGTCGCATTGGTCGCCACGATGGTGGGGGCTTCGGCCACCCACGCTTTTGAGTCTCCCACTCTGGGGTATCCGGAGGTGCAGCGCGCGTTTCTCCAAGAGGACTTTATGGCGGTGACGCAACTGGCGCAGACGTTTCTCCTGCGGAGTCCTGACGCGCTGGAAGCGCCACGGGTGTGGCTGTGGCTGATCCTCAGCTATGACCGGCTCTCGCAGGTCAATGAGGCGCTGCAGGCGCTGGACCAGCTCAAGAAGCGCTTGCGCTCCAAGGATCCGGTGTGGCCGGAGGTCCTGTTCTGGGAAGGAGACATTAGCCGACGCGCCCTGCAGATGCCGCGCGCCAAGGCGGCCTACGGCAGGCTGCTGAAGCAGTCCCCCGACTCGACGTGGGCCGCACAGGCGGAGCTGGGCATGGGCCTGATCGCGCTCCACCATCAGGAGTTTGCCGCCGCGATTCCCTACTTTCGCGCGGTGGCCGCCCATGGCGGGGAAACGGCGGCGGTCCAGGACGCCCGTCTCTTTGAGGGCATCTGCCGCCTCCAATTGAAGCAGTACGACGAGGCGACGGCACTCTTCGAGCAGCTGCTCGCCAGCCTGCGGGATCCCAACGTCATGGCCCAGGCCGCTTTCTACCTCGGCGAGAGCTACAGCGGTCTCGAACGGTATCACGATGCGGCCACGGCCTACCAGCGCGCCGTCGAGGCGGCCGCCAAGGGATCGCAGTGGCGCCGTTCGGCCCAGTTCGGCCTGGGCTGGGCGTATTACCGTGCGAACCGCTGCGAGGAGAGCGTTCACGCGTTCCAGGCGTACCTGAGCCAGCCGGCGGTGGACCACCGGACCGAAGCGCTCTTCGCGCAGGGCAGTTGCCTCGTGCGGCTTGGCCAGGAGGACACAGCGCTCTCCAGCTTTGAAGAGATCGTGTCGCGCGACCCGGACCATTCGCTGGGCTTGGAGAGCGCCTTCGTCATCGTGGATGCCTACCGGCGCGACGGCCGATTCATGCCGGCGAAAGAGCTCCTGCACGACTTCCTCAAGCGGAAGATCACTCCGACCGCGCGCTCACAGATCCAGCTCCGCCTCGGCGCCATCGCGCTGGAGCAGGGCAACGCCCTGCAGGCGCGGACCGTCTTCACCCTCGCCACCGAAGATGCCGACCAGACGATTCGGCAGTCGGCGCTCAGCGGGCTCGGCGACGTCCAGCTCTTCTTCGGCAATTTCCTGGAGGCCAGGAGGCTCTACGAGCAGGCGGTGGCGGCGGCGGTGAACACGCCGGTCGCCGACCGCGCCTCCTTCCAGCTTGGCCGGGTCCACCTCCAACTCGGCTCCTTCAAAGATGCGGAGGAGATTTTCCGTCGCCTGGCCGCCAACAATGACACCGGCCTCGGCGATGACGCTAAGCTAGCACTCGTGATCACCTACCTCAACGAGCGGGAGGAGACCAAGGTGCGCGGGGTGTTGGACGCGATTCAGAAGGACAAGCCGGGCAGCGTGCTGGCGGCGCGCGCCGCCTACTACGAAGCGCTGCTCGCGCTGGGGCAGGACGATGTGGAAAGCGCCAAGCGGTTCTGCCACGGGCTCATCAGTAAGGCGCCATCGATGGACGAAGCCTTTGAGGCCCGTCTGCTCCTGACAGATCTCGAGATGCGGGACAGCTCTCCCAAGACCGCCCTCGCCTCCTTGAGGCGTCTCTACAGCGGGGAGCGGCTGCCGCTCAGCCAGCGGGCGAAGGTCGCCAAGCGCATCGGCGACCTCCTGCGCGACCAGGCCAAGTACCCGGATGCGATCCGGTGGTATGAGGAGGCGCTGGAGCTGCTGCCGGCCATGAGCGGAGAGGTGGTCTACCGCATCGCGTCCTGCTACGAGGAGGCGGGCGACCTGGAAGTGGCGGTGGGGTGGTACCAGAAAATTCACCAGGCGCCCTGGCAGGTCCGCGGCCGGCTCGCCGCGGCGAAGCTGCTGGAACGGCTGGATCGCCCGGCGCAGGCCCGCGCGATCTATGAAATATTGGCGAAGGAACCAATTCCGGAAGCCAAGCTGGTCCGGGAGCGGCTGGCTGCCGAGCGCGGCGGACGGACGTCGGCAGTCGGCAGAAAGCAGTAGGCAGTCGGTAGAGAAGAGAGCAGGCAGGAGGTAGTTGGCAGTAAGCAGTCGGCAGAAAACGGCCTCGAACGCCCCTTCTACTTACTGCCAACTGCCGACTACGTACTGACCACGAGAAATACGGGGGTAGAGACGATGCTGAACCGAATGGCGTACACGGCGCTCTTCACGGCGCTGACGTTCCTGATCGGCGTCTTGCTGTACTGGCGGGTCGAGCTCATCAGTCTCGGCGGGCCGGTGATGATCCCAATCGTGATGTGCTCGGTCTTCTCGCTCGCGATCGTCTTCGAGCGAGGGTGGTACTTCTTCCAGCTCCACATGGGGAAGGACATCGACACGTTCTTCGAGCGGCTGCGGGCCGCCATTGAGACGCACCAGTGGAAGGAGGTGCAGACGCTGTGCGAGTCCTGGCCGGGGCCGGTGGGCCGCGTGGCGCTGGCGGGCCTAGCGGTGCACGAGAGCACGCCGCAGGAGATTGACGAAGCCATGGCGCAGGCCGCGCATGAAGAGCTGCCGGCGGTGGAGAAGCATCTCCGGTGGCTCTCCACGCTGGCGCAGGTCTCCACGCTCCTCGGACTGCTTGGAACGGTCACGGGGCTCGTCCGCGCGTTCCAGGTGATCCAGCAGAAATCGGGTGCGAGCGGTGCCGCGGTGAACCCCGGCGACCTGGCAGGCGGGGTGTGGGAGGCGCTCATCACGACGGTGGCGGGACTCGTCATTGCCATTCCGACCATCCTCGCCTACAACTACTTCGCCGGGCGGCTCGGTGAGGTGCAGTTCCACATGGAGAAGGCGGCGGGCATCATCTCCGGCTGGCGCCACCGGCACACGCACCATGCGGCTTAACCGGCGGTGGACCGAGCCGGTCCCGGTCGATGTCGCTCCGATGATCGACATCGTCTTCCAGCAGCTTATCTACTTCCTGCTGACCTCCAGCTTCGTCCTCAGCCCCGCCATCCGGGTGACGCTGCCGAAGGCGCAGACCGGCAAGACGCTCTCCGCCACCAACCTTGTCATCACGCTGACCAAGGACCACGTCATCTACTGGGACGAAGAGGTGATGTCGCTCAACGACCTGCGCGAACGGCTCAAGCGCGCTGGCGGCAGCAAGCCGATCCTGATCCGGGCGGACCGCCATGCCTACGTGGACAAGCTCATTGAACTGTGGGACCTGTGCCGGGACAGCGGCTACCAAGAAGTGCACATCGCAACGCTATCGGAATGACGGCCAGTCGGCAGACGGCAGTCGGCAGGAGCGGAATGACAGTCGGCAGTAGGCAGAAAGCAGTAGGCAGAGAGCGAAGCATGGCAGGGCACAGGGATTTGACTGTTTTCTGGCTTTCCGCCGACTGCGGGCGGCCAACTGCTTTCTGGCTTTCTGCCGACTGCCGACTGCCAACTGCATACTGACCGTTAGTTCTCGAACGCCGTCTGCCGACGGCTTGCTGACCACTAGCGCTCTATCGGTAGAGACCGTGAACTCACATGCGAATGGCTCGTCAGCGCATCGTCGTCGTCCTCGTGACCTGCCCGACGCGCGCCCTCGCCCATCGTTTGGCGCGCCACCTCGTCTCCCGCCGCTTGGCGGCCTGCGCCAACATCGTGCCCGGCCTCACCTCACTCTTCCGGTGGAAGGGTAAGATTGACCGCTGCCGCGAAACCCTGCTCCTCCTCAAGACGACGGCCGCCGGCTTCGAGTCCCTGCGGCGCGCCGTCCTCACCCTGCACCCCTACGAGGTGCCCGAGATTATCAGTCTGCCGGTCGGCGCGGCACACTCCCCATACCGGCGGTGGGTATCCGTGAACGTCCGTCCCGCCCGGGTCGCTTGACAGCGCAGGACCCCTCAGGCATACTTCAAACAGTAGGATGTGGTGCGAGCTCTCAACAACGCACCGGGTGAGCCTGACTGGCGAAAAGGCAAACCCGTCGCGAGACGGGGACGCAAAGCTTCGGGTCTCAGGTTAGACTAGACGGCCGAGCTACCGCCCAGCACCGAGACAGCCGAGCTACCGAACCAGCGTAGTTCGGCGTTTTTCTTTTTTGACTGAAGGATGATTTCGCAGATTGTGCGCGGAAGATATGGAGTGTCGGCCGTCCGCTGCAGGCGCGTTCGGCTTTCTGCCTATTGCCTGCTGACCACTAGCGTTTTTGGGAAGGGCACCGCGTAAGAGCGGATGACGCAGATGAGACTGAGGCGTGAGGGTGTAAGATGAGGAATCAGGGAGAGCGGGGCGTCGTGCTGGGGATGGTCCTCATCACCTCAATCATCTTCGGCATCGCCGCGTTCGGCCTGCTCTCGCTTGCGATGAACCCCGGACAGGCCATCTTCGCCGGCGAGGGCCGGACTCGCGCCCGGTACGCCGCGGAGGCGGGCCTGGTCTTTGCGATGCAGCGGCTCTGGGTCAACCCGACTAACTGTGCGACGCTCAGCCCGCCCCCCCTCGACACCGACGACAACGGGATACCCGATACGACGGTGACGGTGACTGCCGTACCTTGCCCGGGACCGGGTGTCGTGTCCACACTGCAGGCAAAGGTCACCTTCTGATGCGAGAGATGCGGACCCCCGCACCCTGCACCCTTCACCCTTCGCCCGTATCAGGGGTGACCCTCATGGAAGTGCTGATTACCGTGACGATCATCGCCATCCTGGCGTCTGTCGCGCTGCCGCAGTATCGCAAGACGCTGGAGGTGACCTACCGGCAGCAGGCGCAAGACCTCCTGACGACCCTCTACTACGGCGAGCGGGCGTACCGGCTGGGGAACAACAAGTTTGTCGTCCCGGCGACCTGGCAGGACATCTTCATGGACGATCCCCAGGTCGGCGTGCCCCCGCCGATCACCTACGCGGTCACGGCCGCGGCGGCCAGTACGTTCACGGCAGAGGCGACGCGGGCGGCCGGCTCAGGGGTGTGCGCGTCCAAGGTGCTGAGCATCGACCAGAGCCGCAAGATCACCGGTGGATGGCTGACGTGTCCATGAAGCGATTGAGCGCCCACCCCGTCGCCACCCGCGCGGTACTTTCGTCTCAGCGGGGAACCAGCCTGGTTGAGGTGCTGGTCGGCTCGCTCATCGGCGCCGTGCTGGTCGCGGGGTTGATGGCAGCGTTCTTGACGGCCCTCCGCATTACAGCGGTCGGGCAGGGGAATACGGAGGCGGCGGCATTCGCCCAGCAAACACTGGAGCGTTTCCGGAACATGATCGCGTGCGACCTGGGATGGTTTGACGCCACGTGCGCTCCGGGGGCGCTGCCGTCGAACGTGTCCGACCCCCTGAGCCCCGGAGCGCTGTACGGTTCGGGGACGCGGACGTATACCGTAACGTCGGCTGACTGCGACGGCATCGGCGGACCCGGAGACTGTTTCAAGGTCGTCGTCAAGGTGTCCTGGACGCAGCCCTCATGACCCACAATGGAAGGGCTCCAGCGAGTGGCGGAGTGGCGGAGTGGCGGAGTGGCCAAAAGATCTTCGGTCACTTCGCCACTTCGCCACTTGGCCACTCACATGCTCGCGGATTCACGCTCATCGAGCTGTTCACCGCCATGGCGCTCTCGATGATCGTGGTCCTGGCCATCGGGCAGATCGATGTCTCCCGCGTGCGGCTTTCCCAGGAGATCAGGCGGCGCGCGCCGGCGGAAGCCGCCTTCGCCCTCGCCTATATGGCGCGGTCGCTCCAGCAGGCCGACCGGATCGTCTTGCTCAGCCTGACCAGCGTCCAGTTCCGGCAGTTCACCGGCGACCCCACCGCAGCCGGCGCGCTCGACATCCCGGCGAACTACACCTGGGGCCAGTACCGGTTGGTGGGGCTGGACATTGTCTCTTACAGCGCCAGCTGTGCCGTGAACGAGGCTTTTACCGCTCTCAACTCCCTGGACATCCAGTACGCGGATGAGGCGCCGGCACCCCCAGGCGGCGATCCGCCCGTCCAGGACAACAACGTCCTGCAGATCATCGTGGATGGCCGCTATACCACTGAACTGACGATCCGTGCCGGTGCCTACACGAACCTGATGACCGGATTGGCGCCCCCGGGCGTGAGCGACCCGCCGGCACCCTGTTGAGGAGGGAAGCGACGATGAGACGACGGGGCCTGTTGATGCGCGGACGACCATAGGAGGCAAGCGATGCGAGCTCCCTCGGAACGCTGGCTGCTCATCGGGCTCCTGCTCCTCGCGACCGCCACCTACGCGATCGCCGAGGACCTGACCCTGACCACCTACTACCCCTCGCCCCGCGGGGTCTATGCGCAACTGCGGGTGGGCACCGGCGTCCCAGGTGCCGCGCCAGGCGATCTCTCTGTGATGCACAACGGGGCG
>OBEQ010505215.1_pt1 | contig 15408 bp, 15 predicted proteins | sample 1670901 | NCBI WGS metagenome assembly OBEQ01 (sample SAMEA104232315, study PRJEB22302) | groundwater metagenome | biome: forest; feature: aquifer; material: groundwater | place: USA | collected 2011-08-07 | depth 5.4 m | reverse complement strand
TAGGCCTGGATCATATAGTCGCCAACTTCTTTTTTGTACTCTTTTGAAAAATCCCAAGTCTTAAAAGGAATGCCCAAAACCGAAGCTACCGCTAAAGCGTCTTTTCTGTCTTGTTCCCAGTTGCAGAAAGACAGCCCATTTTTTGGACTCCATGGCTTAAAAAATACCCCGACAACATTAAAGCCACGCTTTCTCAAAAGCGCCGCGGCAACACTAGAATCAACTCCACCACTCATTGCTACATAAACCGTTTTTTTGTCTTCCATGGTTTAGATATTTTACAATATTTTAGAAAAAGGTCAAAACAAAACCCCGTTTATTGGGGTTTGTAAGATTTTGGAGCTAAACGCTTATGCATGAGCTATGTCTGTTTTATTTGTCGTTTAGTCTGCTGGAGGTAACTCTAACTTCCAGCAGACTTTATTTTTATTTGCTGACAACCACTCTCTTGCCAAAGAAACTTCCTTTTGATCAGTTTTTTTGACCCAGTTATAAAACCAGCCCAAACCAATTATTGTCGAAACCCCTCCTGCGACAGACAGTACCCATATAATGCTTGCAAGCGTAAGGCTAGGATTATAAAACCAGCCTATGGCATAAGTTGCAAGCAAAATAATATGAATTGGGAAAATTTTATATTTCCCTATCTTGGGCAATGATATTTTGCCAACATTTACTGTAAAGGGGTTACCTCCCCATTCGAGCATAGAAACTATGTCTGCAATTGGATAAAAACCGAACATAATCATAAATGGAAGATAAAGAACGGTTTTAAAGATTAACCAGATTATCAATACTGGCCAGCCTATATAAAGCATAAGAAAAAATTCTATAGCGTATGGACAAATGTTGGAAGGCAAGTCAAAATAGGCAGGGTTTCTTTTAATATCGTACAAACTGAATTTTCTGGTAAGAAGTGGGTGAGTAAGTTTAAAATGCCAAGAGCCTGGATCCAAAATTAAATTGCCTTTCTCGTTTTTCTTAAACTTTGCGCTAAACAATAATACTGTTGCCGTGACCACATAAAGTAATGCCAGAACACTCAAAATCGTCCAAAAAGTAGTCATTCTTTCTCCTAAATTTAAATGTACTATAAAAGGCTAACAACACACTACTACTTGATAACTATCTTGTCAAGCTAAAAAACTGCTCCTACTGGAACCCCCAAAGAAAAAAAATCCGCTATTGGCGGAATTTTTAAACACTCTGTTTTTTTCTACGGGGTAAACAGTTTTAATTCTCTAATCATTTTGTATTTTTTGACAAAATCCACAGTCTCTCTGACTTTTAGGCTGATCGTAGCTGTCAACGGCCTATACTTAGTTGCTCCGCCGTTGTAAGCTGCCGCTCGGATTTCATTTATAAAATCTGGTTCAGTCTGGAGTTTCTTTTCAAGTTTCGCTCTCTGACTCGAATTCATATTCCTAAAAACAGTTGCCATTTTGTCATCAAAAACTAAAACAGAAGTCATTGTTGCATTTAAGAAATCAATTCTGCCAATGTCAATGTCTTTAGTTAAATTAGCTTTGGGATAAGCCTTGACGATGCCCGCGTAAGTTCTTGGCATAATTTGACCAAGCCCGGAAGCGCCTGTTTTAGAAAGTGTGTAGCGAAACGCCTTCTCTTTGTTAATTCCGAGCAAAACTAAAACTCTTTCGGCCAATCTGCGCCCGCCATCTTCAGCAATTGAAGCCTTTCTAGGATCAGTTTGTTCAACTATAAACACCCTTTTAAGAAAATTTTGAGTTACTGTGTCTGTAACAAGTTGTTCGGAAAAAGCTTTAGACTCTACGCCTAACTTTTCTAGTTTTTCGAAGGCCAACTCTGTATTATTACCAATAAAAGTTTTGCCCTCGGCAATAAACTCTGGTAAGTGAAGAACGGGAGAATAAGGTGAGTAAACCATATCGGAATATTTTTCACCGGTTCTTTCACTATAGTAAGCAAAACTGTCATTACTAAGCATAAATTTATTGGCAAGAACCGCATAACGATCTTTTTCTTCAGGTTGGCTTAATCTGACAATGCTCAAATCTGAGTTAAAGCTATTCCACCAGTTGGTTATTACTTGAAAATCTTCCGTTGGATCTTCGGATATAAAGCGAGGTAAATTTTCAGTATCTTCAAGATAAAGACTTGTTATGGTCTTAGCTTTTTTAATATCTGCTTCGTCAAGCCAGTATCTTTTTGTAAGTATTTCTCCTGTTTTTAAATCTACAATCGCCAGCTCTATTTCTCTTTTAGTTCGCTCGCTTTTAAAAACAAACTTTTTATTTTTCAGCGGTACTTTGGTTGTTTTTTCTACAAACCTTAAAGGCGCAGATCTTTTGAGAAGCTCCTGGGCTTCTTTAATCTTTGCTAAAGTTATAAAGTTTGGCTTGGTTGGAGTGTTTTCTTTTTGCTCTGGTTCTTGCAAAGCAAAAACTTCAAAACTGTTTACTAATATAAACAAGCTAACCAGCGAGAAAGTTAAAAGAATGAATTTGTTTTTCATTTAGCACCTAACTTTTTTAAGGAACAGCTTGTCCCTTAGTGTAACAGATTACAAATTTTTTGGTAGTACGTATAACTTCCATAGTTAAGCTAACCTCGGTTTACAACATCGGCAGTTAAGAGGTTAGCGGACTTCAACGCATTACTTGTTCAATTTCAGCCGCTTTTCTTAAAACAGCATTGGCATAGTAGTTGCATATTCTGGAAGAACAAGCCGGCTTGCCGCTAATATATGTTTTGGCGGCGGCGGTTTCGGCGGCACGAGTTTTTCCGTCGGCTCCGGCTCTAGCAAGTTTGATGGCGCTGGCTGTGAAAGCATCTTCAACATTCCAGGGGTTTGGCGGTTTGTGTCCGGTAAGACGCGAGACATCTTCTTCATATCCGAGCCAAGTGCTTGGTAAAAATTGAGCCGGTCCGAGAGCTCCGCCACAACCATAGTTAGGTTCTCTTGAAACTTTTACGGTTTCCGGGTTTAATCCTAATTTATTTATTATTTCCAGAAAAGCGCTTTTTTCTTGCTCGGCTTTTTGAGGTTTTTTGATTCTCAAGTAGCACTGATACATATCGTCAAGCCAATTGCCGGTGCCAACATTTCTGCCTAACCCCGATTCAATTTCTAAAATTCCCAGAAGAAAGGCTGGCCTTATACCAACTCCGATTGCGGCTAGTTGTCCAAATTTTACCGCTTCTTCCGCTGATACGCCATTTTGTTCCAAGTAAAATATCTGCGCCCTAATTTTTTCAATATCGGCTTGGGATTTTTTAACTAGTTGCTGAAACTTTGCTTCTTCGCCTTTAGTTGTTTTGAGTAAATCTTTTTTGTTACCACGGATTGTTTCGGCAGATTTTCTTTCTATTTTCTGTATTTTTTTTAAACTTTCTAATTCCTTTTTTTGCTCAATTAGTTTATCTTCTTTATCTTGTAATTCACCTTTTAATTCTTTGATTTTGCCAATGGTTATTCTTAAGTTATCTTGGGCATTTTGCAAGTTATTTAAGTTATTAAAAAAGTTTGAAAAACTGTCGTTCTTTAAAATTATTTCTATTAAATTATCCTGCTCCGTTTGATCCAAGATTTTTAAAGAAGAAGTTAGGCCTAAGCGGTGCTTAGCAATCTTGTCTTCTGCCTCTTTAATTTGGGCAGTCGTCTGGTCAATTTCTGCTCCGGCCTCGTCAATAGACAATGTGAGGCTTCTTATTTCTGCTTGAATCTGATTAATCTTGGCATTCAAAATATCCAATTCTGTATTTAAATTTTTGGCCAGACCGCTTTTCTGTTCAATCTGTCCTTGATACTCATCAATTTGTTTTCTCAACTCTTCAATCTGGTGATTTTTCGTCCCTATGTCATCTTGAATTGAGGCATTAATCCGTTCGACAAGCTCAGGATTGGAAGCATTAACAAAAAGTGGGTTAGCAAATACTGATAAACCCGCTAGAATACCACCTAAAAGTAATTTTTTAGAATAGATTTTAGTCACTAACAGTTATTTTACCGAAATATTTGCTGTTAGTATTCAAGTGATCATGAAAGGGGCAAGTTTTGGCTTCCATAAACTTATATGAATAGCTTTCGTTCTGGGACAATCCCTTCAATGCGTCAAAGCCCTGACAAATTTGGTGGGTTGGGTGAGAACCTGAAGCCGGCCAGTGAGGAACTAGATCAAGGTTAGTAAAAGTTACAGTATCTCCTAATTTAATATTTAAGTTTTGCGGCGAGATGCCTTGATCGGTAATTTTTATTAAGTAAGTATGAGGCAAGACACTGCTAGTTTTAGGCGTGGCGCTAGGCAAAGGAGTTGTCGTTGGCGTGGGAGATGCCTGTTGCGGAGCGTTACTAACTTGACCTTTCAAAACAAATAAAATAACGACTAAAACAATCACAATAACAAGACTTAAAGTAATTTTTTTCATATTCTTATTATCTACAATTTTTGGATTTTACTCAAGCAATTTTATCCCCAGTATGGTATAATGATAAGCATCTCAATATATGGGAAAAATAATTGGATTTACATTACTAGTTGCCGCTGTTTTTATTATTCTAAATAAAGATAAGGTTGAAGACATCAAAAGAAGAGTCATTGAAACTATCAATCCGGCGGTAAAAGAAAAAAGGTTGATTGGTGAGTTGGGGTCTAGTTTAGATAACTTGGATAGTTTGTTATCCGGCAAAAACAGCAACGCGAAGAGTAGCGAGGAAAACATCAAAAGAGTCAAAAGCGCTGTAAGCGGCGCTAAAAAAGTTTTAGACGAATTACAAGAGACAAACCGACAAACCGATTTGGGAGCTAACTTAAGCAATTTGATTCAAAAATTTTTACCACTGGAGCTAAAACCGTCTCCAACCTGGCTACCGCCGGCTCCCGGCTCATCGTGCAAGCCATAGAACTCATCTCAATTTGAAGAACGGCGCTTCAAACGTTTTAGCAGTCCAACGCCTCCGCGAGCAGAGAGGAGCAAAAAGAAAAACCCGATTATGATATTGAAACCGTCGTAACTCCAACGAGTCAGATCGTCGTCTCTTAATTTTAACCACATGCCAAACTCGTCAAAGGCTAAACCCAATCCCATGCCCAAAAGCAAAGCTATCAAGTATTTTGCTCTAGGACCGTTAAAAATTAAGGCCAGATAGCCGGCGGCGGCCATTATAAACACGCCATAAGTAAAGTGGTGAACATGAACTCCCGGCGAAGGCTCAAGGTATATTGCTCTGATATAACCGTAAGTTATCAAGTAGCTGACTAATCTTGAAATAGCAAAAGTCAAAAGAAAAGAAACAACGATGGGAAATATTAAAGAAATATAAAGACCCGGTTCCTGGCTAATAACCTTGCGGTAAATCCCTTCTCTCATTTTTCTAAATATTGCAAAGTCCATTAGCGGATTGAGAATAGATTCTAGATACCCGGTTTTCTTGTTGGGTAGAAATCTGTGTCAATATTTCTTGAGAAACAAGTTCTGCCAATTCCATGCTCCCAGTTTTGATTGTAAGAGTCAAAGATAGACACTGGCTTAGTCTGGCTTGGAAAAGCAATAGTGTTTTTGCTGTCTGTTTTAAATGTGGCGCAGAGTTCAAATTTAGATTTAATATTAGGATTGTCAGAATTCAATCCGGGTTCGATATATTCATATTGTAAATGTGTTTCTGGATCAATCGGCGAATTAAAACCGGAAATGCTATTTTTTAGATCGTCGATATTTTTGGGAAGTTTACCTTTATTTTGCCAATAACTAACAACTTGAGACTGAATATTTTGTAAGTCACTGACTCTTTGCTCGTCGAATCTCCTAACTCTTTGTTGGGCTGGAGTGCCAACAATAAAAAAACCGGAAACAATAACCGCCACGACAACTACTGATGTAACCCAAGCCACAATTTTGGAAATCAGACTTCCGTGTTGCGAAAGCTCGGCAGTATCAAAATCGGCAGTTAATTGGTTTTCTTTGCTGTAGGTTTTTCTTTTAAGATCCCAGAAGTAGTATTTAAAAACAGCCAGAGCGATGATAAGAACAACCAAAACTTTATAAAAAAATCTTGAAGTTAAGTCGCCGCTGTAAAAACTGAAAGTTAAAGTTACCAAATCTATAATTATGGTAATGGCGGCAACAAAAAGAGTAAAATAAACAAGCCATTTTCTAAATTTTATTTCTCTCTTTTCCGGACTTTGAGCAAAATCTTTTTCAATTAACCAAGAAACTATAATAAACACCGGGAAAATAACCAGCAAAACAGACGACGACAAGCGAATTTGAGACAGTATACCTGCGTAGTAAAAACTCAAAGGATCTGGCCAAAGAAAATCAACATAAGCAAAAAGCAGAGCCAGAAAACTGACCACGCTGGCGTAGAGGGCGGCGAAGCCCAAAAGGTGCATAAAAAAATCCCGAGGTGTTGTTTTAATGTTTGTTTCCATGGTTTTATCTTAGCAAATTATACTTTTTAGGCAACAGGGTGTAAATGATGGTCAACAAAGAAATTAATGTCAACCCTTTTAGAAAGTTATTCGCAAGTCCCCCGCCGAATCTTAAGGTTACCTCTTCTTTCTCCGGATAGACAAGCATGAAAGACGGGCTGACCAGATAAATTTTAGAAGCGCCTTCGACATGCCAAGCTGGAAAGTACGAGACTTTAATTATGTGGGGCAGACCAAGACAAGATGTTTTAAATTTAATTGTGTTTGTACTTAGTGTTTCTGTTATGCTGCAGTTTTGATTTATGGGAGTTGAGGAAATTTTAGTTTTGATTAAGTCCTTTTGAGTAGCTTTAAAAATTATTGGTTGGTCTAACGAATTAGGATTATTAAACCAGTCAAAAGAAACTTTTTTCCAATCTTCCGTGCCAGTATAAAAAGTTGGTTGGAATTTAGGCACAAAAATATATTTGTTGTCGTTGTCTAAAAATTGCCAAACTGTGTACGGCCCGAATGTGTTTTCTTTTTTAAAATCTTGCCTTTTTGCCAGCAAAGCATTAACTTTCTGGCTTCGCACAATAATATGGTCGATATTGAACAGCTTTAAATGTTTTACGGCTAAGTCGTAGTCAATATCGCCGCACTTTAATCCGATGACATCGGTTTGACAGCTCTTGTCAGCAGAAACTTCGGACTGCAATTTAAAAATAAAAGGATTGGTGATGCTTGAAAACATATAGAGGCCTTCCAATGTTTGTCGGCCGGCAAGCAAAGGAACTAGCTCGTTGTTTCTAGGTGTGCCGGTGTCGTTATTTTCGCTTGAAAATTCAATCAACGCTCTGGGGTCGTTTAGCGAACCTCTAATTGAATCGTTGGCTTCTTTCAAGTATTTAAAATTTTCTTTGGCTTCTAGTCCCTCAAAATTCCATTTTACCCAAGAAGTTATGGGATTGCTTCTGTAGGCAATAGTAAAGTATCCGATTGCAAGTAAAGAAAGAAGGATACCCAAACGAGCGGTCTTTTTATTGAAAAGAGAAGCGACAAAAACTCCGCTTAAGACAAAAACCAATTGAAGATAAGGGTAGAACCTTACCGGATATATGCCGATTTTAACTGCCATTTTAGACAATAAAAAAGCCAATCCCGCGCCAGCTGCCAGAAAAAAAGCAAAATCAAAATGGCGTTTCTTTCCGTTAAGCAATCCGGGTATTAAAAAGATTGGCCAGAAAATTATACTTTCCGGTAAAATATCTTGAAACCGAGTTGTCCACACTGAAGCAAGATTTAGAAAGTAGTCCTTTTTATAAATTAAAGTCGGAATCAGCCAAAAAGCGTCAATTAAAAAAACTAAAATAATTATTTTTAAAAAATATTTTAAATTAATCTTTGAAAATTTGTAGAGAAAAAGCGTAAAAGCAACTAAAGAAACCCAGATGAAACTTAAGGGGTGGGCCAGCAAAGTAAGGCCAAGAAGCAGCGCCGGCCAAAGTTTCTTTTCTTCACTGTCCAGCATTCGGTAAAACGATCCTACAAAAAATAAGCCTAAAACAATACTCAAGCTTTGGGCAAACTCGCCGGCTAAAACGCTCATAACCGTGCCACCCCAGATTTGAGCACTGCTTTGCATGTTGCTGTTAAAGAGAAAAATCAAAGACAACATCGCCCCCAAATAGCCGTAATAATTTTTCAGTCTAAAAGATTTTATCAGATAAAAAACCGCCAGTGGCAGTAAAAATGTGCCGGACACAACGATGAGCTTGAAAGCAATCGTTAGCGGCAAGAGCAAGTTTAAGATTGTTATCAGAACAAAAGTTAAAGGAAAATAAAAAATAAAAGGCGGATAACCGGCAAACCAATTAAAATCCCAATTGAAGACTGTGGGGTTTTTGAGAAAAGCTTTGCTGGCATAGAGAGCGTTGTAATAATGTGAGCCCATGTCACCGCCGGTGGGCGTGGCGGTAGAAAAAATTAAATGAGGATTGAAAAAATAAAAAAGAATTAAATAAATACCCCCAAATACGATAATTGGGGGGTGATTTCTTAAAATAAACTCTTTGAACTTTTTGTATAAAACGGTGGTAGTCATTAAATCTGATTCTACCAGATTTTTACCTTAAAGAGAACTTTTTAAAACCCTGCTCTTCAAAACCGGTTGATTACCGGTTTTTTATTTACACAAACTTTACTTGACACATGTCAATTAAAGTTTTAGGATAAGTTCGGAGAAGTACATTGATAACTTAAGGAGCAGCTATGACTGAAGTAGGCGTTGTCGTTGGTCGTTTTCAGGTTGATACACCGCACGAAGGACATAAAGCGCTTATCAACAAAGTTCACGAAAGGCACGAAAAAGTTTTAATTTGCGTCGGTTGTGCCCGAATTCGTTTGAGCATAGAGGATCCGCTTGATTATCCGACTAGAGAAAGAATGATGCGTCGGGTTTTTCCTTGGGCAACTGTTGTTCCAATTGACGATCAGCCGACTGACGAAGCTTGGTCGGCTAACTTAGACCGAGTTATTAAAACTATCTTTCCTACAGACAAAGCCATACTTTACGGTTCAAGAAAAAGTTTTATCCCTCACTATAAAGGAACTTGGCCGGTTATGGAGCTTTTTAGTGTTGCCGTTACCTCGGCAACCCAACTACGCGAACAAATTATGCAGAAAGTCCGAGATTCAGAAGATTTCCGGGCTGGTGTGATTTACGCTTGCGGCAATCGTTTTCCGATTTCTTACCAGACAGTTGATGTAGCTATTCTTAAAAACTCTGAAGTTGGCGCCAAGTTTTCAGATGTTCAGGTGCTTTTGTGCCGTAAGCCCAACGAAGAAAAATTTTCTTTTATTGGCGGTTTCGTTGACACAAAAGATGAAAGTCTTGAAGCGGCGGCTCGTAGAGAGGTGTCGGAAGAAGCGCATATTGAAGTGAGCAGTCCACAATATTTGTCTTCCTGTCCTGTTGACGATTGGCGTTATCGAGGCAGAGGTGACCGTATAATGACTTCCTTTTTTGTTGCTGACGATACATTCGGTTCACCAAAAGCCGATGATGATATTATTGGTTTGGAATGGGTCTTTTTAGGCGAGATAAAAAAAGTTCTTATCGAAAGGCATTTGCCGATGGTAGATAAGCTAATTGACTATGTAAACAAAACTGTTGCAAAAAAGTAAGGAGGAAAAGTGAACACAACCAGTGTTTCAAACGAGCATAATTTGATGTTATTAACGGATAGCTATAAGATTTCTCACTACAGACAATATCCGCCAAAAACTATGAATGTTCATTCATATTTTGAAAGTCGCGGAGGACGCTGGCCACATGTAACATTTTTTGGCCCCCAGTATATAATAAAAAAATATCTTACTGGGCAGCAAGTAACGCTTGATAAAATTCAAGAAGCAAAAGATTTTTGTCTGGCACATTTTGGTATGGATGTTTTTAACGAGCGTGGCTGGAAACATATCTTCAGCGAGCATGGAGGTTACCTGCCTATTAGTATTAGAACGGTGCCTGAAGGAACAACTGTTCCGGTTTCTAATGTTCTTATGACAGTTGAAAACACAGATCCTAAATGCTATTGGCTGACAAACTTTCTTGAAACTCTACTAGTACAAACTTGGTATCCGTCAACGGTTTGCACCAACAGTCGCATGACTCGACAATTGATTCTTCAGTATCTCGAGGAGACGGGAGACCCATCTCTGATTGACTACAAACTGCACGACTTCGGTTTTAGAGGAAGCACCTCTGTTGAGTCTGCTGGTATCGGTGGCGCCGCTCACTTGGTGAACTTCAACGGTACAGATACATTGGAAGCAATTTTAACCGCCAAAAAATACTACGGAGAGTCGATGGCCGGACATTCTATAAATGCGGCTGAACATAGCACGATAACATCTTGGGGCAAAGAGAATGAAGCGATTGCTTACGCCAATATGTTAAAACAATATCCTGAAGGTTTTGTGGCTGTGGTAAGCGACAGCTATGATGTTTTCAACGCCTGTAGAAATATCTGGGGAGGGACACTGCGCAAACAAGTATTGGAGCGCAACGGTGTTTTGGTCATAAGACCCGATAGTGGCAATCCGCCTGATGTTGTTGTTCAGGTGCTTGATATTTTGGGTCAAGTCTTTAGCGCCACAAAGAACAAAAAAGGCTACCGTGTTTTGCATCCCAAAGTCAGAGTTATTCAAGGAGATGGTATTGATCACGATATGGTCGGATCTGTTTTGGGCGCAGTCAAAGACGCCGAGTGGTCTGCTGACAACATTGCTTTTGGTTCCGGCGGAGGTTTACTGCAAAAAGTTAATCGTGACTCTCAAAGATTTGCGTTCAAGTGCAGTGCCGTCTGCATAGATGACCAGTGGCACGATGTTTACAAGGATCCTGTTACTGATCACGAAAAAAAATCCAAAGCTGGTAGACTCGCCTTAATCAGGGACGCTGACGGATCTTTCAAGACTGTTAGAGTTGATTCTACCTTTCTTGAAAATCAATTGATTGAAGTTTATCGTAATGGTGAACTTATGGTTGATGAGATTTTTGACGACATTCGCCAAAGAGCGCGAAGTTAAGTTGAGCATAAAGCTCAACTTTTTTATTAGACTAAAGTTTATATTTTTGGTTTAATAATTATAAGTTCTTTGTAAAAAGAGGTTTTTATGGAAGATAAAAACGCTGTAGCTGAAAAATGGCACAGAGATTTTAATCTTTATGCCGGAGATTTATACCCTGGCGATTATACTCGTGAACATTGTCTTGAATTAGTTGAACAAGCTGTAGAAATTAAAGCCCTTGCCGCAGAAAAGAAATCAAAAATAATGGTTCACTATTATTTGCGGCCGGAGTTCCATGAAATCGCTGACAAGCTCGGAGATTCACTGGCCTTAAGCCGATATATTCAGGAAGTCAGACCGCCAAGAGTTGATTTCCAGGCAGTATTCTTTATGGCGGCGACGGCGAAAATTATTGCCGGAAACACCAGCCGAATTTTTGTATCCGATACGCCTGATGTTTTAGGCTGTTCTCTAGTCTTTGGCACCGACCATGCTTGGCTTGAAAATTGGAAAAGAGAAAATCCGGACGGCTTGCTTGTTACTTACATCAACAGCGATGCCTATACCAAATCTATCAGCGATTTTATTTCTACCTCACGCAACACTGACAAAATTATTGCTTATGCCGCTAAAAACTTTTCCGGAAGAAAAATACTTATCTTGCCTGACAAGTTTCTGGGGTTTGTTATGAAAGCAAGGGCGTTAGAGTTGTTGGCCAAAGAAAATATCAAAATCAATCCGGACCTCTTTGAGATTTATCAAGAAAGATTTAATGGCCTTAATGCCTGTTGTTATGTGCACGAACAGTTGGGACCGGACGCAATAGATATAGCTATGATTGAAAACCCGGAAGCGGAAATAATGATACATCCGGAGTGCGGCTGTGCTTCTTCTTGTATGTACAGAATCCAATCGGGCGACATTCCTCACGAAAAAGCTTTTTTTCTTTCAACCGAACAAATGCTCCAAAGAGCAGAAGCATCTTCACTGCAGTCGTTTATAGTAGCCACCGAACCCGGCATGTTATATGCTTTAAGAAAACGCTTGCTTAATAAAAAATTCATTCCCGTTTCGGCTCAAGCCCACTGCCGATATATGAAAGGCAATACTTTTGAGAAACTTTTAGTTTCTCTCCGGCAGGATCGTTTGGAAGTAGTGTTGTGCGAAAATTGTCCGAAATGCACTGACCCTAAAGTTACTTTTCACGACGAACGGCAAATTCATATACCCAGAGAAATTGCCGAAAAAGCCAAATTGGGCATAGACAGAATGTTGACTATCGTATAACTCCCCTTACAGGGAGTTATTTAAATGCTTGTGTGCAGATTTATTCTTTCTTTTCTAAAATCAGGCAGGCAGAGTTTATGCAATAGCGTTTGCCGCCTTTTTCTTCCGGACCGTCGTCAAAAACATGGCCCAAATGAGAACCGCAGTGCTTGCAACGGACTTCAATGCGACAAGTCCCCTGACTATCGTCTGGTATCAATTCTACATTTTCACGATTTGCCGGATCAGTAAAACTGGGCCAGCCAGTACCAGAATCAAATTTTGTATCGGAAGAAAATAATTCCTGTCCGCAAGCGGCGCATTTGTACATCCCTTTTGAATGTTCATCCCAGTATTTTCCGCTAAAGGGGGCTTCGGTCCCAGCCTCTCTCATAATTTGATACTGTTCCGGACTAAGTTTTTGTTTTAATTCTTCTTCTGTGCTTTTTTGTTTTTCTTCGGTCATCTTTGGTTTTATTAGAAACAATTAAGGCTTTATTTATGTTACCGACCCAATCTTTCTAAGATCTAAGAATTTATCAATACATAAAATCCCCTCAACGTGATCGTGCTCATGTTGAATGCATCTAGCCAACAACCCATCAGCTTTAAAATTAAATCGGTTGCTGTGTTCATCTAAGGCTTCTGTGGTTACTGTTTTCGGCCTGCGTACCGGACCAAATAATTGGGCGTTGACTAGACTGCCACAACCTTCGTAAAGTACGGATTTTTTTTTGACAGAGAAACCTAATTTAGGATTTATATAAACACGAAGCCCATGAGTATCTTTTAAATTTTTTCTTAATGCCGTGGCTCTAATTTCAGTTATAAATAAACGAAGATTCACTTCGACTTGTGGAGCTGTTATGCCAATCAAATCGTTAGTTCTCATTTGATTTGTCATATTTTTGATTAAGTCTTTAACTTTTTCCGATTCAATGTTCTTAACAGGCTTAGATTCTAGCCTAAGAATGGGGTTACCGATTTGTACAATAGTTTTGTTTTGATTTGACATACGCTGGCTGCCGGGCTTGGATTCGGACCAAGATAAACGGCTTCAAAGGCCGCTGTCCTACCATTAGACGACCCGGCAAAGATAAGTAATCATACAAAAAAAGGCCCTTTCGGGCAAATTTTTGAATAACTTTATAGTGTTTCGGTTAACTCCATTATTGCTATCTCCAAAGGCAACTGTGGAATGGGTGAGATTTTCATTTCTTGTTGGGCTTGTATAAAGGAAGTAATCATTTTTAATAAGTTTTGGCTTTCTATATTGTTGGCCAAAAAAGAAATTTTTTGGTGAGTTTCCAAGTCAAAATCATTTTTGTAGCCGGCAAGAGCGGCGGGACTAGCCTTGGCAATCAAAACCTTCCTCGCATAAGTCAAAAGGCCTTTTAAAAAATTATCCAGATCCAGACCAGACTCGTACAAGTTGTTAACCGCCGCTATGGCCTCATTTCTTTTTTTAGAAATAATCAATTCTAAAAATCCGTAAAAACTTTCCAGAGGAATATAGCCCAAAATTTCTTTGACGGCTTCTTCATCAATAATCCTTCCTTTGAAAGCCACTAATTTAGAAAGACTGCTCTCGGCATCGCGCAAAGAACCTTCGGCTTGCAAGGCAATCAATTGCAAAAGTTTTCTGTCTATTTCTATTTCTTCAGCTAAACTTATTTTTTCAAGTTTAGAAACAATCTGTTGAGAGTTAAGTTTTTTAAAATCAAATCTTTGAACTCTGGAAATTATGGTTGGCAGAATTTTAGATGGTTCAGTGGTTGCTAAAATAAAAAGAGTTTTTGGCGGCGGTTCTTCCAGTGTTTTGAGCAGAGCGTTAGAAGCTTCTTTTGTAAGCTGATGGCATTCGTCAATAACATAAATCTTGTGCCCGCCTTGGGCCGAAGCGAACCTCGCCCCTTCGCGAAGCACTCGGATTTCATCAATACCTCTGTTAGACGCGGCATCAATTTCAATCAGGTCCAGAGCTTTTCCGGCGTTTACCTCAAGGCAAGAATCACAAATCCCGCAAGCGTCATCGGCTTTTTTTGCACAATTAACTGCTTTAGCCAAAATACGCGCCAATGTAGTTTTACCGGTCCCTCTAGGACCGGTAAAAAGGTAAGCGTGAGCTAGGTTATTGCTTTGCAAGGCACCCTGCAAAGTTTGGACTATATGCTCTTGCCCGACCACTTCAGAAAATTTTTTGGGACGATATTTACGATAAAAGACCATAGAAGCAAGTTAATGCATTTAGAAAAAATTAACATATTATACCACAAATTTCGCACCTACAAGGATGACCCTTGTAGGGTTGTGGCTAGTGATTTTGGGTTTTAAAAACTACCAATCTGAACCCGATAAAACTTAAAATCAAGGCAACGGCTGAACCAGCAACTATGGCTAGGCCGGCCCAAGCCTTGTCTGACAGGTTAAAGTGTGGACCGATTCCATTGGCTACAAAAGAGCCTATGCCCACATTAACAGCCCAGGCGACTATATTAACCATAAAAAAATTTATCATTTCTTGTCTTCCGCCACGACTTTTTCCTGCTTCAAAAGCCCAATACTTGTTCCAAAGGAAACTGTTGGTTACGGCAACCAAGAAAGATACGCCTTTAAAAATAGTAAATCTAACGCCCAACGCTCTGCCAGTTAGACTAACAAGAAAATAAAAAACACCAAAATCAATTGCCGCGTTAGTAAAACCGATGGCTACAAATTTGCCGAATTGATTAAGAAAATTTAACCACTTTCCCAAAAAATAACCCAGCCAGACACCTAAAATCCAAAAAATCGGCATAATCAAAACTAGCCAAGTGTAAGAAATATTGCGAAAATGCCAGCTGACTGGTATGAAATCAAAAATTTGCCAAGCCAGAATACCGGTAATCAAACCCGTAATAGCCGAAAACCAAAAATCTTTTTTAGAAAACATAAATATTTAGTTATTTTTTGTACTTTTGCTGTAGTTCTCTCTCTACCTCTTCTCGCGGCCGACTGTATTTCAACCGTGATATTTCTTTGATTGTTTTAGCAACTTCTGCCGAGCCGGCGCCAAAAACTTTTTCTTTTTCTACCACAATGTTGAATGGCCGTGAAGTCTGGCCGTTAATCAACAGGTTAACATAAGCGTTTAAATTATCTATGTTCATTAAATCTTGCGGAGAAAATACCGGTTCAAATT
>OBEQ010447769.1_pt1 | contig 15410 bp, 16 predicted proteins | sample 1670901 | NCBI WGS metagenome assembly OBEQ01 (sample SAMEA104232315, study PRJEB22302) | groundwater metagenome | biome: forest; feature: aquifer; material: groundwater | place: USA | collected 2011-08-07 | depth 5.4 m | reverse complement strand
GTTTCCAGTTTACAGTTATTGAGAACTGATCACTTTTTGGAAACTGGAAATTGATAATTGAAAATTAAATATTCAAAGCTGACCTTATACTTTCTTTGAATATTTCAGTACTGAATCGTTCGGCTTGGGCTCGGCAACGTAAAGGGTCAAAGCGTTTCAAATCAAAACGCTGAACGGCATCAATCAAGTCTTCGGGTGTTTGGGTATCAAAGAAAACCCCCGTCTCGCCTTCAATCACGGTTTCCATCGCCCCGCCACCCCGATAGGCAATTACCGGCCGACCCGATGCCATCGCTTCCAACGGTACAATGCCAAAATCTTCCTCTTGGGGAAATATCAGCGCCCGAGCACCGCGATAATATCGCGCCAGTTCAGTATCATCAACTTGTCCCAAAAATTCTATATTTGGAGTAGCCAAACTTTTTAATCGTGCCAGTTCCGGACCGATACCGATAATTTTCAGCGGTAGACCTAATTCATTAAATGCTTTAACCGCGATATCAAATTTTTTATATGACACTAATCGGCCGACCATGAGAAAGTGTTCGGATTTTGAAAATTGAAAATTGAAAATTGAAAATTTCCCCATATCAACCGGCGGATAAATCAATGTTGACGGTCGACGGTAATATTTCTGGATACGCTCACCGACAAAATCAGAGATACGCCAAAATTCATCAACGCGTCCGCTTGCCTGCCGATCCCACAAGCGTAAGTAAGAAATAAACGGCGGCATCAACCCCCTGATAATTCGCGGAAACCCAAAATCTCGACTGAACTGCTGGCTGTTGTCCCACAAAAAACGCGGTGGGGTGAGACAATAACAAATATGTCGAGTGTTGGGTTTCGTTATAATGCCTTTCGCAAATGACGCCGACACCGATATCACAATATCAAATCCCGAGAGATCAAATTGCTCGATCGCCAGTGGCATTAGTAACGGATAGCGTTCGTGATGTTTCACCGCGCCTGGCAAGCGTTGAAGAAACGACGTGTAAATCTCACGCCCCGTGAATAAACCCCGCGTCGCCTGTTCATCGTAAAGTAACGTATAAATCGGCGCATTCGGGAACATCTCCGCCAGTGAAGCCAACATCCGTTCCGCCCCGCCAAATTGATTTAAATATTCGTGAACTAAAGCAACACGCATAGTATTTTGTATATAGTATTTAGTATCTAGTATGCAGACCAATCTAAATCAACAATAAAGGCAATCGGTTCCCATACTTAATACTAGATACTTGATACTATATACTTGTCAAACTGCTGAGTGATCGTACAACATCTTAACGGCGGTTCGAAAGATAATTTTAAAATCCATAGCCATGGACCAATTTTCGATATAGAAACTGTCCATCGCGACTTCTTCGTCAAAAGGCAAGTCCGAACTGCCCGAAACTTGAGCCAGACCCGTCGCTCCGGCTTTGATGGCGAGAACTTTTTTATGATGCTTCTGATACTGACTAACTTCATTCGGCAGATGCGGCCGCGGTCCGACAAGACTAATATCACCGCGCAGGATATTCCAAAACTGGGGTAATTCATCAATCCGTGTTTTCCGAATAAACCTGCCAATTGTTGTCACACGTGGATCGTCCTTAATTTTAAACAATGGACCATCATTGCGCTCATTAGAAATAAGCAACGCTTGTTTCAGTGAATCCGCCGAACCATCAGGATCATGTGCAATCATGGATCGGAATTTTAATAATGAAAATCGTTTCCTGCCACTCACTCGTTCTTGATGAATAAAAACCGGCCCTTTCGTTTCATTTTTAATCGCAATCGCAGTAACTAAAAATATTGGCGAACAAATGATAAGTCCAAGACTCGCACCGACGACATCAATCACGCGTTTAAATACCCGACCCCAGCCATCCAACGGCGTACGCTTGAGTTCAATCACCGGCACCGTGCCAATCATATCGACATCAAGATGTTTGGTCAGGGTCTGATACAAATTGGGTACAAATTTAAAGACAATATGATGTTCGTGGCAGAAGTCTACTAAATCGAGAATCTGTTCATCGGCATAATGCGGCGTCACCAGCAACACTTCATCGACGGAATCACCCAACGCGGCGAGCGCTTCTAACTGGGGCGTGTCCCAATGAGCAATAATACGATAGCCGTCGGAGAGTTGATGATCAAGTTCGTATTTTAATCCTTGCGCCAATGTGTCGTTTCCAATCAAAACCGCGCGTTGAATCCCGAAATCATAGCGCGTCACTGCCACGTGCTGAAAATATCGCACCAGCAACCGTCCCAGCATTACAAAGAGTGTCGCCAGAATCCAAGCACCAAGCACCAAGAATCGCGAATTAAAGAGTTCCTGGCGCAAGAAAATAAATACAATCACCAGCATAATTCCCGCGGACGACGCCAGAATCACTTTCATCAATTCTTCGGCTTTCCCCATCCGAACTTTCATCAAATACAAACCGCTGATCGCATAGGCACCCACAAATACCAATGCCACGACTGCCACGAGCGAGAGATAATTAAGCAAAGGTAAATTGAGCTGGAAATACACCGGTCGCAAACTCGCGAGAACTTGAGTCCGCAAGAGATACGCTGTCAATCCCGCCAACACCAACATCCCGAAATCAACGGGTAATCGGATAACATTAAAAAAGAGATCGGCTTTTTTCATTAGGAATAGTCTTAAAATACCTTATTTTATATTAAATTTCAATGAGTTTTATGAGGGATTGATTTTTTATCAAAATGAGAGTACACTTAAGAGACTTGTAAACGAGATAACTACTCCTTAATCCTTATGGATTCTGGAGAGGAAAGTCCGAGCACCACCAACCGAAAGGTATGGAGAACGATAGCGGGTAATTCCCGTCCGCAGTGATGCGAGCGTTGCGAAAAGAGACGCTTAACTCTGCAAAGAGTTGAGAAGCTAGCCCCTCAATTAATGATTCATCATTGATTACAGCTTAGCTCTGATCGAGGGTAACAAGATCAGAGGTGAAACGGCTAAACACGTATTGGGGTGCAAGATCAAACTGTCGCCGATGAGGTGACAAGACAAGTAGATCGCTTGAGCTCATTGGTAACAATGAGCCTAGATAAATAGTTATCCCTTACCCGCCTCCGCGAAAGCTTCGGCGTGGTGATACAGAACTCGGCTTATTGGTTACAAGTACTTAAAATCCCCTCACGGGGATTTTAAGTTACCAACATTATATATTAGACACCGAGTGTTTAATATATTAAAATTATTCCATGAGAAAGATCTTGATAGTTCCCAATGAATATTATCACGTATTTAATAGAGGGAATAATAAACAATTAATATTTGAGGACAATAGAGATTATTTAAGATTTTTATTTTTATTACTTCATTTTCAATCTGATATTCCAATATATAATATAGGTTCTTTTATTACCTATTATATTAAACACCGAGTGTTTAATATTTCTAAAACAATAGCTGACAAAATAATAAAAAACAGGAGTGTAGAACTTATCAACTTTACTCTTGAACCAAATCATTTTCATATCACCATAAAAGGAATTGGAGAAAAAGGTATTTCAAATTATATGCAAAGAATTCTTAACGCCTATACAAAATACTTCAATACTAAATACACAAAATCTGGACACTTGTTTCAAGGTCCATACAAGGCTGTTCATATCAAAGACAATAAGCAACTATTATATTTATCCACTTATATTCATAGAAATTGTAGAGAGATAATAAAATGGAAAAATAAAGAAGACTTGTATCCATGGTCAAGTTATCAAGACTATACTAAAGAAAATCGATGGAACAAATTACTTGAACAAGATGTGATTCTTAATCAATTCTCAAGTAAAGAAAGCTACGATGATTTTGTAAAATCTAGTACAGCAAAAGAATTGGGGAAGAATCTAGATAATGAATTACTCTTAGATTAAAATATTAAACACTCGGTGTTTAATATTTTAATTCCAAACAGATTTTGGACCTACTTTTTTATCAAGTGTTTCATTCACTAACGCGTCGGCTTCGGCGTTTTTTTCGCGCGGAATATGATAAAATGATATTGGTACACTTAATTCGTTTTTCAATCTCGCAATTTCCAAAAAAAATCCCCGTAAACCGAGGTCTTTAATTTTATATTCCCCATTGAGTTGTTTGATCATCAATTCACTGTCGGCATAACATTCAATAGTATCGATATCATTGCCGTCTGATAGTTCTTTTGTTTTTTGTAAAGCGATAATCAATGCCCGATATTCAGCTTCGTTATTCGTGGTCTCGCCGATATATTCTCCGAATGCCTGCTTCCCCGCTGGCAATCCATCGATAACAACCCCAACAGCCGTCGGTCCCGGATTCCCCCTCGCCCCGCCATCGGTATGGATTCTGATTTTATGTTTCATACTAATTCAACGCTTCAAGTCCTGGCAGTTTTACGTCTGCTAGAAACGCGAGCATAGCGCCGCCGCCGGTGGAAACGAAATCAAACTTGTCCAGAAGACCGATGGTATCAACTGCCGATATCGTGTCCCCGCCGCCGATGATTTTAAATGCTGAAGAATTCACGATCGCCTGGGCGATTTCATTGGTACCTTTGGCAAATATCGGATTTTCAAACAACCCTAACGGACCATTCCAAACAATGAGTTTCGCCTTCGCGACAATCTCCATATAGTGACGCATGGTTTGATCGCCGATATCCAAAATCTTGTTATCAAACACGATAAAATCTTTCGGGATCACGAGCCGCGGATCATGTAAATCTAATCCCGCCAGCAACTCGTGGACATCGGCATCGACAACCGAACTGCCCATATCTTGACCGTTTTCTTTGAGCATATCATTTGCCACCACTCCGCCCACGAGAATCATTTCGGCTTTATCAATCAAATGTTTAATCACCGGGACTTTCGTCGATGCTTTCGCTCCGCCCATGATAATAACTTTGCCATCTTTTGGCGCTTCGATAATTTTATTCAATTGACTGACTTCTTGCTCAATCAATAAGCCGGCGTAACTTGGCAGAAATTTTGTAATCGCCGAAACCGACGCATGATTCCGATGGCAGACCGCGAAATCATTGTTTACATAATAATCAAATTCTTGGGCCAGATGTCGAGCAAATTCCGGATCGTTCTTTTCTTCATCTTCGTTCTGACGAATATTATCAAGCAGATAGAGATTGCTATTATTCACCAAAGCATTCGGAATTTCGGCTACGGATTTTATAAAATTAATTTCACGACCAAGAAGTATTTGTAATTGAGAGATCAGGGTAACAAAAGATTTATGAATCGATTCATCAGAAATATGCGCCACCATTACTACGTTGGCGGCATGCTCAAGTAAATAATTAAGTGTCTCTTTTTGCTTCTTTATTCGAAATAACTCTTGAATTTCGCCTTTATCCGAAACCGGAACATCAAAATCCACCCGCAAAAGGACTTTTTTGTTTTTTAAATTAGAAATATATTGAATTGTTTTCATTTTCCAATTGTATGTGAAAACTATTATTTCTGCAATGAAAAAGCCCGGACGCCGCGAGATGCGACGTCCGGGCTGGAAACAGCGAAAGCTACTTGGTGGCGTAAGCGTACGCTTGCGCGTACACCGTAAATGCCTGGTTCGCATCGGCGATTACGATTGTCGCCGACGGACCCGTACCAGGCAATAGCCCGTCCGGTATGGCAACATCGAACGGTACCAACGTCGTGAATTTGTCAGTCTTCACCGTCGGAAGACTAACCGTATACGGAAAGTAGGGTTCCACCGGAACCCAGACCACCGCGTAGACGTTCAGATCCAATGCTTCCGGCACGATCTTCTTCAGATCGACAGTGAATCGGAATCTGTTGCCCGTAATTAGCTCGCCTGACACCGTCGCCATTTCGATCGGCGATGCCTCCAAGTTTATCGTCTTGAGATTCACATCGGAAACGCCGATCGGAAGCTTGATCATTCTTCCGATAAACGTCGGCGTGGAAACTTGCAGGTAGTGCTGACGAAAGGGATTGAGTGGTTTCCCTTCCCAATTCGCAAAGAACACGAACGCACCAGATAAGCGATCGGCACAACCCTGCAAGATCTGCGGTGCGGGCGGACCGACAGTGGGTGGCGGCGGTTCGTACTGCGTACACAGCGTACTCGCCGCGTTTTCGGGATACCCGTACTCGTTCACTTCGAGAAGATTCAACCATGTACCCCGAGTCACGACCGGCATGATCGCCACCAGCATCGCCCGATTGCTCGTTTGAAGACCCTTTCCGCCGTCGTTAATGTCCGACGGCAACGCCGCGCCATGCAGCGTCTGCACGGAACCCCGAATCGTCATGGGTGGCGAAGGTGGTACAGGCACGGGTTGAGGCGTTGGGGTTGGTCCGGCACCCACGATCATCCCAGGCACCGGCGCCGTAACGCCAAACTGCTGGGCGGACGCTGGAACGACACAGATACCAGCAATAACGCAAAGAAAGCCAATGATTTTTCTCAATTTCTGCTCCTGTTTTTGAAAAGCGCGGGTAAAGTACCACGCACTGAACTCGTCCCTACATTATAGCATTTTGCGTATAAAAAGTCAAGAATTTGAGAAATTCAGTATTTGGACGAATTCTTCTTTATTGAGACTGGCGCCGCCAACGAGGACGCCAGAAATTTGATCGTGAGAGAGAAAATCGCGAGCATTTTTATCTGTCACCGATCCTCCATATAAAAATGCTAAATTTTTAATTTCTAATTTAAAATTTTTAACTAAAAATTCCTGAATAACAGAAATAGATTCAAGAGCGGATTCGGGGCTGTCAGGCTTGGCGTCTGGGTTTGAAGAAATCGCCCAGACAGGTTCATATGCGATAAGACACTTCCCGATATCATCGGCCGTCAGTCCGGCAAATGTCGCGGTCACTTGATTTCGTATAAAATCTTGCCAATCACCGTCTTGCCCGCCCAAGTTCGGTGAAACCGAATTTTGGCGGGTCCGTTCTCCAATACACACAATCGGGGTCAGATCATTCGCCAACGATGTTTTTAATTTTTTATTCACCACGTCATCGCTCTCGCCGATTTTCCAGCGTCGTTCGGAGTGACCAATGATAACATACTGAACACCCAAGCGTTTGAGCATATGACCGGACACTTCACCCGTCCACGCCCCCGAATCAGCCAAAGCAATGTCCTGCGCGCCCAGTTCGGCATGCTGGGCCAATCGAGATGTGCTGATAATCCGGCTCACATCTTCAAGAAACACAAATGGCGGACAAATTACCAATGACTGCTCGTTATCTTTTGAATCAGTTTTGAGATGGTCATCAATGTACGCCAATAAATCCTCGGCTTCAGCAAGGGTTGTGGGATTCATTTTCCAATTTGCAATGATGTATTTCTTAGGCATGAGTGTGTTTTAGATGATGAGATATATACCAAACTACAACTATTCCTAAAGCAACTACAATAATTATATCTAATTTTTGAAAATATTGATGAAGAAAAACCCAATTCTCGCCCGCCTTGTAACCAAGCCAGGTCAAACCGGCGTTCCAAGGCAAAGCACCCAAAAATGTATACACACTAAACTCATATACATTCATATTGGTCACACCCGGCGCAAATGAAATAAAAGTCCTGATACCTGGCAAAACCCGCCCGAAAAATACCGCCGGTTTACCGTAATGATGAAACCAGTGATCGCCATACAGTAATTCTTTATGATTGATAAATAAATATTTACCGTATTTTTCCAATAAATACCGGCCGCCAGACCGACCAATCCAATACAGAACGAGGGAACCGGCCAGATTACCCAGCGTTGCCAGTAAAACAACGGTAACAAAAGAGAAACGCCCGATGGCGACGAGATAGCCGCTAAAAGGCAAAACAATTTCCGACGGAATCGGAATCGCCGCACTTTCCAATAAAGACAACACGAAGAGTCCTAAATATCCGCCCTGATTTATTAAATAAAGAGCAAACGAAGTAAGACTGGCAATGAGAGTGTGGATCATTCTAGAATTGTAGCATTATTCTACCGCTTGGCGTATTTGCCTGTTAACAAATCTCGTTTGATACGCAGGGTATCTATGAACACTTGAACGTATGCCCCGAGGCGCGGGTGAGACGAGGTACGAGGATCATTGTGCCAGCGGACCGGAATTTCTTTAATTTTGTAACCCAACATCCGAGCCAGAGCGAGCATTTCCATATCAAAACCAAATTGAGTAATTTTAGAACGCGAAAATATATCCTGCGCCGCTTGGGCTGTGACTATTTTGAATCCCCGTTGAGTATCAAGAATACCGGGCAATAAAACCATTCGTGTGTACCAGCCTGCAAGTCGACCCAGAAAAATCCGATACCACGACTCGCTGCCCTGCACCACATGGTGTCCCGGCACCCGAATCGAACCGATAACCACATCAAAGCCGCTATCAAAATGCGGCAGCATCTGTTCAATATGATCAATTGTCGTGGCGTTATCGGCATCCATGAATAACCGATGAGTTCCTTTCGCATGGAGCATACCCTCGCGAACCGCGAAACCCTTGCCTCCGGTCTCTGGATAACTTAATAACTGGACTGACGGTGTTCGAGTATGAAGTTCCTGAACAATCGCGTCGGTCCGATCAGTTGAATTATTACTAACAACCAAAATCTCATGTTCGATTTTTTTTTCTTTTAAATAATCGAATACCGACTCCACGGTTTTCTGAATATTATTTTCCTCATTTTTTGCCGGGATAATAACTGATAGATACATATAATAGGCGCTACTATAACATAACGATTTGCTGTTTTCCAGTTTTTCAGGGTAATATGAACTACATGGCATATCCCGTTATTGAAATCACTCTCAAATCAAAACAGTATCCAAAATTACTGAAACACATCGCCGACCCGCCGGCACAACTCTATTGCCGTGGAAATATTGATTTACTCAAGACTGAATGCTTTGCCGTCGTCGGTACCCGTTCGCTCACGCCCTATGGCCGTGAAGCGGCGCGCTCCATTGTTCCCGGTTTGGCAAAACATTTCACAATCGTGAGTGGTCTTGCCTTGGGTGTCGATGCCGTTGCCCATCGAGCGACGTTAGATTGTAGTGGTAAGACTATTGCCGTGCTCGGTTCCGGTATTGATTTGATAACTCCCGAAACTAATCTTCAGCTCGGTAAAGATATTCTCACCCACGGCGGTTTAATTATTTCCGAACACCCGAGTAAAAAACCGGCAGGCAAAGAATCATTTCCCGAACGTAATCGAATTATCAGTGGTATATCCAAAGGTACACTTGTTATCGAAGCCGACGAAAAAAGTGGTTCGCTCATTACGGCTCGCCTGGCCGGCGAACAAAATCGGGATGTCTTCGCCGTGCCGGGAAATATATTTTCATCCAAATCAATGGGACCGCATAAACTCATTCGTACCGGCGCGAAACTTGTTACCTCGGCCCAAGATGTGTTAGAAGAATATTCTTTCCTGCCGCTGGGAAAATCGCCAAACAATAGTCATCTGTCCACAGCTGATCCGGTTCACCGTGCGATTCTTGCTATACTAGATGAACACGGTCCGTTACATGTCGATTCAATTATCGAACACACCGATCAGGATGCCGCTCAAGTTATGGCGGCTCTGTCATTGATGGAGATCCAAGGTCACATCAAACAAATGGCAGGCGGAATATTCCGGAAAGCAGACTAAAAAGTTACCAGTTCACAGTTTCCAGTTTACAGTTATTGAGAACTGATCACTTATTGGAAACTGAAAAATGATAACTGAAAACTAACTCATGAAGCTCGTTATCGTAGAGAGTCCTTCTAAGGGCCGCACAATCCAAAAATTTCTTGGACCCGAATACCGGGTTCTTGCGTCGTTTGGTCACGTTCGCGATTTGCCGAAATCAAAACTCGGCATTGATGTTGAACACGATTTTGAACCGACGTATGTCGTCCCCACCAAAGCCAAAAAAATTGTCGCTGAATTAAAAATTGAAGCTGACAAAGCTGACAGAATTTTACTTGCCACAGATCCAGATCGTGAAGGAGAGGCAATAGCCTGGCATATAATATACGCTCTCGGACTGGATAAAAAATCAACTAAAAAGAAGGTCGAGAGAGTCGTCTTTCATGAAATCACCAAACACGCGATCGAAGAAGCTATCGCCCATCCTCGCGAACTCGATCAAAACCTTGTTGATGCTCAACAGGCGCGGCGTATCTTGGATCGCATCGTCGGCTACAAACTCTCGCCGTTTCTGTGGAAAAAAATCCGCTCCGGACTTTCCGCCGGGCGCGTCCAATCCGTTGCCGTGCGACTCGTCGTTGAACGCGAACGTGAAATTAAAAAATTTGTCCCCCAAGAATATTGGTCAGTCGAAGTCGAGCTCGCCAAAAAAGACGAGGATAAAAAGTTCAAAGCCCGCTTGGTGAAAATCGGCGAGAAAGCCGTTGATCGTTTAGGTATTAAAAATGAAGCCGAAGCCACAAAAATTATCGCCGAACTCGCTGACGCAAAATACCAAGTTATCGAGGTGGTGAAAAAAGAAACCCACCGTTCACCCTCTCCGCCGTTTACGACCTCGACGCTCCAACAAGAAGCCTCGCGTAAACTCGGCTTTTCGGCCAAGCAAACCATGACCCTCGCCCAGCGCCTCTACGAGACGGGTTTTATCACGTACATGCGTACGGATTCGTTGAACATCGCCCAGATCGCCTTGACCCAAGCCCAAGAGGTTATCAAGGAACAATTTGGCAAAGAATATTGTCTCGATGCGCCCCGTCATTTCACTAATAAATCCAAGGGTGCCCAAGAAGCCCACGAAGCCGTCCGCCCGACTGATTTGTCACGTCTGCCCGACGCCCTCTCTGGTAATCTAGATCTGGGCCAGCACAAGTTATACGATCTCATCTGGAAACGAACCCTCGCCTGTCAAATGGCAACAGCAGTTTTGGATCAAACCGCAATAGATATTTCCGCCACTACTGGCTACTCGCTACACGCTAATCCCTATGGCTTCCGTGCAAACGGTCAGGTCATAAAATTCGATGGCTTTATCCGCGCCTACACGGAAACCAAGGACGAAGGCGATGAAATGAACGAGGAAGAATACGAAGACGGTCAGCTCCCTGATTTAACAGCCAAAGAACTACTAAACTTTATCAATCTCCTTCACGATCAACATTTTACTGAACCGCCGGCGCGCTTTACTGACGCCACCCTTGTTAAAACTCTTGAAGCCGCCGGCGTCGGTCGCCCCTCAACCTACGCTCCGACCCTCGCCACGATTCAAGACCGTGGCTATGTTGAAAAAATCGAAAAAAAATATCAACCGACCGAAATCGGCTACCTCGTGAACGACATGCTCGTCGCAAACTTCCCCGAAGTCATCGATATTAATTTCACGTCTCACATCGAAGAAGAATTTGACGACATCGCCGAAGGCAAAATCAAATGGGTGCCAGTGATTGAAGAATTTTGGACGCCATTTAACAAAAATCTCAAAGAAAAATTCGAGAGTGTCGAAACCTTGACCGAAGTGTCCGATACGCCCTGTCCCCATTGCAGTAAACCGATGCTCATTAAATTCGGACGGATGGGTAAATTCCTCGCCTGCCCCGAACCCGGCAGTAAAGTCTCGCTCCCCTTGCCCGAAGAAGCGGCAAAGATCAAAGAACTCGAAGAAAAAACGAAAGGCGAGATGTGCCCCCTCTGCGGTAAACCGATGGCAGTCAAACGCGGCCGCTTCGGCTATTTCCTGGGCTGTCCTGATTACCCAACCTGCAAAGGGATTACCAAAATTTTCAACAAGACAGGATTTAAGTGTCCCTCGTGTACCACGGGCGACGTTGTCGAGAAAAAATCCCGTGGCCGCGGTAAACTTTTCTACGCCTGTTCCCGCTGGCCCGATTGCACCTTCTTGATGTCTAAAAAACCCGAATCCGAAGCCGAACTCCAAGAAGCCTTAAAAATCTGGAAAGAAAAACCTGTAAAACCAGCGCGCAAATATCCCACTCGCGGAAAAAAATCCAAAACCGCCCCCACCAACAAAAACCCCTCCGGCGTAATTGAAAGTTCTATTATCGAGAATGTCATTGACACTTCACCAAAAAAATCTTAGAATTAAATCATGAAATTTTATACTTATCGCATTATTATTGAACCTGATGAAAATAATACTTTTCATGCGTCTGTCCCCGCTTTGCCGGGTTGTCATACGTGGGGTGAATCTCTCGATGAAGTCCGAGTTAATGTCAGAGACGCCATTGATGTGTATCTTCGCAGTCTAAAAGCAGATGGTGAATCTATCCCGGAAGATAAAGGCATAGAAGTTTTCGAAAGTATCCCATTCACTGCTTAATTTTTGTGTCTCCTCTTCCTGTACTAAAAGATCGGGAACTTATCCAAATTTTACGCAAACTTGGATTTTTTGAGCATCGCGAAACTGGAAGTTCTCATCTAATTCTCAGACACTCTGACGGTCGTCGTGTGGTTGTCGCCCGTCATGCTGGTAAAGATATTCCTCGTGGTACACTCCGTGCCATTCTTCGTGATATCAATATCTCGATCGAAGATTTTAATAAACTTATTTAATTTTCTCAACGAAAAAAGCCCCGCCCGACTTGCGTCTGAGCGAGGCTGGGTCCACCAGATAAAAGCCTGCTGAAGCTTTTTCCGTGGAGCTGTGATACCGACAATTCTCGAATTACCTGAACAATGACTTGGCACCGGCGAGCTTCATCACTCTGATAGTGATGATCTCATAATTCACAACACCGAGCAGACCACCGGCGACAGCACCAATGAGCGGGTTGCCGGTGAAGTAGCCAATCGCCGCGCCGATTCCTGCATCCACAGCACACAGAAGCCGAAGCTCCGAGTGAATGAGGCGAAAGACTTCAGCGATGATCAATCCGACAAGTGAAAAAACGAGAGCGACGTAATGCCCGACAACCTTGGCACCCTTCGGGGCGTTCGAAATGAGCCACCAAGAACCGAGAACGATTCCTTGCGGTAGCATCCATAAGTAGAGACGAAACACGTTCGGGCATGACAAGTTGTATGATTCACCACCATACAATACCAAAGTCTGTCTCGCCATAGAATCAGCACTGACGAGTCCAATCAACAGACTGAACCCGACACTGCCGATTGACAACACTATCCCCTCAAGTCTGAGGAAATACATATTGTGCTCATGAGTGTGAGTCTCAATGCACCCATAGATCAAGGCACACATGAGTCACTGGGGATCTACCATTAAGCCCCAGTAGCGGAGGGGGACCCACTTGGTGGGGGAACCGACGGGACTGGTTCCTAGGGTCTGGGGCGAAGGGTAGATTCCCAGTGACGGACGAAAAATGGTGAGGGTGGAGCGAAACCTAATCCACAATCGTTTTTGCGATCTTGTTGAGGTGGGAGAGATCGGAAAATTTGATGACAATGCGGCCGCCGGAGGCGACGGCGCCTTGAATCGAGACATGAGTACCGAGGGTATCGGCGAGATTGCGTTCAAGTTCAATAAACTTGCCCTCAGACAAACGCGGTTTTTTCATCCTCGGCTTATTGACCGCGGCGGCAGTTTCAACGTCGCGGGACGAGACACCGCCGGCGAGAATACTTTCGTAGACCTGGCGCTGTTTGGCGGGATCATTAAACGCAAGCAAGGCGCGGGCGCTGGCGCGGGCAATTTTGCCACCGCGAAGCGCGGTCTTTATATCTTCGGGCAGATTCAATAACCGGATCGTGTTGGCGATCACTTCGCGCGACTTTCCAACTTTTTCAGCAATTTCTTTTTGGGTCAGGCTGAAATTTTTTGAAAGTTTTGAATAGGCTTCGGCTTCTTCAAGCGGATTTAAATCTTCGCGCTGGACATTTTCGATCAAAGCGACTTCCAACCGTTCTTTTTCATGGCGAAAATCATCGCGAATAATCACCGGGACATGAGGCAAGCCCGCTATGCGCGCGGCACGTAGACGGCGTTCACCGGCAATTAATTTATATGAAACATCGAGACCTCTGATGGACGATGTCTCGACTTTAGAAACGAGTAACGGTTGAAGAACACCATACTTCCGAATCGAACTAGATAGTTCTTTTAATGCGTCGCCATCAAAATCCTGGCGCGGTTGGTCGGGATTAGCTTCGATCTTAGAAACTTCAACGTAAAAAACATTTTCTTTCTTCACTGACGGCTCCATCGATACCCCTTCGGGAATCAGTGAACCTAAGCCTTTTCCTAACCCGAAGAATTTTTTGTTTATGCTCATAACTTATTTAGATTGAGACCCAGCCTTCTCGCCCCAGACCCGGGGAACCAGTCCCGTCGGTTCCCCCAGAGGGTCCCCCTCCGCTACTGGGGCTTAAAGGCTGGTTCTCAATCTATTAATTACTATATCGAATTACCTCTTCGGCTAACTGCCGGTAGGCGCGAGCGGCTTTAGAATTTGGGTCAAATTGCAATATTGTTTTGCCAAAGCTCGGTGCTTCCGCGAGTGACACCATACGCGGAATCACAGCGTCGAACACCCGGCCCGGGAAATTGCGGTGGACTTCATTCACAACCTGATTCGCCAACTGGTTCCTCTTATCATACATTGTAAGCACTACGCCCAAGACTTGCAAATCCGAATTCAATCCCTGCCGAACGAGTTCAATCGTTTTCAGCAATTGCCCAAGACCTTCCAACGCATAATACTCGCACTGGACCGGAATAATAACGCGTTCTGCGGCAGCCAACGCGTTAACAGTTAAGAGACCTAACGACGGCGGACAATCAATAATAATATAATCATAACTAGTACGAATACTGTTCAGAACCTTTTTTAAACGAGTCTCTCGTTCTTCCATCGAGACTAACTCTACCGTTGCACCAGCAAGACTTTGACCTGATGGTAAGATATCAAATCCAAATAATGATGTTTTCTTAATTATACCTGCTGGATTTTGGTCATTGATAAGAGCGTGGTATATGTGAGGTTCATCTTCTCGAACCGAAACACCAAGACCAACCGTGGCATTAGCCTGCGAATCTAAATCCACAAGGAGAACATATTTCCCCATTGCAGAGAGATAACTTGATAAATTACAACTTGTGGTAGATTTTCCAACCCCACCTTTTTGATTACATACGGCTATAATGCGTGCCATATGAAAATAATAGCATTTATTGATCAATAAACAACCCTTCAAAAAGTTGAAAACATACCTTGAAAATGCTAAAATAAAGCATGCCGCTGTGGCGGAATTGGCTATACGCAAACGACTCAAAATCGTTCGGCTTCACGGCCATGTGGGTTCGACTCCCACCAGCGGCACCAATACAGAACTCAACGGCTTTTTCAAAGCCAGAAGGTGGGACGCGCGAAGCGCGTCCCACTGATTTCCCCCCATTTTTCCAAACGAATTCAGAATTTTTGGCGCGCTGGCGCGCACTGATTTTTCGCCGAGGAGG
>OBEQ012840933.1_pt1 | contig 15412 bp, 18 predicted proteins | sample 1670901 | NCBI WGS metagenome assembly OBEQ01 (sample SAMEA104232315, study PRJEB22302) | groundwater metagenome | biome: forest; feature: aquifer; material: groundwater | place: USA | collected 2011-08-07 | depth 5.4 m | reverse complement strand
CATCAATGTTGTTTTGCAGAGAACTCTGCCAAAAAGCGAAAATGTCTTTGAATCGGGTAAAAGAGGGCTAACGATTAATAGTCTTAACTAATTGATAACATAAGAAAAAGCAGGTTATGTTACGTATAGTGGGAAGAAACAGTTATAACGTCGAGCAGCATCAGCGGCGCGGTGCGTTTGCATCTTTTTGTGAAGATTTTAGTCCTATCTTTTATTTAAAAGAGCGGATTTCAGGAAGAAGTTATCCGTCCATATTTCGGGGCGCAGCAGATGCTTCCCCTGCTCCGGAACGGATGCTAAATTTGCAACGAAAACGGTGGCAGAAATGGTTCGGAAATAGGGCGCTTGCAGACTCTAAGTTTGATAATACATCCGAATGGTTGCATAATATTATCGGATGAAATTTGTTTGAACCCGGCTATGAGAATATAATTGAAGCAGTGAGGTGAAGAATATGACAAAAGAAAATGTAATTGAGGTATTAAGATCGGTAACCGAAGAATCGCTCATTAAATACAAAGCTCAAATACGAGGCATCTTCGGCTCGGTTGCCAGGGGCGATGAAAGTGAGAATAGCGATATTGATGTCCTTGTTGACTTTACTGAAAAGGCCGACCTGTTCGACTTTGTGGGGCTTGCACTCTTTCTTGAGGAGAAGCTTCACAGAAGGGTGGATGTTGTGCCTAGCGATACCATAAAGAGCGAGCTCAGGAATGCTGTCATGGAGGAAGCGATTTATATATGAGAAACCCGGCTCTTTACCTGAAAGACATTCTTGAATCCATAGAGCTTATCGAACAGTTCGTGGCGGGTATGGAGCTCGATGACTTTAAGAAGGACATTAAGACATCAGATGCCGTGATAAAGAGGTTCGAAAATGTCGGAGAGGCTACAAAGAATATCCCTGAGGAGATAAAAGTCGGATATCCTGAAGTCCCATGGAAAGAGATGGCGGGGATGCGGGACAAACTGGTGCATTTCTATTTCGGCGTGAAGCATGAACTGGTCTGGGCTGCGATAAAGAACAGGCTGCCTTCAATAAAGCCATTACTTGAAAAAATGTTGGGTGAGTTGCCGAATGGCAAATAGCTGAATCCATCAAATGCGGTGATAGATTATTCATTTCCTGTTTTTTTGAGGTTGGCCAATTCTCATAATTGACGGGTTGAGAATTTCGGAGTGAGATATCAGCGTCGCCGAAAGGGTTTTCGCACGGACTATAGGGAGAAATTCATTGTATACTGGCAGAAGGTGGGGGTTTTTCTCTGGAACAACCCCCGCGGTGAAATATCTGATACTGGTCAATTCCGGGATTTTCATATCTGAACTGCTCTTTCGCGCGAACTGGTCCATTCTCTTCGGCCTTGCGCCGGCTTATTTCTGGAGAGGGTATATCTGGCAGCCGGTCACCTACATGTTCCTCCACGGCGGGATATTCCATCTTTTCCTCAATATGCTGGTCCTCTGGATGTTCGGGACAACCCTGGAGTCGGGGTGGGGCACCGGCATGTTCCTTAAATTCTATTTTATCTGCGGCATAGGTGCAGGCCTGCTGAACGCTGTCGTGACACCGTCCAGTCCGATCCCGATAGTCGGCGCATCCGGCGCTATCTATGGTCTTCTCATGGCCTTCGCCATTCTGTTCCCAAACCAGCTCATCTACATATGGGGGATTTTTCCGCTCAGGGCGAAATACTTTGTCATCGTCATAGGCCTCGTTGAATTCATGACCGCGGTGAGCGCTTCGCAGAGTGGGGTAGCCCATTTTGCTCACCTCGGCGGTATGCTGTTCGGACTGGTGTATATGAAGTGGGGTGACTGGCAGAAGTCGGTTCCCAGCCGGCAGGCTGAAAAGAGGCGGGACCGGCACCTGAAGGTTGTATGGGACCGCGAGCAGGAAAAGCAAAAACTGCAGAAAGAGATCGACAGACTCCTCGATAAGATCGGAAGCAGCGGGATGGACTCCCTCACCGCAGAAGAAAAGGAGCTTCTCAAAAAAGCAGGCGAGAAGATAGCAGAGCTCTAAAACAAAGAGTAGCGGCCTATCGGAAATCCTAACTCCCCTTACCCCCCTCTTACCTTAAGAGGGGGAGCCTGGGGGCGCTACGACTTAAAAGACATGTGTTTTATCGTAAAAGTCACTACGTACGATAAAAACTCGATCCTGATCTTCGACTGATACCAGACATCGTTTTCCTTCGTAGGGTTGTCGTAGTAGACATTCAGGACCTTGCCGTCTTCAAAATATATGTTCTGTCTGGCAGGCAGAAAGGTCTTCTTGTCGATCCATATTTCCCGGTCCTGACTCTCCAGCACGTAGTAGCCGTTTTCTTCGATCAGGCTGAAGTCCCTAATGTCCCACCAGAAGAGACAATCCCTCAATCCGCGTGTAAGGATAAGCTTCTTGACCCTGTCGAGGGAAGGGGTACTCTTGACCAGGTCGTCCCGGGAAGTAAGCTCCATAGCGAGAAACCCCAAGGAATATACCCGAAGGCTCATGTCTCCAGTCTGTGAGATATCAAGGGCGGCATCACCTCTGGTCTCCGAGTCCTTTTTTTCGAAGAGCACGGCAAATTTTGTTTCGATATCGCGAATGCCGTTTCTTTCGGAGAGGACTTCTCTTACGGCCCTTCCCTCATATGAAGGCAATTCTATTTTCTCGATTTTCCTAGCCGCACATGCGGTGGAAAAGAGGACCATACTAATCAAAAAAAGCTTTAATGCATGCCTCGACATCTCTTACCCCTATTATTTCCAGCCCCTGGCCTTCTTTTATCTTCTCGGCGTTCCCCGCGGGGATTATCGCCTTCTTAAACCCGATCTTCGCGGCCTCTCTCAGCCTCGCCTCAGCCTGCGCAACCGCGCGTATCTCCCCGGAAAGCCCCACCTCGCCGAAGACAAAGGTCTTCGGGTCTATGGATCTTTCCCTGGCTGACGAGGCTATCGTGGCGATAATGCCCAAGTCTACAGCGGGTTCCAAAATCTTAAGCCCGCCGACTACATTGACGAAGACGTCCATCCCGCCCAGGTGAAGTCCCGCCCTTTTTTCGAGCACCGCGATGAGAAGGTTCACCCTGTTGAAATCAACGCCGATCGAAGTCCTCCTGGGCATCCCGAAGTTCGTCTGGGAGACAAGCGCCTGCATCTCTACCATAAGGGGCCTCGTTCCTTCCAGGCTCGCCACTACCGTAGAGCCCGAGACATTCCGGGGCCGCTCGGAGAGAAAGAGTTCGGAGGGGTTGTCCACCTCTCTGAGCCCTGAGTCGGACATCTCGAAGACACCTATCTCGTTGGTGGAACCGAACCTGTTTTTTATCGTGCGGAGTATCCTGTATGAGTGTCCCCTGTCGCCTTCAAAATAGAGAACCGTGTCGACGATATGTTCGAGCACGCGAGGGCCGGCGATCGTGCCCTCTTTCGTGACATGTCCTACTATGAAGATCGGGATGCCCGAGCGTTTTGCAAAGAGCATGAGTTTTGCGGCGCATTCCCTCACCTGTCCGACCGATCCGGGCGCCGAAAGCATCTCCTGGGTAAAGACCGTCTGGATGGAGTCCACTACCATCGCCTCGGGAGAGAGTTTCCCCGCTGCATCCAGTATCCCTTCAAGAGACGTCTCGGGAAGTAGTATGATATTTTCGGGGTTCACGGAAAGCCTGTCCGCCCGCATCTTTATCTGCCTCGGCGATTCTTCGCCCGATACGTAAAGGAGCTTCCCTAGCCTGCGCGAAAGCCCTGAAAACGTCTGGAGAAGGAGCGTTGATTTTCCTATGCCGGGGTCTCCGCCGACAAGGACCACCGATCCCGGGACAATGCCGCCGCCAAGGACCCTGTCGAACTCAGTCATCCCCGTAAACGTCCTGTCTTCAGCTGATGCCTCGACCGCGCCCAGCGCAACAGGCTCCGTCTTGCCTAAGGAATCAATACCCGCACTGCGCCGGTTAGCCGGCGCGGATTTCTCCTCCACAAACGTGTTCCAGCCGCCGCAGTCAGGGCACTTTCCCATCCATTTAGGACTCGCATGGCCGCATGACTGGCACTGAAAAAAAGTTTTCGTTTTGGACATCGTTAACCCTTACCTCCTGCCCTACCCTCGATATCCTAGAAGCTTATCCCGATGTCCGGGAACAAGGCAGTGAGCTGCCGTACATTATTAGTTAGGAGGAGAATCCCGAAGACGATCAGCAGGGCGCCGCTCGCCAGCATGACGACCCGCATATATTTCCTTATCTTGGCTGAATAACTTAGAAAGGTGTTGAACATCAGAGACGAGAGAAAAAAAGGCACGGCCAGCCCGAGGGAATAAACCGAAAGGAGTTTAAAACCGTAGACAGCGGAGCCATGGGAACTTGCGTAAAGCAGGATAGTCCCCAGGATCGGGCCGATGCATGGCGTCCAGGCGGCTGCAAAGGTCATTCCAACAAGGAACGAACCGATATACCCTGCCGGCTTTCCGCTTACATGAAATTTCCTCTCCCTTGTCAAAAAATCCAGTTTCACGATGCCCGAGACGAACAGCCCGAAAAAAATAATAAGGACGCCGCCGACAATCCTTATCCAGTCCTGGTAATTAAAGAAAAATTGCCCCACTGCGGAAGATGACGCGCCGAGCGCAATAAAGATAAGTGAGAAGCCGCAGATAAAAGCAAGGGAATTGGTGATCGTAAGAAACCGTATTTTTTTTCTGTCCGCCCCTTCCTTCAGGTCCTCAAAGGAAATGCCGGTAATAAAAGAGACATATGAGGGGACTAGCGGCAGGACGCAGGGAGACAGGAAAGAAAAAACACCCGCCAGAAAGGCGAGGGGGAACGAGACGTCCTTCATCGTGCGCCCGTCTTCCCGGGGGCACAGTCTTCCATGCTCCCTTTTATCTTTTCGACCGCATGAGGTATGACGCCCACGACAGCAGCGAGACCCTCTCTGATCGCCTTCGGGCTTCCCGGCAGGTTGATGATCAATGCGTTGCCCCTGACCCCGGCAACCGCCCTCGAAAGCATTGCCCTGTCCGTCTTCTTCAGACCTTCCATCCTCATCGCTTCGGCGATGCCGGGTATCTCACGGTCTATGACCTCCAGGGTAGCGTCAGGCGTCACGTCCCGCGGGGAAAGCCCTGTGCCTCCGGTAGTTATGATCAGATCCACCTTGGTACTGTAATCGATCAGCTTTTCTTTTATCAATTCCTTCTCGTCGGGTATAATTTCATAATGCTCGACTGAAGCGCCGATCTTCTCTATGATCTCACGGATCGCGGGACCGCCAAGGTCCTCGCGCTCCCCGCGCGAACCTTTATCGCTCAGCGTAAGAATAGCGACAGTGATCATTTTTCCCTGCTGAGCTTGAATAAGAGAGGACATGGTATTTGAGCGGCTTCTTTTCTCCCGATGGAATTGGGAGAAAAGCCCTCGGAGTCCCGATTAATCGGGACGAGAATGAGCGAAAATACTGTGTACTCTCTTCTAAACATCCTGCCTCAGCGTCACTCTGACCCTGTCCCCTTTTTTTACTCTGCCCCCGTTAATGACCCTGATAAATATCCCTTCCTTAGGCATCACACAGTCGCCTGCCTGATAGTAGATGGCGCACCGCGTATGACATTCCTTCCCTATCTGGCTCACCTCCCCTGTCACTTCGTCGCCGATACGCATTATTGTTCCGACAGGAAGGGAGACAAGGTCTATTCCCTCTGTGGTGATATTTTCAGCAAAATCGCCGGGTGATACATCAAGCCCCTTTTCCCGCATCTTTTGTATGCTCTCCACCGCAAGTAGACTCACCTGTCGGTGCCAATCCGAAGAAGCATGCGCGTCTCCTTCGATGCCGTATTCTGTCTTCAGTACGACCTCTTCCACAGGTTTCTTCCTGACGCCTTTTTTCCCGCTGATATTGACCGAAACGACCTTGCCTGACATGTTTAAAAATACCATAACTTGTGAGACAGTAACAAGGAATAATTGCCGCATAACACTATAATTTTGTCCGGTATGTTAAACTTAGGGGCAATTATAGAGGCACTTTCATGGGTATTCCCTGGGAAAAGAGATTATTGGTTTTGCTATTCATTTTCACGGTTCTTTCCGGGTGTGCGTATAATCGTAGGACGGAGGAAATCAATTTCTATTTCACTCCTGAGAAAATACGCGACACTAAGCAGCTTTCCGATGTGAGAGACCTGGTTGCGGGCATCAACGAAAAGAAGAAACTGCGCAAGAAATCCCCGCTTTGGCTAAGCGAATCTTACCGCTCTCTAAAAATTAAACGACTGGATGAAGTCCCTCAGGAAGATTATGCAGGTTATGCCAAATTTGTGGACTCCCGGGATCCGGCTATATACATCATCATTCACCCCGCTTATTACGCCTTCTTTATGAATGATTCTGTTTTGTCTTCCCAGGGTGACCTTGATGTGAGCCCGTCCAAAAATATTGTGGAAAGATTTTGCTCAAGATTTTCCTTACTCGATAGCGAACTCAGGATGATGCAGGAGCAGGAAAGATTCCTCATGGACTTTCTTGAAGTGGTTTCAGCCGAGAAGAGGCTGGTCATCCTGGTCTTGCCAAGAGATTACCGAAGTCAACTAAGCTACGGCTACTTGGAGGGTCATGACGAATATGTCCGGTTTATCAATGAAGTAACGGATATGTCAGAGGCGGTGCTGTACGTCGAATCTCTGGAGTATTACTCCGGGTATATAGGGGAGACCGACCTTACATCACTTGCGAATTTGATCAAAAGCGTCGGCGCACGCAAGATAATGCTCGGAGGCGAGTTCGCCGGCAGATGTCTCAATAATGCCTACAACTCCTTGCTCAGAAAATTCGATCAAAAGGGCATTTATATAGTGCCTGAAATAACCGCAGCAACCTATAAAGATATGATAGCAACTCGGATAGGCGATCTTTTTACAACGGACGGAATGATCAATTTTGGCGAGCTTTCAAAGAGCCTGAAATACAGTAACAGAGGCGAGAACTCTTCCGAAGTGAATATCCAGCACCTATTCATCTACGACATTAACTCCAATAAGATGAAGCCCCTCAACTGAGGACGTATTCTCTTTCTTGGGAACTCCGGCATTGTGCCTGCGAGTCGACAAAAAAATCCCTCCTATAAAAAGGGGGGGATTTTCTAAAAAAACGAATAATACCTGAGACCGATTCCTACGTGCCCATCTCCCAGCTTCTTAGGTATTTTTTCTGGGCAGGGGTCAGCGTGTCGATCTTGATGCCCATAGACCTGAGCTTCAGTCGTGCGATGTCTGCGTCTATCTTTTCGGGAACGCTGTAGACCTTCTTCTCAAGCTTCTTATAATTCTTCGCCATATATTCTGCACAGAGCGCCTGGTTGGCAAAACTCATGTCCATAACCGCCGAGGGGTGGCCCTCCGCTGCGGCAAGATTGATCAGCCGTCCTTCGCCGAGCAGGTAGACTTTTTTCCCGTTTTTCAGCGTATACTCTTCGACGAAATCCCTGATCACCCTTCTCGCCTTCGACATCTTCTTCAGTTCCTCGATTGCGATCTCTACATTAAAGTGTCCTGAATTGCAGAAAATCGCGCCGTCTTTCATCACCCTGAAACAGTCTTTGTAAATCACATCTATATCACCGGTGGCTGTGACGAATATATCTCCGATTTTTGCGGCGTCCTTCATCGGCATGACCTCGAACCCGTCCATCGTGGCCTCCAGGCCCCTCAGGGGGTCAACCTCTGTAACGACAACCCTTGCACCGAGCCCCTTGGCGCGCATGGATATGCCCTTGCTGCACCAGCCGTATCCTGCTACGACAAAAACGGAACCGGCGATAAGCCTGTTAGTGGCCCGTAGTATGCCGTCGATAGTCGATTGCCCTGTACCGTAACGGTTGTCGAACATATACTTCGTATAAGCGTCATTCACCGCGATGATGGGATATTTCAGCACGCCCTTTTCAGCCATTGCCCTCAGTCTGATGACACCGGTGGTCGTCTCTTCGGTCCCTCCTATCATCCCCTTAAGCAGGTCCTGTTTTTTTGTATGAAGGACCGAGACCAGGTCAGCACCGTCGTCCATCGTAACGGCAGGCTTGATAGAAAGCGCATCCATGATATGCCTGTAATACGTCTTGTGGTCCTCGCCCTTTATCGCAAAAACCGGGATGCCTGAGTTCTTGACTAGGGAGGCTGCAACGTCGTCCTGGGTACTGAGTGGATTCGAAGCGCAGAGAAATGTTTCCGCACCCCCAGCCTTCAGTGTCTCCATGAGGTTTGCCGTCTCGGTAGTCACGTGGAGGCATGCGGAAAGCCTGAGTCCTTTAAGGGGTCTTTCCTTCGAGAAACGTTCTTTAATGCTCTTTAGGACCGGCATTTCCCTTGCGGCCCATTCTATCCTCAACCTGCCTTTTGCTGCGAGGTTGATATCTTTGACATCGTGCTTTACCATATATCCTCCTAGTTTTTCATGTTGGGGCATGGCATGCTATGCCCTTACAATTTATTACAGTCCGGCCTCTCTCTTTAGGGTCGCAGCCTTGTCCGTGGCCTCCCAGGTGAAATCGGGATCGTTTTTCCCGAAGTGGCCGTAGGCAGCGGTCTTCTTGTATATCGGCCTCCTGAGATTCAGTTTTTCTATGATCCCCTTCGGTGTGAGATCGAAATTTTTCCTGATCAGGGGCACAATCTTTTCCTCAGGTATCCTCCCGGTGCCGAAGGTGTCGACAAGGATCGAGACAGGTTCCGGAACACCGATCGCGTAAGCGAGTTGTACTTCGACCCTGTCTGCGAGTCCCGCAGCAACAATGTTCTTCGCAATGTAGCGGGAGATATACGCGCCCGAGCGGTCGACCTTCGTGGGGTCCTTACCTGAAAAACATCCCCCTCCGTGACTGCCCACGCCGCCGTAGCTGTCGACAATAATCTTCCGTCCCGTCAGCCCGGTGTCACCCATCGGACCGCCCACGACGAACCGGCCGGTGGGATTGATGTAATACTTTATACTCTCCTCATCAAGGAGGGCCTTCGGAAGCACCGGCTTCACGACCTTCTCTATGATGTCGTCCTTCAGGTCCTTGAGGTGCACATCCGGACTGTGCTGGGACGACACCACTACCGTGTCTATCCTGAAGGGCTTTCCGTCCTGGTATTCGACGGTGACCTGAGACTTCCCGTCGGGCCTGAGATAAGCAAGGACATCGTTTTTCCTCGCCTCGGACAGACGCATGGCGATCTTATGGGCCAGCATTATAGGCAGCGGCATCAACTCCTCGGTCTCGTTGCAGGCAAACCCGAACATGAGTCCCTGGTCTCCTGCCCCTCCCGTATCCACGCCCATGGCAATATCCGATGATTGCTGGTCGATCGAGGTGATGACCGAACAGGTCTCGTAATCAAAGCCGTACTTGGCCCGGGTGTATCCTATGTTTTTTATCGTCTCCCTGACTATATCGGGTATATGGACATAGCACGTCGTGGATATTTCACCGGCCACGAACGCGAGTCCTGTAGTCACAAGCGTTTCGCACGCGACTCTGGCAATGGGGTCCTGCGCCAATATCGCATCAAGGATGGAATCGGAAATCTGGTCGGCGATCTTGTCGGGATGCCCTTCAGTGACCGATTCGGAAGTAAAGTAGTAGTCCTTTTTTGCCATGGGTCTTCTCCTTTTAACGTAAACGGAATCAGTTATTCTAATCTTTTCTCACAAAAAAAAAAGACAGACGCGGCCATATCTGCTAAAATTCAAAAAAGGAGGAGAATATATGAAAAAAATTCTTATTGCGCACGACGGGTCAAAATCTTCGGAGAAGGCCCTGAAGAGGGCGTTTCAGGTAGCCGAGACGTTCGGATCGTCCCTGACAGTCCTGTCGGTCATTCCGGAACTCTATCTCACCGAACTAATGGAGTTGGACAGGGCCAGAATACTCGACACTATGACGAAAGAGACGAAGGAAATGATGGAAAAGATAAAGGCAAAGTCGAAACATCTGAAATCCCTGAAGACCGTTATTAAGCAGGGCGACCCCGCTGAGGAGATCCTAAAGACGGCGGAGAGAATGAAGGCCGATGTCATCATCACCGGTTCCCACGGCAGACACGGCGCGCAGAGGTTCCTTCTGGGCAGTGTGTCTTCGAAGATCGTGGACCATGCGGAATGCGATGTGTTCGTGGTGAAGAAATAATAGGGCGGACGGTCGCCACGGCGACGCGCCGAGGAGAGCCGTTCGCCCCTACTTCTTAATAAATTCCTTCAGCGCTTCCCTCAGCTTCATCGGGCTGAACCCGAAATTCTTTTCTATCGTCCCGATGTCGCAGATGTTGTCCGCCTCAAGAAGACGCAACTGGTCCGAGGTGACCGGCGGCGAAGATAACACAGCCTCGAGAAAAAGGGTAGATATCTTCATCAAGCCCATAGGGATATTAAAGACAGGTTTCTTCCTGCCGGAGGACTCAGCAAGCGCCTCGACGATCTCTCTGTATGTAAGATGCTCAGGCCCTCCGATGTCAAAGGTCGACAGATAAGACAGAGGGGCATCGATGACTTTATCGATGCACGCGAGCCAGTCTTTGATATATACAGGCTGGAACTTCGCCCTTCCCTCGCCGGGTATCGGAATGACCGGAGAGAGTCTCAGCATGTCCAGCATCTTTTTCGTAAAACCGTCCCAGGGGCCTATGATGAGAGAAGGTCTGAATATCGTATAGTTCAGCCCGCTCTGCTTCACGATCTCCTCCGCCTCCGCCTTTGTCTTCAGATATCCGGACCAGGAACCCTTTTCCGCGCCGAGGGCAGACTGATAGAAGAAGTGTTTAACCCCTGCACGCCTTGCCTCGTCGACCAGGTTTGACGTCCCTTCCACATGGACGGCCATGAAAGTCGCACTTCCCTTCTCTTCGATGATCCCCACAAGATGGACAACAAAATCGTCCGGCCCCAGTACGCCGCTCAGCGTTTCAGGAGATGTTATGTCGCCGCGGACGACTTCGGCCCCTCTTGCGGACAAAAGGGCTCCTTTTTTTTCGGAACGGACCAGGCACCTCACTCTCTGCCCGCGAGAAAGCAGGTCATTCACAAGATGACCCCCCACAAACCCGCCGGCTCCGGCGATAAAGATACTCATATGTTATGTCCCCTCATTTCCCGACAAGCTCCCGGAATCTTTTAAAAGACTCTTTTTCCAATTCCCGGTGGATGTCGTTCCCCTGACAATCCATCGTCACGATCGCAGGAAACCCCACTACCTCGAACAGCCACATCGCCTCGGTCGGGCCGAACTCCTCCAATTTCCATACGCCGGGTACCTTCCTGATCCTGTCTGCGAGGTAGACAGCCGCGCCGCCTATAGTATGGAGATATATGCAGCCGTCTTCCTTCAGCGCCAGGCGCGTCGCTTCGCCCATGCCCCCTTTGCCCATTATCCCCCTGAGGTTATATTCCCTTATTATCTGTGCCTCGTACATTTCGACGCGCATACTCGTCGTCGGCCCCGCCGACACAGCCCTGTACCCGTCTCCTGACTTTTCCATTACAGGGCCGCAGTGGTAGAGGACCGCACCGGACAACTCAAAAGGGATGTCCTCCTTTGGGGGTCTTTTTTCCGCCAGATACTTATGGACCCTGTCCCTTCCCGTAACTATCCTGCCGCTCAGGGTAACGATATCTCCGGCCTTCAGTCCGCGAACGTCGGAGGCGGAAAGCGGAAGATTCAGTGCAACAGGCCTTACCATATAAGCCTTCCCCTCCTGTGTGCCCAGCAGCTCACCGATACATCCACGAAATAGGATGCCGGATGTCGATGGTTAACGCCGATCTTGACCCCAAGCGCAGTCGTCCTACCGCCGAGGCCCTGGGGGCCGATTCCGAGATCATTGATCTCTTCCAGTAATTTATTTTCCAGTTTTGCAAGTTCGTCGATCTTGCTGGAGTCGGTGAGTTTTCGCATCAACTGGTCCTTGGCCAGTCTTGTCACCTGGTCCTTGGCAGCGCCGATGCCGACACCTATGATATAAGGCGGACATCCTCTGCCCTGCGCCTTTTGTATCGCATCGAGCACACATCTTCTCACCCCGTCGAGGTCGCGCTGCGCCTTCAGCTCCTCAACGGGAAGCTTGTAAAGCTGTCCGGCGTTTTCGCTGCCGCCGCCCTTCATCATTAGGTCTATCGTGAGCGTTCCCCCGCTCGTCTCTTCGAGATACACAAGAGGGAACCCCGTCCCCGTATTGTCGCCGGAATTCTTTTCCGTGATAACATCGACCGCGTTCGGTCGTAACGGTACTTTTGCGGTAGCAATCCGCGTGGCTTCGAAGATCGTCTCCTTCAAATCCAGTTGGCTCAGTCCCACAGGTACCCTGACGAAAAAGACAGGCACCCCGGTGTCCTGGCATATCGGTCTTGCCGTATCTCTTGCCAGCCGGACATTTTCGATCATTACAGACAAAGAAGAATAGGCCGGCGAGCCTTCCGCTTCACGAGAGAACGCCGAGCGCAAAGCGTCCTCTATGTCCGGCGGGAGTGAAGTGGCGACCTTTTTATAAAGCTCTACGATGCCGTCACGCAGTTTCAGCAAGTTTGGTCCTCAATTTCTTCAGGTACGAGATATGATCGAGCTCCATATCCATCATCTCCTTGAATACTACCCGGGCGTTTCCGTCCTCAGCCTTCTCGGACAGGTTCCGGTAAAGATTGTATGCCTTCCCCTCTATCTCGAGCGCCATGATCAAAGCCCCCATGTCATCCAGGAAGACCGACTCCTCGACTTTCGATTCCAGATCTTTTACCGGGATGCCGCCTTCGGTAACGGGCGCCTCCGTTCTCCGTTTGAAATCCTCGAACCTCTCCAAGTCCCTGTCATCCTGGAGCGAAAGGTAAATGAACTCGATGTACTCCATATGCTTCTCCTCCCAGGCGGAAAGCTCCCGGAAGGTATTTCTTGCTTCAGCACTGATTGCCTTTGTCGCAGCCTTTTCATAGAATTCATGCGTCCCCTTTTCCATAATGAACACTTCGATGAGGGACCTCAACAGATCTTCTTTCCCAGTTACCATAGCAATCTCCTTTTTATTATTAAGGATAAAACACTCTCATTCGAGGTTATTATTATCATAATACGTCGGGGGCGAAATATCACTCTTTTTTCTCATCGGGGAAGATCCGGCGATGACATAGCTGCTCCTTTTCGTATTTTGAAACTGCAGAGCCCGATTTATCGGGCAAATCCCCGGTTTTTTGTAAAGTATAAAGTTTTTTTACTTTTTTATTTACAAAAACTTCAATTTGTGCTATTTTGACGAGTATGGACATTTTCATCGAAGAGAATTCGACGAGGAAAAACATCATCCTGCTGTTGAAGAAAAACAGTGGGATGTCGATAGAAGACCTCAGCAAGGTCATCGACATAACACCTATGGGGATAAGACAGCACCTTCTCTCGCTCGAGAAAAAAGGCATTGTCTCTTATGTCACGAGGAGAAAAGGCATAGGACGGCCGGGCTTTATCTACATGCTTACGGAGGCCGCCAATGTCCTGTTCCCTGAAGCCTATGACAGCTTCGCCGTCGGCCTTCTGAGGGACATCAAGAAACATGAAGGCAGTGAAAAAATCGATAAGATATTCAGTTGGCGCAGGGACAGGCTTTTCAATATGAACAAAGAGGCGCTCTCGGGCAAAGAGAACCTGGAGGACACCCTGCACGTCTTCAAGAATATCCTCGAGGCGAACGGACACTTAATCGAGATCAGCAGGAACAACGGCCATTACCACCTGAAGCAGTTCCACTGTCCTATACACAAGATCTCATCGGAATTCAAAGACGCCTGCAAGTACGAGCTGCAGCTTTACAGGGACCTTATCAACAAAAACATTACGCGGGAACAGGCCCTGTCAGAGGGCGCACAGTCCTGTCTTTACTTGATACCGAGAGGCTAGCAACAGCGCTTTTTCTTTCCCGTCTCATCAAAATCTTTTCAGTATCCCGATAAGCCTGCCGATATGCCTTTCCGTATGGGCCGCCGTCACCGTGATCCTGAGCTTCGGTTCCCTTACCGTGGGGGGTCTAATCGCAGGGGCATAAATCCCCTTTCTCCACAGATATTCAGAAAGTGCGAGGGTCTCTTTGAGATTGCCAGGAGCGATACTCATGATCGGCGTCTCGCTCGGCCCTTCATCATAGCCGATATCTTTGAGTCCTCCCGCAAGGTTCTTTCTGTTCGTCCAGAGTTTTCGCACAAGTCCGCGTCCCTTTTTCACCATGCAGAGCGCCTTCATCGACGCTGCCGCAACCGGAGCCGGAAGCGCGGTGGAAAAAATAAAACTGCGGGCGGTATTCGTTATCCAGGCGATTACGTCCCTGTCCCCTGCAACAAAGGCCCCGAAGGAGCCGAGCGCCTTCGAGAATGTCCCCATCTGTACTATCCAAGGCTCAGGCGCAAGACCGAAATGAGCAAGCGCCCCTTTGCCGTCCCCGAGCACTCCTGTCCCATGGGCGTCGTCGATGTACAGGACCGCATCATACCGAAGGCAGAGGGAATAGAGGTCCCGAAGCGGGGCGATGTCCCCGTCCATGCTGAAGACAGAGTCCGTAACGACGACCTTTTGTCTTCCCCTCTCCCTCTTCATCAGCTCTTCGAGATGGCCGGCATTCCTGTGTCTGAATACAAGGACCCTTGCGCCGCTCAGTCTGCATCCGTCTATAATACTCGCGTGGTTCAGTTCGTCGCTGAAGATCGCGCAAGACCCGGGTGCCAGAGACGGGATTAGCCCGGTGTTGCAGGCATAACCGGAATTGAAGACCAATGCCGCTTCAGTTTCTTTGAAGGCAGCGGTCGTCTTTTCGAGTCTTTCATGGATTGAACTGCCCCCGGCGAGAAGCCTCGATGCGCCTGAACCAAAACCGAATCTTTTCCCTGCTCCGGCAGCGGCCTTCAGGAGTTCGGGGCGGCCGGCGAGCCCGAGGTAATCATTGGACGAGAAGTTCAGATATCGCTTGCCCCCGATTGTAATAACCGGTCCCTGGGGCGATCCCCTCGTCAGCACACAACGAAGCAAGTTGCCCTTCTCTAACCCTCGCAATCCCTTTTCGAACATAGTCACCTATTAGGATAGCGGAAAAGACGCCAAAAAAAAAGGACGGCGCGAGCCGTCCTTTTCACCGAGGAACTTACGATAACGCTATTTCTTGGTCTTCTTCGCCGTCTTCGGAGCAGCCTTTTTTGCGGTGCCGCACGGTCCCTTTGATTTGCAGGCCATATAGATCCTCCTTTTTGAGAATTCTTGATTCAAGATATCACAGCGGATAAAGGCTGTCAATAAGATTGAGAATTAATCAGCAATTCCGTAATAACATCCGGAAAGGCAACAGACAGAAGGCTGATAAGGGTTTTTTTGTGACAAGCCATAATCGCAGAGTACAGAAAGAGACAAAGTGGATGCCTTGGAGGCGTTT
>OBEQ010767066.1_pt1 | contig 15412 bp, 8 predicted proteins | sample 1670901 | NCBI WGS metagenome assembly OBEQ01 (sample SAMEA104232315, study PRJEB22302) | groundwater metagenome | biome: forest; feature: aquifer; material: groundwater | place: USA | collected 2011-08-07 | depth 5.4 m | reverse complement strand
CTCCCTAAATATTTCAAAGGTTGGAACCTCGTCTCATTACCTTTCACTGTTCCGGATCAAAACATAACAGCGCTCTTCCCTACTGCAAGTTCTCATGCGTTTATGTATGATACATCCTACATCGAAAAATCTGAGCTAACGAAAGGGCATGGCTATTGGATAAAATTTGATAGTACAACTCCGGCAGTATATACAGGGTCACAAATAAGTGAAGATACGATTAATATTAAAAAAGGATGGAACCTTATAGGCTCCATTGCAACGCCTGTCCCTGTAGATTCTCTGGTTCACACACCTTCAGAAATGAACCTCTCAGGATTCTATCAGTTCCAACCCGGCATTGGATACTCTCCAACTGTAACATTATCCCCGGGATATGGATATTGGGTGAAATCCGACATTGATGGTCAAGTAATTATTTCCTCAAAATTTTGATTATATTAGTATGATATGACACTAATTAACATCATTTGGGTTCAATGCTAAAGCTCCAAACTCAACAGTTCTTTCAATCACTTCAAGACGCTATCTGTCTCAGACTCGAATCTGCCGACGGAAAAGCGCATTTCCATGAAGACCTCTGGCAACATCACGAAGAAGGTGGTGGAAAAACGCGCATATTACAAAACGGAGCTTTAATCGAAAAAGGCGGCGTTAGTTATTCTTCAATAACTTCCAAGCTAACAGGCAGGCTCGCTGATTCCCTTGCCGTTCTCCCTCAAAAAATCTTTGCAGCTGGTACATCCCTCGTCATTCACCCATTCAGCCCGATGATTCCCACAACGCACATGAATCTTCGTTATCTTGAATTGGAAAATGGCAAAGCATGGTTCGGCGGCGGAATTGATCTTACACCTTGGTATCTCTTCGAAGAAGACGTGAAAGAGTTCCATAGCACAATAAAATCCGTTTGCGATAGACACGACTCAACATTCTACCCACACTTCAAACAGAAATGCGATGAGTATTTTTACATTAAACATCGCAGTGAAACCCGTGGCGTAGGTGGAATATTTTTCGATTATCAGCATGATGATATGCAGAAACTCTTCTCCTTTGTAAAAGATATCGGTAATTGTTTTGCCGACCTCTATCTCACGATTGTAGAAAAACGTCGTAACGAACCTTGGAGCGAACAAGAAAAAGAATGGCAATTAATCCGCAGGGGAAGATACGTTGAATTCAACCTCGTGTACGATCGCGGAACCCTCTTCGGACTTGAAACACAAGGACGAACCGAATCAATCCTGATGTCTCTACCCCCGCAAGTAAAATGGGGATATGATATACACCCCAAACCGGGCTCGCGTGAAGAGAAGCTCGTTCAAATATTACAACACCCAAAAAACTGGACATGACCTCACAAAAAAAAATCGCTGTCGTACTTTTTCAACTCGGCGGACCCGATTCGCTCGAGTCAGTCAAACCTTTTTTATATAATCTCTTTTGCGACCCCGATATTATTAATTTTCCCGGGGCATTTCTTGCGCGAAAACTCTTAGCTAAAATTATCGCTAACCGACGTGCTCCAATAGCCGCCGCCCACTACAAAGAAATAGGTGGTAAATCTCCAATCTTTGAACTAACAAACGCTCAAGCCGTTGCGCTTCAACAAGAACTTGCTAAATATTGCAATGCTAAAGTATTTGTCGCAATGAGATATTGGAACCCGTTATCCTCGGTCGCCGTCGCCGCGATCAAGAAAGATAATTTTTCACAGGTGATATTGCTTCCTCTTTACCCTCAATACTCAATGGCAACGACACTATCGAGTCTGAAAGAGTGGAACCTTCAATGTGAGAAACTCAAATACAATAATGAGAATCAAGAGATAATAAATAATTATCACAATCATCCTCTCTACATTCAGGCAATCGTAGAACGCATCAACAGTATATATCCCAAATTTTCTCATCTCAATCCCGCAGACGTTGATATCGTATTTAGCGCGCACGGTGTACCGGTAAGTCTCATCGAGTCAGGAGATCCATATCAAAAACACATTCAAGAAACGGTAAAACTCGTCGTAGAAAAAGGACAATGGAAATCCCCCCATCTCCTTTGTTACCAAAGCAAAGTCGGTCCTGCTGAGTGGCTAAAACCCTCCGTCCACACAACTATAGAAGAACTTGCATCCAAAGGTCGCAAACACCTTCTCGTAGTTCCCATTGCCTTTGTCACCGAGCATATCGAAACACTCCACGAAATCAACATCGAAATCCGTGAAGAAGCAGAACACCTCGGCATCCAACAATTCGAAATGATGCCCGCATTAAATGATTCCCCTACATTCATTCAATGCCTCACCGAACTCGTCCTCTCCAAACGTATTCAATAATTGAAACCAGCCCACAACTTACCTGCCCGCCTCTGGAGGGAGTTGTGGAAAACAATGAAACAACCAAAATGCAAAACCAAAACTCAACATTCATCAATCAAAAACTTGTCATCATCGGTGCCGGTATATCCGGACTCACCACTGCGTACTGGCTTAAAAAAGCAGGCTTCGATGTGCTTGTACTTGAAAAAGATTCTCAACCCGGCGGCACGATGAAAACTATCCACGATAACGGTTGGCTCATCGAACAAGGACCTAACAGCGCACTCGAAACAACGCCACTCTTCAAACAACTCTTTGAAGAATTAAACATTATGGACGAAGTTCTCTATGGAAACGAAGCATCAAATAACCGCTATATCCTTCGCGACGGAACACTCCATTCCCTCCCCTTAAGTCCGCGAACATTTTTAATGACTGAACTATTTTCCTTCTTCGGAAAACTCCGTTTACTCAAAGAACCATTTGTTGGGAAAGCCACGAAGGAAGAATCCATTGCAGAATTTGTTCAACGCCGTCTTGGACGCGAATTTTTAGATTATGCTATTAATCCATTTGTAGCAGGAGTCTATGCTGGAAATCCCGAACAACTTTCGGTTCGTGCCGCATTTCCAAAACTCTATGCACTTGAAGAAAAATATGGTGGGTTAATCAAAGGAATGATAAAAGGCGCTCGTGAACGAAAAAAGCGTGCCGAAAAAGCAAAAGATCGAGCTAAACTCTTCTCCTTCAAACTCGGAATGCAAACCTTACCTAACGCCCTCGCTTCTTACCTTGGTGATGCAGTCCAATACAATAGCGCTGTAGAACACATCATTCCCATGCGAGCCGGCAAAACGCCTATCTACCATGTAACCTATAGACAAGGCGAAGAAAAAACCACCATCGAAGCGAAGGCAGTTATCCTTGCATCACCCGCTACCGCAACAGCAAACATCATTCGCCCCATTGACCCCGACATGGCAAAAACACTTGAGTCTATCTATTATCCTGCTGTATCAGTTGCTTTCTTAGGATTTAAACGTGAGCAAGTAAAACATAGTCTGGATGGATTCGGATTTTTAATCCCCGCAAAAGAAAAAAGAAAAATACTTGGCGCACTCTGGTCATCAACACTATTTGAAAACCGTGCTCCCGAAGGATATGTCGCCCTCACAACATTTGTTGGTGGCGCCCGCTCCCCCGAGTTTGCAGGTAAGACCGATGAACAAACAATTCAAATTACGCTTGATGAATTAAAATCTCTTCTCGGTGTAGAAGGTTCTCCCGTGTACAGTAAAATTATCCATTGGGACAAAGCCATCCCCCAATACAATCTCGGTTACCAAAAAATATTAGATTCCATCGAACGATTTGAAGCAAACTTCAAAGGCGCGTTCATCTGTAGCAACTACCGCGGCGGCATCTCCGTCGGCGATTGCGTCATGTCCGCCGAAAAAAAAGCAAACGAAATAATAAAACTCTTCACCGAAACTTAAAACCGCATCGTACCAATTCAAAAAAAATACAGTCCGCATGTAGGGGCGAGGTCTCCTCGCCCTCCCCTTAAACAAATCAAATCGCATTAGACGGGTAAAATTGGAATTGAATTGGAAACTATTAATTCACAATTATTTTCCACCCTTCACCCATACAACTACCTTACCTCACCAACAACAATTTTTTCGTCTCTATAAAATTTACGGCAGACTTATCAACACCTGTCGCCTCAATACGATAAAAATACACACCACTTGCAAGCCCTGATGCATCAAACGGAATTTCATACGAGCCAATTTCATACTTTCTGTTGTTTAATAATGTTGCCACTTCCTTCCCAACAATATCAAACACCCTTAATGACACCAATGACGAATGTCCAATGACAAATGACAAATTAGTTGTAGGATTAAACGGATTCGGATAATTTTGTTCAAGTTTGTAACCAGTAGGTACACCAAAAGGTAGTTCAATAACCCCATCAGGAGTTTGTGTGTACTTAATTGTTGTGAATAGAGACTTATAAACTAAGGAAAATTTTTGAGTAGAACCGGTAACATAAACATTCCCGGAGCCATCAACAGCAAGAGCAGTTGCCTCATCATCATTTCCCGGGTCGCTATACCTGCGAACCCAGTCTGTCTCTCCATTTGCTAAATACTTAATAGTAGCATAATCTTTATAAGAATTCGAACCAAAACTATAACCCGTTACATAAACATTGCCGACTCTGTCAAGGGCAAGAGCATTTGCCACATCATTTCCTTCATTATACAAACGAACCCAGTCCGTATCTCCACTTGCATTGTATTTGATTGTTATGTAATCATAATAAAAAGGAGAGTGATGATCATGAACCTGACCTGTAACATAAACATTACCGGAACTATCTACAGCAAGAGCATTGGCAAAACTATTTTTATAATATCGCCGAACCCATGCAGTATCACCATTAGCAAAGTATTTGATTGTTGCAATATTATAATCTGGATTATCAGGATCTACTGCACTATAACCGGTAATATACACACTGCCGGAGCCATCAATCGCTAGAGCAGTTGTCCTATCATAAAAGTGTCCTGGTCCATTATACTGGCGAACCCAAGCAGTGTCTCCATGTTCATTGTATTTGATTGTGACGTAGTCATCATTATAACCTGTAACATACACATTACCAACCCCATCTATGGCAAGAGCAGTTGCTAAATCGTTATCAAGTCCGCTTCCGTTGTAACGGCGAACCCAAACTGTATCTCCGTTCGCTTTATATTTTATAGTCGTGAAATCCCAACCGGTACCCGATACATCACTGCTACCGGTGACATACACGTTTCCCGATCCATCAACAGCTATAGCTATTGCCTCGCCATGTTCATACCGGCGAACCCAGATTGTATCTCCGTTCGAATTATACTTTATTGTAGCGTAACCATAATGGCTGGTACCCGTTACGAATACATTGCCGGAATCGTCAAGTGCAAGAGCGCTTAACTCATTATCTCCTTGTCCCATACCATGATAACGTTGAACCCAGTTCGTATCTCCGTGTGCATTATATTTGATAGTTACATAATCCTTAGTGCCATTCATTCCCAATCCTGATCCTGCAACATACACATTACCGGATACATCCACTTTAACAACTTTCGCATAATCAAAAGAATTTCCCGGTCCTCTATACACATCAGCCCGGATCAAATCTCCGCTTACACCGTACTTTATGGTTACATAATCAGCATTACTAGTGCCGGTTACGCATACATTCCCGATGTTATCTAGTGCAAGAGCAACTGCATTATCATCACCATCATCTTCTCCATTATACCGATTTGCCCAAACTATATTTCCACTCCCATCATATTTAATTGTTACATAATCTTCATAAGTTGTCGAGTCTGTACTATACCCCGTTACATAAACATTTCCTAAATTGTCAAGTACAAGAGCGCTTGCTTTATCGTCGCTATTTCCGGAACCATCATACCGTTGAACCCAAGCTGTGTCCCCGTTTGCATTGTACTTGATTGTAGTATAATCATAATCAGTAACCGAGCCTTTACTATACCCAGTTACAAATACATTACCTGAATCATCAACAGCTAAACTATTTGCCACATCGTCTTCATTTCCGGGACCGTTATAATAGCGAACCCATTTCGTATCTCCGCTTGCATTGTATTTGATCGTGGCGTAATCATAATAAGTACCTGCATCGTAACTGTTACCTGTCACATACACATTCCCAGACCGATCTATTGCAATCCCTTTTGCTTTATTATCTGAAGATTCCGAACCCAACCAACGCGTCCAGGCTGTACCTCCATTCGCATCGTATTTTATTGTTAAATAAAAATAATCACTATACCCGGTTACAAACACATTGCCGGAATCATCCACTGCAATGCCCGCCGGCTTGTCATCAGAATCTGCCGGTCCTCGATACTGACGAACCCAAACAGTATCGCCCTCTGCATCGTATTTGATTGTTGTGTAATCCGTACTACCCCCTACATCACCATTACTATAACCCGTTACATAAACGTTACCTGCACTATCAATGGCAAGAGCGGTTGGCAAATCATCAGTATCTCCAGGTCCGATATACCGGCTGGACCAAATCGTATCACCGTTCGTATTATATTTGATTGTCACGTAATCTTGACTATTGTCTGAATAGCTATACCCCGTTACATACACATTCCCATTTCTGTCAACTTTAATAGCAGTCGCTCCATCATCATTATTTCCTGTTCCATTATACCCCCGAACCCAAACCGTATCACCTCCGGCGCTGTATTTGATTGTTTCATAATCTTCAAAAGTACCTGCTATATAACTGCTACCGGTTACATACACATTACCGAAAGTATCGGTCGCAATTGCGCGAGCTATATCGTCGTAGGAGATAACTCCTGAACCATAATGGCGTAACCAGGCAATGTTATCGCTATCAGAAATTGTTTGTTGTGGTGAGGAATTATGTTGTAATTGTTGATGATTAATATTTTTACTACGAGAATGTTTATATGTTCCCGGTTTCTTGTGAGGTGGGGTATCTTTAAGTGTGTGTTTTAAATCATCACTATGCCTGTAAATATCTTTTGTACTGTTTATCCTTGCCTGAGATAAACATAATGACCTACTTAAAACAACGAATACAAGGATGATATATAAATGAAAATATTTCATAGCCTTCCTTTGGTATTTTTTTATAAACGAATTATTAAGCCTTATTAATAATAACTACCACTAACATATTTGAACAATTTTACGAAATTACTCGGTAAAAGTCAATTCTAAAATAAGAAATAAACCATCCCCATTCCCCCCAAAAAAAAATCGGACAATTGTACAAATTTGTCCGATTAAACACTACAACTTTTTCTTACTAACTGATGTTACATAGATCCCACATCTATCCAAAGACACTTAGGGATAAATTATGAGGCTATTCTAAACAATCGTAAATCAAAATGCTTGATCCAGTCCGATTTATTGGACTTTATTCGCGATAGCATGACCATTATAGTCATTGCAAAATTAGTTTCAACTTTGAATTATTAGTACGATTTTTCGCCCTGCGAAGTTATAATATGTTTTTCTACTACAATCATTTCACACGTCGGAGTTCTTGTGAAGAACAATCCCGAAGGGATGACATGATTATAGCTATTATCAAACGAACATAAATCAACCCCGATAGGGGTGACATAGGTTGTTCTGGGGTGTCGTAGACCATTCCGCGACACGGCTCACACTTTCGATCTTAATCAGCCAAGTATTACTCAAACTTTTGTTAGTGTTGCCACCTTCTGCGCCTAACAAACCATACACCATTAATGTCACCAATAACAAATAACATTTAACGGTTGTACCTACCTCACTAATACCATCTTCTTTATCTCAGAAAATGCATCGGTCTGCAACCTGTAAAAATACACACCTGATGAAAAACCATTTGCGTCCCATTGAGCATTATACTCCCCCGGCTCCTTCACTTCATTTATTAATGTTGCAACTTCTTGCCCTAATAAGTTATATACCTTTAATGTCACCAATGACGAATGCCCAATGATAAATGACAAATTCGTTGTTGGATTAAACGGATTCGGATAATTCTGCATTAATTGTGTCTGAGTTGGAACATCGAACGAAGGTCGAACATCCGTAACTGTTTGAATAGATTGATACACTCCCCCCTGATATGTCCCAACAATAAGATTCGAAGAATTATCAAACATCAGAGATAGAATAATTGTTGATTTCAAACCTGTTGTTGACATCAAACTCCATGAAAGTCCATTATTCAATGAATGATACACTCCATTTGAAGTCCCTGCAAAAACATGATACCCTCTTGTTATCAAACAGAACACCTGATCTGTACCACAAGCGCGACCCACCCATGTTGTGCCATTATCTGTCGAACGATACACATTCGCGAACCCGCCTGCAAAGATTGTTCCGTTAAAATCTACACTCAACGAAATTATGCCGGAATTGGAAAGCCCTGAAAAACTCCACGTAACCCCATTATCCGTTGAACGATACATGCCGCTATTTGAAGTATTGGCAAAAATAGTATGTTGAGGGGTTATACAAATTTTAGTTATTCCATAAATAGCCAAACCCGCTGAAACCCAATTCTCACCCCTATCGGTTGAACGATAAACTCCAAAATTGGTTGCTGTAAAAATATCTCCGGTCGTATTATTAATAGCAACATCATACACAGCGCCGCCAAAAATATTCGATGTAAGATTTTCCCAACTCACACCATGATTCGTTGTGCGGAATAATCCCTCATCTGTTCCGGTATAAACAACCGTATCAGATGTTGTAAAAGCATTCACTTCCCCGCCAACTGCTCCTGTCGGGGTTTGATACCAGCCACTCCCTACATTCGCTGATCTGAATATTCTATCTCCAAGTGTTCCCGCGTAGGTAATATGAGCATTATCAATACAAAGAGCTGTTACATTTTTCCCCGTGGTTGTGGTCGCTTTCAACCATGTAACCCCAAAATCAGTCGAACGGTAAACTCCCTCAGTTGAGCTTGTTGCAAGCATAACATTCGATTTTGTGACAAGAATATTATCGAACATAATGTTCTTGGGTCCGATATTATCCCAAACTCTTCTACTTTCATCATAACGATATATACCGGTGCTGGTATTTGCATAAATATGACCCGAGGAATCTTCTATAAGCGATCCGATTGTTTTTAAGACAAGACCTAACGATGTCCAGGTCTTCCCCGTATCTAACGAACGGTACACACCACCCACGATCGAATCATGTGGATTGGTCCCTAACACTATCGCATTTCTTGATGTCGTAAGCATAGCCCCCACTTGCCTATTTGGCAACTGACTCATCCACGTCGTTCCACGATCTGTAGAAGAATACACACCGTAACCGTATGTTCCGATATACATTTTTGACGAATGATCCATCATAAAATTATTGATGTAATTATTTGGAATCATGGGATCGTTTCCGAATGTTCTCCACCGACTCGAGCCAATTTCATAGGTTACAATCTGAAGACGATTATTAAATGCTAGCGAATATATGCCACCCGTATCCGAAATAAAAAAATAAATTAAGAAATTTGTCGTAGATGCATTCATCGGAATCCATGTTGTACCATTATCAGTTGAAACATTTCTACTATAATTGCCACGCGAATCAGGTCTCGTCACTAAAACAGTTCGACCATTCCCTACAAGTTCATCAATGTATGAATTAATTGGCGTCTTCGACCATGAAAGCCCGGCATCCGTTGAACGGTACAATCCAAGTGTCGGATCTGATGATACTTGAGTTCCATACGATGCAAAAACTGTCCCATTTTCCGATTCACGTAATAATGAAAAATTTGGAGAACCATTTATGTCCTTCCAATTTTGCGTTTGCGAAAAAACAAGGCAACTCAATGCCATAATCAACAGAATTTGTTGTAATATATATTTCATGTAATGCTATAAAATAAATAATTTCTTTTACTAAACTATGTCTTTCTTTAAAACCCAAAACGTCATCTTATACCGGCATATTGTCATTCCGACCTGTCAGCCTCTCGAAGATCAGCCTTTGGATGATGGCTGAACCCGGTTTCATCGGGTGAGGAATCTCAATTCTTTAAGTGTTTCTCTAAACTTTTTTGAATTGATCTTTTTTTGCAATAACCACCCATTTGATATACTTTGAGGGGAACAGTTAAATAACAAATGACCAATAACCAATGACCTATGACAAATATACCAATAACTAACTATACAAAGTACTAAGTACTAAGAAGAAAGTTCCTATAACGTAGGACAATTTATCCGTGAAACGGTCTATCCTTCTTCTCTGCCTTCTTAAACAACTCTTCCGGGAATTCCTTCCCAAGTAAATATTTATAATAGAATCGCATATTTTCCATACGCGAATGATCCGATTTGGGCGGTCCCCATCCATGACGTTCATTCGGATAAACCATAAACTCAAAATGTTTATCTAAATTTTCAAGCGTATCAACAAGTTGAAGCGAATTCTGGAAATGCACGTTATCATCCGTCGAACCATGAACGATCCGTAACAATCCTTTATAATTATTCACATAATTTGCAACTGAACCATTCTTGTATCCTTCAGCATTATCCTCCATCGTACCCATATAACGCTCAGTATAATGCGAATCATACAATCTCCAATCTGTCACAGAATAATTTGCAATTCCATAGGGGAAGTAATCCGCGCCCGCTGTTAACGCCATACACGTCATATAACCGCCATAACTTCCGCCTGTTATACAAATCTTCGCCGCATCAACAAACGATAATGTACGAAGCCACTTCACCGCTTCAATAAAATCATTCATTTCCCATTTGCCAAGGTTGTGATATGCCAACGCTATCCCTTCTTTTCCAAAATGCCCCGAACAACGGTTATCTACTGATAACTGAATCAACCCCTCACTTGCCAACGCTTGATTTGACATTGAAAGCGACCAACCGTCGGCAACAGTAGGCATACCGGGACCACCATATACATTAATTAACACTGGGTATTTTTTACTGGAATCAAGTTTTGCCGGAAGAGTAATAATTGCAGGTAATTTATATCCATCTGCCGTCGTTATCGTAAATAGTTCACGTTTTGCTAGCTCATAATCATCAAGGTCTTTCTGATAACTATCGCCAAGTTCACGGATAATTTTACCGTCATCATTACACAACGCCTTTTTCGGTGGTGTGGAAACATTAGAATACGTGGTTATAAAATACGACCCGTTGTTTGAAAGAGAAACTGAGTGTGTAAAGTCTCCAAACGTTAAACGGGTTAATTTCTTACCATTTGTTTTTACTTTGTACAAATCTGTTCTGGTCGAGGCTTCTTTTTTTGCTGTGAAATACATCGTATTATCATCTTCATTCAAATAAAGTAAACTGGTAACCTGCCATTTCCCTTCCGTAATTCTATTCACTAACTTCCCATCCATTGAATGTAAGTAAAAATGCATCCATCCATCAACATCACTTTTCAAAATAAATCCTTTATTATTCTTTAGGAATGTAATATCCTCATACCAATCAACCCATGATCCCTGCGTTTCATCCATAATTTCCTTTTTTGCACCACTTGAAAGATCCACAGAAATCACTTTAAGATCATTCTGCTTACGATTCATCCATTGTACCCAGAACTGTTTGCTATCCGGAGTCCAGAACGGCGTACCGAAATACTGATCATCCTTTTCATTAAAATCACCCCACGTAGTTTTCGTACTCGCTATATCCACAATACCGATACGCACCATCGGGTTCGGATCACCAACTTTAGGATAATGTGTCCGCTCTAATGTACCATGCTGATCTCGCGAATTATAAATAGGAAACATCGGTACATTTGTTTCATCAAATCGGTAAAAAGCAAGCTTCTTTCCATCCGGCGACCACCAAAATGCCCTATAATGTGTCGGTCGTCCGAAAATTTCTTCATAATATACCCAAGCCGCCCAACCACTATAAATTACATCCGTCCCGTCATTCGTGTATTGATATTCCTTGCCGGAATTCAAATCAATTGCAAATAAATTATGGTCACGTGTAAAGGCAATCCAATCACCGGCGGGTGAGAATGTGGGATTTTTTTCTTCTGAAGTATTATTGGTAAGGCGCTTAAACTCTTTTTTTACAACATCTAACAAATACAAATCATTCTCTTTTGTATAGATATGCATCGTATTTTTCTCGTTAGAAAGCGTCGGCGATGAGGCATCAAATCCATCCCCCACTATACTCTTAAAATCATCCCAATTGACATCGGGTTTCTTCTCCCCTTTTTCTTTGCCACTTTTAGCATCAATTAAATACGTTTTTGCCTTATCTTCCCCCTCTTTGGTCTTCGTTTCTATATATGTTTTATCATCCTGCCAACCTGATATATTGGGAAGTTTTTTCGTTAATTGCATTGCAGGCATCTTAAATCCGATTTCGGGAGTGATGCTCTTTTTCCCTTGTGCTTGTAATGAAAGCGTAAGGGAAACGATAATAATTAAAAAGAAAGAAAACAGTCGCATTGGTTTCATGGGTATTCCTTTTCGTTATTGGGTATATACTTAGACTACAAGATACTATAAAATTTTAAAAAATCCTCTAATTATTGTTAAAAATTAGCCCGATTACACTGTGTGCCGATGTTGCAATGTTGTGCACCTTCGGTGGGTGTCATTTATCATTAAGTGATTGTAAAGTTGCGAAGCACGATGGAATAAACAACCTTCCCATCTTTATTGTGATTCTTTCACATTCTCCCTATATTCTCGTCAATATAGTGTCAAATTATACAAATCCTGAGTAACAAAGCATACTACATGGAACTTAAAAAACTCATACCATCGGTGATGATGAAGAAACCTTCATCTCTTTCCGTTAATGAGTTTATTTTCGTTTGCCGAAAGATTGCTGTTGTACAACTCAAACGTAAAGTACAAAATGGGCATCTTCATGTTGACTTTTTCAAACTCTCCATAGAAGACCTCGCACTTGATTGCATTGCCGACCTTTTTCAACAGGATGAAGATAGTACACTCATCCAAATTAAAGCATATTTTGAAGGACTTCCGGTAGAAACTTCCGACGAGGAAGAACTTCTTTCCCATCTTCGCCGGCTTGTCTTTGGGAAGGTAAACAACGGGTTGTTCCGCATTTACAATGAACACGACCCCACGCTTGGAAAAATTCTCAGAAACATTAAACTTGCAATTCAGGCTCTTAATAATTTTGTCATCGCTGACCGTTATGGGGAAAACCACATTGTTCCAAGTATGTGTGATACGCTTGAACATCTCCCCGTATATGAACGGACACAATTAGAAAGTTTGCTCCGTTTTGGGATTAAGGGGAAAGAAAACATTCCCACGATGCTTGCGTTTCTCGCGCACCACCTCCGTGAGCAAGAAGAATATTGTCGCCTTGTACCCTTAATGGATGTTGCAATTCTTATCAGATCAATCTATACTTCACAAGGAGAAAAAGCGACATATACAAACGAAACAGAAGAATCTCAAACTCTGAACGATGCACGGGCAATCATTAAACAAGTATGTCAACAAGTTGAACAAGAATTTGCCCCCAAATACATAAACAAAAAAGGGATACCTCAAATTGTCTTTCTAAAATTTTTTGAAGTCATTGAACAAAACCTTAATCAAACAATAGTTACAGGAGATGGACAAGATTTTTCATATTTTGAACAACTTAAATCCCGATTACCTGAATTAACTAAAGAAGAATACCACCAAAAATATAAATCCCAATTGGAATATCTTGGAAGAATCACACACGAACGAGCAATTACAACTCTAAGGAAAAATCTATGAACACCATCCCTGGAACGTGTCATTGCGAATCCGGTTCCGTATCATTTATCAAACGGAACTGGATGTGGCAATCCCCAGCCCAATGCACTGTCATTCCGAATCACGCTTTAGCGTGGTGAGGAATCTCATTACTCAAAGTTTCGTAGTCTCTAAATAATCGTAATTCCGTACCACCATAAAAATGCAACGAATATAATATAATGCACCACATTGACGAACATATCCTTGAACTTTACGTTCTAAACTCCCCGAAGGTTGAAAACCAACGGGACGGGATAGACGCGCACCTAACAGAATGTCTTGGTTGTAAAAAACTTGTGGACGAAATGCGTGCATTCCATGAAGAGCTAAAGGAAGAATTAAAACAAACGCCTCTCCCCGAAACATCGGAAACCTCAGCCCTTGCAAAACGTAAATCACAGATTGAGCCATATTTTGAGCCATACATCCCTCCCGCTCCATCAAGCGCCATTGTGAGATCGTTTGAAAAGTTTACACTGTTTGTGAGAAAAAATCCGGTAACAACAGCGGCGGGGAGTTTGGTATTCTTGGCTTCAATTGTTGGTCTGTTGTATTTTGGAATGGTAAAGAATAAGGTAAAAGCACCTGAGAAGGATTTAAACCCTACCTATTATAAATATACGGCACAAAATTTTTTAGATGTGTATAACAAAGAAAACGAAATAGTTTGGGAAATGCCAATTAGGGACGCTTACGAACATACATACGCCACACCATATGGAATTTTTTTTACATGGCTCTCTGATTTGAACGGGGATGGGATCCAAGAAATAATTACTACTACAAGGGATAGTCGAGACCCAATATATCAATCGAGTATTTTAAGAATTGTTAATTTGTCTGATACGACAATAAAAAAAATATCTTTTACACAACCTTTTCAATATCTGAGAAGAAAAAACTATAGTTTTAGTTTTCCTGCATCGTGCTTTCTTATCAAGACAAATGAGTATAATAAAAAAGAGATATATCTTGCGTGCAGGAATAGTACACGTTCCCCATTTTTTCTGGCTCGATTAGACCGCGAAGGTAACACGATTGGCAGGTATTGGCATTTCGGACAATTCAACACAATATATTTTTCCGATGTGAATCAAGATAAAAAAGATGAAATTGTGCTCTGTGGGTCTAATGACTCACAAGATTCAACGAACGGGGAGTATGCATGCGTATCAGTAATTGACCCAACAAAAATAATGAATGATTCCAAATCAACTGCAACGACCGGGTTTGAAATGCCTTTATCTAATGCAGAAATCTTCTACATTAAGTTTCCCCTGTTAAAATTAAATAAAATAACAGTAGAATCACCCTCCACTCAGGATATGATAAGAGAGAAGGATGATTTCTTACAATTTACAATTGTATATGGGCATGATTTAGAGCCTAATACGAATATAACATTCTATTTCTTCTTCTCAAGTGATTTGAAAATTAAAGAGGTAAAGTCAAGTGATGCACTTAATCATTTAATGCAGAAATTATATGTTGAAAAGAAAATTAATACTCCAATCAATGGGCAATTTCTACAAAGCCTGAAAGATGGAGTACGTTATTGGGATGGAAAAAAGTGGTGTAAAGAATGGACGATGGTGAAGCATTAACCCGTAGTAGCCGATCACCAGATCGGCATAATCATAACACAACGCAAACAAACTCAAATTTTCAATAAGACAATACAGCCGATTTAATAATCGGCTACT
>OBEQ010569560.1_pt1 | contig 15414 bp, 15 predicted proteins | sample 1670901 | NCBI WGS metagenome assembly OBEQ01 (sample SAMEA104232315, study PRJEB22302) | groundwater metagenome | biome: forest; feature: aquifer; material: groundwater | place: USA | collected 2011-08-07 | depth 5.4 m | reverse complement strand
TACGACGCCCCGTTTGATAACTTACCTCGTGTCCAAAAAGCCAAAGCCGAAAATCCCACCACATTTCATACCGTGATTGGTGGCTCGGAAATTGTCGTAGCCACAGAAGGGACAGGACTTCTTCATGTTGCTCCCGGAGCCGGAAAAGAAGATTTTGACCTTGGTAAAAAAGAAAAATTACCCGTTATTTCCGTTATCTCTGATGACGCATCATATTTGGATGGTATGGAAGAATTTAGTGGCAAAAATGCCAAGAAACATCCGGAACTTATCATTGACTATTTAAAACAAAAAGACGGCGGAAAGTATTTACTCAAAACCATGCGCTATACTCATCGCTATCCCGCCTGTTGGCGCTGTAAAACGGAATTAGTCTGGAAAGTAGCTGACGAATGGTACATTGCCATGGATCGATATCCATTGCAAAATCAAAAATCAGTCCGCCAGCTGGCGGACAAAAATCAAAACCATAAAAATGAAAATAAGACTTTGCGAGAAATGATGATGGAAGTGGCCAAAAAGATCAATTGGATTCCCGATTTTGGACTTGAACGAGAACTGGATTGGCTCAAAAACATGCACGACTGGCTTATCAGTAAAAAAAATAGATATTGGGGACTTGCGCTCCCAATCTATGAATGTAGAAAATGCGGTAAGTTCGTAGTTATCGGCAGTAAAGAAGAGTTACAAAAGAGAGCTGTTTCAGGTTGGCGAGAATTTAGTGGCAAAACACCGCACAAACCATTTATCGATGAGGTGAAAATTAAATGTTCCGCCTGTGGCGAGGTAGTTTCTCGTATTGATGACGTCGGTAACGTCTGGCTCGATGCCGGCATTGTTCCATTTTCTACATATATCGATCCAAAAACAAAGAAATTAAGTTACACATCCAACCAGAAATATTGGCGGGAATGGTTTCCGCCTGATTTTATTACCGAGTCATTTCCCGGACAGTTTAAAAATTGGTTTTACTCCATGATTGCTATGAGTACAGTCTTGGAAAATAAAAAACCCTATAAAACGGTATTGGGCTATGCGTCAGTCTTGGGTGAGGATGGCCGCCCGATGCACAAATCCTGGGGCAATGCCATCGATTTTAACGAAGGCGCAGAAAAGATAGGTGTCGATGTCATGCGTTGGATGTTTGCTACCCACGATCCCGAACAAAATATACTCTTCGGCTATAAAAAAGCCGATGAGACGCGCCGTAAATTTCACCTCCTTTTATGGAATGTCTATAACTTCTTTGTGACATATGCCAATATCGATAAATTCAAAATTCAAAATTCAAAAGTAAAAAGTAAAAATGTTTTGGATAAATGGATTATCTCCAAGTTATCTAAGCTTATTGAAACTGTTACAAAATCTCTGGAAAAATCTGATTCGTATGCCACCTCAACTTCAATCGAGGCATTTGTAACCGATCTATCCCAATGGTATGTCCGAAGATCTCGAGACCGAGTCGGCCCGACAGTTGAAAGAAGCGAAGATAAAGAAAATTGCTACGAGACTCTTTATACTGTTTTAGCTACCTTATGCCAATTAATTGCCCCGATTAATCCTTTTATCGCTGATGAGATTTATCAGAATTTAACAAATGTTGACTCGGTTCATTTATCAAACTGGCCGAAATCTGATAAAAGTTTAATAGATAATGTTCTCGAGAAAGACATCCTTCTTGCCCGCCAAATTGTTGAACAAGCTCTAAGTATTAGGAAGGCGGAAAAATTGCGAGTTCGACAGCCATTATGGAGCCTTTATTATACACTGCCTCAAAAGCTCCCCGAAGATATAGAACAGCTTCTCCGCGATGAATTAAACATTAAAAATCTAGTCTGGGAAAAAGGTCAGTCAATAAAAGCTAAGATAGATACCGATATTTCTTCCCACCCGGAATTAATTAAGGAAGGAGAGGCGAGAGAACTGATTCGTCAAATTCAAATAAAAAGGAAAGAGCTTGGATTAAGCTTAACAGAAAAAGTAAAAGTAATCCTTCCTGGCTTTCCCCAAGAATTTGCTGATCAAATAAAACGGCAGACTTTAACATCAGAGCTGATCAAAGGAAATACACTTCAAATCATAAGATCATGAGATGGCAATATCTCTTCGACCCTTTATTTGTAATCCCGATATTGAGCCTTGGGAGCGTCTCTCTAGCGGTTATCGGCAGTTCCAATTCCGGTCTGTTCTTGAACCAGTTAATTTTTTTTGCAATTGGTATCCTCTTCTTTATTATATTTGCCAGGATCGATTACCGTATCTACCGACATCTGCGGGGACTATTTTATATACTTTCTGCGCTTTTATTATTACTAGTACTATTTGGACCCAATGTTAGGGGTGCAACCCGCTGGCTAGATATATTTGGTTTAAGAATTCAGGCATCAGAAATTATTAAACCATTTTTCTTTATCTTTCTGGTTGATTTCTTAAACGAGCGACCGCCGATTTCCTTAAAAAATTTACTTTTTGCCACTGTCTTATTTCTACCCATTCTTTTTTTGGTTTTTAAGCAGCCGGATTTGGGCAACGCCGTTGTTTTTTTGGGAGTTTTTCTTTTTCTTTTGCTAGCAGGAGGCATACGCCCACTCTATACAGTCTTAGGAATATTTCTTTTTTTAGGACTTCTTCCTTTTATTTGGTTTCATCTCCTAGACTACCAAAAAATCAGAATTCTATCATTTATCAATCCTTATTCCGACCCAAAAGGCGCAGGCTATAATGCTCTGCAGGCCATCATAGCCATCGGTGGAGGAGGCCTTTGGGGATTGGGATTGGGCCGGGGCACCCAAAGCCATCTTCTCTTTTTGCCTGAATTTCACACCGACTTTGCCTTCGCCGCGCTTGTTGAAGAATTTGGCTTTCTTGGTGGCATCGTGGTTCTTCTTTTTTATGCAGTGTTATTAGCCCGAATAATTCAAATTATACTAAAAACCAGCGATCCCTTCGGCCGTCTTATCGGTGTAGCTATCTTTGCTCAAATTTTACTCCAGGTATTTATCAACATTGGTATGAATCTGGGAATATTACCTATCACGGGTATTACACTGCCTCTTCTATCCTATGGGGGCAGTTCTATCGTCAGTCTATTTATCAGTTTGGGTATTCTAATGTCGGTGAGAAATAGGGAGACTTAATCTCCTATTGGTGTGAGTGAGAAGAATTTGGTATAATGTGAGCCTATGTATGCAGTTTTGGAAACGGGTGGCAAACAATACAAAGTGTCTCTCGGTGACACACTCGAAGTTGAAAAACTATTCTTAAAAGTGGGGGAGAGTGTGACTTTTGATAAAGTACTCTTGTTAGTTGATGATAATAGCACCCAGATTGGTACGCCATACCTTCCCAACACCTCTGTTGAGGCGGAAGTAATTGCCCAAGTAAAAGGAGGTAAAATAAGAGTCGCCAAGTTTAAGGCAAAAGTACGCTACCGGAGAACAACCGGACATCGTCAACATTTAACAAAACTTAATATTAAAAAAATCACAACTGAGAAAATTCCTAAAAAATCTTCAAAATCTCTCACTCCAAAACTAACTAATCGTTGACATTCGTGAAAATGTAAGTTATTATTTTCACGGGAAAGGAATTTAAATACAATTTTATGGCACATGTTAAAGCTGGCGCCGCTACCAAAGGAAACCGTGATGCAGTCGGCAAAAGGCTGGGCGTAAAAGTTTATGGCGGCCAAAAAGTCTCTCCCGGAAGCATTATCATCAGACAAAGAGGTACCAAAGTTAATCCCGGAGTAGGTGTTGGTATCGGGAAAGATCATACTATCTTTGCAATAACGCAAGGTAAAGTGCTCTTTTATCAAAAACTCGGCCAGCAATTTGTCAGCGTCGAGAAATAAATATGAATACTACTGTAAGTAGCATGGAAATACTAGAAATCGAGATCGACCAACTGCAACCCAACCCTCTTCAGGTTAGAAACCTTATCAAATCAGAGTCCCTAGTCGATTTAGTTGAATCGATCAAAGAGCATGGCATTTTGGAACCTCTGGTGGTAGCCAAAACTCCCGCTGGTTATCAGATTGTAGCCGGAGAACGGCGCTGGCGAGCATCTAAAATAGTGGGACTGAAAAAAGTACCGGTCATCGTCAAAGAAACAACAGCCAAAGGTATGCTCGAGATGGCTCTCGTTGAAAATGTACAGCGCGAGGATTTGAATCCTATCGAAAGGGCCCAAGGTTTCCAAAGATTGATGGATGAATTTAGCTTAGGCGTCACTGATATTTCCAAAAGAATCGGCAAAAGTCCCGCCTATGTTTCCAATACTTTGAGACTCCTAAGTCTTCCTGATGCCATAAAAGATGGCATTATATCAGAAGATATCACCGAAGGACATGCCCGAGCCATCGCCGGTTTAGGAGATGCCAAGCTCATGGTCGAAGCCTACAAAACCATCCTTTCAGAAGGGTCCTCTGTCAGAAAAGCCGAGGCGCTCTCCCGAGAAATTAAATCCAAGATAAATAAAGGGCCTAGAACATCGGTTGATAGAATATTTAATAGCGAGATGGAAGACATAGCCGAGAAAATTGGAAAAGCCCTAGAAGCCGAGGCGGAAATTTCTCAATCAAATGCGCGTGCCAGAATTCGTATTACATTCCCCGGTAATGCCAATCAAACGACCGAAAAAGTCAGGGATTTTTATAAGAAAGTTGTACCTCTTCCTACTTAATTAATTCCGAAGTTGTACTGAATTTGGGGAATCATCCCCAAATTAGGCGGGGGCCAATAGCGTATCAACGCCCGACCTATAATTGAACTTTTTGGAATGGGACCAAATTCACGCGAGTCTGACGAATGAGGTCGGTTATCACCCATGACGAAATACTCATTTACCGGTACAACAGCATCTTGACCTTCACTGATAAATCCGCTTCCTAAAATAGTAGTCTGATCATGGATATAATCTTCCACTAATTTTTTAGCATTTACCCAAACATATCCGTTGTCTACTTTTACAGTTTCGCCGGGTAAACCAATAATCCTTTTAATATAATCGATATCCGGATTTTTGGGAGCTTTAAATATAATTACTTCTCCTCGGGCTGGCTCACGGAAGCGATATGATATCTTATCTGTGAGGATATATTCCCCATCATGGAAGTTTGACTCCATGGAAGCGCCCTTAACTTCATGAGGCTGAAAAAGGAATAGATAGATAACCACAAAGATAGATAGAGCAACAACAATCGTCTCTAAAAAGTCCAAAAAAAATGAAAAAATCCGCTTAAAGAGGATTTGCATACAACTTAAGTTTACGTGATATAATATGAAACTGTCAATCCCGATATATCGACATTTTGGTCGTGTGGCTCAGTTGGCTAGAGCGCTTCGTTCACATCGAAGAGGTCCCTGGTTCGAATCCAGGCACGACCACCGAAATATTTTTATTTCAAAAATATTCGTGACTCCGTCTCTTTTACAAAATCCTAAACTACAGCAATCTATCCTTTCTCTATCCGGCTGGCTTTCTTTGGAAGAGGGGCTTCTTCTTTACAGACTTACTAGGGAAAAATGTGATAAGGGAGCTGTTGTTGAAATCGGCAGCTTCCAGGGTAAGTCGACAGTTTTTATGGGAACTGCTTTAAAAGAAAAAAAGAAGGGTAAACTTTATGCAATTGATCCCCATCTGGGGAAGACAAATATCGGTAAACGCGATTATAAACCAACTTATAAGATATTCATGACCAATATACATAAGTTTGGCGTCGATCCTTATATCGTCTCCATCCGTAATACATCACAAGAAGCAGCAAAAAAATGGAAGCGCCCGATTTCTCTGATTTTTATTGATGGATTGCATGACTATGCACACGCACTTGAAGATATCAGTTTATGGACACGACACCTTATCGATGGCGGTATCATTGCCTGCCACGACACCTTCTGTCCCTACCCCGATGTTTTTGAGGCATTTAAAAAAGAAATATTATATACAGATAAATATAGCTATATGAGTTTTACCAACTCAATACTGTGGGCGGTAAAAGGCAAGCCAAACTCAAGTGCAGAATCGTTAAGATATTTGTATAACAAAAATTTAATCCTTTTCGCTGCGTCTTTCTGGCACACGAAATCACTACCAGAGAAAATGAAGCAATTTCTTGTTAATCACCTTAAACGAATTATTATAAAGAAAAAAGTATTAATTAAATAATCGAAAAAAAAGCAATCTTGATGTCGAATAAAAGTGTTAGTGAACTACGAGGAATTAATTCTAATTATCCAACACTTTTATGTTCATCTGAGGGGCCCAAATAAATTGATCCCTGTTGTATTTTAACCCTTTAACATTTATTTACATCGATCATAAAGTAAAGAATGGGGAATTGAATAATTTAGGGTATCTTCTATTATTTACGAACTTCTTCTACGATAAATGCTTTCGGCTGACTGTCGTCCATGATAGATTGTCTATCCATCGGATTGACACTTACTGGTTGTACCGCACCTGCAGTATATGCTGGATGGATAGTTGATAGCGAATTAAAAGGACTATTGACGTTATACTGATAAGTTGTTAATTTTCTATCTATCTGTTGCAACAGGTTTAATATGTAGTCATCAGGAGAACCTTTTTTGACATCTTTGTACACTACGCTAGTTTTTACAACAGTGTATATAGGATTATCTGCTGGAATACATTTTCTTCAGAGTCGCCTCTATAGCATCTTTTAGCTCTTTTTTTAATTCTTTTACACCTTCCATATCGTTTGAATATGAAAGTACCCGCTGTGTAGCTATATCAAAAGGTAACCCTGTTCCATTTTCAGCGAGAATTACCAGGGGTTTAGCACATGCGTGCCGTACTGCTAACTCATACATGACATTCTCATTTAATTCGGTTAAGTTGGCTATTACTAAATCGTCTTTTAATAAATGTTCAATAATTTGGTTCGTAATCGTACCAGATTCTGAAATTTTATATGAAACGGTCGAGGTAATGCTAAGCTCTTTTAACAAGGGATCGATGACACTATTTAACAACCCCTCACTTTTTCTTCTTATTGGGGAATCTTTGGCACCAATTGGTGTGATAAAGAAGCAAGAATTATTAGACATTTTATGAAAAGATTATATTCTTATTTTTAATAAATGTCTAGGTAATAGTTCGTTGCACATTTATATGTTATTTGACTGTATTTACACATAAGTCCCGAGATAAATTTTCCCTATTTTTAATATTATTTATATGAAAAAATGATAAAATACATGAAATTGTAAATAAATTACTTACAATTTATGGATAATATTAAAATATCAGCAGTAGTAATCTCCTATAATGAAGAAAAAAATATAAGTAGCTGTCTAAACAGTATTGTCTGGTCAGATGAAATAATACTGGTAGACTCATATAGTAATGACAACACGGTCAAAATAGCTAAAAAGTTTACGAATAATATATTTTTTCATAAATATAATAATAGTCTTCCTGATCAAAGAAATTTTGCAATTAAACATGCGAGATATGATTGGATTATCACGCTAGATGGAGATGAGAAACTTTTTGCTGGTGCAGAAAAAATTATAAGAAATTACTTGGTAAATAGTAAAAATTTCGACGGATACTGGCTCCCCAGAAGAAATTATATTACTAACAATTTTTATTTAAAGTATGGACTGTTCTATCCTGATTGGCAGTTACGATTGCTAAAAAATACGGATAGTCTACATTATAGTGGCGGTCCTGTTCATGAATCTTTAAACATTCCCCTTTCTAGAACCAAAAAAATTATTCAACCCGAGATCTACCATAACCCTTCCCGCACTAAATATGATAAATTTAGTTCATTTGTCAGACTCTTTCCTTATATACGAATTGAAGGAGAGCAATTTAAAAAAGAAAAAATATTATTGCCCGTATTATTCTGGCGGGGAGTATACGCTATCGCCAAAGAATTTTATATATCTTTTTTCAGACTAAGCGGTTATAAAGACGGCTATCCAGGTTTCCGAGCGGCGCTTATTTACGCAGTCTATAAAGGTTCGATCTATATCTATGCCTTCTACAGAAAATTGACTAAATAAGTACAATGAAGATAGCTATATTTTTCAACTTACCCTCTGGTGGAGCCAAAAGGGCTCTTTTTGAGCAGGTTAAACGCTTGACTCGTCATCACCAAGTTGATATCTACACTCTAAGTACTGCTAATCACGACTTTTGCGATCTTCGGAAACTGGTAAAAAATTATTTCATATCTGATTTTAATTACCAAAATATATTCCCCTTCAATTTATTGTCGGTATATTTTCAACTTCCTAAAATAGAAAATAAAATTGCCACAGATATTGACCAAAGAGGTTATGACGTTGTCTTAGTCTGTCATGATCTCTTCACTCAAGCCCCACTCCTTCTCCGATATCTAAAAACTCCTTCTGTCTATTTTTGCCAGGAACCTAAGAGGGAATTTTATGAAACTATTCCTAGAGTAGAGAAAAAAATATCATATTTTTTGACTTATCCCTTCCGACTGCCTATTAAATATATTGACAGGGCCAATATTTTAGCCGCCAAACTAGTTTTGGTAAATTCAGTTTACTCGCAAAATCTGATTAAAAATATCTATGGAGTTAAATCAGAAGTCAATTATTTAGGAGTTGATACCGATCTTTTTCATCGACTACCTAATGTAAAAAAAGAAAATATTATACTATCGGTAGGCGGATTTAATCTATTAAAGGGACACGATTTTATTATCAAAACCCTTTCCTTATTTAGTAAAGATAAACGACCGGAGTTGATTATTGTAGGCAACGGCGGGGAAGATAAAAAATATTTAAAATGTCTGGCCAATGATCTAGAAGTCAGGGTTAAACATGTTGAAAATGTTTCCGATAGAGAACTCCTCAGGTGGTACAATAAAGCCAAAATTTTTGTCTACGCACCGATTCTAGAACCATTTGGACTGGCGACCCTTGAGGCAGCTGCTTGTGGATTACCAATAGTGGCAGTTAATGAAGGTGGAGCACCCGAAGTTCTAAAAAATATTAAATCTGCGATTTTAATAAATAGAAATGAAAAAAATGTGAGTAAAAAAATTACTCAATTATTATCTGAACAATTAAATTACTCAATAATAACAAAAGATATTCAGAATATAAAGCAAAATTATAATTGGAAGAATTCAACAACTGAACTAGAAAAATATTTGTTACATGTATCGAAACCCTGATTCTTATTATGCCTAAACTCAATTTCAAGATTTTATTTATTATATTAATCATCTTTTTTAGAATTTTATTAGCTGTCCGATCAGCAGCATTTGGTCCCGATGAATCACTCTTTGCGCTCAGGGCAGTACAATATACCAGATGTATTGATGATCCTACTAAGATTGTCCGGAATCTAAAAGCCGAAGATAACATCAAAGAAACTCTGCAAGACTGTCATAAACTCCCTCTTTTAGGTTTAACTGGTCACTTAGGAATTGCTTACGCACCTTTTCTTAATTATTGGCTAATTTTTAATTATTGGTTATTTAATTTCCATTTATCTATTATCTTTTTTGTACTCTCACTTATCTTCCTTAGTTCTGCTTTTTTGTTGGCAATTTCCCTAAATAATTCCTTTTGGGTCCTCATTCTATCTCTTACTTCTCCACTGCTTATTTATTTCTCATTAACACCGCTCTGGGATACTCCCTGGCTAATTTTTATCTCCAGTTTGATTCTTTTTCTTTCTCAGTTAAAAAAGCCCCACTTATATACCGAATTCATCATTAGTATTCTGCTTGGCATTAGTTTAACCAGCCATATCCAAGCACTGCCTTTTGTTTTGGGCTTCTTAATCTGGAGATTAACCCAAAAACAGGTTAAACGATTGAGCTTATTAACTAGCTTAGTAGGAATAGTTGTTAGCGCGGGGCCTTACTTTTTAAAACTAATACTGGATGGATCTTTATTTAATTTACACCTAAGGATCAGCGGTCAAGAAAATGTTACACCGGATATTCTCACTACTTTTCTGAGTATCTTTCGCTTTTATGGCATCCATACTCAAGAAATTATTAATAAAACTGGACCTTGGTTTTCTCTGGAAAAGTTCTTTTCCTATTTGACAATTGGAATTTTATCAGCCATGTTGATCCTTACCATTATCTATTTCTATATTTCTTTCAAAAAAAGAAATAGCCTCCATCCACTGGCAGTTTTATTTCTGATTTCTTCTCTTATATATATTCCCATCTCCTGGCTAACCAATTCCGCTTCGCAGCCGCAATATGGCATGATGATCTGGTGGTTTGCTCCGATTATGTTCCCATTGGTAATTTTTGGATTATTTCCCAAAAATCTGTCTAAAATATTTATTATTCTCCTGGTACTATTTAATATTTTTTCCTTATTTATACAATATAAAGACAGAATTGGGTATGGTACCGGTATCGGCTTTCCTTTAGGTCCCAGCTGGTGGATGCAAAAAAATATTGACCAAAAGCTTTGTAGCCTTGCTGCGAATAAATATGATTCCAAAAATCAAAAACTCACCGTAAAAGTTCAACAAGAACTAAAAGATGGTGAAGCACTGCCGCTGACATTATCGGCATTAATTTATATGGACTTCCCCGATTGTGCCACAAAAATATTATTTGTTGTTCCGGCAAAAGAAACTGATGTTTCTATAGGAGAAGATGGGACAAAAACTTATTTAACCATAAATTAAATCAATTTATAAAAATCATATGCTAAAAGTAGCCCTTGTCCGAGGAAGGCATCTTAATAAATATGAGATGCAATCTTACGAACCACTGGCGGATAAATATCAGGTTACCGGTTTTGGTTCTTTGACCGCATATCATGACAATTTTTCTTTTCCTGTAATAAAATTATTAAGTCCAATCGATATTTTGAGCCTAACAAACAGACTTAAAATTTCCCAAAGACTTACTCTGGGTTTATTAAATAGATTATTTATTGATTCGCAGTACTTACTAGGCTTAGAAGGCCAATTAAAAGGCTACGATATTGCCCATACCGCCGACACTTATTACCATTTCACCCATCAGTGTATTATTGCCAAGAGAAAGGGTTGTGTAAAAAAAGTAGTCGCCACGGCTTGGGAAAATATTCCATTTAATAATGAAGGAATCTGGGGTAGAAAAGAATTTAAAAAAGAAGCAATCGGAGCTATTGATCATTTTATCGCAGTTACAAAACAGGCAAAAGAGGTTCTAATACTTGAAGGTTGTCCCTCAGAAAAAATTTCTATTGTACCTTTGGGAATAGATACCAGACGGTTTAAACCCGTTGACATAAGAAAAAATAATAAATACTTGACCATATTATTTGTTGGTAGACTAGAGCAGACTAAAGGGATCTTTGATTTAGTTTCGGCTGCTTCAAATCTCATTGAGGATAATGATCTGAAAAAGTATACCTTAAGATTTATACTAGTAGGTGATGGTTCGGAAAAAAGTAAGATTATTAAATTAGAAAGTTACTTAGGTATAAGTTCCTTTTTTACTCATCAAACATTAACATATGATAAAATGCCTTCAGTATATCGAAAAGCTGATATATTTATCGCTCCTAGCAGGTCAACTTCTCATTGGCAGGAACAATTTTCCGTAGCACTCCTCGAAGCTCAGTCATCTGGTCTTCCCATCATCTCAACCCAAACTGGGGCAATATCAGAAAATGTCGATGGGGTTGCTATACTTACCAAACCAGGCGACGTGGAGGAATTAACACGCGCTTTAAAAAAATTAATTACTAATCCTGACATTAGATATAAAATGGGGAAAAAAGCTCGGGAAAGAGCAGTGAAATTATTTGATATCGAGATAATTTCGAAGGAAATTGGCCAAATCTATCAAAGTTTGTTCTGAATTTATGAAAAAGATTTATATTGTTATATTAAATTACAACGGTTACGAAGATACCTTAATTTGTCTTAAATCATTGTCCAAATTATTTGCAACTGGAGATCAACTGTATACTATCATTGTCGATAATGGATCAACAGACGGATCAGTTGAACAGTTCAAATCTCAATCCGCCAACTGGAGGACAAATCTCAAAATAGATAAAATAATTGAAAACCAAAAAAACTTAGGCTTTGCAAAAGGAAACAACATTGGAATTAAATATGCCTTAGACAAAGGAGCAGATTATGTACTCCTCCTCAATAATGATACTAAAATTATCGAAAATTTCCTTCCTAGGCTATTAAATATTGATGCTGATATAAGTAGCCCTGTGGTAAAGTTTAGAGAATTTCCAAAAAGTAAGAACTGGATGTATGATTATGGGGGAGTGGTCAACTGGTCCACAGGAAGGACTACTCATTTAAATAAAAGCTCCAAGCCCAATCCGCCAGTTGGCGAAGTTGATTATGTGGCCGGATGTTGCATGCTTATTAGAAGAAATGTTTTTGAAACCATTGGACTCTTGGATGAAACATACTTTATCTATTTTGAGGATGTCGACTTTTGCATAACCGCAAAAAAAAAGGGGATGAGAGTAGTAGTTGATCCGGCAAGTTTTATTTATCACAAGCTGGGTGGGTCCATGGATCGTTGGTCAAAAAGAGCAATATTTTATAATCTCTTAGGTAATTTTATATTTATCACCAAACATTTGGGCTGGCGCCGTCCCACGGGCTATGCATATTTGGCCTTTCTAACGTTAAAAATTATAAAAGATAGAGCTATCAATAAATTTAAAATATGATTTCGGCCGTCGTTCTAACCAAAAATAACCAAAATTCTATTGCCAGGTGCATTAAATCAATTAATTGGGCTGATGAGATATTGGTTATCGACGACTTTTCCACCGACTCTACCATAGATATCGCTCAAAAATACGGTGCGAAAATTCTCCAGCATCATCTGGATAACAATTTTGCCCAAAGTCGTAATTCCGCCTTAGATAAAGCAAAAGGAGACTGGGTAATGTTCATCGACAGCGATGAGGAAATAGGGAAAGACTTACAAGTCGAAATTCAAAAAGCGGTTTTAGATGGGACATTTGATGGATATTTTCTTAAGCGGAAGGATTTTTTCTTCGGAAAATGGCTAAATTATGGTGAGACTGGAAATGTTAGACTGTTGAGATTAGGAAGAAAAAATAAGGGGAAATGGTTACGAAAAGTTCATGAGAAATGGGAAATAAAAGGCCCAACTTCCCAATTAAAAAATCCATTATCACACTACCCGCACCCAACTATTGCCCATTTTCTAAAAAATATTAACGACTATTCAACTCTTCATGCTCAAGTAGCCTTTGAAGAAGGAAAAAAGACAAATTACTTAGATATCCTACTTATGCCTACAGGAAAATTCCTGAAAAATTATATAATCTTGCTGGGATTTCTTGATGGAGTACCGGGCCTTATTATGGCTCTGATGATGAGCTTTCATTCATTTTTATCCCAGGCAAAATTATGGCAAAGACAACAAAAAAAGATAAACCTTTAAATATTTTAATTTTATTTCTATTTATACTCCTTATACTTTTTCCCTTAGGCCAATTTACAACCATTCCTTTGGGAATCTTCGGTCTAGTGGATATCCACATTTATTTACAAGATATTGTGCTTATCGGCATCTGGTTTATATTGATCTATCTTTTTTCCTGGGACAAAATAAAATTATCCCAAATTCCTTTTTTTAAACCTATCTTGTTATTTATTTTGATGGCCTTTTTGTCATTGATATTCAATTTATCTAAATTACCATTCTCCCAGTTTATAATTTCTAGTCTCTATCTTATTCGCTGGATTGGTTATTTAGGCGTTTATTTCGCCAGCTATTTAATCATTCTGCGTCAACCCCAATTAAAAGAAAAAATATACTTCGGTCTTATCATGGCTGCGTTTGTGTCCTCCATTTTTGGTTTATTACAATACTTTCTTTATCCGGATTTACGAAATCTCTACTACCTCGGCTGGGACCCCCATTATTACCGCGTTTTTGGCACTTTTCTCGATCCTTCTTTTTTGGGCCTTATTTTTGTATTAGCGCTTAATCTAATTTATTTACAAATCTTTACCAAGCCCAGGTCTTATTGGCTAATGGGAATTGCTGGAGTAATTTATATTGCCCTTGCTTTAACCTATTCCAGAAGCAGCTATATCGCTTTTGCATTAAGTATGGCTTTTATTTGCTATCAAAAACGGGCTTGGAAATACTTTTTTGCACTTATCTTCATAGGTCTTGTAACACTTAAATTATTACCTAATCCCACTCATTCCGAGGGAGCCCATCTTGGCCGAAGCACATCATCGGAGGCTAGAATAGGCAGTTGGCAAGATAGTCTCTCCTTGATAAGAAAATCTCCTCTATTTGGGTTAGGCTTTAACGCTCTTCGTTATACTAACCCTACAAATACTCAATATTTTGCTAACAATCCCATCCCCAGTCATGCTTCATCCGGAATTGAAAATAGTTTCCTCTTTGTTTGGGTAACTACCGGTCTAATTGGGTTGATAAGTTTCGTCTATCTTTTGGGGAAAATCTTTATCATGGGAGATGAAATAGTAAAAGTCTCGCTTCTAGCTATCTGCCTCCATTCAATTTTTAACAACTCTCTTTTTTATCCTTGGATAATGTTTTGGCTATGGTTGATACTCGGTTTAGGCTTAGCAAGGAGAGTCAAGAAATTCTGACACTTGACAAATTTTTTTGATCATTTTATGCTGGATATAGAAGGAGAATATTATGAAAAAAGCCAAAAGAAGTCACAAAGTTCATCGAGTACATAAAGCCAAAAAAGACGCTCTTTCCAGTCCCATAATGCAACTGGGAGTGGTTTTCTTTATGATCATGGCTTTTGCCCTCGTTGCTTACGCGGCCAAAAATTACGCACCCCCATTTTAAGGTTTGTAGGTGACCTTCCTATTTATTGTAGTTTGGTTACCAGCAGCATCTATAGCTACAATTTTTATCTGATTATCTCCCTCATTTAAAGCGATTGTGTCATTAAAAGTGCCGTCATTATTGACAATTTCCAGCCTATCATTAATGGTGACTTTGGTATCAGGATCAGTTTTACCACTGACTTTGGCTTTTTTACTGTCTCCAAAATAATTTTGGTTATCGTTTGGTTCAGATATATCCAGATTTGGGGGTGTCTTTTTATAGACAATTGTCAGCTTATCCGAAGGAGAACTTTCTTTATCATTTTTTATAACTTTAGCCGAGACTTTATTTTCCCCTTCATCAAGCATTATATCTGAAGCTAAAAATTTTCCGTCATTCCCGACCAGTAATTTATCCAAGCTTCGGTCATTGACCACTAATTGCACTGTCTCGCCAGGATTAGCATATCCTCTGATATTAATTTTGTCGCTATTTGTCGCTTCTTCTACTGGCTCGAGGTGAGGAGGAAGTAGAGGCAAGCTATTACTTTGCCCCGAATTATCAGTATTGTCTCTCCCCCCGGATGTGCGTAATAAGCTGAATTT
>OBEQ010234564.1_pt1 | contig 15415 bp, 13 predicted proteins | sample 1670901 | NCBI WGS metagenome assembly OBEQ01 (sample SAMEA104232315, study PRJEB22302) | groundwater metagenome | biome: forest; feature: aquifer; material: groundwater | place: USA | collected 2011-08-07 | depth 5.4 m | reverse complement strand
GGATGGGTTTTAAATCTGACGAGATAAAATGATAGTCAATCCGCCAGCCGGCGTTTCTCTCACGCGCGCGGGTTCTCATATCCCAGCAAGTGTACTGATCCGGCTTAGGGTGGAAAAGACGACACGTGTCCAAAAAACCCTTCGAAACCAGTTTATCCAGCCACGCCCGTTCAACCGGCATAAAGCCGGAAACAGTCTCATTTTCTTCCGGGTTTTTCAAATCGATCGGGTGATGTGCCGTGTTGTAATCACCGGCAACAATGAGTTTTTTGCCCGCTTTCTTCAATTTTAAAAGATACCGCAGCAGCTCCTCATAAAAATCAAGTTTGAATTTCAACCGCTCTTCGCTCATGCCGCCGTTTGGGAAATAAATGCCTAGGATCGTGAACGTTTTGAATTCGAGCTCGAGCACTCTGCCTTCCTCGTCAAACCGCGGCACGCCCAATCCCTGTTTCACGGCGAGCGGTTTGGTTTTGGTAAAAACGGCCACGCCGCTGTAGCCCAGGCGCACGGCTGAGTTCCAGTAAACATGATAACCCGGAAGAGTCAAAAGTTCAGGCGGTAGCTGCGCCGGAAGCACCTTGATTTCCTGGAGGCAAAGAATATCCGGCGATTCCTTGGAAAGCCACGCCAGAAATCCTTTTTTATGAGCGGCGCGAATGCCGTTCACGTTCCACGACAAAATCTTAAGCATCTTAATCGATGAGCGCTTTTAAGAGATTTTGATGGTTCCAAACAACGGGAAACTGGGGAAAATCTTGAGCCATTTTTTTTGGAGGATTGAATAAAATTCCCTGGTCGGCGGCCTTGAGCATGGCGATATCATTGTAGGAGTCGCCGGCGGCTTTGACTTTAAAACCGATATTTTTCAGCGCCAACACCGCTTTTTCTTTGCCGTTTTTTTGCCGCAAATGATACTGCGAAATAAAACCCCGTGCGTCCGTTTCAAGCCAATTGCACAAAAGCGCCGGATTCCTGAGTTTTTTCATGAGCGGCATCACGAATTCATAATAAGTATCCGACAAAATCACGACTTGCCGGGAAAGCCGGAGAGCATCGAGAAATTGTTTGGCGTGCGGCAGCGGCTTGATCGCCGAAATCACTTTTTGGATATCCTTCAGCTTTATGCCGTGCTCACGTAAAATCTTAAGGCGCCGTTTCATCAAAACATCGTAATCCGGAATGTCGCGCGTTGTCAGGCGGAGTTCTTTTATTTTTGTTTTTTCGGCAACCTTGATCCAGATTTCCGGAACCAAAACGCCTTCGAGATCTAGGCAGGAAATGTTCATGGGCATACTTTAATGAATTTGCTTATTTTAGGCAACGCTAAATGTTGCTTGGGCCGGGACGAGGCCGCTCAAGTTTAGAAAATACCTCGTAAGCGCACGGCACGACAAAGAGCGTCAAGAGGGTTGAAAATGTCACCCCTCCGACCACCGCAATAGCCATGGGAACCATCGTTTCCGAACCGGGGCCGATGGCAATCGCCTCGGGAATAGCAGCCGCAACCGTCGCGACCGAGGTCATCAGGATCGGTCTAAGACGCACAGGGCACGCGTCCAAAAGCGCCTCGCGCACTCCTTTCCCCTGCCGCCGCCGATCGTTTGTAAAATCCACAAGCAAAATGGAATTTTTTTTCACAATTCCCATCAGAAGGATCAGGCCGATCATGCTATAAAGGTTCAATGAATTGCGGGTCAAAAGTAACGCCAAGAAAGCGCCGGTCACGCTGAAAGGCAGCGCCAACAACACCGTAAAAGGATGGACAAAACTGTTGAATTGCGTGGCCAAAACCATGTAAGCCACAAAAATACCCAAGCCAAGCGCAAACATCAAGCTCTGATTGGATTCCTTAAAAGCCTGCGATCCTCCTGAGAAAACCGCATGATAGTCATTCGGGAGAACTTTTTTCGTTATTTTGAGGACCGTGTCCAAGGCGTCCTGTTGAGAATGCCCTTGAGACGGATTGGCGTAAATACTGATGGCCCGCTCGCGATTTTTCCGGGTGATTGAAAATAAGGTGGGCTTTATCTCGGCCGTCGTAACCTCTGACAAAGGCACCACCTCTCCCTGTTGATTACGGACCCACATCTTTTCGATATCTTTGGGATTTGAGCGGTCTTCTCCGGTCAAGCGGACACGAATATCATAGCGCTTACCGTGGCTGGTAAATTTGCCATTACGGATACCACCCACCATTGCATTGATCGTATCCGCTATGGAATGAATATTTACACCATGATCGGCGGCCTTCTGTCTGTCCGGATGGACCTGAAGCTCCGGCATCCCCAGCTGGTAATCGGTATCGATGTCCGTCATGAACCCGGAGGCTTTCATTTGCTTCATGATCTCCTTGCTGAAATCACCCAGTTTATCCCAGTCCGGCCCGCGAACCGTAAATTCAACCGGAAAACCACGCTGCGCGGTGAACCCCGAAAGGGAAAGGTCCTGTATGATGACGCGATCCACTCCCGGAAGGGCGCTTAAGTCCTTGCGGACCATTTGCATGCATTCCTGTTGGGTTTCATGATGGCCATGAATCCGGGGCCGCTTCTCTTGAGGTTTCATCGTGATAAAAAGAAATCCTTGGTTGATCTGTCCGCCGCTAAAACCGCCCACCGCCGAGTAATAATCCTTGATTTCCGGCCGCTTCATCAAAATGTCTTCCGCCTTTTTGAAAAGAGCATCTGTTTTTTCTATAGAAGATCCCAGCGGCAGCATGACGCGAACCAGAAAACGGCTTTGGTCTTGTGAAGGAACGAATTCTTTTCTTAAAACGGCCGTCAATCCCAACGAGGAGACAAAAATGAGAGCCGCTATAACCAGCACTTTTTTTCGGTGATTCAAACACAAAACAAGTGTCGAGTGATAATCTTTGGTTAAACGCACCATGAAGTTGTCGACGACCTTCCCGAGCTTCGTCGTATGCCCCACATCCAGAAATTGGGAACACCTCATCGGCGTGATCGTAAGTGCCTCAAGCAGGGAAAACATCACGGCTACAGAAATCGTAACACCAAACTGAAAAAAGAACCGCCCGATGGTTCCTTGCATAAAGATAACGGGCACAAAGATAGCCAGGATCGCTATTGAGGCCGCAAGCGCGGCAAATGTAATCTCCCGCGCCCCGACAATGGCCGCCTCGACGCGGGACAGGCCGTGCTCTTGATAACGAGATATGTTTTCAAGGACCATGATGGCATCGTCCACAACGATTCCGATAACCAAAGAAAGCCCCAGCATCGTGAACGTGTTGATGGTAAAACCCAAAAAATGAATCACAAAGAAAGCGCCCAAAACGGAAGTGGGAATCGCCAACAAGACGTTGAGCGTTGCGCTCCATGAACCCAGGAAAAAGAAACAAACCAGAGAGGTCAAAACCACCGAAAGCATCAGAGTGAATTCCAATTCATTCACCGATTCTTTGATAAACTGGGTCGTATCGAACACGGGTTTGAGATGCATCCCGGAAGGCAAACGCTTCTCGATCTCGCTGATTTTACGCTTTACGGCATTGGCCACCGCCACGGCATTGGTGCCCCGCTGTTTGACAATACCCAGTCCGATGGCCGTGTGGCCCCAGCTGCGCGAAATACGGCGAATGTCCGCCAGCCCGTCCTCGACAACGCCCACGTCGTTGACCCGCAATTGGTTCCAAATAGGCCCTCCCCGCACGCGTTGAGGGATGACGATATTCTGCAGCTCTTCGGGTGATGACGCCTCGCCATAAACACGGACATTCATCTCTTGAGAGCCCGTATCAATAGTGCCCGCCGGAAGATCGGCATGCTGTAAGCTGATGGCATCCAAAACATCCTCGACAGTCAGCTCGTTGGTCTGCATCTTCTTGGCATCCAACCAAACCCTAAGATTAGGATCAACAAACCCTCCCAAGCGGACCTCCCCGACGCCCGCCACGGTTGTGAGCTGATCTTTCAACGTATCCTTAATATAATGGACCAAATCTTTGAGGGGCCGCTCTCCGGACAGCGCAAGCCACATGATCGGTTGGTCTTCGGGGTTCGTCTTCGTGACAACCGGAGGGTCGATATCTTTGGGAAGATTCCGCTGGGCCTGCGCAATTTTGGTCTGTACTTCCTGGAGAGCGGCGTCGATGTTGCGGCTAAGATTGAATTCAATAGTAATCTGGGCTTGCCCCTGACCAGACGTGGAAGTAACCTCCTTGATACCTTCCACACTCATGACGGCGTCTTCCACAATGTCCGTGACTTCCGTTTCCATGACTTCAGGAGCCGCACCCTCCCATGTGATCGACACCGATACAACGGGAAAATCCACATCGGGAAGCTGACTCACGCCCAAATGAGTGAAACCGATCCAGCCGAAAACGAATATGCCGATCATGAGCATCCAGGCGAAAACAGGATTTTTTATCGAAATATCCGAAAGCGTCATAACGTTTCTCCCGCGGCTACTTTAAGTTTCCAATAATTTTTCCTGGCTTCCATGTCGGCTGAGCTCGATTTCACCTCAATGTCCTCGTAGCGCCGAAGCGCATCCAAAACTTCCAAATTATTCACAAGATTCGATCGGTATTCCTGAGTTTGGATTTCATAATTTTTCTTAAGCGCTTCCATCGCTTCTTTGAGCGCCGCCGCCTTTAGGCTCGATGAATGAAATCTTTGGTAAGCGTTTTGAATGTCCAGCATAGCCTGCCTTTTTTTCTTTGAAACGTTCAAACGTTCCTTTTCGCGGTCGGCGGCCGCAACCTTCACTTTGCCAATAGTATCAGTCCCGTCAAATACAGGCACGTTCATGGTGAGCGTCACGTCCCAATCAATGCCGGACTGGGTCCCGACGCGCTGCGTGTAATAATTTCCATCGAGTTTAACCGTCGGCAAAAAACCCGCCTGTGCCGCCACAACGCCTGTCTCTGCCAGCGCATAGGCCTCTTTTTCGGCCAGCACGTCTGACCGTAAATCCGCCATAGGCAAATAATACCCAAGTCCCTGCGGCGCATTGGGAATGTCCTCATCCAGAAGTTCTTCGTGGATTTCCCTGCCTATATAAAATTCGAGGAGATCTTTTGAGATAATTTCCGAATCCTGGGCTTCAATAAGATCGGCCTCATTGACCTTAAGTTCTGAAAGAGCGGTCTCTTTTTCACTTTCCCTTGATCGGCCAAGCTTGACTCGGCCTTCCAATTCTTTGACACGGTCTTCGAGCGCCTTGTGAACGGCATTCAGCACTTCCGCTTCCCTTCGCGCTTCTAGAAGCGCGTAAAAAGATTCGGCGACGTCTACAAACAGAAGCTCTTTGGCGCGCTGCCATTCAAACCGCCGCTGATTTTTCTCTGAGCCCGTGCCTTGCAGCGAGGCAAATTCCTTGAAGCCCGAAAAAAGCGGCTGTGAAAATGTGAATCTTTTCTGAGGGGTGCTTCGCCGGGTGAGATTACTGTTTGAACTTTCATTGCTCGTTCCGCCTTGCGGCGCGTCTTGGTCCACATGGGTCATAACAAAATTGACTTTCGGCATCACGATGTCGAGCGCTTCGTAAAAATGACCTTCGGCTTCATGAATCACTTCGGCTGTCATAGCCACGTCTTCACTGCGTTTAAGGGCCAGCTCGTAGGCGGCTTTGAGCGTAAGCGGTGAACCCGCGGCCTGAGAACTCGATGTGAAAACAATGCCCAAAAGTAAAACCAAGACTATTTTTTTATTCATAACCCTTAAGCAAATGACTCTGTACTTTCACCAAAACCCCTAGGTATTGACTGCGTTCTTCATCGGTCAGGCTTTTAAATATTTCCTTAACGCTCCTCCGCTTTTGCGCCATGATCTGGGAGATAACCTTTCGGCCTTTTGGCGTAACACTCGCCCATACCAGCCGTCTGTCTTTTTCATCGCGTTTTCGACACAGTAATTTCGCCCGGATAAGCCGATCCGCCAAAACGGTCGCTGAACTCATTTGAATCGAAAGGACCTTTGCGAGTTCCGTCATCTTGATGGGACCTTTTTGGTCCACATAATCCAAGGCCACCATCTGAGGGAAACTGATCTTGCCGCGCGAGAGGTCATTGTCCTCGCGTTTGACAAATTCCCTCAAGAGTAGCGGCATGATGCCAACAACCTGACGACTGAAGCGCTCGAGTTTGTTTTTGCTTTGACTTTTCACTTTATATATCTAATAGTTTGACTATCTAAATATTAGAATAAAAAAATACTTTTGTCAAATTAAAAAACTTTTTTAAGCATGGATTTTTTACGGGCTTTAAATGCTTCGAAAAAAATTGGCAGGAATGAAATAAAAATAACGAGGCCAATAACAAGATTAAGGTGTTTTTCGATGTTCGGGATACGTTCCCCCAAAAAGTACCCCACAAAAAGCATGCCCAAGACCCAAAAGATGCCGCCCACGACATTGAATGACAAAAACTTTTTATAATCCATGCGCCCCACACCCGCGACGGTCGGCGCGAACGTGCGGACAATGGGCACAAACCGCGCGAGGATAATGGTCTTTCCACCATACCGTTCGAAAAAGCGGTGCGTGCGTTCAAGATGAGTTCTGTGAAAAAGAAGCGAGTTCTCTTTTTTAAAAACCCGCGGACCCAGTTTATAGCCGATCAGGTAGCCGGTACTGTCTCCCAGGACCGCGGCGGCCATCAAGAGGAGATTCAACACCCAAAAATCAAGTTTCCCCTGTGAAGCCACAAGACCGGCCGTTACCAAAAGCGAGTCTCCCGGCAGAAAAAAACCGAATAAGAGCCCCGTCTCGCAGAAAATAATGACCGCAAGCCCGGCATAACCGCCCCAGGCGATCAATTGATCAAGGTGATGGATCTTTGAAAAAAATTCAAGCAGCATGGAACAATCTCAATACCTCACCAGCGCATGGACTGGATAATTTGAAAGCCGTTCCCGCCCCTTTAAAGCCAAAAGCTCAATCAGGAAATAAATCCCCAGGATACGCGCGTCAAACTTTTCCACAAGCTCAATCGCCGCCTCCACAGTGCCGCCGGTCGCCAGGACATCGTCGATGATCACGACTTTCGAGCCTTTTTTCATGGCATCAGCGTGTATTTCGATCACGGCCGATCCGTATTCGAGATCATAAGAAGTCTGGAACTTTTGAAAAGGCAGTTTTCCTTCTTTACGGATCGGCACAAAACCCGCCCCGAGCGCATACGCCAGTGCCGAACCAAAAATAAATCCTCGTGATTCGATAGAGATCACGGTGTCGATTCCTCCTTCAGAAAGAGACACAAAGTGATCGATGCAAAATTTGAATTTGGCTCTATCCAGCAAAAGCGGCGTAATGTCACGGAACAAAACTCCCTTTTTCGGAAAATCAGGAATGGAACGGATGCTTTCTTTGACTTCGTTTTCACTGATCACCGGCTGCCTCCGTAAACTTTAAGCGGATAAGGTGAATTGAGAACCGTGAGCCTATCCCCATAACCAAGCCTCATCTTGATATGAGGGCCGTCGATATAAAGGATCCCTTCTCGCATCAATGAAATAACCTCCAAATTATCCGGTCTTTCTATAACACCGCCGTACAACCCGTATCGCTCGCCGCGGCCGGAATAAAGTTCCCTTGGCCGATACTGGATTTGTTTGGATTCAAGCGGCAAAACCCGGCCGCCGGCAGATTTGATGGCGCCGCTTGAGCCGGCAGCCGTTGAGATCCACAACCCCGAATCTTTGTGCTCTTCACTCTTTTTTCCGATACGTATGTTATAACGGCTCATCATAGCAGGGTTTTCGTGGCACAACAATATGTCATTTAAAACATTAAACCCCGCGAATTTGCCGTTCAAGAAAACCCTCAAACGATTTAACCTGCGGGCCTTTTCTTTTTCCCTCAGAATCCGCTCAAATATTTTTTTAAAGCTCCCCGCATCCGTTCCGCAAAAAATGCCCACGCTGCGACCGGGGTCCGAATTGACTCCCAAGATCGGTTGGTCTTTAACATTCCGGGCCGCTTCTAAAAACGTGCCATCTCCGCCGACGGATATCACGAAATCAAACCTGGAAGCATCAAATCGAGAAGCGCGATAAACCATTCTGAAGCGAATGCGTTTTTCCAGTAAGATCCTTTTCACCCCTTCCAACGCAGAACGATGACGTTCATGCGAAGCTTTTAATTTCCGGTCTTTTTTAAACAAGACGCCGCCGCGATCCAGCGCATAGATTTCGTAAGCGCTTTTTTTATACACGACCAACGCGTTTTTAACCATCATGCTTATAAATTTTCCTCTTATGTCTTACTTATATCGAATTGTCAGTAAAATTTCAATTCCTCTGACTGGCGGACTCATCATTTGATAGATATTGCGTTTGAAACATAAACGCCTTATAATAAAAATCGGAGACAAACTTGAGAAAATCTTTCTTCCTCCGCCAAAAAGGACAAGGTCTCGTAGAATATGCTGTGTTGCTTGTTGTCATTGTGGGCATCGTGATCTTAGCGACGCCCAATCTTCAAACAGCTATCATGACCGCGTTCAACAAAGTATCAAACACGGTCAATAACGCCTCTTAAAGTATCAGTAGCGGACTTTCGCCAGAATCAAACCCAGAGCCTTGGCCGTTGGGCCGGCGTTTCCACGGTCTTTTGATTTCAAAATTTTTAATACACTGTTCGGCCTCATCTTCTTTCGCCCTGCTTCTATTAAAGTCCCGGCAACGATGCGGACCATGTGACGCAAAAAACCATCGGCTTCGATTTCAATCCGGATCAGCTCTTTTTTCTTTTTAACCACAATACGCTTAACCATGCGCCGCGTATTTTTCCGATCATCCCCCCTGTCTTGGAACGCACAAAAGTCATGTCTTCCTTTTAAGAATCTTGCCGCTCTCCGCATGAGACGGACATCGAGCGCCTGAGGATGCCACAAAACATAAGGCGCTTCAAACAAAGGCCTCGTAGGTCCCGTCCAGATATTATAAAAATAAACTTTTGACTTGGCCTGGAAACGGGCGTGGAATGTTTTGTCAACGGTCCTTGCCGAATAAACAAGAACGTCCTTCGGAAGATAGAAATTGAGCGCCCGCTTGATCTTCGGATCGGGAAGCCTGCTTTGCGTTTTAAAATGCGCAACAAGCCCGTGAGCGTGAACCCCGCTATCGGTGCGGGAGCTGGATACGATGGAAATCTTTTCTTTCAGAATTTGAGTGAGATTTCTTTCGAAAATTTCCTGAAGGGTCTTGCCTTTTTTCTGGCTCTGCCAACCTTCATAGCGCGTGCCAATAAAACCGATAACGAGTTTGACGGTCCGCACAAAATCAAGATCTGCGGAGGCCGCAAACAATCTCGGCAATCTGAATAGCATTGAGGGCTGCCCCCTTGCGGAGCTGATCTCCCGACACAAAGAGCCATAAACCTTTTGAATTGCCCGCATCTTCCCTGAGACGACCAACCAGCACATCGTCATGGCCGCTGGCTTCGATGGGCATCGGGAAATAATTTTTTTCGCGGTCATCCACCATTCTGACACCGGGCGCTTTAGAGATCGCCCTGCGAATGCGATTAAGATCGGGCTTTTTTGAAAGTTCCAAGTAAATCGCCTCCGAATGCGCGCGAAAAACCGGCACCCGGACCGTTGTCGCCGTGATCTTGATCTTATTGTCGTGAAAAATTTTTTTAGTCTCCTTGATCATTTTAATCTCTTCTTCATTGTAGCCGTCTTCTTTAACGGCGCTGTTGTGAGAAAAAAGATTAAACGCGATCTGATGGGGAAAAACCTCTTTCCTGACGGGACGTTTCTCAAGGACGTCCCGGGACTGATCCGCCAGCTCTTTCATGGCTTTGGCCCCGGCCCCCGACGCGGCCTGGTAGGTCGAAACAATCACGCGGCGGATAGGATTCTGCTTGTGAATCGGGTAAATCGGCACGAGCATGATGATCGTCGAGCAATTGGGATTGGCGATGATACCTTTGTGCTTTTTTATGTCGCCCTTATTGATTTCGGGCACTACGAGCGGCACTTGGGGATCCATCCGAAAAGCGCTTGTGTTGTCAATCACAACCGCGCCCGCCTTGACAGCGAGCGGCGCAAACTTTTTGGAAATGGCGCCGCCGGCACTCGCAAGCACAATATCTATGCCGTTAAATGAATTTTGTTTTAATTTCCGGACGACGATCTTCCTATCCTTAAAAGAATATTCTTTTCCCGCGGACCGGCGTGAAGCCAAAAGAACGAGATTGCCCACGGGGAAGTTTCTTTCTTCGAGGATTTTCAGCATCTCCTCTCCGACCGCGCCGGTCGCGCCCATGATCGCAACGTTGTATCTTGATTTCTTTTTCATCAAATTCTTTCTGCTACTAAATCTCCCACTTCCCGAGTGCCGTAACCCATTCTCCCTGCCGCGAGAGATTTGAGTTTATTCTTTGTCACATCCATCACAGCATTTTCAATTTGAGAGGCTGCTTGGGTTTCGCCGAGATGATCAAGCATCATGCCGCCCGCGCAGATTGCGGCTAGCGGATTGATGACATTCTGCCCTGTGTATTTCGGCGCCGATCCGCCGATGGGCTCAAACATCGACACGCCTTCCGGATTGAGATTTCCGCCGGCGGCGATCCCCATGCCGCCCTGAATCATCGCGCCGAGATCCGTGATGATATCGCCGAACATGTTGTCCGTCACAATGACGTCGAACCACTCGGGATTTTTTACCATCCACATGCAGGTCGCATCCACATGAGCATAATCCATTTGGACGTCCTTGTATTCCTTGGCTACTTCATTGAATACGCGCCACCAAAGGTCATGCGCATAAGTCAGCACATTGGTCTTCGCGCAAAGCGTCAATTTTTTTCTCTTATTTCTTTTGCGGGTAAATTCAAACGCGAAACGGATGCATCGCTCGACACCTTTTCGCGTATTGCGGGATACCTGGAGTGCGACTTCGTTCTTTTTTCCCTTATTGATAAATTTGCCTTCGCCCACATAAAGCCCCTCATTGTTTTCGCGCACAACCACGAAATCAATTTCATCAGGCCCTTTGTCCCGAAGCGGCGTCCAAACTCCCGGGTAAAGTTTGACAGGGCGAAGATTGATATATTGCTCCAAATCAAAACGGATCTTGAGAAGAAGTCCTTTCTCGAGAATACCGGGCCTGACATCCGGATGACCTACGGCACCAAGCAAAATCGCGTCAAATTTTTTAAGCGCCTGAACTTCTTTGTCCGTCAAAACCTTTTTTGTCTTTAGATATCTGGCTCCTCCAAAATCAAATTTCGTAGCGTTAAGCGTAAAACCGTTCTTCTTCGAAGCAACGTCAAGAATCTTCAGCGCCTCCGCCACGACTTCGGGACCTGTACCGTCACCTGAAATCACCGCGATTTTATAATTTCTCATTTTCTCCTAACCGTCATTGCGAGGCTGCGAAGCAGCCAAAGCAATCTCATTCAATCGCCAAAGCATCCACCACGCCCTGAACAGGGCTCGAGGCGTTCGCGTATCTTTTTTTCTCGATTCTTCCGGCCTCGTAAGCGAGCCGCCCGGCGCGCACGGCCAGTTTCATCGCTTCGGCCATGCAGATAGGATCCTTGGCGCCGGCAATAGCGGTGTTCATCAAAACACCGTCCGCTCCGAGCTCCATCGCAATCGCCGCGTCCGACGCTGTGCCCACGCCCGCATCCACAATAACGGGAACACCCACTTTCTCAATGAGAAGCTCAATGTTCAAACGGTTTAAAATCCCCTGTCCGGACCCAATCGGCGACGCCAGCGGCATCACGCACGCGGCTCCGGCCTCCTCCAGGCGCTTCGCCATGACGGGATCATCGTTCGTATATGGCATCACGACAAAACCCTCCTTCACAAGCTCTTTTGTTGCTTCTAAAAGCGCCTGCGTGTCCGGAAGCAGCGTTTTTTCATCGCCGATCACCTCAAGCTTAACCCAATTGGACAGCCCGGCGGCGCGCCCAAGCCGGGCCACCCGGATGGCGTCTTCCTTTGTATAGCAGCCTGCCGTGTTGGGAAGTAAGATGTATTTTTTAGGGTCGACGAAATCAAGGAGAGACTGTTTTGTGCGGTCGAGATTCACCCGGCGCACGGCCACGGTGACCATTTGAGCGCCTGAAGCCTCGAGTGAGCGTTCCATCAATTCAAACGAAGCATACTTCCCCGTTCCGACGATCAGCCGTGAGTTGAGCTCAAAATTGGCAATCTTTAAAATGCCCATTGGTCATTCTTCCACAACGGCGTCTTTTTCAACGACAACAATCCCTTTGGGCGTCACCGTAAAACGCTTTTTGTCTTTTTCCAAATCATAGCCTATTTGGGCATTGGGCATGACACGAACATGTTTATCAATAATCGCGTTCTTAATTTTAGCGTAACGCCCCACATCCACGCCTTCAAGCAAAAGAGAGTCCTCCACTTCGGCATAGCTATTGACACGGACATTCGGCGAAAGAATCGATCGCTGGACAGCGCCCCCCGAAATGATACAACCGTCCGCGACCATCGAGTCAAGCGCCGTTCCCCGGCGGCCTCCAAAGGTTTGCGCAAAAACAAATTTAGCCGGAGGATACTGGAGCTGATAGGTGCGAATCGGCCACTCGCGGTCATACAGATTAAACTGCGGGCTCACCTGAATGAGATCAATAGTGGATTCATAGTACGCGTCGAGCGTTCCAACGTCACGCCAGTAAAGCGCCTCTTTATTGTTTAAATCCACAAATTGATAGGCAATGATCTTCCGGTTTCCCTTTTGGATCATCTGCGGAATCACATTTTTCCCGAAATCATGCGCGGTGTCTTTTTTGGCGTCTTCCTCCAGCTCTTCTTCAAGTGTGCGGCGGTCAAAAATATAGATCCCCATCGAACCATAGATGTGTTTCGGGTCACCGGGAACGGTTTTCGGAACTGTTGGCTTTTCTTCAAAACCGATCACCGCATTTTCCCGGTCGACTTCAATCACACCGACGCCGGGAGCCTCCGCCGCGGGAAGCGGCACAACGCCTATCGTAAGGTCTGCTTTGGAATTCCGATGGGCATCCAGCATCAATTCATAATCCATCTTGTAGATGTGGTCCCCGGCAAGAATCAAAATCTGGTCCGGGTTTTCGCTGTGAATCGAGTAAAGATTTTGGTAAATCGCATCAGCCGTGCCTTGATACCAGTGCTCGTCAATCCTCTGCTGAGCCGGCACGACGTCGATGTACTCACCGACTTCCGCGTTCAAGACGTTCCAGCCCATGCGAATGTGACGCGCCAACGACATCGATTTGTATTGCACGAGGACATGGATGCGGCGAATACCGGAGTTGACGCAGTTGGAAAGCGTGAAGTCAATGATCCGGTAGATGCCGCCGAACGGCACGGCGGGTTTTGCCCTGTCCTTCGTCAAAGGATGAAGCCGTTCGCCTTTTCCTCCAGCCATGATAAATGTAAGAAGTTTCTTCATATTTTTTTGTTATATCTCAACGGTGGCATAAAATCAATGTTTGAAATGACGAATACCGGTCATCACCATCGCAATTTTCGCCTGGTTGCAAGCCCGGATCACTTCTTCATCTTGAATGGAGCCGCCGGGCTGGATGATGGCCATGATGCCGTATTTTTTTGCGAGGCGGATTGAATCCGGTTTCGGAAAAAATCCGTCCGAAGCGATCACGGCGCCTTTGGCCTTTGGGCCGGCTTTTTTCAACGCAACTTCACAGGAATCCACGCGCGAAGGCTGGCCCATGCCAATGCCGAGTGTCGCACCGTTTTTGGCCACCACGATCGCGTTTGATTTCACAAAACGGCATACTTTGAATGCAAAAAGAAGGTCCTTAACTTGGCTCTTTTTATAAGAGACTTTCGTAACGCAACTTAGATCATTGGCTCCGGCATCTTTGGAATCGCGTTCTTGCAGCAAAAGCCCTCCGTTTATTTTTTTAAAATCAAACGACCCGCCACCCTTTCGGTCTTCCATTTTTAAAAGCCTTAAGTTTTTCTTGGATTTGAGCGCCCGAAGGGCGGCTGCCTTAAAACCTACGGCGATAATACACTCGACAAAGCCGCTCTTCAAAACTGCGGTCGCTGTTTTTTTGTCCACAGTGCCGTTAAACCCGATGATCGAGCCAAATGCGGAAAGTGGATCGCACGCGTACGCCTTTTTGAAAACGGATCCAGCGTCACGGCCTATCGCGAAACCGCAAGGGTTGTTATGCTTGATGATCGCGCAAGCCGGCTCCTCGAAAGCCGCGATCATCTCAAGCGCCGCATCGAGGTCCAGAATATTATTGAATGAAAGTTCTTTTCCGTGAAGTTTTGTCGCACCCACAACGCCGGCGCCGGATCTTTTTTCCTCCGCATACAAAGCCGCTTTTTGATGGGGGTTTTCCCCGTAACGGAGATCTTGGATTTTTCTGAAATTTAACTTCAAATCTTGAGGAAAAGTAAAAATATCGGGCAATCCCAATCCGGACGCGAGGTTCCCAAAATAATCACCGATCAGGCCGTCGTAATACGACGTCAGCTTGAAAACCTTCGCGGCGAGCCTCTTTTGGGTCAACTCGCTTAGAGAAAGATTATTTCCTTTCAGCTCCGAAAGTATCTTTGAATAATCCGACGGGTCAGAGACGGCGCCGACAAACCGGAAATTTTTAGCGGCGCTCCTCAACATCGAGGGCCCTCCGATATCGATCATTTCAATGATTTCCTCCGGATCCGTCTTTGTCTTCACCGCATCCCAAAAGGGGTACAAATTGACGACGAGAAGGTCTATCGGCGCGATCTTATGTTTCTCCAAAGTTTCCATGTGCCTGGGGTTGTCTCGCGCAGCAAGAATCCCGGCATGAATATTCGGGTGAAGCGTTTTCACGCGGCCGTCCAGCATTTCCGGAAAGTGCGTGACGCTTGAAATTTCCTTGACCGGAATGCCTTCTTTTTTCAAAAGCTCCGCGGTCCCGCCCGTTGAGATAATCTCGACGCCGAGCGCAGCCAGAGCCTTGGCAAACTCCACGACACCTTCTTTGTTATAGACGCTAATGAGCGCTCTTTTGACTTGGTTCATGAAATAATCCTATCGAAACTTTTCATCAATTGACGAGTCACTGCCCCAGGTCGGCCATTGTCAATTATGCGGCCGTCCACATTCACAACGGGCATGATCTGGGCGGAGGTGTTAGTCAGAAAACACTCATCCGCATTATAAAGATCGTGGCGGGTCAGAAAAGATTCACGGACATCGAAACCCTGTCCTTCGGCCAACTCGATCACTGCGCCCCGCGTGACGCCCTCTAAAATACCTGAAGCCAAACCCGGTGTCAAAACTGTTTTTCCTTTCACAATAAAAATATTGGATACGGCGCCTTCGGCGAGCATGAAATTGGGACCGAGGAATAAAATTTCCATCTGGTTTTTCTCGGCCAAGTCAACCCAGGCCATCACCCCGGCGACGTACTGCGAGCATTTGATCTGCGGGTTCACCGCTCTCGGGGAATCTTT
>OBEQ010436618.1_pt1 | contig 15418 bp, 8 predicted proteins | sample 1670901 | NCBI WGS metagenome assembly OBEQ01 (sample SAMEA104232315, study PRJEB22302) | groundwater metagenome | biome: forest; feature: aquifer; material: groundwater | place: USA | collected 2011-08-07 | depth 5.4 m | reverse complement strand
CCCACCCCGCGCGTGGTGCGGCCCTGTTTGGGGGGGTGGGGGGAGCCATATCAATATACCCATCAAGCAATTGTTTGAAATTCCCGCCAATCTCAGTTTCGAATTAGCGGCTAGTATTCCGGTAATCTACCTCACCGCTTATCAGCTGGTGGTGGTGATGGGGCAACTGAAGGCAGGCGAAGTTGTGCTGGTACAGAACGCTGGTGGAGGTGTTGGCCTGGCAATATTGGATCTGGCCAAACAGATCGGTGCTACTACAATTGGTACCGCCAGCCGCGGTAAACACGAATTTTTGCGTGAGCGCGGTTTTGATCACGTCATCGATTACAACACACAAGATGTTCTGCAAGAGGTTAAGCGCTTGACCGGAGGGCGCGGTGTTGAATTGGTCACGGACCCTTTAGGTGGCAAAAGCTGGCGCACAAGTTTTAAAGCGTTACGCGCCCCCGGACGGCTCGGCATGTTCGGTGTTTCCGAAGGCTCTCACACCGGTTGGATCGGTAAAATAAAAATGCTGCAAACTGCGCTGCAAATGCCGTTCTTTCATCCCATTAGCCTGATGAACTCAAACAAAGCCGTGTTCGGTGTCAACATGGGAAATATGTGGCACGAGGTCGATAAAATTCGGCATTGGATGGATCAGCTGCACGTCGGTATCGAGCAGGGTTGGATTCGGCCCTACGTGGATAAGACGTTTAGTTTTGATCAGGCAGCAGCTGCCCACCAATATATTGAAAGCCGTCAAAGTAAGGGCAAGGTATTATTGATTCCTTAGGGCTTATTAACAGGACTATCCTGTTACCTTGCGCACTATGGCTCTACCGATAAATCGCACCTTCTCTTTCGCTTCAAAACGTTTGAGATTGGTGCCCACAACTCCCTTGGTAAAGCGCGTTTTCTTGGAGTAATCGATATTGACGTCGATAATTACCGGGCGCTTTTGTGCAGACAAATGAATAGCCCTGCGGACCGACTCTTCAATATCCGCATCCGTTTGCATCGATAGGTATTCACAGCCCGTGGCGAGTGCAACGCCTTTAAAGTTTAATCCCTTGAGTTGCGTGCAGGTCTTGCGGTTATAGGGGATCGCTTGCGCTTGCGAGATCTGTGACAATTCACCGTCGTTAAAGACAAAAATCATCGGCGCAATATTCAAGTTGCTGGCCGTGAGCAGTTCCATGCAAGTCATCAGAAACGCGCCATCGCCTACGATGCCTACCACCTGATTGTCAGGATGAACTAATTTAGTGCCGATGGCTGCAGGGGTCGCATAGCCCATGCAATTAAAATCGGTAGGGGAGACGTAATGCCTCGGCTGATGTATCGACATCAATTCCGCCGTCAGAAATGTGTGATTGCCGTCGTCGGCAATAATGTAGGCCGATTCATCCAATTGGTAGTTGAGCTCAGCGAAAAATTTGGCCGGATTTACACGATTTTTGCTGTCGTGGCGCATCCATTCCGAACGATATTCTTTTTTCCACTGTTTGATGGAATTTGTGAGCTTAGCATTCTTGACGATTGGAGTACGGCCCTCTAATGCTTTGAGCAGCGCTGTCAGCACTGCCTTTGCATCACCTTCGACACTCACTTTGGCAGGATAGTTAGCGTTAAATACTTTGGGATTGATATCGATATGAATAAGATTCTCAGGGACTTCAATCCCAAAACTGCCAGTGGGAATTTCCGCGAAGCGAGTGCCAATAGCAAGCAGACAATCGCAGTGTTTAAAAGCATTGTAAGCCGCCGGTACTGCGGCAATACCAAATCCCATGCCGGTATGGAGTGGATGAGAAGCGGGGAAGGCGCTGAGTCCCTGTAATGTTGTGGAGACTGGTGCATTTAACAATTCTGCGATTCGGATCAGTTGCTCAGTTGACTCTACGGCACCCCAACCGGCAAATATTCCGGGATGATTGGCTGCTAATAGCAATTCAGCAGCCGCATCGATTTGACTGTTCGCTAAAACCGGCGCTATGGTTTTAGTCGGGTGGTAAGGTGTAGTACCATCGATTTCACCTTTAAAAAGCCCGATATTCACCGGCAATTCAATATAAACTGGACCAGGCTCGCCACTGATTGCCAGTTCGTAGGCTTCATAGACGGTAGGAACAATTTGGTGATACTCGGTGATTTTGTAAGTTTTTTTGGTAATGGCACTCATCATCAAATGCTGATCCATGTCATGCAACTGATACTTCATGCCATCCGTTCGAATACCTCCTGAAATCACCATCATCGGCACACCATCCAAGAATGCTTCAGCAATTCCGCTCATCGCATGGGTGAGCCCTGCGGCTGGCACTACGACCAGACAACCAATTTGATCGCTCGTGCGGCTAATCGCGTCTGCCATAAACGCACCACCGCCCTCATGGGTTACTAGAATTGGTGTAATGGAATCTGATCGATTTAACTCGTCATAGAGTTCTGTGTTGTGCACACCAGGAATGCCGAAAGTGTATTTAACGCCTATCTGCTCTAAGGCGTATCTCATTAACCAAGCGCCGGTTTTTTTCATAGCTTTGTCTCGTTTGTTTTGGCTTTTTCTGTTCCACCATCGCACCTGTCAATGCCGAAGCACTTGCCCCCTTTCTATTTTAAAAAAAGGGGCCGTAAATACATCCATGTAGGCTCTCCGCTGTTGCACGACTCCGGGCTTCCATGCCTCAGAAGGTCTTTGCAAGTGCTTCGGCACCGACAGGTGCTAGCAGAGAGCAGGTTGTAAAATTCATAGGTTTTCAGAACAAATCTTACAATTTTCACTGAAGCCCAGAGCGAGGTATCTCTATGAGAGACCTTCTGAGGCATGGATGCCGATGAGAGCCTACAGGGACGTATTCACGGCGTGTCTCACATAGAGATACCTCGCTCTGGGCTGGACCTATGGGTAAAGCACTTTAAGACTCTAGTTTACTCACCCAATGAAGCCGAAGCAGCGACTCTTCGGCTCAAAAGAATAGCACTTCGCGCCAAAATCTACTCCGCAACATCAAGCTAACGCGGATTCATGGAAATGCCCAAGCGATCAGTAACCTTACCATCAAACACACCCAGCGAATTATAGTTTTGATACAGCGAAAGCCAATCATTCCATCTCGGTAACAGACGCGCAGGTTCATCCGCACTTTGAAAATAACCGAGATCAAGTCCCCAGTGGAGGCGCGCATCAAACTCACTAGTAAAAACTTCCTGATAATTAGCAAAAAGCCGATCCACTTGGTTGCTACCCACCAATGAGATAATTTCAATAATCATCGAAGGCCGCCCTTGGGTTTGAGCGATCATCGCTTCAGTCTCTTTCACAAATCGCAGGGTAACCGAGGTATTGTGCGTCATTCCCGCCTGGCGATAGATGGCAGCCAACTCCATAAGCCGCTCAACTGCCGCTATTGTCTGATCCAAACTAAAAGCAGCTTCTACCGCAAAAGCATCGGTTTCACTCAAAGCTCCCAAGGTAAAGACGTTGTAGCTGATGTCAATATATTCATCGTCTCTCTGGGAATCCAAGCTGGCGTCTATTACTGCCGGCGCAAGCCAGGGATTCTGATTCAAGATCCAAACCAGAGGCCTGCCAAAGTTTTTTAGTAACTCTTCGCCTAAATTACCTAAAGGTTGTCCTCTGACATGATCGCCTTCAAGCGGTGTGTATGACTTAAATCTTTCCGTTAACAACAGTGTGTGTTTGCCACCGCTGTTAGGGTAGGGATTAAACCAAACTTCATAGTAATCTGGATCGGGTCCATTCTCTTTTAATGGTCTGCCATTCAGTAATCTATCGAGAAAACCGTCAGGCGCTTTGAACTCCTCCCAGGTAGTTTTGGTGCGCACTTCTCGCAACCAGAATTTAGGTTCCGTTTTTACCACCACGGCATACACAATTCCCATTGAACCAATACTGACACGCATCGCATTGAAGAGGTCATCATCTTGAATTAACTGTACCGCGATACTGGGGTCATCCTCCAGAAATCCAGGAAAACTTTCTGCATTAGTGATACCGTCATTGGGTTCTATCTGCAGCAAATTGCCGGTTTGATCGACGACTTGAAGGCTGACAATTTGATCGTGAATGGGCCCGTAATTCAAGCCGGAACCGTGAGTACCGGTCATGGCAGCCCCCACGATGGTTTGTGCATAATGCCCGCCCATACTGGAGAGTGCTAAACCCCGCTGTTCGAGTTGCTTACTCAGATCATAGATGGTGATGCCACTCTGCACTCGCACTAGGGTGGTATCGGGGCTGGCATAGGGACTGTGCAATCGCGCATTGTCGAGTGTTAACAAATTGTTTAGCGCGGTTGGTCTCAGCAAAATGTCATCAGTGATCGCCACGTCTGAATAGGAGTGACCAGAGCCAGTCATTCGCACTCGTTTACCGCTATTTCTCGCGCGATTCACAATATCGATAAGCTCTGCTGCCGTGCCTGGTGTCAGCAGCTCTTCAGGTTTCACGTAGTGCGTGCCCGACACATTCTGCCAATAAACAATTTGAGAACAGCTGATTAGTAGCAGTAGGGCTACCACCAAAGAAAATTGCTTGCTCATTACTGCAGAGCCTCTCCCACAAAGTATAATTTCACTCCGTCCACCGGTACTTCGAAATCGATTGCGCCAATCTTGTGATCAGGACTCAGGGTAAAGAATTTGAGAATGACATCGAGCGCGGCGGCAAATCCATTCTTGCCGAGTAAGGTTTCGATGGCTTGGCGCTCGAGAAGATATAAATCGATTGTCATTTTAACGGGCTCAGGATTGGTCAGGTCCAGCACCATGCGCCCATCCCCTTGGAAAGTTACCGGTCCCCTCAACTTAAGATCCACGGGCAGACTGTGCATGTTGGTGCCGCTGAGTCCTTCCAGCACTTGTAGATAGGGCGCATCCACATACATTTTCATTTCCGATTCAAAGATTGCAGGCAGTGCTTTACCCGCCTCGTTGTAACCGCCAGCCAAAAAGCGGGCGGGCATTGGGTTGCCGTCCACTTGCCGCGTGCGAAAAATTAAAACTCCGGTGTCCATGCCCAGCTTGATCAAACCGCCAAATGCCTTGGCATTCAGCTTAATGGAAGTGCCATAAAATGGGTTGGGTAGAACATCGACCAGCACCGCATCCCGTGCAGCGGTAGGGTTCTTGATTTCGGAATAGATGCTGCCATTATTATATATCCTAAGTTTTTCTTCAGGGCAGGTGTCTTTTTCCGCTAAGGAGCAACCGATCGACAGATCCTGCACCATGCCGTGCAGTCCGACATTTTGCATGGCGAAAAAGTTTTTCTCGGTTCTCTCTTCATCGTCATCGACTAAACCATTGCCATTCACATCGACAAACGGATTAAGTTCTAGTGGCGCGAATACATAGCGTGTCGGTGCTTGTCCTATAAACTGAATTTCCAGCGGTGGCCCACCAATATCCCCATGTACACCCTTGCCCAATACACCGGGTTTATAATTTAACGGATCGGTATTTAACGGCAGCGGTGGATTGCCCAGGCTACAAATTTCCTCATCGTCGCATATCTCATCGGCATCGGATGACATCAAAATGTAGCGGTAGGTCTGGTCCTTTTGCCAAGGCCGGTCTGGCGTAAACACCAGGCGCTGATTTTTTACCATTAAATCGCCGGCTACCACACCGGTACACTCGCCAGTGTTATCAATGATCTCCACTCGAAAAGATCCCTTGTTACACTCTTCGCCCATCCACAGGGTTCGCGTGTCCATGGGTTGAGTAAAACGAATTTCAATGCTGCGGTTGGCGGGCATGGTGAAAAACTTAAACTTATCGTCGGTCTTTTTGCCACCCAAACAACGGCCGGTAATTTGTTGCGCGTAATCGACTTCAGTCATCGCACAGGCGTAGCCAGGGTAAGCATTTTTTACAATGGCAGGTCTTGGATCATCCTCGGAAAAACTTTGCGTTTCAAACTGCAGTGAGATGTCAGCAGCTAAGCTATTGCGGCTTTTGTCTGTTACTGATCGGCCGATATCAACCGTGTAAGTCGCGCCAAAAGGCAGGGGTGTTTTGGGTTTAAGGTAAAGCACAGCACCTTCGACAGAGATATCAAAATCAACTTGCTGCGGAGCACCTTGGCCAGCTGGAAACATGGTAAGCCGGACATTTTCCCCCGCTACAAAGGTTGTTTCCTCGATCACACTGGAGAAGTAAAGGGCGATATCGTTATCCGGTGACAAGGCGCCATCGCCGAAGGCTGGGTAAGTTGAGACGACGCGCAGTGGCTCTGCGCTAGTGGGCTTTCGAACCTCGAGCCCTTTGCCGCCTTCCACCGATTCGAGATGAAATGATATCTCCGATGTGGCAGTGCCGATGCGCATGACATCATTTTCAATCATGCCGGATGCATCGAAAATCATCTTACCGTTTTCCGCGACAATGGTTCCAATGAGTTCCGCGTGTAATACATCTTGCGTCACCATGCCCTGTACGGTTGGGTTGGTCGCTTCGATAGCGACATCCATATACAGGTACACATTATTAGAGGCGTAGCGATAATCGGAAAAGATACTCTTCACCATATAACCCTGTGCATCGGACAATAGCGTCATTCTTATATCGCCCGAGTGTATGGCAACAGGAATATTCCCGCCGACCAGTACATCAAAACCCTGGCCAGTAAATACCAGCCCTTTGCGAATAATCATCGGGCTCACCTGCGGATAATTAGGTAAGTGGGCGAGTTCAGCAGTAATAGTCCCAGAGAGAGGAATAACATTTTGGCCGCCAAGCAACTGCGACGCAAACCGCACCGTATTGATCGGCGCCGAGTTGAGAGACGATTTAGGATAATCGGGATCTTCCAGCGGGATATTCGGCTGTGTCATGCGCATATCAAGATTGCCGCGCGGCAGGGAACTTTGCGGCGTGAAGATCAACTCTTGCGAAGGCAAGTTATCTCCGGCAACACTTTTGATGGTAGCGCCTAATGTAAGGCGATAGTTGTGGCCGGGCACTAAATCGTTGAGCGGGTCGAGCGTGATATTGGTCCCTTGCACATACAATCCTGCAGCAACCGCCTGCCCGTTACTTTCGTCGATAAAGTGAATGCTGTCGCCCAGAATGACGGAGTGGTCCCGCAGTGCTTTGGAAAAGGTGAGATTGATCGTACTAAAATCCATGAAAGGGAATTGGCCGGAGGGCATATGACGCAGCAGCTGAAACTCATCGCCTTGTTCGTCGAGGGTGCGAAATGAATAAAGGCTTTTTTGATTTTCTATCGGTCCGGCTGGGGTCTGCAACTCTTCAACACCGACCTGATAAGTATCGCCGGAGTAGAGTGGGTTTTCCGGCTGAAAATACAAGATGGTCGGATCAGCTTCTGACTGCGTTACAGTTCCTGAAGCGCGTTCGCCCGTGGAGAGCCGCGTCAGATTAATCGCGCTGCTATTTAACGGTGCTTGAATTGGGTCGGTGAATTTTAAGGTGACGCGACTGCCGGTGGGCACATTATCTTGGCCGCCATAGGGCATGGCATAGACTAAACCAGTTTCATAGCCACGGCCAAAATCAACGGTCTGAGCTGAACCGCCCTTACCACAGCCGGTAAGCAATAAACAGGAAAGTAAGAAGCACAGCCTCAAAACTTGCGGCAACATTCCTTGTACAAGACTTTTCATCCCTCAGCCTTTGTTATTTAAACTTATTATTGGCTCCGAAAAGAGAGCAATGCAGTGCCATTTGTTTTTATTCTTCCTTATAGCGGAGTGCAGGGCATCTTATGTCAATTAATCTCTGCTTATCTATGACATGGTTGACGGGCACGGAATTACGCAATCAAAAGCAAAATGTTTGTCTCTATTTGATAATCAAGATAGCTGCTTGGCTTCGCTGAACCTCTGGTGGTGACACTTCATTTGGATTCTACTGTTAACAAATCCCGCAAAAAGATATACATTAAGAGACACATAATTATCATCTTGACCCATAATGGGGAGGGTGAGTCGACGTGAATCTTTAGTCACTTAACCCTGGGGGCTACAATGGTTCCGCAACTGAGGTTTTAAGTTATTGATCTTTGCCTGAAGAACTTAACTATCTCAATCTCAGGAGCATGGGAACGAGAAAAGTTATATACCTATTTGGACATTCACTATGATCAGCAAAAAAATGTCATCAACTCGCGCGTTTCTCGCCTCGATTGAATTGCTCAAGGTGAGAAATTTTGATTTAGCGGCATTTTTTTCAGCGTCCAATATTCCGGTCGATGTCTGCAAACAACTTGATAATCAAATCGCACTCGAAAAGTTGTTGCGTTGGATGGAGTGTGCCAAACGGCACATGAACGATGATGCACTCGGGTTGCATGCGGGCGAAGTGATTCACCCCGGTTGTTTTGGTGAGATGGGTCTGGCACTTCTCTGTTGTGAATCAATGCAACAGGTGAGCAAGTTCGGCATCGAGTTTTCTCGTTTAATGGGAGATGCCGCAGGTGCACGGGTGATTAGAGACAAAGATAAAGTGTCTTACACCGAGCATTGGCCGGATTGTTCACCTGAAAGTGTGAAATCCCTGGTGGAACAGAATATGGTTGCTACGATAACCTTTGGGAAACGTTTGGTAACGCAAGGCGATCAGGTAAAGCTGCGGCCACTAGAAGTCAGCTTTCGACATGCGCAACCGGCTTATGTCGCCGAATACTACCGAATCTTCCAATGCCCCATTCATTTCAAGCAACCTTACAATGCTATCTCTTTTGACCCCAGCATAGCGAAATGTCGAGTCGTAAGCGCCTCACCGGAACTTCATGCGACCATCAGATCACGCTTGGAAAAAACCAAGTGGGAAATTCTCAACACGGGTTTTTGTAAGCGAGTGCATCATTACGTCGAAGAAGAACTCTCGAATCATATGCCTTCCATCATTGAGGTAGCCGAGCATTTCAACATGAACAGTAAATCCCTGCAGCGGCGACTGAAAAATGAAGACACTACTTATCGCGACTTGTGTCAGGATTTACGGCGCACCTATGCGACGGAATGGGTAGGTAAAAGTAATCGCTCTTTTACGGATATTTCCAATACGCTGGGCTATTCATGTTTGTCGGCCTTTACCCGCGCCTTCAAAGAGTGGTTTGGCGTACCACCCTTCACTTACCGTGAGCAACAGGTTTTGGAGCATGCCATCGACAAAAGCACTGAGCACAGCAATTCATGAATAATACCTTAGAACAACGCTACGCCACTCTGCGGACAATTGTGCCTCTCCTTGACTTATTACAGGTGCACAATATTAGCCAAGAATATTTTTTTACTAAGGCGGATGTTCCCCGAGATACACTGCTGAATCTCGACAAAAACGTCGCCTTTACCAAGATTCTCGCCTGGGCAGATTGCGCCAGAAAAGAAATTAACGACGCGGCCATAGGTTTGCATGCCGGCGAACTGATGCACTCAGGCTACTTGGGCGAGTTAGGCATTGCCATGTTAAGTTGCAACATCATGGCTGAAGCGGCGCTATTGTTTATGGAGTATTTCACTCTCAATGGTAATGCCTCGGAATCCCTGATTGTGCAAGATGGCGATCACTTGGTGTATACCGAAGACTTTGGCGATGTCGATCCTGAAATTGTTAAGCCCTTTGCCGAGCAGTTTCTCACATCCTGTCTGATCTTCAGTAAGTCACTGTTGGCAGAAGCAGAACGCAAAAAATTTCAACCGATTGAAGTCAGCTTTAAACACGCAAAGCCCCATTACAGTAGTGAATACAGTCGGATATTTCAGTGCCCCGTGTATTTTCAACAGGAACGCAATGCGATAGTTCTTCCCACTCATGTGTTCGACCTGCCGGTGGTGGGAGCATCGCCGGAATTGAAGGAAGCGATTGAGAAACGCTTGCACCAAGCGAAGCATGAACTGTTCAACAGAAAATTTTATTATCGTGTCAAAGGGCTGATTGAAAAGAATTTTGAAGCGGAGTTGCCTTCTATTGAAGAAACCGCAAATCATTTCTACATGAGTAAAAAAACCCTGCAACGCCGCCTGCGCGATGAAGGCGCAACCTACCGTGAATTGTGCTTGGACATACGGCAGACGCGGGCCTATCAATGGGTGACGACGTCAAATAAATCTATTCAAGATATCGCTAATACATTGGGATATTCACATATCTCGGCATTTTCTCGCGCATTCAAAGAATGGTTTGGCGTATCGCCGCGTAGTTTTCGGGAAAATCAAGATTAGGGTTTTGAGCACGAAACTCCCTCTCCCTTTGGGAGAGGGAACTATTTACTACCACCGAAATGACTCAGAATAAAACACCGGCTGATTGTCCCTCGGCTGGATGACAAAGCGGTATTCCCTTGCCGGATTAACTTCCGGATTATACCAACGTACTTCGTACAAGCCGCGATTTTCACTATCGGTTTCGTCCTGATAGATAATCGCTATATTGTACCCGGCATCATTGACCGGGCGATTATTCTGGCTCAATAAACTCCAATGGCTTCCCTTGGTTTTATATTCTACACTCACCAAGGATTTATTTAATTCTATATAGGCTGGCGGAACATCTTTCCAAGCAAAAGACCAGTAGGCTTCTTGGTTAATGGCTGCTTCGGTAAAGTCCGCTGTGCTTAACGGAACACGCCCAGCGCGAGCTTTTTCCGTAGGTAGAGAGAAATCTTTACTCTTCAGTGACTGTTCCCAGCGCTCGGGCAGATTGGCGATATTCGTTGACGACGACAACAACTGGTTTACCAGCGAGGCACTTTGCGCTGCGAGAAAAGGAATGGTATTGGGTCCATAAATCGTGCTGCCACCTTCATACCATTGCAGTGCGTACTCTTCCGGCGTAACGGCATAACCAAAGTAGCCGTTGGCGACACTACTGAGCGTTAGATATCGCACGGGTGCTTTACTGCTGGCGAGCACTTCTGCGACTTTCGCTTTAATTCTATCCCCGCCTTTTACCGTAATTTCAAACGGCAATGACACCATCATTAGATCATCGACCTGTGCCACATGCACATTGAGTAGATAAGGAAATTCCTCCGGTTCAAATATCATGCCCTGAATCCATTCCCAACCCATCACATGCTTGGCACCATGGCAACCGGTAAACAATTTCCCCGGCCAACCGCGGCGGAAAGGCGGAAGATAATAAAGAATAGGTGTCTCATGTTCATCGGGCGCGGCAGTCTGCGCGGTACTGAAGTAGGCGCGATCACACAATTCGACATCGTCGATGCGGCGATCCTGCAACACGTTTACTTCCCGCAGTGCAGTGCGGATAGTGATATCATCCTTGAGTTGAGTGTCGAGAGAATGAAATAACTGCCATGCTTGCGCTGCAATCCCTTTACCGACTTTTTGCGCTTCGATGTAGCCCATCATCTTGCGCGTAGTATTGGGCGCGACATCGGCGTGATTTCCTTGAAAAGGGCCGTACACCGGCTGCCAGTCTAGCGGGTAGTGCTCTCGAATAGACCATTCAAGTTCCTGACTGATATAGGCCCACACATCGGCGCTGTAAAGTGAAACCGCGGATGAGAGTGCTGTGCCATGAATGGCAAATGTTGAGAATGCACCGAGTGGGCGATATTGGCCGTCATCGGCTTTCACATCGATACGAACCATCGTCATCACGGGGTCGATTGCGGTGTAACGTCGGTGAATCGCGAGGTCTTTATTTTTCACATCCAGGTTAGCAACATGTGGCTCGTGCGAGCGGTTGCGTGTAAAGCCCCAGATATCAATCGCACCTGTTGCGACTTTGGCGGGGCGTCTGGTGTTATAAGCCGTGATAACCGCTTGCGAAATCCATTGCGCCAGTTGCTCAAAGTAAGCTGGATTAAAACCTCCAGTGTTTGACGCGAAAGTATTAAACGCATTGCTACTGTGGTACTGACCCGGACCCGAATGGGTGTGGGTGGCATTCAGCGTAAGATTGTGGGCTTTAACATCGGTTTTTTCCGCTATCAATTCGGCGACACGATGGTGTAAGAGCGATTCGCCCGATAACATATCCAACTGCACAACCACCAAGGGCTCGCCTTTTTTGGGTTTGATGTAAAACGCCCGCGCCTTGAGTTTGGTGCGCACACCTTCGCTTTTGTTACCGTTAAGCGAATAACCGTTCATGGGAAGTCCCACTGGCGGCGTGATATCCGTAACGCCTACACCAGCGAGCATGGTGTCAGTCTCTTTTACAGGTAATGAATTCTTCTGTGTTATTACGAGATGAGTCAGCGAAGAACAGCCGGACAAATCGGTTAACAACAATAGCAGTGCCAGCAGTTGTATTCTTTTTATGATGAACATGTACTCTTCCCTAATGAATTCTTTTTCGAATGGCGCTTACTAAACTCCCTCTCAAGGAGTTGTAGGATGGGTGGAGCGAAGCGTAACCCATCAATTATGGTTCGCGATGGGTTACGCTTCGCTCCACCCATCCTACCTCTGTTTGAGAGGGAGAAATGCTAATCAAACAAAACACCAGCCTTCCCCGCGATAAGTCGGCACTCGCTCGATAATTTTGCCATCCTGCAATAACACTAACCGATTAAATCGTTCACACAATTCGCCGGCTTTACTGTGGCGAAAAAAAACTGGGTCGCCTAATTTAAGCTGATTCGTATTGCCCTGCAATGGTGTTTGAACTTCGCCGGCCGCTTCATTCTGTGTCAGCTGCAATCCTTGTGGCCAGATGGGTGTTGGCAATTTTTCTTTGCCGACGGCTCCCGATGCAACATAACCACCGCCAAGGCAGGTAACCATCGACTGAGTAGGACGGCGAGTCACTTCCAACGCAAACAATGCGGCAGGTTGTAAGTGGAAGTCTGCATACAAATCAAATAACGCAGGGCAATAGAAACCGGAACCTACGGTAATTTCCGTTACCGACGAATCTTGAACCGTCGAATTAACACTGCCAGTACCACCGCCATTGACGAAGCGCAGTTGCGCGCCGGCTTTTTTTAAGGCAGCAACGATGTTTTGCCGTCGTTTTTGTAGCCTTGGGATGGCATAACGTTTTAAAAGTTTAATGATCCGATTTTTTACCACCTGTCCCGCCATATCATCAGCCACACCGGCGATTTGCGCTTCATAACCGAGAATCCCATCAAGGGTGACATGTCGACAGCGAGCGATACATTGGTACACAGCGAGAGCTTGCTTTACTGTTCGAACCGGTGAGCGATTGACACCAAAATTCAACGCCAAAATGTGCGTGGACATATCGATATCGAGACAGAGCGGCAAAGTCACGCCCTGACGTTCTGCGATCTTCTCAATCAATTCCACCTGCTCAACTGAATCGATAGTGAGAATGATATTTTTCCCTTTCGCGATCTCCTGACAAACATGTTCGATGACTTGGCGTTGCACCGTCGGGTAGGCCACCAGCAGATCATCAAAACCCTGCTGACTGAGTTGTACGGCTTCTTCGCCGTGGTAGCACAATACACCTTCAATACTGGGATGATGTGCCAACAACCATTTCAGCAGATAGGCACAACGCACAGACTTAGAGGCGACCCGGATTTGCATTCCTTTAGCGGAACGAAGAATAGAATCCACATTTTGCTGCAGCAAATCCATGTCCACGAGAGCAAAGGGCAATGACTCGCCGGCAGTGGACTGTTGATAGTATGGGTAACGATCCAAATTCATCCTTATTGTCAATTCGTAGGATGGGTGAAGCGCAGCGTAACCCATCAGTTCCAACAAGGCTGAGAACGATGGGTTACGCTGCGCTCCACCCATCCTACGAAGTACAAATTAATCCGGAGCGTTCTATTTAAAATCGTTTCTTTTGCGCTTCAGATTCCAATGCGATCCCAGCAACAGCAAACCGCGCCAACCAACTTGCCGTGCGATTAAACAGTGCTGATATCAATCCCTGAAACAGTTCATATTTTTTTTGCGTATACGGATACCAGTTGGCTTCAATCTTTTTACTTTGTTTATCGAACAACACCGATTTGCTGCGTGTAAATGACAATAATCCCTCTGCACCCTTAGATCGACCAAAACCACTGTTCTTCGTACCGCCAAAAGGTAGAGCGGGGTTGCCCTCGGTTAACATCACATTGTTGATTGATACTGCTCCGACTTCAATGGCTCGCGCCACACGATCAGCACGCTTTAAATCCTTGCTCCAGACACTGGCACTTAAACCAAATTCAGAATTATTGCAGTGAGTGATAACCTCGTCTTCGTCAGTAAAGGGAATGACCGGAAGAACAGGGCCAAAGGTCTCTTCTTGTATGAGTAGCATGGAATTGTCGACATCCGTAATCAATGTCGGTGGATAAAACGGTTTATCATCTGCGCTAGCGGTTGCGTCCAGCGGCTCGCCGCCACAGTGGATGGTAGCCCCTTTGTTGCGGGCATCATCGACATGGCGTTTGATGATCTCGTACTGAAAATCAGTGGTAATCCCGCCGATGTCTGCGTTGCCGCAGTCGTGATTGTTTATCACCAGTTGTTCCATATTCTCTTTGAGCTTGTTGACAAACTCCGTATAAATATTTTGCTGTACGTAGAGGCGTTCCACGGATGTGCAAGATTGCCCCGCATTGGTTAAGGCTCCCCAGAGTGCGCCAGCAGCGGTGCGATCCAGATCAACATCATCAAATACAATCATGGCATCTTTGCCGCCCAGCTCCAGATCGACAGGGATCAAGAGTGGCGCAGCCTGTTGCAGAATCTTTTTGCCAGTTCTGGTGCTGCCGGTAAAAAAAATCTTGTCTGGTCGGCAATCTATTAATTTTTGCGCCACATTACCATCGCCATAGACAATCTTGGCAGCCTGCGACAGCAGTGGCAGGGACGAAAATATCTCTTCGAACAAACCGAGAAAGGAAGTGTGCTCAGAGGGTTTGTAAATAACACAATTGCCCGCAACAAAGGCGCCGATAATCGAGGTCATGCCGATGTGAAAAGGATAGTTCCAAGGAGCGATGATTAGCGTAACTCCCACCGGTTCGTGATAGATTTTGGACTTTTTCCCAAACAACGCGATTGGGGTTGAGACAGTTTTATCCGCCAGAATTTTTTTGCCATGCTTTAGAATCCACTCACAATAGTCCAATACACCCATCACCTCTGAAACTAGGGCATCGGTGCGTGATTTGCCGGTCTCGTCCATGATATGCGCGACAATTTTTTCACTATTGAGGTAGATAATTTGCTGGAGTTTTTTAACTTCCTGCAACCGATGCGCAACACTCACTTCGCGATAGGCGCGTAAATATTGACGACAGGACTGATAGAGAGTCGTGAAATCATGCGCTTTAATCACGGGCTCTCGATTGCTTTTTTTGATCATGCTTTCCATAGAATGTCACCTACAATTTTTAGTTCGCATTACAACTAACGTGATAATCAATCACGTCAAAAACTTTAGTCCCCTGATAACTTTCGGCCGTTTTATTGGAGTAATACAAACTCATTACAAT
>OBEQ010303355.1_pt1 | contig 15419 bp, 9 predicted proteins | sample 1670901 | NCBI WGS metagenome assembly OBEQ01 (sample SAMEA104232315, study PRJEB22302) | groundwater metagenome | biome: forest; feature: aquifer; material: groundwater | place: USA | collected 2011-08-07 | depth 5.4 m | reverse complement strand
TCCTAACACAACCACAATCGGACAAATAATAAAGGCGCAGGCTTCACAGACTGCAGATCTTTTTCTAATTAGAAGCTCGCTCGACGCAGTCCTGGCTAAAGTCGATTCGTTGGGCAATCTAACAGCAAATACACTTACTTCAACGGTGTCAACAGGAACTGCTCCACTTACAGTTACATCAACAACCCTTGTTAATAATCTCTATGTTGCATCAGCTAACCAACCACTGCCGAATTTAGTATTGAACAGTGATTTTTCAAGACGCAATAAATGGATGACCTTTATGCCGGAAGTATTTACTGATACGAGCGGATGGACAGTTGATAACGGTGGCGCAATGAGCGTTTCAGCCAATATTATGACGAGCGGAACTCTAACTGGCGGCTCATGGAAAGCGCATGCCGGACTTTCAACATGGCGTGATGCTCGTTTTTCTGCTGCAGTTAAATTCGCTGCTAGCGGGAATGCTCCTACGGTAATGAAATATGCTGATGCAAATAATTCAGTTGGCGCTTATCTAGGAAATAATTCATTTATCCTGATTAAATTTATCGGTGGGGTCTCAACTAATGTAGCAACTGTTTCTAATACTCCTGTAGCGGGTACTTGGTACTGGCTAGAACTAGAATCCCAGGGTACAACTTATATTGCCAAGCTTTATAGTGCAGGAACAGGAACGAATCCTACGGCAAAAGCTAGCGCTACTCTTTTGCAGACAATAACCGGTACAGTCAGCGATTCTGCAGTAGCAACTGGTTTTATTGGACTTTATGCCGAAGCTGCAAGTCTGTCATGGGGTGGTCTTTCTACAGGAGACGGGGGAGTTTATGTCGAGGGCTGGGGACCAGAGACGTGGAAGATAGATTTTCCCGGCACAGTAGGCGGACAAGCGATTGGTTTTGATGAAACAACAAGTGTTGGGCCCCTAAATTCCCAGTGGGCACTTCGCGCTTACATTCCTGCCAACAGCCGAAGAATCCGAATCACGGAGTTTGGTGGCGGAGCATTTTCTTCTAGTATGGTCACCAACCAAAACAGAATTTCTTCGAATACAGCCTACACAGCTTCTCTTTACGAACAGGTATCAGGAGCAAGCGGAAATGGCTTAGTAACAGGAACTTTCTATTATTTAAATCAAGCAGGAGTTGATTCACCAAACGGCTCTGTTTCGGATTCAGGCGAAACTTCGTGGACGCGCAAAACCGTTACTACGACCTCCGGAGCCAGTGCCGTCCAGATGACTGTGCAAATTGATATAAATTCAGGCCTCAATGTCAATGGGACTGCGTTTCTGCAATTCGTTCAAGTCGAGCAAGGGGGTGTTGCGACGCCTTGGCACAGTGCTCCGGCAGACGACGGGCCGATTACTTGGTTTACGCAACTAAGAATTGGTAGATCCACCACATCCTCATCATTGAGCGAGATCGATTCTCAAGACCTTGCAGGTAATTTCTTCATGCCTTGGGACGGAAATGTTGTTGCTGTTCTCAACGGTGATGGTTCTCATAGCGCAGCCAGTGAACCTCGAAGAGGCGCGCTTGATATTACTGCCGATGGCAGTAACTGGCGTTCTGGAGTCACCGATCGGGAGTGGATTCCTGATTTTTCCATCCCGTCTGCTAATGGGTCGATGTCTATGGGAAGTATGGTAACGCCTGCTAAGTCATTTTCTGCTGGTAAACATCGGCTTGCAGCCAGATTCCGAGTACAGGACGCTGGAACATTTACTGTTGTGGGGGCTGACTCTGCAACTGCGCCGCCAATGTTTTTAAATGTCACTATTACCCGGGGGAAATTTGATTTAGCAGAGGAATATAGCGTTAATGACCAGACTATTGAAGCAGGTGATGTTGTTTCCTTAGCATCAGCAGGTGGGACAACGATTGATAGAACTTCTAAAGGGTATCAACAGAATATCCTGGGTATTGTATCAACAGATCCGGGAATAACATTGGGTAAAAAGGCATTTATTGACAATTACGCCCAATCCCCTAACTTAAGACCAGTTGCTCTGTCAGGAAGAGTTCCTGTTAAGGTAACAAATGAGAATGGTCCTATAAAAAGAGGGGATATTCTTACCTCCTCGGAAAAATACTCGGGTTACGCCATGAAAGCAACTAAAGCAGGAAGAAGTATTGGTGTTGCAATGGATGATTTCTCTCTCGATTCAACAATTAGCAATGTTCAATTTGGAACAATAATGACTTTTGTAAACTTAAGCTGGTATGATCCAGATGTTTACTTAACAGATACTGGAAATTTTGTAATAAATAAAGTTCGAAATGTTCCGCAAATTGCTAGCGCAACGCCAAATCCACAGACAGGACTTTACCCATCACCGAGTGCTTCGGGATCTGCACAAGTGAACCAACCAATCATAACTAATTGTAAAACAACCACCGACTCTTCCAACTTTGGACTTGTTACATCGACTTGCCTGCAGACTGTAACGGTAAATTATACATATAAGCAAGAGCTTGAAAAATCCGTTTATAAAGTCGCAGACTCGTTAGGAAATGTAGTTCAAAGGGTCGGAACATTTTCGCAAGCTGTTATAGGAACTCTTAGGGTAGGACTTGTCCAGACAAAAGACTTAATCGCTGAGAATATAACGGTTAGCAACAAAATTGTCTCCCCCATTGCCGAAGTTGCAAGAGTTAAAACAGATATTATTACGCCACTTGCATCAAACAAAGTCGTTGTGAAACTTGAGGATCATAGCGCGAGTCCTTCAGCGACTTCTGTTCCAAAATTTGAAATTCAAAACGCTTCAGGAAGTGCTATTGCGACAATTGATGACCACGGCAATGCTTCTTTCTCCGGACAACTTAGTTCTAAAACTTTGAACTCAGAACAGGCAACAATCTCAGGGACTTTGAAAGCAAAAAATATAATAGCTGACAACATTGACAGTCAGATATTGAATTTGAGATCTCAACTTTCGCATCTTTCCCTTCCACTCGCATCTACCTCCGCAAAAACTGTCGATATTGCATCCTACTCTGCCCAACTCGCAAACGTCGACACCTTGCAGGCCCAGGTTGGAACTTTTATGAGCGGACTTTTTGCAGTCGGCCCAACGAGTCTTTCCGACGCAACTGTTTTTGGGCAATTATCAATTGGGGGAAATCTGATTTTAAGTGATTCCTCAATCAATGTTCTGGGAAGTGACTTGAAACTTCAACCCCTCGGACAAGGAGGAATTTTGTTGGGAAAGAAAATATCGATTGATAGTGTTGGAAATCTCAACGTGAACGGAGATGCGAAGTTCAATGGCACACTTTTTGCAAATATCATCTCGCCAATTCCCGGGAATGATTTGGTTTTTAAAATAGGAACAAGCGATAAGCAACAAGCAACAAGTTCAGGACGATTCTTGGTTCAGAATGCGAGCGGTTCGGCGGTTTTAAGCGTAAACAGTAAAGGAGACCTTGTTTCAAAAGGCGAAGGAACATTCAGTAAGCTCAATATCGGAGGGCTTATCTCCCCTGCTTTGGCAATAAGCGCAAACGAGGTAATTGCAACAGGTTCTGCAGGAATTGCAACAATATCGGCGCACTTTAAAGAGTTAACTATCAGAAACAGAGTAGTAACGGACAAATCCCTTATCTATATCTCCCCTGTCGGAATACCAAGTGATAAAACTCCATTTCTTATCAGGCAAAAATCGGGCGAGTCATTTACTGTCGGCACTCAGGACATAATCGATACACCAATGCCTTTCAACTGGCTTATAATCAATTAACAAGTAGCAAGTCACAAGTAACAAATGAAACGAAACAAAAATTACGATTTACTCGAAAGAACGGCTAAATTTGGGGAAGTTGTGATCGGATTTTGTAAAACATTGAAACAAGACACAATCTCGAAACCCTTAATAATTCAGTTAGTTCGTTCTGCCACGAGTATTGGAGCTAATTATATGGAAGCAAATTCGGCAAGTTCAAGGAAAGATTTTGCAAATAAAGTTTACATTAGCAAAAAAGAAGCAGAGGAAACGAAACATTGGTTGAGAATGTTAGCAATCTCTTTACCTGATAAAAAAAGTGAACTAAGAACGCTGTGGAAAGAGGCGCAAGAACTCACAATGATACTTCAAAAAATAACTTCTAAATTGCGACAATGATAATTTCTTGCAACTTGAAACTCGTAACTTGTTACTTGAATCAGTGTGATACAAATTGATCTAATTGACCTGATGATGATTCTTACACTAAAATTGGAACATTACTTTTAGAAATTATCAATGAAATTTAATTTGAGTTCTTTTCTAGAATATTTATCATTAGGCTTGCTAAGTTTGTTTTTAGTTGCCTATCCTCTTTTATTTACAACTCTTGCTACAGACGCTTTCATAATCCCGAAACAGATTCTTCTTATAGGTGTCTCTCTTCTTGTCCTGCTTTTAATGGGAGTTAAAGCTGTTGTTGACAAACAGGTTAAGTTAAAGAGAACCCCTTATGACTTACCGCTACTTTTATTTTTGGCGGTTGTTTTTGTATCGAGCATTCTCTCGCCAAATAGATCCGAGTCCTTAACAGCATTTGCGACATTATTCTTCGCGGGATTTTTATATTTTCTCTTTATAAATAATGTCAAAACCCCCAAAGCATTAATCATTGTAATTCTGGCTTTTTTAGAAGGAGCTTTGCTTTCGGGCATTTTATTTATACTCAATTTTTTGAAAGTTTATATACTTCCCTTCTCTTTGACAAAGAACCAAACATTTACAACGCTGGGATCTCTTCTTGATCTGGCGATCTATACATCGGCTGCTCTTGTTTTGGGCGGATATCTTTTGTTCTTCTGGAAAAACAAGGAGAAAATTAAAATTAGTAAACTTAAGGCTAAAAGTCAGCTCATATTAGGGCTTTTTGCTTTGAAGCTTGTTGTGCTTGCAGCAGTTCTGGCTCTTTCTATATATAGTATGGTTAAGCTACAAAAGCCGGTTATTCTTCCTTTTGATACAGGTTTTCAGGTATCTTTTGCAGCAATCTCACAGGATACAACAAGATGGCTTTTAAGCTTTCTTTTAGGCTCGGGTTTTGGGACATTTGCAGTAGATTTCTCAAGATTTAAGCTCTCAGTTTTCAACCAGACAACTCTCTGGAATCTAACTTTCTTTAGAAGCTCAAGTTTTATTCTGGAGCTTCTGGCAACAACAGGAGTATTGGGACTCCTGTCTTATATTTATCTTTTATATAAAGTTTTAAGAACAAAACCGCTTTTTATTCCTTTAGTTTTTTTAGTTTTTGTTTCTTTGATTCTCCCCCTTTCAACGACAACAGTAGTCCTCTTTTTCGTGATTTTAGGAATTTACGCATCTATAAAAGCTCTTTCTGATAAAGCTTTCTTTGATGTACATCTAGCCCTAGTTACATTAAAAAGCGGACTGGTAGCAGTTTCTGAAACTAGCAAAAACGAAATAAAACACGGCTTATCAAGAGTTCTGCCGTCTCTTGTATTTATATTTATTCTTATAATCGTCGGGTTTTTGGGGCTTCTTTCGGGAAGATACGCGCTTGCAAACAAGACTTTTCAGGATTCTCTGCTTGATGCTTCTCAAAATAAAGGGTCCGAAGCATACAACAAACAGTCTCAGGCAATAAACCTTACTCCTTATAACGATGCGTATCAAAGGGTATTCTCCCAAACAAACTTGGCACTCGCTAATTCTTTAAGTAGTTCTACTCCAAAAGGAGCATCTCCTTCGGCTCAAACGCAGCAAACTATCTATACGCTTATACAACAATCTATTAACAGTGCTAGGACAGCTACTAATTTGTCGCCGCAAACAGCAGCTAACTGGCAGAATCTTTCGGGAGTCTACAGAAGCCTTATCGGTTTTGGAAAAAATGCAGACCAGTTTGCAGTTTTGGCCCAGCAACAGGCAATTCTTTTAGACCCTAATAATCCGCAGGAATATATAAATTTAGGCGGGCTTTATTACCAGTTAAACCTTTGGGACAAAGCAGCAGACCAGTTTAGGGCCGCGATAAATTTAAAACCTGACTTTGCAAACGCTTATTACAACCTGGCTCATGCCCTTCAGCAAAAAGGAGATTTAAAAGGGGCGCTTGAACAGATGGAAAATGTCAAAACTCTGGTCAAAAATGACCCGACAAACCTGAAGAAAATACAGGCAGAAATCGACGCATTAAAGAGCGGTCTTGCGACCGGTTCGGGAGGACAAAACACGCAGCAATTGCCTCCTCAAAATCCGCCTGTTGCAATTCCTGCGCCTGCAACACCAAAACCATTACCGACCCCAACTCCTGCTCCTCAACAACCTTTGGGAGCAACCCCCGCTCCGACCCCAACTCCGGCCAAGTGATTTCTACTTCTTGATTTTAATTTTTTACCTGATTAGATAACTTGATTATCGCAACATTTACTGTTATACTTGCATTGGATGTATTTTTGGGTTACCAATTCTCTCTAAAGGAATTGTTCTCCAAAATTCTATGATTCCTAAAGGAGGTGAGAGAATTGGCTTTTCAAGATAAAACATTAGTATGCCGCGATTGCGGTAAAGACTTCACCTGGACAGCTTCCGAACAAGAATTCTACCAACAAAAAGGGTTTGAAAACGAACCGGTCAGATGTCCTTCATGTCGCGCCTTAAAAAAGGCTCGAATGGACAATGGTGGTGGCGGAGCAAGACAAAGTTTTGAAATAACTTGTGCAGATTGTGGTAAAACAGACACTGTTCCCTTTCAACCGAAAGGAGACAGACCTGTATATTGCAGAGACTGCTTCAGAAAACACAGACCCGCTTAATCTTCGGTAAACATTCTTTTTGAATTAATCCGTTGGATTATTCCTTGTGATTTTAGTGGAATTTTGCCTACTTGATAGGGTTGTTTTTTCTGTGGACCTGAGGGGAATTGGTCACAAGTTCTCGCTGCGGCGAGCCTCGCGACCCCGCCTCGCCAGTTTCAACTGGCTCCGGCCGTTCAATTCTGTGGACCTGAGGGGAATTGAACCCCTTTCTACTCCATGCCATGGAGTTATACTACCGGTGTACTACAGGCCCGGTGGACCTATCGAGAATCGAACTCGAATCTCCTCGTTGCGAACGAGGCGTTCTACCATTTAACCATAGGCCCGTCTTGACATTTTATCACAACAAATGAGGTTTTACTGAATTACATTTAGAGGGTTTATTAAAACTCCGTTTCTTTTAACTTCAAAGTGCAGATGAGCCCCTGTTGTTCTTCCTGTCAGACCAACCCAACCAATAACTGTTTTTCCTGCCTCAACTTGCTGTCCAACACCAACATTTAACCCGGATAAATGAGCGTAATGAGACGCGTATCCTGCACCGTTATCTATTTCGATATCGGTTCCGTATCCATAATTCCAAGTACCGGCATTAACAGAAACTACGCGCCCGTTCTGGGCAGCAACAATAGGAGTTCCAGCAGGGGAGGTTATGTCAATTGCCATATGATACCAGGCAGCAAACTGGGAAATAAGTCCACGGAGCGGCCACGTAAAACCTGCTGAAGTAATTGAGACCGGCCCTTGTGCTATAAATACTTGCCTTCTTATAAATGGTTGTTGTGACGGTTTAACCGCATCGGGCACTATAAGAATTTGTCCATCAACAAGAGAAAAAGTCTCCGGATTGGCAAAGTCATTAAAAGGAAAATCTACAATTTTTTGAGCTTCTGTATCAAACTTCTTCGCAATAGTATAAACTGAATCACCTTTTTGTACTTTATAAGACATTCCGCTTACTGGAAGAATTTTTAGAGTATCCCCGACTGTAATATCATCTCCTGTAAGATTGTTCTCCCAGCGTATTGTATTGTCGGAAACACCGAATTTTTCAGCAATTGTTGAGATCGTGTCTCCCTTTGCCACAGTATATTCAATTACTTTGTCCCGGGGTTTCGCCGAAACGCTCGTTCTAAAAACATCTTCTCCAACAGCAATAGACTGATGGATTACTTCATTACTTACTTGGGAATTAGATGAAAAAACAGGGTAAGTAGAGGCAAGAAAAGGAGTTAAAATTACACCAATACCCAAAACTCCCATGGTCGCCATGTGCAAAAACGCCCTGTTATACCTCCCTCTTTTTGTCATAAAGAGACGGACCAAGTTGTTTTTATAAGTTTCAAAAAAAGAGGAGGTAGCAACGATTTTATTTTTATTGAATCGGGCGAAAAAACTGAGGAAAGCTAAAAAAGTAACTATAAAACGGTAAAAATAGGACCTCAGAAGAAATAACCGGCGCTTATACATGGAGGAAATAGTATAACAAAATGTTGCGATTTTGCAAATCTAATCACAGCAATTTTCAATTCTCAATTTTAGTTTGTAAAACGCAAGCTCTGCTTACAATTTACAAGTAAGAGCGAAGGCGCGAAATCAAATCTCTTTTCCAAGAGAGGCGAGGAATTCTTCGTTTGTTTCGGTTTTTGCCAAGCGTTCTATTAAAATTGATGTCCGCTCTTCGGGGTTTAACATATAGATCATTCTTCTCATTGTTACAGCTTTTTTAAGTTCGTCTTCAGGCAGAATAAGCTCTTCCTGTCTTGTACCTGAACTTTCAATATCAATTGCAGGAAAAACTCTTTTGTCGGCAAGCCTTCTGTCCAAATGAAGTTCCATGTTACCTGTTCCTTTAAACTCCTCGTAAATAAGATTGTCCATTCTTGAATCTGTGTCAACCAAAGCAGTACCTATAATAGTAAGAGATCCGCCTTCCTGACAGTTTCTTGCTGCTCCAAAAAATTTCTTTGCAGGCCATAATGCAGCAGGGTCAAAACCACCAGTTAAGGTTCTTCCCGAGGGCGCAACAGAAAGATTGTAAGCACGGGCAAGTCTTGTTATCGAATCCAAAAGTACTATTACGTCAAGGCCGGACTCAACAAGTCTTTTTGCACGCTCCAACGTTATATCTGCAACCCTTGTTTGGGCCTCTGGCGGCTCGTCAAAGTTGGAAGCAACAACATCTCCTTTAACAGAACTTGAAATATCGGTTACTTCTTCCGGCCGCTCGCCAATTAAAGCTGCCATAAGGTGCGCTTTTGGAAAATTTTGTGCAATTCCTGCTGCTATTTCTTTAAGAATTGTTGTTTTTCCGGCTTTTGGAGGCGAAACTATCATTCCTCTTTGCCCAAAACCAATTGGGGCAACAAGATCTATTATTCTGGTTGACAGAGGAAGCTTTCCAGTTGAAAGAACTATCTGTTTCTTGGGATAAATTGGAGTCAGCTCATCAAAATACGGACGGTTTATCGACTCTTCTGCAGGAAGATCGTTTACTTTTTCAACTTTTAAAAGGCCGAAATATCTTTCGGTGTCTTTTGGCGGACGTCCTACTCCGGAAACCAAATCTCCGGAACGGAGAGAAAAACGCCGGATCTGTGATTGGGAAATATAAATATCTCGCTGGCTTGGAATAAATCTGGGCCTTAAAAATCCGTGTCCTTCGGGTTGGATATCAAGAATTCCTGAAACTTCAGTCGTTTCGACCTGTTCGAATCTTCTTTCGAATGACGGGGGAACGAAAGCGGGTTCAGATGAAAGGGGCTGAACAACGGGCTCTTCTTTTTGAACCTCTTCCACTGGCTTACCTATTACATCTTCAACAGATGGTGTAGTGGTTTCAACAATTTTGGGTGTGGTTTTTCTTTTGTACGGCATCTTGGAAATTTAAACAAAAAATTGGGAACTCAAAATTTAAAAAGGGAAATTGCTTTGAAGTATCTTAAAAGCTTTCTAATTAGATCATACATCTCTTATTTTGTCAATAGCGCTCGTAAACCATAAAATCTTACTACCTATTTTTTAGATTGCATTTGCGATCGCAAAAAATGCGGAAAATTCCTACAGAATTCTTACCCATTTTTTACTTGACACAGCCTATAAGACGTGCTATCATCCCGTGTACTTTCAATGGAACTGCCCCATAAGAAAAGTTTTATGACAAAATTGTTATCAATAGTTTTTATTTCCGGCCTACTCTTTCTTTCTCCTATCGGGAAAGTTTATGCTGATGTCTCCTGCCAACCCATCTATGGAGGAGGACAAACTTGCGTAACAACAGGAAATATTCTGGTAAATAAAAAAATCCAAAATCCTCAAACAGGTGAATTTGTTGATAATTTAAATTTAAATGATTCAAGATTTGCTCCAGGACAAAGTGTTGTTTTTCAAATCCTTTTAACGAATACTGGAGCAACGACAATTCTTCAGACTAAAGTTACAGATTTGCTTCCAACATTTATTACTTTTCAAGCAGGTCCTGGAAACTTTGACTCAAATACAAGAAATTTAACATTCACTGTTGATAACCTTACTTCAAACGAAACAAGACCTTTTACTTTTCAAGCCAGAGTTTTGGACGCTAAGGATTTGCCAGACGGTGTAACTTGTGATCCAAGAACAAAAAACCTGGTCACAGCAACAACCAATACAGGACAGACGAGTCAGGATACTGCGTCATTTTGCGTAGAAAAAGGCTTAACAACAAAAGGCGGGTTTCCGGTCTTCCCTCCTCCTAAAGTATTTACAACTCCTCCAACAGGACCAGAACTTATACCATTAATATCCCTTTTACCAGGCGGAGCGTTTGGATGGTTCTTGAGAAAAAAATCTAACAAATTTCAAGTAGGTAAAAAGTAATATGAGAATTGAGGGAAAAAGATTCACACCTGAACAGAATTTTGGAGATGGAGTCATCGGCCCTTCGATGAGAGACCATGTAAGGGCAAATTTATCTTATGGCCGTGATCTCCTGAATCTTAGTAGAACAAACCCTTTAATAGAATTGGGACGAAGAAATGCCCAAAGAGCTCTTCAGGCATTAATTCTTGGTGCAAGCTTATTTACGGGAAGTGTTGGCGCGGATGCTGCCAGACCTTCACCAGATTTACAAACATATGTATCCTCCATTTCTTCCGACTGGAAACCGTTATCTATCGATTCTCTCGCTGCGTTTGAGAGACTTCGCTATAAAGATCTGGCAGAAGTTGCAAAAATACACGGAGGAGGAGATCCCAATAATCGTGCTAGCAACCCCGATAACTGGGAATTTATAGATAGTGAGTTTGGATTTGCCGCAAAACTTAAAGAAGATCCAAATGGAAATGATACTTTTATATCCCTGGATGTTAATACTATTGCAGAAGGATATCAGTATCTTGCAGAACCGGGAGACCCAAAAGGATTTAGGGAACAGCGAATAGTTGTTGGTCCGGGACAGCAAGGAATTTGGGTTAAGGGTATTCTTGTCAGAAGAGATAGATCTGCCGACGAAGTTTATAAATTTGTTTTGTCAAAACGAACTTCTGATACTGTAGCTGAAAACGCTGCTAATGGAACAAATCATACGGTATTAGGAATTGATGGTTTTAGAGGAAAAGGAGATATTAAAGACCCTAGAGGTTTTAGAAGAAATTCTTACAGCGGAGGTCTTGCCGAAGTTGCTCAAAGATACGGTGGGAATGCAGACGACTATAAATGGGTACCGGGAGAAGAAGGTTCTGCTGCTCGTTTTAAGTTTGACTCTCCGGGTCATCGTCTAGTTTTCTTGGATCAAAATACAGTACTTGAGGGCTCTCAATTGCTTTGGTCGCCAAACTCCGTACGCGAACAGCGAATCGTGGTAGATGGCAACGGACAAAACGGATTATATATCTTAAATGGCAATTTCAGACCAGATGAAAGAACAGATATTCTCTACAAGTATATATATGGTACGAAATTAGCAAACACAATTATTGAGAATATTAAAAATGGTACGAATATTAGTGTAATAGGTGTAAATGGTTTTCGAGGAGGTGAGAAATAATGGAAAAAAGAAGAATTTATGGACCAGTATTAGCTTTAGGACTTCTTTCAGGTGCTGCCTGCGGTGAGGGTCAGTGGTTTGGGCCAAAAAAGACAGACGCTCCTCCAGCAGCCGCTTCGCCCGCAACGGCGCCATCAACGGCTCCGACAACTGCACCGGCGACAGCCGCGGCAAGGGTTGATGATAAGGAGTTACAGAGGATAGCCGATGAAGCTCACAAAAAGAGACTGGCAGAGTTAGATCCTGTCTTTAGAGATAGTAGTATTAGTAAATGGCTCCAGACAGCAGGGTTTAGGTTTTCTGATTTGTCGGGTCCAAAGGTGGAGGCTCGTCAAATAGAGGAAGAAACGCTCGTCGTTGACGGCAATAGAAGAATTCTTGCTTCAGGAGTACAGGTTGATGTTAAAGATTTAGACGCTCAATGGCCTAACGCTTTAACTACAAGCGACCCTTCAGTAAAAGGAAAAGCAAGGGTCTGTATTCAACCAGACACGAAAAATCCATCCTTGCTTTGTACAGATGTAAAAGGCTTTACAGGTAAGGCAACTTTGTACGTGGATGTTCAGAACTGGGGAGAATTAGCACCCAAAAAATAATCATTTATTAATAATGGTTATTAAACCGAGGTCAGAAAAAGCCTGGTCATAGACTAGGCTTTTTCTGCCTTTAGAGGAAACTAACTATGAAAAATAGTTTTGAAAAATTTAATGACAAACATACACATCTTGTAATTTCCGATTACCCCGAAATAACAAAGAAAGGGGGTAAAAACTATGGCATTGCATGGTACACAAAGCAGTTAATTGAACCGATTGCGAGTAATTACAATATTAAATTCGTAGTTCTTGCAGAAGAAGGAACTGATAACAAGCCAAAAACTTATCAAGATAATAAAATTTTGGTCTTGCGTGTATTTAAGCAGAAACATTTCTCCCTATTCCCCCGGATCCTGAAGATGCTTATTAAGTTCAACCGGATCAAAAAAGTAGACGTCCATTCTGAATTTTGTGCAAATGGAGGAATAAAGAATTTAGTTTTAATATTGCCTTTCCTTCTACTTATTAAGATTAGCGGCAAACACATAACTTATTTTGCCCACAACGTAGTAAAGGATATTGACTCTCTCGCTCCTCATCTGGGTTTTAAGAAGAATTCACTTAGTGTAAAATTAATAAACTTCGGACTTAAATACTATTACAAAATTTTAAGCCTATTGGTAAATCGTTTTACTGTAATGGACGAAGTTATTTATAAACGGCTGTCATCAATTGTAAATCCTAAAAAGATAATTTTGAGTCCTTTTTGGATTCAGGATAAACAGATAAATCTATCGGAAGAAAACGCACGTCAAAGACTAGACATTAAAAAAAATGAATTTGTACTACTCTATTTTGGTTTTATCACTTACTATAAAGGGGCAGACTGGATCATAAAAACAGTTAAAAAAATCCGCTTGGATAAAAAGTTTAGAAATATACGCCTTATTCTTGCCGGAGGGGAGGCTTACTCACTAAAAGAAAAGCAACATTATAAAATATTTTACCAAAATCTCACTAACTCAATAAAGAAAGACAAATATATCCAAATCACCGGATTTGTACCAGAAAAAGAAATTTCTTTCTACTTTAAAGCCGCTGATATTGTTATTTTCCCCTATAGAGGAATTATGGGAGGGTCAGGAAGCCTATCTCATACCATTTACTTTAATAAACCCTTTCTTATAAACAATAACATGCAAGAACTAACTCAAAGCCAAACTATGAAAAAAGTTTTGGCGCAAAACAAGCTTAACTCTAAGGACATAATGTTTTCCTATAATTATGATTCTTTCGTAAAGCACCTTAGGATTATTCAGAATAAAACGTTTATAAAAAAACTCAAGAACTTTTCTAAAGACTTATCTTTAGAAAAAGATATTAAAAAGCTAATTTACAACTGCTATGACAACTTGTATCGCGAAAAAGAGACTACGGTTTCCTATAAGATAGCAGGACCCCTATCATTCTTGAATATAAAGAAACTCTATGAATATGGTAAATAAGAGCCTCTTTTTGGCTCTTACCATTATCCTCGTTATATTTGGTGTCGTTTTCATCACTAACTTCCCTTTTAATAGCTGGTACACCGGGTGGGATAACCTCCATCCAGAATTTAATTTTTCTCTTAATTTTAAAAGAGGAATCTCTGCTGTTTGGCAGGAAAATCAAGGATTAGGCACTTACGGAGGCCATGGATACGCAGCGACACTGCCACATACCATATTTACTTTCTTAATGTCTCTTCTTATTCCCACTCAATATCTTAGGGCTTCCTTTGCTTTCCTCATGCTTGGAGCAGGAACACTTGGAGCATTTTTTTTGATCAGATTCATTTTAAAAGATAAGCATGAAAACCTGAGAAATAGCGCAGCATTGGTTGGCTCTTTATTTTACATGCTTAATCTGGGAACAGTACAACAGTTCTACATTCAACTCGAAGCATTCATAATTCATTTTGCTTTGTTGCCATGGCTTTTTTATACTCTTTTAAACTTTCTGGAAAATAAAACTAAAAAAAATCTTATTTTATTTTTTGCTGTTTCTGTTCTCTCAACAGGGCAAGGTTTTATTCCCCCACTTTTTGCAGTATATGCCGTATTTCTTGCAGTATTTTTATTAGCCTACGTTCTGTATAAACCAACTCTTAATAGAATAAAGGTGACTTTTCTCATTATTATCCTAACTGTTTTCGCCAATGCCTATTGGCTCCTACCGGTCGGTTACTATTCTCTAAAACAGAGTAGCACTTACTTAAATTCCTACAATAACATCTCATCAACGCAGGACTTTAACTTAAAAAGTAAAAAGTATGGAAATATTTCTGATGTTGCTTTACTGAAAGGATTTATATTTGAAGCCATAGACGGAAACCAGGACGGAAAAACTTTTCCTATTTTCAAAATATGGACAGACCATTTGAAGAAAAATGGCGTTGAGTACATTGGCTATTTGTTATTTGGAATCATAATTTTAGGCGCATTATCTCTAGTAAAAGAGAGGAATAAATATATAAACATTGCCTTATTCTCATCTTTAATATTAAGCTTATCGCTTCTGGCCATAAACACCTTTCCATTCTCGATACTTACAGACTTTATGGATAAAATCCCCATAATAAAGCAGGCATTTCGTGTAGCATTCACAAAATTCTCTATAGCCACCGCCTTTTTCTACGCAATAAGTCTGGCTGTAGGATTGAGCAAAATATTACCATTAGTAAGACGCTATTCGAATGTGACTACGTTAATTTTAATAATACTATTGATATATTTTTCACTGCCAGCTTTAAAAGGCAATTTGCTCTACAGCAGAACCAAAATCGAGATTCCTGATATCTATTTTCAATTATTCAAATTCTTCAACGAACAAGACAATAAAACACGAATAGCAAATTTGCCTGTCGGGTGGAACTGGGGATGGAGTATTTACAGATGGGGCTATAGCGGCTCGGGGTTCCTATGGTATGGAATCCCTCAACCAATTATGGATAGGGCGTTCGATGTATGGGGCAATGCTAACGAAAATTATTATTGGGAGATTTCTCACGCAATATTCTCGGAAAATTTTTATAT
>OBEQ010436398.1_pt1 | contig 15420 bp, 16 predicted proteins | sample 1670901 | NCBI WGS metagenome assembly OBEQ01 (sample SAMEA104232315, study PRJEB22302) | groundwater metagenome | biome: forest; feature: aquifer; material: groundwater | place: USA | collected 2011-08-07 | depth 5.4 m | reverse complement strand
TCATGGTAACTTTAACAGCATCCGGGTCGTCTCTCTTTGCGCGACACTTAACACAATACATTGTAGCCATTTTTATCAAATCACCTCCTTTAGGCAGTGAAGATTAAGAAAAAGTCTCAAAGCTGCTTTAGCCTCAATTAGCCTCAACATTAGCACAGGCTCAAAAGTAATGTCAAGCACGAACAAAGCTAATGGTGTTGAATTACCATAAGTTTAATGAATACTTGTCCGGCGCCAATCACGGCCGCCGCAAAAATCACTTTTAAAAAATCACGTCTCACATACCCATAATCGGCATCTATCTGTCGTCGTTTTTCCCCATCGTTCTTTTGTGATCCTTCTTCCGCAGCAACTACTTTTTGCATATCACCTGTTGCGTATTGCACCTGAAGATCCTTCTGCCCGGAAAATGTGTATCTTCTCTGCACCGCCGATAATTTTTGTCGCCGCGTTTTAAAAGGCATACAGACATTATAATCCAATATGCTTCCTTGACATAGACAAAGCCGCATGGTAAAAAAGTGGGTACTTGAATTGTCCAGATGAATTAGGTGGAAATCTCGATCATATATTACTTGTTAATAGCCGCGGCCATCTGGTTAGCACTTTTAAGCTTTTATTTATATAAGGTAACTAGCCATTACAAAAAACTCGCGGGTTTTGGCAAAAATTTAAACCTTGCTCAGACACTTGAAAAAATCATAGACGAGCAAAGAGAAGGTTCCGCAAGAATTGCAAGAATCGTAGAAAGGATAAACCAGCAAGAGATAGTATCAAGCGGGCATTTTCAAAAGTATTCTCTAATGCGCTACAATCCTTTTGAAGATACGGGCGGAGATCAAAGCTTTATTATTGTTCTTCTGGACGGGAAAAATAGCGGTGTAGTGATCTCTTCCTTGCACTCAAGAAACGGTACAAGGGTTTACGCTAAAGCCATAAATCAGGGTCAACCGGTTGCAAATCAGTTTTCAAAGGAAGAAAAAGAAGTTATAGAAAAAGCCATTAACAATAAACCTAATAACCTAAACACCTAATAACCTAAACACCTATCGAATGAATTCAAAAATCTTAAAAATTATTGCGGGAGGTATTATATTATACGTGGCCTCGGCCGGTGTCTCTTACATGGTTTTTAATTCTTTCCTGAAAAAACCGGTTAACATTTCAACGCCATTTGGATCACTAACCGATGTTACTTCAAATAATAATGAGCAGGGAACTAAAGATAGGCCTTGTCCGTTAAACGGCGCCCTTTATACAAAAGCTCGTGAAGACCAGTGGAAACTGCGACGTCCGCTTGGCATGATGGTAGAAAACCACGTCGATGCCAGGCCCATTATCGGCCTTTCTCGCGCCGATATGGTGTACGAAGCAGTCGCGGAAGGCGGCATTACCAGAACCCTAAACATTTTTCTTTGTCAGGACGTTGGCGACATTGCTCCGGTTAGAAGCGCCAGAACCTACTTTGTGGATTGGGTTTCTGAATACAATGCTCTTTACGGCCATGTGGGCGGCGCCAATACGCCGGGGCCGGCGGACGCCCTTGGCCAAATCAGGGATTATGGAATTTTAGATATGGACCAATTCGGTCTTGGATTCCCCACTTATTGGCGCGGTACCGACAAACTTGCTCCGCATAATGTTCACACAACCACCAAAAAAATGTGGGATGCGGCAAATCAACGCGGATGGGGACCGCAGGATAAGGATGGGTCAAACTGGGACAAAACATTCGTACAGTGGAAGTTTAAAGATGAAGCGCCGCTCGAACAGCGCGGTGATCAAAAACCCGTTGTTGTTCCATTCTGGGCGCAGCAGCCGGACTATACCGTAACTTGGCAATACGATAAAACCACCAACGTTTATAAAAGATTTATCGGCCAAACAGCTCAAATCGATTCCGCGACCAACGAACAGATCGCGCCCAAAAATGTTGTGGTACAATTTGAGACGGAAAAAACAGCAAACGACGGTTATCCTGACGGCCACCTGCTTTATGGAACAATCGGGTCAGGCAACGCTCTCATATTTATGGACGGCAAAGTAATCAAAGGCACCTGGAATAAAAAGACTAGAACCGCAAGGACAAAATATTTAGACGCAAATGGGAGCGAAGTGACTTTTGACAGAGGACAAATTTGGATAGAAACAATCCCGGTAGGTAACACGGTTACTTACTAGCCTGCCACAATCAGCCTGCCCAAACAAGGATAAGAAGATAAGAGGATAAGAATGATAAGTCTCTTGAAATGACTCATCACTCTAATCCTTGCTCCTCTTATCCTAACAAACTATGTTAATCGACTTACTAATATCAAAAGTACGGGTTAAAATTCTGGAGCTTTTTCTCTCAAGCCCTGGAGAAATCTACCATGTACGAGATATCGTCCGCCGCGTGGATGAAGAAATAAACGCCGTGCGCCGCGAGCTCGCGAGGCTTGAAAAAACAGGACTCTTGGCAAGTGAATGGAGAGCCAATCGCCGATTTTATTCCGTAAAAAAAGATTTTATCTTTTATTCCGAGCTTCTTTCTATTATCAATAAAACCGTAGGTATGGGAGGCAATATCATCAAAAATAAAGCAAAGCTTGGAAAAGTAAAATACGCGATGCTTTCCGGATCTTTTGTGCGCGGCAAACCTTACACTACTACCGACGTGGATCTCTTGGTTGTCGGATCGATAGTATTACCCGAACTTTCAGTAATAGTCCGTGAAGAGGAAGCACGTAGAAACCGCGAAATAAACTTTACGCCGATGACCGAAGAAGAATTTGCCTTCAGAAAAAGCCGTCGCGACCCGTTTGTAATTAGTGTCCTTGCCAAACCCCGCGTCATGCTAATCGGTGACGAAGAAGAAATGGTAAAGCTCTAATATATATCAGCAGGTCGCCTTGCCACAATTCTTCGAATTCGTGTCAATGGCGCTCCTCTGATATAATTTTCAATTATAATCATTTGTAATGCAAAAGAAACCCCTTCGCCTGCTTGTTCTAATCATCATAATCACATTGCTTGCGATCTATATCGATCTGCCCAAATTTAAATTTCGCGGCAGAACTTTTTCTCATCCGCAAATAAGTACTAACTTTTATCGCGCAAACCTTGAACCAAAGTTAGGTCTTGATCTGGCAGGCGGCGTCCATTTGACAATGTTAGCTGACATGACGGATATTCCGGCAAACGACCGCGACAATGCGCTCGAATCTGCCAAAAATGTTGTAGAAAATAGAATTAACTCTTTGGGTGTCACAGAACCGGTAATTCAAACTGCCAAATCTTCAAACGAATATCGACTAATTGTAGAGTTGGCAGGAATTTCCGATATCGATCAGGCAGTCGCGACAGTTAAAAAAGCCGCACATCTTGATTTTAGGCTGTTAAAAAAAGATGCTCCGCCGGAAGCTACATTTGCCGCTCTACCTCAATTTTTTGAAAACACCGGCCTTACCGGTAAAGAATTGAAACGGGCAATCGCAGCACCAAGCAAAGACCCCCAAAAACCGGGTTACAGTGTCGATTTAGAATTTAACGATGCCGGAGCCAAGAAGTTTGACGAAATTACGAAAAACAATCTGGGAAAACCCCTGGCAATTTTTCTGGATGAAGAGCAAGTTTCAGCGCCTATAATCGAAACCGAAATATCAGACGGCCACGCTCAAATCACAGGCCACTTTACAGCTCAAAGTGCCAGGCAGCTGGTTATAGAACTTAACGCCGGTGCTCTTCCGGTACCATTGAAAATCGAAAGTCAAACCAGAGTCGGCCCGACTTTGGGTGCAGATTCAATCAGAAAAAGTTTTGTAGCAGCCGCCATAGGGCTGGCATCTATTGCCGCGTTTATGATTTTTTATTATCGTCTGCTCGGAATCTTTGCTGTTGTCGCGCTTGTCATTTATACTCTAATTGCCTTTGCTGTTTTCAAACTCGCAGGCGTAACACTAACCCTTGCCGGTATCGCCGGTTTTGTCCTTTCAATCGGCATGGCGGTTGATGCCAATATCTTAATCTTTGAAAGAATAAAAGAAGAACTACGGTGGGGTAAGCCAAAACACGATGCTTTCTTTGCCGGGTTTACCAGAGCATGGTCATCGATCCGAGATTCTAACGTATCATCACTCATAACAACTGCCATTCTATTTAACTTTGGAACCGGTTCCATTCGCGGTTTTGCGCTAACACTGGCAATCGGGATATTAGTATCATTATTTTCGGCAATTACAGTCTCAAGAACATTGCTTAGAGTCTTTTGGGTAAGAAGAATCTAATGCAAATATCAAATATCAAAAATCAAAATGACAATTGTAAATTTAAAATAAAAAGCTAATGAAATTAGCTTCCATGATTTTGATCTTTGATTTTTAAATTTTGATTTAAGAAGCATGAACATTATTAAATACAGAAATTTCTTTTTTGCCTTTTCTCTGGCCATTATCATACCCGGCCTAATCGCTTTAAAAGTTTGGGGCCTAAAGCTCGGGATCGATTTTGCGGGCGGTACTTTGTGGGAAATTAAATTTGCACAAAACGTAAAGGCAACGGACGTTCAAAAACAAATAGAGGCCCAAAACGTTAAAGTTTCCACGGCTGCCAATACCGCACCAGACTCTGTCCTTATAAAAATAAAAGCCTCAAACGAAGACACAATTAACCAGATAAAATCAAAACTTTCTCAAGACTATGGCCAAACTCAAGACCTAAGCCTTTCAACCGTTGGCCCGACAATCAGTAAAGAGCTAACACAAAAAGCCGCTATTGCTGTTGCAATTTCAATTATCGCGATCGTCGCCTACGTAACTTGGGCCTTCCGCAAGGTCCCCAAACCGGCATCCTCAATAGCTTTTGGTGTTTGTACCATTATCGCCCTTGTACACGACGTTATCGTAGTAGTAGGTGTATTTGCGATACTTGGGCACTTTTTCCCTTTAGAAATCGATTCGCTTTTTATAACCGCGCTTCTGACAGTCCTTGGATTTTCTGTCCACGATACCATTGTTGTCTTTGACCGTATTCGTGAGAATCTAAAAAAACACGATGATTTCCCTTTTGAAGAAGTTGTTAACCACTCGATATTACAAACTTTTGCAAGGTCTCTAAATACTTCACTGACGGTTATTTTTGTCCTTCTTGCTCTGCTGCTTTTCGGCGGAACACCGATTAAATCATTCGTCTTAGCACTTTTGATAGGAATTATTTCCGGCACTTACTCATCGATATTCAACGCCGCGCCACTACTTGTAGTCTGGCAAAATTTAAGGAAAAAGCTAAAATGATAAATAACTAATTGGAGGCCTTTATTTTTGAGAGCAAATATTCTCGTTTATTCTTCTTCGGATCATCGGCCACTTCCTCAAATAGCTTATTCAAAACTTCTCCTACTTTTGGCCCGGGTTTTAAATCCAGAATTTCCATCACGTCACGGCCGTTAACTTTAAGGTCGGCGACAGTAAAAGGCTTTTTCAAAACCTCTTTCAGTCTTTGTCTAAACAACTTAAGTCTCCAGCTTTCCGCCTCCTGCAGTCCTCCGCCCAAGCGATCACCAATTCGCAAATCCATCATATCCTCGATATTTTCAACCCCGATGTTCTTAATAAAACGTCTTAACGCTTTGTCTGTCTGATCTTCGCCAACACTGAACTGATGCCAGCGCACCAATTTAAACAACTTATCCCGCTCTTCACGAGACAAATGCAGACGATCTGCAATATCTTTGGCAATTCTTGCGCCAACCACTTCATGGTTGTAAAAAGTCCGTACACCTTCCTCGGTTACAGCCGCAACTTTTGCTTTGCCGATATCATGGAGTAACGTCGCCAGCCTTACAATCACATCTTGGTTTGGGCAATTTCTTAAACTCTCCACGCAGTGAGTACCGACATCATAAACATGATGCCGCTTCGGGCTTTTTTGCTCGATGCTAAAACACTCGACCAGCTCCGGCATAAATTGATCGAGCAATCCCGTGTCACGGCACAAATAAATCCCATCCGCCGCGCGGTTCGATGCCAAAATCTTGAAAAATTCATCACGAACCCTCTCGCCGGAAATTTTAGAAAGCAGCGCTGCGTTCTTTCTTATTGCCGCAAGTGTCTTATCATCAACTTTAAAATCAAGGGTTGTTGCAAATCTCACAGCCCTCAGCATCCTCAATGCATCTTCTCCAAACCTCTCGTTAGGATCACCAACAGTTCTAATTATTTTTGCCTTAAGATCTTCCTGTCCGTCGAAAGGGTCCACCAATTGTAAATTTGAAATTTGAAATTTGAAATTTGAAATTTTTAAAGCGATAGCATTGATTGTAAAATCCCTTCTTGATAAATCATCCTCGAGGCTTTTGCCCCAAACAACTTCATCCGGATGCCGCGCGTCCGAATATCCTTTTTCTGACCGATACGTGGTAATTTGGATCTCCAATCCGTCATTTGGAATTCCAACCGTGCCAAATTGGTTATTGTAAAAAGCGCGATCGAACAATTTTAAAATTTCCTCAGGCTTGGCATTTGTTGTCAAATCCCAATCAGTTGGCTTATTCCCAGCCAAAATGTCTCTCACAGCGCCGCCAACAACCGCGACCTCAAATCCGGCTTTATCAATCTTCTCAATAATCTTTTTAACTTGCGGATCAATATCTTCCATCATCACCTAAGATTATATCAACAATCGCTCACGTCATCCTAACAGTCACCAAAATCTGTTACAATGTCATCCCATGAGTAACCTCTGGAAGTTAGCTTCCAAACCTCCTCCTAAAAAAAGTAAAGATTGGCTTATTCAAATCTTAGCCAAAAATAGGGGACTAAACACAAAAAAACAGCTCGACGAATTTCTAAATCCTAATTTGGAACAAATACTTGCGGTCAAACTATCTGGGCTTGAAAAAGGAGTGAGTCGAGCTATCCAAGCCATCAAAAACAAAGAGAAAATAATCGTTTACTCTGACTACGACGCCGACGGCATTTGTGCAACCGCCATTATGTGGGAAACCCTTTACGATCTTGGCGCCGACGTTATGCCCTACGTTCCTCACCGCGTCCGCGAAGGATATGGCCTTGCCAAAGACGCAATTAGCGAGCTGGCCAAAAAAGGCGTTGACCTCATAATTACCGTCGACCACGGTGTAACCGCGGTTGAACAAGTAGAACATGCCAAAAGTCTGGGTGTCGATGTTATTATAACCGACCATCACGTTTTGCCGGACAAACTTCCAAAGTCTATTGCCCTCGTTCACACTACAGATTTATGTGGAACCGGAGTCTCCTGGCGATTTTGTTACGAACTCATTAAAAAACTTGCCCCAAATTATGAAGACAAATTAATAGAAAAATTGGAATTGGCAGCAATTGCAACCATTGCCGATTTAGTTCCTTTAATCGGTGGCAACCGTGCGATAGTTAAACTGGGTTTGGTGACACTTACAAAAACCAAAAGGCCCGGAATAAGGGCACTCCTTAATGCTTCCGGTGTAAGTGGAGATATCGGCACTTACGAAATCGGTCATATTCTTGCCCCGCGCATCAATGCCATGGGCCGTATAGAGCACGGCTTGGATTCGCTGCGCTTAATCTGTGCCAAAAACCAAAGTCAGGCAGACAAACTGGCTCAATTATTAGCAAGGACAAATTCCAAACGGCAGGATCTAACAGCATCTGCAATCACCCGCGCTATGGATCTGGTTTTAAAAGACGATGCTGTCGGTGTTATTGCAAATACCAGCTGGCATGAAGGCGTAATTGGTTTGGTAGCATCGCGATTGGTAGAAACCCACCATAAACCGATGATTGTAATCTCCCAAGGCGAAGTCTATTCCAAAGGCTCTGCCCGCTCTATCCCGGGTTTTAATATTGTCGAGGCAATCCGCCAGTGCAGCGAATTTTTAGTTGATGCCGGTGGCCATCCAATGGCAGCAGGTTTTACTATCGAAACAAGGCACATCGAAGCCTTTCGCCAAAAGCTCAACAAATATGCCAGAACAATAATCACCGAAGAAATTTTGACCCCTGTTATTAAAATAGAATGCGAACTGCAAAAAGAAGAAATCACAAGAGAAACTTATCAGATAGTCAAGAAATTCGAACCCTATGGCATGGCCAATCCGGAACCACTTTTCTTAACCAGAAACATGGTAGTGGAAGAAGCAAGGGGAGTAGGACAGGATTCCAAACACCTAAAACTGCAAGTAGACGGCTTTGGCGCGATCGGTTTTAACCTAGGCGAACACAGATCGGAAATTCGCCCCGGATACATGGTCAACCTTGTCTACACGATTGCCCAAGATAATTACAATGACAACAATAATCTTCAGCTAAAAATTAAAGATTTACAGATTAACAATAATTAGTTACGATTTTTTAGTCTCCGCTTGTGCCGACAGTCAGTCGTGCCCAATCATAAGCCAGACTTACGTCTCCGCCAAAATGTCTGTCTCTCATGTCGGCAACTTCAGAATCAGATGCGTCTCCCATTACAGCTTCAACAACCCTGGTTTCAACACCAGGCCGTTCGTCCATTAACTTTCTGATCATACGGTTAAGATCCGCAGGCGCTATTTCTCTATCTCGATTCATAAAATCACCTCCTTATAATTAAAATTCTATCAAGAACAAAACGATTACTACCCTCCGTAATTTACCCCGTATCTCTCTTCTCTGGCTATTCGATCCATCTCGGCAACTGCTGCGTCCGACCATCTGCCCATTGTTTCTGGATAGGCATCCATTATTCTCTTTATTGCAACAACAGGACTTTCCACTTTGGGTAGAGGGGATTGGCTAGCTGTCCCGTCAAATTTGGCTGCTTGTTGATTAGGTCTTTCCATTTATAACTCACCTCCTTCTTTAAATATTTCATATTTTCCCAATAAAAAACCTCCCGCTTTTGGGAGGTATTCTTTAAAATGGCTTTGTTTAAATTAAGCCATTACCTCCCCGAGCCTCTTGCCAAGCAAAAGACCGCTAAGAAGGACAATACCAAAAACTAAACTTAAAGCCATTAAAGGATATAATAAATCAAATTACTTTGCGTGTCAAATAAAACCCTTTTCCGTCGTCCTCGCGAAAGCGAGGATCAAACCTCTCTTGTAAAGATTCTCGATCAAGGTCGAGAATGACAAGGATCTCAATTTGAGTTAGAATTTACGTTATATGGACAGAACCCTTGCAGTCGAAGCAAACGAAAAAATCGGGGAAAAAATAACTCTATACGGATGGATCAATACCGTAAGGGATCATGGAAAAATTTCTTTCTATGACCTGCGCGACATTTCCGGTATTATCCAAACTGTTTCCAAAAAAAGTTATGAAGTGTCTCAAGAAGATGTTGTCAAAATAGAAGGTACAGTCAAAGAACGTCCTCAAAACCTCGTCAATCTAAACATACCAACAGGCAAAATAGAAATAGAAATCGAAAATCTGGAAATAATTAGTAAATCCCAAACACCACCATTTCCCATCGATACAGAAGGGATTGATATAGAAGAAGCTCTGCGTCTTAAATATCGCTATTTAGATCTGCGCCGGCCGCGACTTCACCAAAATATAAAAATGCGCCACAAAATGATCTCTGCCATGCGCCGATTTTTAACAGACCGTAATTTCACAGAAATCGAAACACCAATTTTAACCAAAGCTACACCCGAGGGAGCACGTGATTTTCTAGTTCCATCTCGTCTTCAGCCGGGCAAATTCTATGCCCTTCCCCAATCGCCCCAACAATATAAACAGCTTTTGATGGTCGCCGGTTTTGAGCGTTATTTCCAAATCGCCCGTTGTTTCAGAGACGAAGATCCAAGGGCAGATAGAGCTTATGGAGAATTTACCCAACTCGATATCGAAATGTCCTTTGTCGAACAAGAAGATATTTTAAAGTTGACCGAAGAATTATTTAAAGAAATTACCGAGAAAGTTTTCAAAAAAAAGCTATTGGAATACCCGTTTCCACGGGTCAAACACAAGGACGCCTTGGAAAAATATGGTACCGACAAATTTGATATGCGAAAAGATAAAAATCCAAATGTCCTGGCTTTTGCATTTGTTGTGGATTTTCCGCTTTTTGAAAAAACCCCAAATCAGCCAATTTCTCCAAGCCATCATCCATTTACCGCGCCGCTTCCGCAAGATGTAGAACTTCTAGATAAAGATCCCATGAAAGTCAGGTCACTTCAACACGATTTGGTTTGCAACGGACTTGAAGTGGGGGGCGGCAGTATCAGAATCACAGACGCGAACATTCAGCGTAAAATTTTCGAGATTTTAGGCTACAAAAAAGCCGAAATAGAAGAAAAATTTGGCCATCTGCTTTCAGCATTTAATTATGGAGTACCACCGCATGGTGGTATCGCTCCGGGAATAGAGAGGCTTCTTATGGTAGCGCTAGGCGAGCAAAGCACTCGCGAAGTTACGGCATTTCCGATGACTTCGTCCGGACAAACCGCCGTTATGGATGCACCTTCACCGGTTGATAACAACACCCTCAAAGAACTGGATTTAAAACTCAAGTGAAATTCGTCCGCGTTGCCGTCGTACTTATTATTACAGCATCGCTCGCGGCGGTTTTTCTTATCCCGAGATTTGAGCAAAGTTTGCAAATACAAAAGTATTTAAAAGAAATCAGCTCAAGATCGATAGCCCAAAAGCCGTATCCTTATCCGGTCAAAAATCAGAAATTTGTACAGGCTCCACAAATCTTTGCAAAATCTGCCGTTGTTCTGGACGCCAAAACCGGCGACATACTTTTTGAAAAGGACGCAAATTTTCACCTTTTACCAGCATCCACAATTAAATTAATGACAGCGCTCGTCGCGCTTCAAAATTGTCCTCCGGATAAAGTCGTTACCGTAACACAAGTGGAAACAGAACCCACACTAATGGGTCTTGCGACAGGCGACCAGCTCACTGTCGAATCACTTATTAACGGTTTATTAATCGTCTCCGGTAACGATGCCGCCTTTACTCTTGCATATTCCTGCGCGCCGTCTGTAGACGAATTCGTAAGTCAGATGAACACAAAAGCCAAACAGCTTGGCATGGAAAATACCCACTTTACCAATCCAATAGGTTTTGATAATACCGCCCAATTCTCAACCGCCAAAGATCTGGCGCGGCTCGCACAAGCTGCGATAGGGAATCCGCTAATTGCCAAAATCGTTGCAACCCAAAGCACGGTAGTTACCAATATTCGCGGAACCAAAAGCTATTATCTTGATAATGTAAATAAACTTCTTGGTCAAGTAGAAGGTATAGAAGGTATAAAAACCGGTCAAACCGAAGGAGCGCTTGGGAATTTAGTTACAAAAACAACCAGGGGAGGCAATACTATAATTACCGTTATTCTCGGCTCAAAAGATCGTTTTGGAGAAACAAAAACACTCATCGAATGGACATTTGCAAATTACCACTGGGTCAATCCTTAAAAAAGTACCACAAGTACCACAAGTTCACAAGTTTGCTGCATTTTTGCTCTAGCTTTTGATACCTTTGATACTTTTCGTACTTTTGATACTTCTACCTCGTCCACTCATCCGCAACCGCCCCAACATATGCAGCCAGACCGCTATCGCTTTTAAAAACATAAACCGGCTGAAGATATTCGTGGTTTTTAAACGAATCCAGATATTCAAGATCTACCGACCTTACAATAAATTCACCGCCGCCAAACTTCTGGTTATAAGCAGCGTTGCCGGCTTTCAAATCTGCAAAAGCCCTCTGCACGCCCTTTAGCGGATAAGTGCTAAACTCATTCTTGGCAAGTACCAAAACATTCATTTTGGCGCCCACCACATCAGTATTGGAAGTCATTGCCTCAATACTGCTGTCATTTGCCTTAGGTGCCAAAACCGGAACATTATCAACATCACTCCTTCCAAAATTAACCTGAACTAAATTTGAATTCGCAAAAGCCGGAGTTTCAATAAGCCTTCCGTTATCAATCTTGTACTTTATTGTCCAGGTTTTATTAGGCGGGAACGCAACCGGGTCAAAATCGAAGTGTTTAAAAAATGCCAGTGCCAGTTCGCCGGGCGCGTCAATATTAGTTATTCTGCCCGAAATAATAGAAGAATCGTTCAAGTAATCACTTTTTAGTTCAAAGTTTCCACTGGAAGTCGAAACCGTCAAAGTCCGGCCGGAATTGGCAGGGTCGACAAACAACAAAATCCCGGGAGAAATCTCGGTAGGGTCAGCCGTAAAACCAATTTGCGCGACTTTTTGCTTTACTTTAGAAAGAGCGCCAAAAGAAGATTCATAAGGGGTAAAAGCAAAAACCTTCATAACATTGTCAAGAGCAGGTAAATTGCCGGTAATTGTTTCAAGAGTATAAGTTACCCCCACAGGAGGTTTAATTCCTTCGGATAAATCAAGCTTGGGCAGTTGTCCGAATGCCACGCTCGCAGGAGCAGCCTTAGGTGGAAAAATCGCCTTTAACAGTTGGCCGCCCAGCAGTGAAAGCAAAAGCAAACATATTAAAGCCCCCGCGGCAATCAGGGAGACAATTGTGGCCTTTTTAGAAAAGAAGGCAGCATCACTAAGTGTAGCCATATCTATATGATACAATTTTAGCATGTCAGAAGTACGGGTACGTTATGCCCCATCGCCAACCGGCATTCCCCATATCGGCAACATAAGAACAGCCCTCTATAACTTTCTTTTTGCAAAAAACGTAGGCGGCAAATTCATTCTGAGAATTGAAGACACGGATCAAAAACGTCTTGTGCCTGAATCCATAGACAAAATCAAGGAAAGTCTCATGCTTCTCGGTCTAAATTGGGACGAGTTTTACAAACAGTCCAGCCGCCGCAATCTCTACCAAAAAGCGCTCGAAGATCTAAAATCCAAAGAGTTAGTTTATCAAGATGAAGGGGCTTGGAGATTTAAAGTTGGAAAAGCTCAAAAACTCGTCTGGACTGATCTTGTCCACGGCAAGGTGGAATTTTCTTCGGATGTTATCGAAGACTTTGTCATCATCAAGTCCGACGGTTTTCCAACCTACCATTTCGCGTCCGTAGTTGACGATCACGATATGCAAATCTCACACGTATTCCGGGGCGACGAATGGATTCCCTCAACCCCAAAACACCTCTTACTCTATCAGGCATTTTCATGGCAGCCGCCGCATTTTGTCCATTTGCCGCCAATCCTTGGGCATAACAAACAGAAACTCAGTAAACGCGAAGGCGCCAAATCCATCATCGAATACATTGATGAAGGGTATTTACCGGAAGCACTTGTTAATTTCCTGGCTCTGCTCGGCTGGGCGCCAAAAGGGGATAGAGAGTTGTTTAACCTCGATGATCTAATAAATGAATTCGACATAAAAAGGCTCAACAAAAATAGCCCCATATTTAATCTTGAAAAGTTAAACTGGTTCAACCGCAAATACATAAACCAATCAACCGCCAAAGACCTGTTGCCAAAAATTAAAAAATTATCAACTTATCTCCGGACAACAGAAATAAACAAGGATCAGGTTCTCAAAATCATTGATCTGGTCAGAGACCACATGGTCACGCTTTCGGATTTTGATAAATACGCAAAGATATTTTTCGAAAAGGGCAGCGAATCACCACCCTCAAAAGAAAAATTGGAAAACGCCAAAAAAGCAATTGAATCAATTAATAAATGGAACACGGAAACAATTACCAAAACACTGGATGAATTGATCAGCAAAAACAATCTAGCGCCAGCCGATTTTAAAAACACTCTGCGCCTTGCCGTCTTCGCCGACAATACACCTCCAATTTACGAAAGCCTCGCGGTTCTGACAAAAGACGAAGTCCTCTCGCGCCTAAACTCCGCCCTTGGTACCATCAAGACGCCTTGATCGCCTTTATTTTATAGGCAATACTGCCGTTCGGTGTCTCAATCGTGATGCTATCTCCGGCTTCCTTACCCATCAGCGCGCTGCCGATTGGTGAAGTGTTAGACAATTTATTTTTCGAAGGATCAGCTTCCATGCCGCCAACAATTGTATATTCAAAAACACCGTCATTATTCTCTACGGTTACGCGCGTGCCAAGGTCAACCACGTCACCGGCCGCGTCCTCAATAATCTCGCCAAACCTCAAAAGAAGTTTTAACTCCCGCAGACGATGGTCGATTTGCCCCAGTTTTTCCTTTGCCGCGTGATATCCCGCGTTTTCGGACAAATCACCCATCTCGCGCATCTGCGTAAGCTTCACCACAGCTTCCGGTCTACTCGCCAAAAGTTCATCGTATTCCGTCTTGAGCTTTTCAAAACCCTCGCGGGTGAATTGAACGTTGATCGGCTTTTTCATAACACTTGTATTATATCTGAAATTTAATTCGCGGCCAGTTTTGCGGAGGCTTTTCGTTTGTTTGCAGTTCTTTTAATAAGGAAGTATAGGAATGGAATAGCAATCAGGACATAATTAACAAGCGATAACGTCACAAACAATTTACCAAGATCGTGGATCCTTGAGCCAAAGAACAAAATAACCAGATTATAAGGAATGGAGGCCCAGACAGTAATCGATATATATTTCTTAAATGGAATTCTTGTTAAACCCGCAGCGTAAGAAATCCATTTAAACAGGTGGCCCTCAAAAAGCCTGCTTATGATAAGTACTTCCGCTCCCAAGTTTTTGCTATAACCGTCGACCCTTTCAAGCCCGCGCTTGCCAATTACTCTTACAAGGATGTGTCTGCCGAATTTCCTTGATATATAAAAATCGACAGAACAGGTCAAAAGTGCCAAAAAATAAGTTAGAACAACCGTCTGCCATACTCCAAACAAGCCAATAGCCATTACTTCAAACTGAAAACCGGGAATCGGCGCAACAATTACCGTTACCACATAAACCAGAGAAAAAATAATAAGGCCGGTAGGGCCTGCTTGCAAAATGGCATCTTTTACCTGCTTACTTTGGATAAAACCAGACAACCGGTCCAAAAGTAAATACATTACAAATATAAAAACAACAAAAGCAGCAGTTTCAAAAACCAACCGTCTGTTTAACCGTTGACGAATTGCGATCTTCGAAGACCTGTAAACTGCCTTAATTTTTTGGGTCATTAGTTTGAAACTCTGAGTTCGGGAGGCAGCCCTAAGAGCTCATTCAGCTTTACAAATTCAAAGCCCTTGGCTTTAAGTTGAGAGATTATTGCAGGCAGCGCATCCGCGGTTTTTGGTGAGGTTGGTGCGCCGTTTAAATGCAAAATAATAATCGAACCGTTTTGAACATTACCGACTACGTTGTGAATTATTGTGTTTGCACTATTGTTAAAACCATCGGCACCGACAACATCCCACTGCACTACAAGATCATTAGCACTTTTAACGAGCTTTGCATCATCGGGAGAATAGCATCCGCCCGGGAACCTAAACAGCCGATTATCTATACCGGCGTATTCCCTAAGCAGCTTCTCGGTGGATCCAATTTCCTCAATTTTAACGGTATCAACCAATTGTTTG
>OBEQ012656303.1_pt1 | contig 15421 bp, 11 predicted proteins | sample 1670901 | NCBI WGS metagenome assembly OBEQ01 (sample SAMEA104232315, study PRJEB22302) | groundwater metagenome | biome: forest; feature: aquifer; material: groundwater | place: USA | collected 2011-08-07 | depth 5.4 m | reverse complement strand
TGAGCAACACCGCAGTTGCCCTGCTGCGCCACTGAATGATTCGCGCCGCCGCCGCAGTCGGTGACTGCGCCTTGAAGTGTGTCGCCTGTGTTGCAGCAGACAGTGGTTCCATCGGAATTGTTTACGGTCCTCCGCGTGTAGTCGCACTCGCAGTGCTCATCGACCTGGCCGTTGCAGTCGTTGTCGACGTGGTCGGCGCAAATCTCGGCTGTTGGAACCACGGCGCCCGTGCACGGCCCCCACGTGCCGACGAACTCGCCGCTCGCGATGCACGTCTGCGTGCCTCCCTTGCAAGCCCCCGCATCGAGAAACTTCGGGTCGCCCGGGTAGCAGACCCGCAACATTCCTTGCTGGCACGAGCCTCCGTCTGGAACGCGAGCGTCGTTCGTGAAGGAGCCGCCTGCCCCAGCATCCTGGTCACCGTTTTCGAAGCCACCGCCGGTGGCCGAGGTCGCACACGCGCTGAGCACGAGGGCGAGCGAAACGAAGAGCGCTGTCAATCGCGAGAGCAACGGTTTTTCCTTCAGTGATCGCCCGAATCAGCGCCAGCGTCGCGAGGACAATCTTCGCCGTGGCAGTTGATGATGACGCAGGGTGCGCCGTAGTCACCGTCGCCCGCGTGCGCGATGCCGCACTCGCCCGATCGGCTTACGGAATGATTCTGTCCGCCGTAATCGCAGTCGATGGGCTCGCCGACGAGCTTGTCGCCGGCGTTGCAACAGAGCGGAGTATCTCGAGCTCCAAGCTGAAGCTGATAGTCGCACTGGCAGTTTTCGTCGACCTTGCCATTGCAGTCATTGTCGATGTGGTCGGCGCAGATCTCGGCGGTCGGAACCACGGCGCCCGTGCACGGCCCCCACGAGCCAACCAGCTCACCGCTCGATACGCAGCTTTGCGTTCCCGATTTGCACGCCCCGGCATCGAGGTACTTCGAGTCGGCGGGGAAGCAGAACCGCATCGTCCCCTGCTGGCACGAGCCCCCCTCCGCAACGCGCGCGTCGCCCGCAAAGGTATTGCCGCCGCTGTCGGTTCCGGAGCCCGCGTCCGCCGTGGCGCCGGGATCCTCGAACCCGCCTGCAGGATCCGATGTCGCACATGCGCCAAGAACTAGGGCGATCGAGGCAAACAGCACGGTCCGGGGGCGTACTACGAACATGGGTCGACCTCGGGCTTCGGGTGAATCACGGCTCCACTTTTCTACTCGCGCCAACCAACCTCGTCAATGCAACGGCAAATGAGGGCCATTGAAACTACAAGGAATTTTGGAGACTCCTCGCCGTGGAGACGTTGGGGAGACCCAGGAATGCGCGGGCCCCGCCATGCGTCCTTCGTTGCCGCGAGCTACTTCTGGAGCTTCTTCGCGAGCAAGTCCCCGAAGGTGAACTTGGCCTCTTTTTTCACCTGCGCCTGATACGTCTTGTAGGCGCTGCGCTCGGTGTCTTCATTCAGGGCGCGCACGGAGAGCTTCACCTCGCCGCGCTTCGGATCGATGTCGACGACCTTCGCTTCGAGCTCCTGCCCGATGCTGAAGACCTTTCGGAGCTCGGTGCCGCGCGCCGTGCCGGTGCCGCCCGCGGGAATGTAGCCGCGGGCGTTGCGACCCGTTGCCCCCATGACCCGGACCACGAGGCCGTTTTGCTCGACCAGAACGACTTTCACTTTGACCGGCTTGTGCAAGACGACACGTTGGGGGGTCTCCCCTTCCGCTTCTCCGGTGGGCGCAGGATGAAGCGCGATCTTGTGCGCGTGCGCGTCCACCGACGAAACGACGATGTCGATCTCGTCGCCCACTTTCACGACTTCGCTCGGGTGCTCTATGCGCTTGAGCGAAAGGTCGGACGTGTGAATCAGCCCGTCGATGCCCGGCTCGAGCTCGACGAACGCGCCAAACGGCTGGAGGCGGACGACCTTGCCCTTGTGCTTGGTGTGCGGCGCGAACTTCTTCACGGCCTCGAGCCAGGGATCGGGCATCGTCGCTTTGCGCGAGAGCCAGACTTTGCCCTTCTCGTCGACCTTGACGATTTTCACCTTGGTCGGCTCGCCGACAGTGAAGACGTCGTGCGGTGTGTCGCTTCGGTTGTGGCTCATCTCGGCAAGCGGGATGAGCCCTTCGATGCCACCCACGTCGACGAACGCGCCGAACGGGACGATGCTTCGAACGATGCCCTCGAGCTCGCCGCCGATGTCGAGCTTGGCGAGCGCTTGAATCCGCGCCGCCTTGCTCTCGACCTCGATGAACTTCTTGCGCGAAAGAACGACATCGCGCCCTTTCTTGCCATATTGCGTGACGACGAAGTTGAGACGCTTTCCGACCAGATAGTGCAGGTCCGCGCCGAGACGTGTGTCCATGTGCGAGCCAGGCGCGAACGCGCGAAGGCCGTCGATGTCGACCTCGACGCCGCCTCTGATCGCGCCGGTGACGAGCCCCATCACGGTCTCTTTTTCGTTGTTCTTGAACGCCTCGAAGACCTTCGGCTTTGCGCGCGAGGCGCGGCGCGGATGGCGCGTGATGACCACCAGGCCTCCACGCGCGCCGTCGTTGTGCACGACGCCCACGAAGCTGGCGCCAACCTCGAACACCACCGGCGGCAAATACGCCGGCTCTTCCGGCGGGGAAGGCTCGTTGTCCTCGGGCTCCGTCTCCGCTTCCCTTTCGTTCTCGGCGGCGGCCGCCGTCCCCTCAGGCGGGAGCACCTCGGCCTCGACCAGCGTAGCCGGCTCGTCCTGAATGGCGGTTTCGTCCCGCTCGCGCAGCGCGGCCGGAATGACCGGGGCGCCGGGCGCGTCTTCGTCCGCTTGCGCGATCGGCGTGTTCGCCGGCTCATCCGGAATCGAAAGCTCAGCGCGATCGAAGATGGCGCGGGCCTTCCCAGAAAGGTCGACGAGAATCGCTTCGTCTTGAATCTCCAGAATCTTCCCGAAGACCACGTCGCCGACGCCGAATGCCGGTCGCTCGCGCGGCTCGCGGGAGGGGCGAGGCTTTCCGCGCTCCGGACGGCCCTTCTTTTCACGCCGTTCGCCGCGATCCCCTTCGGTCTCCGCGCCGTTCAGCCCGGCATCCTCGGATTTTCCTTCCGCCTCAACTTCGCCGCGGGCTCCGGCAGGCATGGATGAGCCATCGCCCGGCCCCTTCTTCTTCTTGCGACGGCGGCGCTTTCGTTTCCCCGTCCCTGAAGCGCCTGGCGTGCCGGATGCGTGCTCCCCCGGCTGCGCATTCGCGTCTGCGGACGTTTCGGTGATGGGGCCCTCGCCGCTCTGTGCCTCTTGGTTTTCGGCGATCTCTGCGGAGACCGGCGCAGGCGTCTCCGCTTGCGGGGGGGTCGCCGGCTCGGCGCTGGTAGTTTGCTGCTCGTTTTCGGTGCTCATGAACAGAAGCGTCTCGGCGTTAGGGGGCGGCCAGCCTAGCAGGTTCGATTACCCCGCGTCATCAACACCTGGAAACATCAGGCTGCGGCTCTGGCCGGGGTCTTCTTGGGCGCGATGAGGTCGGTCGCGTAGCCATGTGCTGCGAGGCGATTTTGGTAATAGAAGAGGAGACGCGTGTCCGAAAGCACGAGGTCTGGCCCCCGGGGGACGATGACCTCACTGGTGTGATACCCCGCGAACGCGCGAAGCGCATCCGCCAAGATGGTCTCGGCCGCCACCCCCCTTACTGTCGGTGCCAGCACGATTTGCCCTTTATTTTCGGCCTCCTTGAGCTTACCGGCGAGCTTGTCTACGTCTTCCGCGAGCTGCCCCCGCGAAACGACGACGTCGTCTCGGTGCCGCAGCATGGCGAAAATGTCGCCTCGGCCGACGCTTCGCTTGATCGCGTCGAAGGCCACCGTGGCCACGAGGTGCGTCGCCATCACCACCGTGTCCTTCTGGAACTCGCGGCATATGACCTCGCCGAGCTCGCGCGTGTACTGCGCATCGCGCGCGCCGTTCCGTGTGGGTTTGTCCCCCTCGCCCATGATGTAGCTCGTCATGTCGACGGGCCGGCCATGGGCATCGTGCGATGTTCCTTCGTCGTCCACCGCGTTGCCAAAACAGTCGAGCGGCTGCCCGAAGCGGATGACGCAGCTCGCGTCGAGCCCGAGGAGTTTCTGCATGAACGACGCAATCCGGCTCACGCGCGTCGACTCGTCGTCCTCGATGATGTAGCGACTCTTCCCCTCCTCGGAGAGAAAGTCGTCGATCAAGGTCTCAGCCTCCAGTGTGAGCAGATAGTTGATGGTCGCGGGGACAAAGAACACCTTCTGGGGCTTGCCCTTCATCGCCGTCCGCACGAAGGCCTCGAGCCCAGTCCCCGCGAGCCCGAGCTTCAATTTACGCTCGACACCGCCCGTTCGCGACCGCGTCCCACCCGGAAAAAAGAGCGAGTGGTATCCGCGCTCGATCAAGACGCACGAGTAAGTCTTGAGCACATCCTTGTAGAGTGCGTGCCGCAGGCGCCGGTCGATGCGGTACGCGCCGAGGTTGTGCATGAAGTAGGACAGCACGGGATTGGTGAAGAGGTTTTTCCCGGCACCGTACGTCGCGGGCGGGAATCCCGCGCGCTCGAGCGCGAAGCCGAAGACGACCGAGTCGAGGTTGGAAAGGTGCGTCGGCGTGAAGACGAGAGTGCCGCGCTCGGCCAGGCGGCGGATGGTCTCCCGAGGCCCCTGGACGATCACCCGCCCGTCGAGGGCCGTCATGTCCAACGTATGCGGCAGGTTTTTGATCGTGGCGCCCGGCGCCATCAGGCCGCCGAGAAGTGGCGCGCCCAGACGCGTCACCATCTTGTAAACGCGCTTGTCGAAGTTGCCCGCAACATCCCACGCGTACGCGCGCACCAGCTCCTCGAGCTTCGTTCGGAGCTCTTGGTCGTTCATTCGACCGAGCTCGCGCGCGAGCGCCCGCCACTCGCCGAGCTCGGCTCCGTGCGAGGCGCTGAGGCGTTTGATCTCGAAATACGCCGCATCGTTGAGGGCGATGAGCGGGTCTTTGATCTGGCTGCACGCGCGCTGAACGACCTCTTCGACGATGGCGGTCTTGGCGCGGTTGAAACCGAAGATGGGGGCGTCGGCCATGGCCGCCGAGGGTACCCGCGAAATCATGGCTTTTCACGCACGTATGCTGCGATTTTTCGTCGCTGCCGCGATCCGCCTCCCGGGGTTGTGCGTAGCAAGGGTGGCACCCAGCCTTCCGGGATTTCCAGACCACGCACCTCGCACGCGGGACCCCATCGGGGCTGGTCCATGCTATTTTCACCTCCGACGGGAGAAAACCGCGCCGATGCTCGCCCTCGTTCCCAAGCTCAGCGCCACACACGAGGGGAAAACCCGATGAGTGGCCGGCGTTTGCCCGAGGACCAGAAGCACCGAGAGCGCCCGCAAGAGGACCTCCCGCAACAGGACGGCGCGGAGGCCGATCTGCTCGCATTCGTCCTGGCGGCCCGCCACGAGCGTCTGGCAGATCTTGCCACGGCGACACTGCCGTCCCCAGCGCGCGCCGCCCTTCCGTCGATGTACGACACGCTCGCAGCCATGGCGCTTGCTGCACAACCGGTTGCGCCGAGCGCCGCTCTCCGAGCGCGCCTCCTTGCGAGTTTCGCCAAGCGCCAAGAGAAACCGAGAACTGCGCTCGTCGTGGTCGACATGCTGAAAGACCACCTCACGCCGGGCCGCCCCGCAGAGGTCCCGCGCGCGCGAGAGATCGTGCCTGCACTGGCCAAACGCATCGAGGATGCCCGCAAAGACGGCGTCCCCGTGGTCTTCGTGGTCGACGAGCACGATGCGAACGATCCGGACCTCGAAATGTGGGGAGCGCACAACGTCCGCGGCACCGACGGCCCGGAAGTCTGGCCCGACTTGAAGCCCCTTGCGGAAGACCTCGTCGTGAAAAAAGCGACGTACAGCGCCTTCGTGGGCTCGAACCTGCAAAATGTTCTCGACGACTTGAAGGTCGAAACGCTCGTCCTCACCGGCTGCCTCACGGAGCTCGGGCTGCTCGCGACGGCGACCGATGCGATGCAGCGCGGTTTCGCGGTCGACGTTCCCCCGGACTCTCAAGCCGGCGCTAGTCCGGAGCTCGAACAGGTCGCCATTGGGCTCATGCGCATTCTCGCGCCCTATGGTCCGGCCCGCAAAGCGCGGCTCGAGATGCTTGCGCGCGCGGCATGAGTGCCCGCGCCTGAGCCGCCGACGTGACGCGTAAATAGCGCTCTCTTCGTCGCGCCCCGGCAAAGGCGTTGCATCGATCACCTGCGTGGGCGCGAGAACCACTGCCGACGCTGCTGGGGCTTTGCCGCAGAGCTCGTCGCGCCGCCGGGTGATCCGCGTCGTGCGCGTGCTGGTCAGCGTGATCGTGATCGCCGGAGGTGCCTGGGTACTGCGCGGAATGCGCTTGGACCAGCTCGCGGCGACAGTTCGTTCCGCAAGGTGGCCGCTGGTTGCCGCGGCGGCGTTCGCCAATCTCACGCTCAATACGACGGCCCGGGCCATGAGATGGCGCTCCTTTCTGCCACCGAGCCCACGTACCGGGCGGCGTGTGTCGATTGGGGCAATTGCCGTCATCGTCCTCATGGCCCAGCTCGCCAACAACGTGCTCCCCCTTCGTCTCGGCGAAGCGCTGCGCACGCTGACCTTGCATGAGCAGCAAGGCCACCCGCTGCGCACGGTCATCGCGTCACAGGTGCTCGAGAAGGCCGTCGAGATCACGTCGATGAGCGGCTTCGCCGTCCCGGCAGCAATTTTCGCGCACAGAACGCCCCGCCTCGGGATCATTGCCTTCGGGATCTTCATCGCGGCTCTCACCACCCTCTTTCTGCTCACGCGCCTCGCCCGCGGGCCGCACCCCTCGCCTACGCGAACGTCGCCCATCATCCGCATGGTGCGCACGGTCCAGGACGCGGCGCGCACTGTGGATCGACCGGGCGCCTTGTGGCGAGGCCTCGCCTGGTCGCTCACGTCGGACGCAATCGACGTGTGCCTCATCGGAATGTGTTGCGCCGCTCTCGGCGTCTACGTCCCCGTTCCCGCGTGGTGCGCGGTTCTCGTGGCGGTGAACCTCGCCACCGTCATCCCGTCCACACCCGCCCAGCTCGGGATGATCGAAGCCGGTGGGCTCGTCGTGCTTCTCGAGCTCGGCGTGCCGCGCGAACAAGCGCTCGCGGCGACGCTCGTCTATCACGCGGTGCACGCCGTACCGACGAGCCTCGCGGGGACCATCGGCTGGGCCGTTACTGCGCTCGGTCGGCGAAAGGCGGCAGAATGATCGAAGTGCTCTCGCCCGAGCCGTCCGCCGAATGGGACGCGTACGTGGACGCGCATCCTCAAGCGACGTGCCATCACTTGAGCGGCTGGTGCAAAATTGCGAGCCGCGCGTACGGGCTCAAGGCGCGGCTGCTCGTCGCGCGCGAACGTGCAGGAGCGCGCGCGCGTGGAGTGCTCCCCGTCATGGTCGTGCCGCGTCCGTTTTGCCGCTACGTCACGACCGGAATGTTCGGAGCCTACGGGCCCGTTCTCGCCGACGACGCGCGCGCACGAGGAGAGCTGCTCGACGCGGCGTGCGCGTTCACGACCAGAGAAGAGGCGCGATACCTTCACGTCAAGGCTCTGGGCGACGGCCCGACCCCGCTCACCTTCGAGCGCTACGACGTGTGGGTCAACGCGAAGTTGCCGCTTTCGGCAGGCGCCGATGGCGTATGGAAGGGTCTCAAGTCGAAAATCCGCGCGGCCGTTCGCCAAGCTCGCGGAGCGCATCTCGAAGCGCATTCAGGTCATGCCGAGCTCGACACGTTTTACGACGTGCTCGCGGAGAACATGCACATCAAGGGCGCTCCGGTATACGGCCGGAGGTTCATGCGAGAAATTCTCGCGACGTTCGGGCCGTCCGTCGACATCGTGACCATTCGCAGTGGAAGAACGACCATCGCCGGAGCGCTGACCATCGCGCATCGCGGAGTCCTGTACGTCCCTTTTGCATCATCGCGTCCGGCCTACTTGCGTCTCAGGCCGAACAACCTCTTGTACTGGAGCATCATCGAGCGCGCGTGCGCGTCGGGTCTACGCACACTCGATTTCGGCACGTCCTTACGGAAAAGTACGGCATTCGCCTTCAAGCTCGGGTGGGGCGCGCTCGAGCATCCCGCGCCGTCGTTCGTCTGGATGCGCGGGGCAGATCACCCGCCTTTGGGCCCCGGTTCCAGCGCAGTGAAGGCCGGCGTTCGAGCATGGCGAATGTTGCCGCGCCGCACCGCCGATGCACTGGGGCCAGTGATTTGCCGTCTCATGGCATGAGCCCTTTGCGCAAAGGTCACGACTTCCGATACCCCTCGGCCTTGCTCGGGTCGACCCCCTCGAGTTTCCAGTCCAGCCCCTCAGGAGCCTCGAGCCCGATCGCGCTCGGCTCGGGAAACACGAGCCCGCACGCGACGACTGCGGGTTTGATGTCATCGAGGAAGTCTTGCATCACTTCGCCCGAGTCGCGCTTCTTCAGGCCCACCGCAATCGCATACTTGTTCCCCTCGGTGTTCGGCCTGCCGAAGGACAGCATTCCTTGCTTCAACCACTTGTTGAAGTGCCCCTGCTTCACGGCGTCGAACTGCTTGTCCTGACACAGCTCGACGACGATTCGCTCGCCGAGCCCTTGATGGCCAGCTTCCTCTTTCAAGATCTTCCCGATGATCTCGCGGTACGGCAAAAATGCGCAGCTGTCGTACTCACGCAGCTGCCAAAAACCGCCGCGGTCGTACAAAAACTGCGCCATCGCGAGCTCGAACCAGCTCGACGCGAACTCGATCGGCTTCTTCGCCAGGCGCGCCTGCACGCGCGGTTCGACGCTCTCGCCCGTGAACTGCTTGAACATGCGCACCACGACCTCGTAATGCTCCATCTCTTCTGTAATGTGCCAGGTCATGAATTTTTGCCATTTGAGCTCGGGCACGAACTGAAGGCCGTAGCCGAACATCTGCGCGGCAGCGAGCTCGCGGTAGGCCTGGCTCTCCATCATCTGGGTGAGCGTTCCTACCATCTGCGCGTCCATCTCTTCTTTGGTGGCGTACGTCTTCATGACTTCCTCAGCGCAAGCGCTTCCGTTACTTCGGTAACAATCATGTCTTTCAGCTTTTCATAGAGCTCGCGCCCTTCTTCTCGTGTCGCCTCGGCGGGGGCGCCGGTGTACGCGCGGGCCATTCCCATTTCGCTGAATGTCGTTTTGCCTGCTTTGATCCCGTCCGACAAGCTCACGTCGACGCTACGGAGGGTTGTGAAGTCCGGCTGTACGTTGGCACCCGCGCCGAGGACGAGGGACGTCTCGTAACGCCCGGCGTGGCAGGTGCCGCGCTTGAACTCGTCGGAGAGCGTGCGCGCCCAGCGACGCGTGAGCGGACAGGCGACGCTCGCGGAACCGGGAGGAAGAGACGCGATGGCGGCGCGCACCGCCGCGTCCTGAGCGGGCTCGAGATGATTGTTCACCAGGCACACGTGCGAAAAACCGTCCGCGAGAAAGCGGGTGACGATGCCACGGAGAATGGCTTCCAGCGCCTCACGAGGAACGCCGATGGCCCCGGGAAAACCAGCCGCATAGTCGGTCACGCCGTACGGAAGGCTTGGAGCAATGACGACGGCGATGCCGAGAGCCAATAGCGCGTCCGCCGCGCGCGCGCACGCCGTTTCACTGATGATGGTGTCGGTGGCGAGAGGCAAATGCGGACCGTGCGGCTCGACACTTCCCACCGGCACGAGAACGCAGGTCGTGCGCATGCTCACGATCTGGCGGACCTCCTCGGTCGTGAGAGACGCAAGGAGTTTCAACGCGTCCTCGCGCGAAGCGCTTTTCGATCCACCTTGCCGCGATCGTTCTTCGGCACGTCGGTCACGAACTCGATGAACCTGGGGTACTTGTGCGGCAAAAGATGCGCTTTCACGTGGGCCCTGAGCTCTTCGGCGAGCGCGTCGCTCGCTGCAAGACCGGCGCGCAAAACAACGAACGCCTTTGGCTTCGTGAGCCCGTCCTCTTCGACACCGATCACCGCAGCGAGCTGCACCGCCTGGTGTTTCATGAGGCAGTCCTCGACTTCGACAGGCGCGACCCAGAGTCCGCTCACCTTGAGAAGCTCGTCGGCTCTACCTGCAAAGTACAAGTATCCATTCGCGTCGACTCTGAAAAGATCTCCCGTTTTGCACCAGTGGCCGTGGAAGGTCTTCCAGCTCTTGTCGCGATCGAGCCAGTAGCCAAGGCTCACACTGTCGCCGCGAACCCAAAGGATGCCGATTTCACCGGGTGCGCAGGGGTCGGCTCCGGGGCCCTCGGCGTCCTCGGGCAAAACACGCAATTCGTAGCCCTCGACCACTTTGCCGAGAGAGCCAGGCTTGATGTCGCCCGGCCGGTTCGAAGCATAGATGTGGAACATCTCCGCCGAGCCGATGCCGTCGTAGACGTCGCTCGCGAAGCGCGAGAGCCAACGCGACAACAGCGCCTGGGGGAGGGCCTCCCCGGCCGAGAGCGAGAAGCGCACGGTCGAGAGGTCGAGCCCCGGCTCGCCCTTCGCGCGAAGGGCCTCGTCGTGCTCGAGGAGCTTGCCGAGCATGGTAGGGACGTTGGTGATGATGGTGGGGCGGTAGGTGGCGATTGCGCGCGCGAGCACCTCGGGCGTGGGGCGTTCGCTGAAAAGGCCGACCGTGGCACCGACCGCAAAAGGGAACATGAGATTGGTCCCCGTTGCGTAGCCGAAGAAAAGGCGCGGCACGCTCACCGTCACGTCGTCCTTTGCGTAACCGACCGTCCGCTTGGCGTAGACCTCCGTGTTGAAGGCGAAATCGCGATGCATGTGGATGTTGGCCTTCGGCTCGCCGGTCGATCCGCTCGTAAAAAGCCAGATCGCCGGCTCGTCGCGGTGCAAAGGCGCGGGATCGCGCAGCGTCTCGGTGCGCGAGAGCTCGTCGGCGAGATCGCGCACGAGATCGTCCGCGACGACTCCGCACGGTGCCTCGGGATCCTCGCCCGTCCCGGTCTCCGGGACCACCCACACGCGCAAGAGATCGCGCGCCACATGGGTTTTGGCGATGGCCTCGCGCACGGCCTCAGCGACCCGCGGAACCGTGATGAGGGCCGTCGCGCGCGTGTAGCCGACGAGGTACTCGATCTGCTCGATTTTGCTGTCCGGGTTTCCCATGGCGACGACGGCGCCGCGGGCAAGCGTTCCGAAAAATGCCCATGCGAACGGCGGCGTGTCTGGCAGAACCAGGAGCACCCGTTCGCCGCGACGCACACCTGCCTGCGCCAGGATGGCGGAAAAAGCGCGCGTTCGCTGCGCGACGAGCTCGTAGGTGTAGCTACGTTCGCCGTAGCGGATCGCGACCTTGGGGCCGAGCCCTTCAGCGATGCGATCGAAGAGGTAGTAGTTCGCGAGGTTGAGGTCCTCGGGGAACACGGGGGACGACACGATGGCCTCCGCGTTGAACTCTACTCCGAATCGGCCCCGATCCATCGGTTCATCTTCGTTGCAGCACGGGATCCAGTAAGTCGATCTCGCGGACGGCGGGCCGCGCGGGAACCGCCGCGGCCGCAGTCGATGCTGCCGGAGGCGGCGGTGGTGGTGAGATGCCCCGCGTCGGAGGCGTTCGGGGTGCCGCACGTGCACTGGCAGACAGCAGCGGTGCAGGCGAAGTCGCGGTTGTGCCAAGCGCAGACGCCATTGGCGTTGGCTACCGGTTCCAATGAACTCACTCCAAGCGATCGTCGTCCTTCACCGCTGAAGGTTCCTCTTCTCTTTTTTCCCCCAGCTCCGCGCTGACGAATCTCGCCAGCGCCTCGCGGCGCGCGTCATCCATCCCAATGAACTCCAACGCCAGCCCCGTCGCGGTCGGCTGTCGGATCTTTCTCCGCACGATGGCGTCGAGCTCGAACGACGCGTGGCTCTGCGGGTGCACGAGATCCAGCCCCACCTCGGTCCCCGTCTCGAGGTCCATGTCGGTTTCGACGGCCATGCCCCCCTTCGAAATATCGCGCGTATAGAGCGACACGAGCTCGTCCAGGCTAGACACGCGCACCTCGAAACGAACCGCAAAGCGCTCGTACCTACGGCGCACGGGATCCGGCGCATCGGGTGGCGCGAGCACGATGGGACTCCGCCTAGACCTCGGCGCCTCTTCCCGAATCTTCCCGACGAAGGACTCCCAATGTGTGCGCTCGCGCCCTTCGAGCCCGTAAAACTGCATTCCAGCGCCCGGTGCCTGATCGCCTCCCGGCGCAACGCGGTAAACGACCATGGCGTGCGCGCGAATCGTCGGCCCCTCAGGGAGCGTCATCTCCAGGCGAACGAGCTGCCGCAAGGCGGGCGGCGCGTCCATTCGCAGGAACACGCCGCGAAAGCTCACGTCCTCGGTGAGAAGCGACTGGCCTCCGCGACCTTTCATCACGGTGACCGTGATGCGCGCTTTGAAGCGTGCATCACGCCGCTTGTCCGAGGGGGCCATAGCCGGCCTACATGTAGCACGACGGCCTCGAACAGCTAGCCGCACCGGCGCACGCCGACGAAGCCACAACCTTGTGCTCGAGGTTCACGCGCGCCATGCTACGACCATGCGGGTCATGCTTTTCTTCGGGTCAGCCGCACTGGTTGGCGCATGTGCGTCCGTGGATGCGTTCGTGCTGCCGCCCGATGGCAAAGACTCGACCAAAGACGGTGCAACGGTCGACGCAACCACGGAAACAGACGCAACCACGAAAGACGCCGTGACCGATGCGCCTCTAGACGCAACGAGCGAAGAGGTGACCGGACCTGACGGAGCTACGCAAGATGCCGGTGCCGACCCGGACGCTCGGCTCCGTTGCGAGGCAGGTTGCCGGCTCTTTTCGAGCAATTGCAACGGATGCGCATGCTTGAGCCTTCCTCAAGCGGAGCGCAACCCCTCATGCGACGGCGGGATGGTCGCTTGCCTCGTCGACCCTTGCAAGGGCAAGGCCGCCGTATGCACCGCCGACGGCTGTGTCGTGCAATAAGCAATCGCGGGCTGCCTCACTTGGGGCGTTCGGCCTGCCAGATGTCTCGGCCACCGAGGCTGCCGGCGCGAGAGCTCGTCAGAAAGAGCACGCATTGATCAGCCGAGACCCACGTCGGAAAATCGAGCTCCGCCGAATTGACGGTCGCGACGATTGTCGGAGCGCCGAACGCGTCGGCCGTCGTCGTGCGGTGCGACCCCCAGATATCGTAGGAACCTTGGCCGCCGGAACGATCGGTCCCGAAGTAGAGCGCGAGCCCGTCGGCCGATGGCACCGGCTGCGACTCCACTCCGGGTGAGTTTGGCAGGCCTAGAAGTTGGGGCGTGCCGAACGTACCGTTCGTGATGGCGACCTCGTACAGATCAGAGCCTCCCTGACCGCCCGCGCGATTCGAATCGAAGAAGAGCGTCTTGCCGTCCGGCATGATGTAAGGGTCGCCGTCGTCCGAGTCCAAGTTGAGACCATTTGCTGGTCCCGCGAAGGTGAAGTCGACGAGCGTGGTTGGGCGAGTCGCGATGTAAATGTCATGGCTGCCCAGACCTCCGGGCCGCGCCGAGTGAAAGTACATCGTGAGGCCGTCGGCCGTGCTCGTCGCGTTGTCCTCCTCGTAGGCGGTGTTGATGTTCGTACCGGTCATGAGGCCGAGTGCGCCCCAGGCATCGCCAACCTTCACTCGCGTTGCGCGGTAGATGTCGCGTGAGGGCTGGCCCGCGTCCACGTCGCCGCGCACGAGGTACAGGGACAGACCGTCGGGGGCAATGAAGGCGTTGGTCTCGTCCGCCGCGCTGTTGATCCCTGGAACGAGTGTGGGCGTGCCGAAGGCCTTTTGCGGATCGCACGCGGGCGGTAGCGCACTGTCGGCGACGTTGGAGTCGGCACTCGTGTCATTCGGTGCGTCGGCGCCGGCGTCCTCTGGCGCGCCTTCAGCTCCGCTGTCGCTGCCTCCGCCGGTGTCGCGGCCTGCATCGGATGCAATCGAGGGTTCGTCCCCAACGCATGCCACGGACGCCCCTAAGCATGTGGCCACCGCGAGCGACGCCCAGACCCTCACGTGCCTCATCCGACAAGATTACCCGGGAGGACGGTCACTGTCTCGGCGTCATCCCGATGTCACGGCCGTACACCCCTCCACCGCACCGGGATCCTTCGCGACCTGCACCATTTCCGCCGCCGCCGCATGCTCGCTCGGCACATTCACGCACACGCTCGGGCTCATCGGACCGCGATTTCCTGCGAGATCGTAGGGACGCACCGCATAGGCATACGACGCGCCGCCGATGACGCGCGCATCCTCGAACCGCGTAGACGCGCCGCGGACGCTTGCATAGTGCGACATGGGCGCGCCGGACTCGCCGCGCATGATCTGGTAGCCGTACAAGACCTCGTTGTCGGTCGCCGCCTTCCACCGGACCAGCACGCGCCCAGCCTTGTATTCCACAAGTAGCTCCGGCCCGCTCGCGGCCCAAGTCGGCGGAACCGTGTCTTGGCTCTCGGGGGCCTGCCCTGCCTTCTTCGGCCACAGCGTGCAGTCGACGCGTCGAAAATTCTCGTCCAGCGCTTTGCAAACGTTGCCGTAGACGCAACGTACGACGGACTCTTCGCGGCCGGTCTGCCATTTTTTCGGTAAGTCGGGATCGGCGAGGAGCGCGCGTGCCATGCCGATCATGTCCCCTTGGCCGCGCTCGAGAACCTTTTCGGCAAGCTCGAGCGAGCCTATTTTTCCTGCGGCAACGATGGGCGTGGTGAGACCCGCCGCACGAACGGTGGCCCGCACGGCTTCGGGGATGTAGAGGTTGGCGCCGTCCGGATAATTCGAGCCAGGCATACAACGGTCACCTGAATATCCCGTGTATGGATACAAAGGTTCGCCCGGAATGGAGCGGGCGTCCTCGAACTTTCCGCCCGCCGAGAGCGAGATGTAGTCGGCCCCCGCGCGCGCGAGCCGCACCGCGATGGGCCCTGCCTCCACGGGCGTGTAGCCGTTTCGTATGCACTCTTCGCCCAAGAAGCGCACGCCGATCGGAAAATCGTCCCCCACCATCCGGCGTACCCGTTCCATCACCCGCACCGGCATCCGCAGACGATTCTCCAGAGTGCCGCCGTAGGCATCGCGCCGCGGGTTCAGGCGCGACAGAAACGACGACAGCGTGTAGGCATGCGCCATGTGCAGCTCGACGCCGTCGAAGCCGCATTCGCGAGCGCGCAGCGCGGCCGCGCCGTACTGCTCGACGATGTCGTCGATGTCCTTCGGCGAGAGCATGTCCACCGTCTGACGCCAGCCCGAGCGCGAGATCTTCAAGAAGTGAATGATCTGCGGAAACACCCGCCCCGGTCCGGCGTCGTGGCAGCGCCTGGCCAGATCCGAAAGGCCCGGCTTGAAGTCGTCGGTGCAGATGCGCAAGAGCGGTCCGCTCTTGGACTGGTGCACGGCCATCGCTTCGATGACGATGAGGCC
>OBEQ012513121.1_pt1 | contig 15421 bp, 2 predicted proteins | sample 1670901 | NCBI WGS metagenome assembly OBEQ01 (sample SAMEA104232315, study PRJEB22302) | groundwater metagenome | biome: forest; feature: aquifer; material: groundwater | place: USA | collected 2011-08-07 | depth 5.4 m | reverse complement strand
GGATCACTTATTGTTTCACAGAGCCTTATTGCCAATAAATACGGTAAGATCCACGACGCGGTTGGAATATCCCCACTCGTTATCGTACCATGAGACAAGTTTGAAGAAGCGTTTTTCCCCCTTTAAATTATTTTCGAGAGTGGCCGGGGTTTCACGTTATGGTCGATGACCTCACGGAATTGGGTCAGATCGAAGGGTTTTAGGATGAAATCCGTCACACCCAGTTGGTATGCATGGTTGCGGGTCTCCGGTGAGTCGTAGGCGGTAATGATAATAAACCCGGACTTACCCGCTCCCGCTTTCTTTTGAAAATCCTGAATGTGCTGGATGGTCATCAACCCGCCCAGCCCCGGCATGTGGGGGTGAATCTTTCGACTTTTTTACAGGCAATATTCGGAGAGGTGGGATTAAGCGGAGACTTGGACTAAGTGTTGGTTAATCAGAACCTGCTGAATATACAGGGCAAGCTGAATGATGAAACCTCGCACACCTTGGGGGCTTGCTCCGGGAAGGAGTTGTTGGAGGAAGGGCTTCAGGATGCGCATCTGTTCAATGGGATTTTTCTTGATTCCACGAACAAGGGCTGCTGCTTTCAAAAGAGCGGGGATAACGAAGGCAAGGGCCACAAGGTCTGGTTCAGGGACTTCTCCGGGATTAAGGATAAACTGGGCTCCAAGGGGAAGCCCGGCAAGGAATTCACTACCCGCGGGAAGCAAAGTGGCCACTCCGTAATCGTGGGAGTCGATATAACTCTGGAGAGTTTGTCTTGGGATAACCTGGATTAACTCTTCAAGATGGGGAATGAGAAGATTCTTAGCCGCAGGCTTTTCTTCCCATTCGTTGAGACCATTCTCTTTCCTAGACAATGCCTCCTGGATCTGCCTTAAAAGCCCTTCCTTCTCGCCCACCACGGCAATCAAGGTTTCCTGAGCTTTATGGTGGTGCGCTCCCTGGAACTTCTGAAGGCTGGTGAGAAGGATATAAAGCGCCCGAGGGCTTTTTTGGGTCAACCTTTCAAGCCAGACCGAATCCAGAAGCACCCGGCCTTGTTCGGAGGCTATATTTTGCATCCAGCTTGGGAATCGAGAAGTAGGAACCACTCTTCCCTCTCCTAATGCTCGGCTGAGACGGCTTTCAATCACAGGAGGAAGGATTCCAGCTTTCTCTGAATACACGGGCTGATGAAGTAACTGGGTCAAAACCTTCACTAAGAAAGCCGTGCTGTAGTCTTCAAAGCGAAGGGGAAGGATTCTTTCCCGAGGGCCTTCAAAGGTTTCCTTTACTTCGGACGTAATAATCTGTTTGATTAAATCGGATGGAGTGGATTGGGATACCCGCGCCTCGGAGCGGGCCAGAGCGTGACGTTCCACAATCGCACCACCGCTCTTTGCGAGAAGTTGCTTGCCGTCTTCGCTAAATTCGAGCACATGAGCAAGGCCAATAAGGCTCGTGACTTGAGGGGATTCTTGGGTACGGACTTCGGAACGCCTTTTGAGGACTTCTCGAGCAATAGTTTTAACTTTGTCTGGCGTTAGCTCAAAAGATTGAATCCATTCAAGTAATATACGAAGGTTCTCCGAAGGCCCTGCCTCTTTGGGCCAGCCCTTTATTTCAAGCCAGTCTTTGATGGCCTTAATGGCGCTACTGACAATAATTTCATCCTGATCCCGGGTAGTTAAAAGAGTCTTCAAAGCAACGTCAAAATAACGATCGCCCGTTGCCGGCTGAACGGGTGGCGTTGTGATCTGAATAAAAAGTTCCTTCAGGACTTGCTTTTCGGATTCCGAGAATTCAGGCCTTGAGCGCAGATAATCAGTAAGACGAGCCAGGCCTATTTGTTGGGGGTAGTAGATCGTGAATCGACTCGGATCTGATTCTTGTTGGATTTCCAGATTCCCTGCACTTCTCGCGGTGACTTTGAAACGATTTTTACCAGGGGCGCCTCGGAAAGTCCCAACGAGTTGCGAAAAGAGTTCCAATTGCTCAGCTCCCTTTGCGGCAAGAATTTCACTAACCGTAGGGGGTTGTTTCAAATCCTTGAAGCGCACATCGAAAAGATCGTATTCCGGTTTCTTGAAGATTTCTCCAATGGCATCCCGATAGGCCTTTTTCGAAATCCCGTAACTCGCGAGAAAAATCTTAAAAAGCGTATTGTCGGTTTCTTGAAACCGTTTTAAAGCGCTGGTCATATCATCCAAGGTCACGGGCCTTCCAAAGAGCCGGTCCTTGTGATATTTGTTCCGGACTTCGCGCACCGCATCCACGAAACGATTGATTAAATCGCCCGCGAGATTCGGAAATTGACGCTTGAGTTCCACTTTTTCTTCCTGATCCGGCATGTAATCAAAGTAGGCCAGAAAGAAACGGTCCTCGACCTCGGCTGAAAGTTCATGGGTGCCGTAGCCGGCTTCCACGGGTGTGGTAGTGGCAATGATGAAAAAGCCGGGCTGGGCTTTGATCAGGCTAAAAGGAGTCATGATTTGGCGGAAGGCGACAATGTTATTGATCTTGGAATTGACGGCCTGATCCTCGACTTTTCCAATATCATTAATCACATTGGGCTGCCCCTTTTCCTTTCCATCATCCATGGCTGCAAGCGTAGGCGATTTCTTCCACACCACGTTGTTGTCCACCACGCCAAAAGAACCCCACAGGTCGGCAGTCGTTGATTGAATATCGAGTTGGGTTTCGAGAGGCCTCAAGTTGAGGTCATTGGTGAGAAAATCAAGGCTCGTGGTGGTTTTTCCGGTTCCCGTATGTCCGTAAATTAAAACGTCTTCTCCCAGCATACGTGCCTTCATAAGGGTGAGCTTCTGACGGAGGACGGTCTGATGCTCATGATGCCGTTTTACGGGGATCGCCGGTACCGGATTGTCATCCACCGGGAGAGAGGCGAGGACTTTGTCTTTTTCATCGAGGATTTGATAATACCGCCGGCCTTCCTGATCGGAAATCGTACGGGATGTTAAAACGTTTTCCGGCGCCCTCCCGCCCAAAAGGCCGGGCAATCGGTCTTCAACCGGCTCCTCAAGTTTCTGTCTCTCATTGCTTTTCAAACGAATCAAATTGTAAGAGCTTCCAAACACATCCATAAAATCATAAATGTCGTTGGGAAACATCTGGAGGCGGCGAACCGTTCGAATCAAGGCGCGGATGCCGAAATCGCGAGGCAATTCCTTTTTTTGATAGCGGTCGTAAATATCTTGTGCCAACAGAACGAGCTGTCGGAAGAAATCTTTTCCGCTGACTTCTTGCTCCTTATGACTTTTATCTTCGTAGGTGTAGACGGCTTTCGCCGCATAAAGTTTTGGAGCCTGAAGCCTTAAGAGAAACTCAAGTTCCCCGCGCCGCTGCCTTTCTTGATCCGGGGTTTCATCCTCTTGTTTGGGTGCGTAGAGGGGGATCATTTCCAAGAATTGAAAACGCCGTTTAAAGTCTTCCGTTGGGGGAGTGACTTCATAGATGGGTTCATGCTGATCCGGGCCTGCATTTCCAAGAGCGATAAATCGGGCGTTTTTATCGGCGAGATAAGGCTTGGTGTCGGGCAGGGTGATGGAGCGGCCCGGATCTAAAAGCGTTGCCAGTGCCATTTGAATCCCCTGATCTTCGGGTTTATCGACTTCGTCAAGGATCCCAAAGGCCCCTCGCTTGTCATCCGCGGCTTTCACCATGGGAGAGGGTTCGTAGTGCGTATTCCCCTTTTGGCCCTCTTCCTTATAAACTTGGGTGGCCACCAGCTCTTCTTTAGAAGTGTTGAAATCAAGCGACATGAGATAAACCGGCCGTTTGGCCAAGGCGGCCAAAAGATAAATTAAGGTATTCTTCGCAGTGCCTCGAGGTCCCCAGACATAGAGATTGGGTTTGTCACTGGAGTTGAGGATACTTATCATTTCTGAAAGCACTCTCATGTTGTAAGGGCTCAAAGGTACGAGGATCGGAGGTTTATCATTTCCTGCGGTGATCTTAAGCTCAGCCACCCAATCGGCAGGGCGATCATCGCGCTCACCCGCCGGCAAGGGCGTGACCAGGTCTTCGGCCTTAAGTTCTACGTGCTCAGGAGGGAGGACTTCATCTTGACGCATGGGACCTCCCTCTTGACCTGTTTTAATGAGTTGACCATTAATCTCAAGGTATTCCACTTCTTTCCCGTCCTCCTTACGGGTAACATATCGGAAAAGCAAGGGCTTTTCGTCAGAAGCTGCACGGACTTCGCTGCGCCCGCCCCTCTCTTTGGACCACTCTTCCTCATTCTCCCTGGCAAGTGTCTGAATCGCCCCTGCGTTTTGGGCCCCGGGGTTTCCATCTGTGAGAACGATGATGATATTGGATACCGTATTTTCTCCGCGCAGACCCAATTCTTCTCGCAAAATTTCCTGCATCAGATTGGGAAGATCGCTCGCGGAATTCACTTGGTAGCCGTGAGGAGCATAGGCCTCTTTGATTTTTTTAGCCGATTCTTTATCCGTGCCAATGAAGATACCGAAAACCCGAAGGCCTGGACGATTACCCCGTCTCTTCTTCAAGCGCTCAATGCCGGCCGTGAGCGCTGCAACATCTTGTGTATCATCCTGGCTTAGCCTGAGAATCCGGCCGTCAACCTCAGCGGCCAGTTCATCGGTCAGTTTGTTTTCATAATCGCGGAGCCGGATAGCCGGATCCGCACCAAAGGCGTATTCTTCTGATTTGATCCCCGGCTTATCACGGGTCGCTTCCCTTAAAATAAGCCCACCGATAGAAGCATAATATTTATTGCTGGTTTCTAAAGGCTGCCCTTTTGCAGGATCCATGGAGCTGCTGATATCAATCAAAAGTCCGATATACTGATCTAATTTTCCCCGTCGGCTCCGTTTACCGAAAATGGGCGCCGGTTTGAATTTGATCTTCCCGAGAGAGCGGGAATCGACAAAATCGCCTTCGGCAAGTCCACCTTTTTTCTTCTTTCGCCGGGTCTTTTTCAAATGCCGGTCAATATCGGAACCAATGGAGTCGATTTCAGAGCGGTATAACTCTCTTTTCGTCTGATATCGCTGAACTTCCTCAGAAACCGGCGGTTCCTTGGGCAGAGGCTCTTTCTTTTTCTCAAGGTGCGGGATTTTCCGGATCACTTCTTCCGCTTTTTCCAGTTCTTTTCCAGAAACTGGTTTCCCCTTCTCGGCTTTATAATCCTTTTTGGCTGCTTTCTCGGGTTTCCTCTCCTGGGGCTTGGGAAGCTCGCGCTTCAATTCTTCCTCACCTTGGCTGATTCCTTTTCCATAGCCCGGGGCTCCGATGCCCGAAGGCAAAGAGGGCTTTTCTTTAAGCTGAAATTCGATGGGCTCCAGTTCTTCCTTTTCTGTAGGCTTGCCCTCGGCCTTTTGAAGGGCTTCACTAACGGCTCGGGTCAACTCTTCAAGCCGTTTTGCTCGCTCGCGAAGATCCGCGGTTTGCTCTTTGAGGGTCTGGGTGTTCTCTTGCAGGCCTTGGGTAACTCCAGGCGTGATGGTTTGGGGAGATTCTTGGGCGCGTTCGACAACTCTGCCGGTTTGTTTCTCCAGATTGCTGGACCCTTGTTCAAGCCTTTCTGTTTTTTCCACCAGCTCTCTGGCCTGTTGGATCAACTGATCCATTCCCACTTTTCCAGGGGAAAGCCCTTTTTGGGTCACGCCTTCCTGCGCCCCTGAGGCCTGCTCGTGGAATTGGGCGGCCTGATCGTGCAAACCCTGGGCTTCTTGGTGAAGCTCCTGGGCTAGACGGTCAAGTTCTTGAGCGAGTTCCAATATTTTCTCCAGATTTTGAAATTGTTGAGCCGTATCACGCAGTTCCTGGGCAGTCTTCTGGGCCTGGGCAGCAAGTTTTTCTAATGCCTCGGCTTCTTTCCGAAGGGCTTCCATCGCCTCCTTGATATCCCGGGGAGGCGCAGGGGTGGACGGGACTTGGGCAGGCTCCAGAGAAGGCGGAGACGGCGTGGGAAATAGTTGATCCGCTCCCTGCGGGCCCGGTTTTCCTGGAGCAGGCGATTGATTCTGATCCCGAACCACAATCACGACGAGCCCGCCAAGACCCTGGCTTCCGTGCTGCTCCTTAAAAGACTTTTCCATCTGGTCAACTTTTTCCTGAGCCTTTTTCTCGAGCTCTTGCTGTTCACCCTGGGAACGCTTGCCAAATTCCTCATCTACTTTCTTGCGCTGCTCCTCGTTCAAGTCTTTGAAGCTCAAATGTCCTCCCGAAGCTGCCTGTTTCTGGTTCTCATCCAGAACCAGCTGATCCTTTTGAATCATCTGCTGCATCACTTGATCCAAAGCCTCTTCCCGAATCGTCTCCTCACGCAATTTCTTAACGACCGGCCAGAGCGCGTCTCGCGTGATTTCATAGTGGTGTTTGGCGCTCTCATGAAAAGCCTTTTCAAGGGCTTCTCTGGTCTGCTGGAGGGCTTCCCGCACCCTTGGATCCGTAATCCGCGGATCAATTTCTTTTTTATGCCAGAGCCAAAGGATGCCGGCGAAATATTGGAAATGAAGCGGCCATTTTCTGATCTTCTCTTGAACCACTGCTCGATTCGGAATCTCGCGGTGGCGATAGTCGTAATAACGGTTGATCCGTTTCCGGGACCCGGGGTGCTCCGGCGTTGCCTCCTCAATGACCCGCGGCGTATCCGTAACGCGCCACAATTCCTGGAAGGTTTTATCCTCTTTCAAATCTTTTTCAATGAGTTCCGGCTGGGAATGATTTGCGCGATGGATCTCTTGGGCAATGAGTCCCCGCGCCACATCTTCATGGAGGAACCAGACCGCCGGCGGAATCACAAGTTCCGGCGGAAAACGATCGGGATAATAACGGACCTCGGGCACTTCTTCTTCGAGCCGTTTCTCTTTTTCCCACTCCACGATTTTTAAAGCATCTCTTCCCGTGACATTTCGGAGGATGGCGCGGGCAAAGGAATGGAGGGTACTGCGGAGGCGCGTCTTATTCTTTTTAAATTCGGGATTGAGACGGAGTGATTGAAGCGCCAGGTCCTCGCGGCCTAAAACGTCAATGGCGTAATCAAAAAGGTAGGCTAACCCATTGGTTACAATGCGACGCGTTACGGGTACCTTTTCGACTCCTGCTTTTGGCTTTGGTTGGGCCGCCTCTTCCAGGCCAAAGGCATATCCGCCGAGCAAGGTTCCAACCAGCCTCTCGAAATTGAGATGCCGTTGTAAGACTTCTTCCGGTGTCGGCAAACGCATGAGACCCGTCATTTCCTCCGGCACCTCGAGCTTGGTTTTCAGGTATTCGTTATAAATCTGGTCGGTTTCAGCGAATAATTTGTCTAAATCGTCCATCGATTGATTTTGCCCAAAGAGTTCTTTCCCCCGCTCGAAGAGGCGGACGTAAAGGTCTTCTCCAAACCTCTGGAGTCCCTCGATCCCCTGTGCCCGAACCAATTCCAATGCGGTCGAGGCATGGGTAATCAATTCATGATGGGCCAAGATGGGAAGGTAGCCTTGATGGGAGAGGTCGTGAATGATTTCGTGAAGATAAGCGACGCGAAAAGCGATCAAATCCTCAAGCGGCCGCAGGGCGATTTGGCTCGGCTCTCCTTCTTGATAAGAAGGCGCTTGCAAGCCCCAGAAACGATCAGAATCAGCATGCGTCAATAAATCCAGGCCTTGATTCATGGCTTCCGATGTAAAAGGCCGCGTTTCAAGATCCGGGCTCAGAAGGTCAGCGAGTCTCACTTCCCTTGTCCTGGCAATCAAATCCTTTTGAAGCTCCTCTGCCCGGGACCCAAAGGTCATGGCATAGGCCACTTCTTTGGCAATTTCCTGAACAATCGGCTGATGCTCCTGGCGAAGCTTGGGCCCCGCCGCCCGCAAAATTTCTCTAACCTCGGCAATAATCTCAGGCTTTACGATCTTGACCTCACGCACATTTTTAAAAGCCTTTTCTAAAATTTCTGTACTCGGAGCCAATTCCGCCATCGCCTTAGCACTCGCCTCCATGGCCTGAAAGGCTTCACGGTAGGCTTTGGCATTATTTGTTTGAAAGGCTTCGATCAACTTCTGTTTGGCTTGGTAGTAAGAAGCCAACTTTTCGGCGACCGATTCAACAGTCGGCTGGCTTGCCCGCACTTCCGAGCGCGGCTGATTCTTTTCAATCTTCTCCATCCCCTCAACGGTGGATTCAAATTTCAATATGTCTTTGAATTCCTCATACCGCTCCATAGCTTGGGATTCAGAGATGATTTCCCAATCAATGCCGACCTGCTTAGCCTGTCTAACGGGCCAATTGGAGAAAATCGACTTTCCGTTTTCAAAATCCTGATCTGGGACAATAACCGTCATTTTTGTTAAATCAGGCGAGATGACAGTTTCTCTAATACGGATTGGACGCTTGAGCCAACCGAGGCCCTCCTTTACATATCCTTGAAATGAGAATGAAATATCGGTCCGCCAGGCTGCGTTAGACGGAGCTTCAGAAATGAACTGATCAATCTGAGAAATGAAATAATCAATATGCACATCCTTGATTGTTTGGCCATCTGCAGCATACTCGATGACGATGCGACTTAGTCCGTACCGTTCGTTTCCTCCACGAAAAGCCAATTTCAGCGTCTGCCCTTTTTCTTCTAACGCCTCCTTCATATCATCATCAGGCCAACCGGGCACAGCTAATTTCTCTGACTTAATTGACTTAAGATACTGTAGGAACTCTTCTTTACTCCTTGGGATAATACGTGCGCCTGCCGGTTTTAATTTTGCTTGTTCCCCTTGCTCCATCCGCTGGCGGAGTTCGGCGATTTTTTGTTCAAGTAAGCGCTGATCTTGAGGAGACAGTTCTTGCTGTGTCTGTTGTCTCCAAAGGTCCAAAAATTTAGAAAGCAATTCGAGCGGAGTTTCGACTGGCACTCCTTGACCGAACATCGCAAGGCCTTGGCCTTTGGTTACTAGAAAATAAGAAAGGTAGTAAACCCCCTTTGAGTAATCTCCAAATGGCGGGTTGAAAGTAATAACGACATTAAATTTTGTGCCCTGCTGGTCGGTCCATTGTTTCCCTTCCAAGAAGCTAATGACACCCTCCATGTCCTCAGGAAGCTTGACTGAGCCCGTTGGCTTTTTATATTGGGCCTTAAATCCAATGACCTCGAGCGCCTGACGTACCTCAGGAAGTTTCGTTACCTCGTAATGCCTAAATCTTTCGATACCCTTCCAATCCTCAGAAGAAAGCGGGCGGTCTAATCCGGGATATTGATTGAGGAAGTCAACGAAGGAGGCGAGCCTAATGGACTCCTGAATGTCCCCGTGGCCAATGAAAGATGGAAAATCACTCCAATGATCCATGAAACGAAGAACCGGGGTAAAGCGATACTCTTCTGGATCCTGGGATTCCTCCCGATCCAAGATTTCCGCTCCTTGATAGAGAACGGCTCTTTCTTCGGATGTGAGATTGTAATAAGCATGAGCTTGAGCCATCAAAGCAAGAAGTTCTCGACCAAAGCTAGGGACGAGAGTTTCTTGGGGTTGGGCGAGGACCTGCTTAGTGAGTTCATGAACCAAGTGGAGATAGAAGAAAAAATCCCTAGCTTCGTTGGAAACCCCTTGGGGAAGGTTTTGATAACGGTCCTCCAAAAGAAATACCCGCTCCCCTTCCATTTCATAAATCCCGGCCGCTCCTTGCATGAAATCGGCAAAGTATTTCCGCTTGATTTGTTCATAAACAGCGTAAAGAACGGGATATCTTTCCTTTAACCTTGCCTCAGCATTTTTTAGAACATCCGCTGGAATCTCTCCTGTGGGTTGGGGTATCGGATAGGGGGTTGGTTTTCGCCCCGCTCCTAAAAGATCTACAAGCTGGCTTGCGCGAACTTCTGATCGCTTCTGGGATTTCCATTCGGTTTCGGAGAGGATACGCAACCGAATAAAGGGTTGGGTGGTCTCACCTTCCCAACGTGCATGAAAGATTCTGGCCGCTTCATCGGTGAGGACAATCGTAAAAGTCTTCGTGGAGTCATCTTGCTCCAAAGCGACCAGAGGATCGTCTTGGGAAGTCCAAGTATCAGCCGCCCAACTACCGGTGGTGGTAAATAATTTTATTGTCGACCAAATGATCGAAAAATCAAAAGTCTGAGCAGGGTCGTTTGGATGATGGAGCGTAAATCTAATTTCCCACTCTCCAGATTTTTTGAGCGTAACGGTCCCCACTTGAGATTGTTTCATGAGGGCGTCGGGAGAGGTGTGAACTTGTGCCCAAAAAGGTGGTGTTAATTTCTCAAATTCCGCCGGCATGCCAGTGGCTTGAGCTTGTTTAATTTGCTCCATCCGCTGGCGGAATTCGGCCAATTTCTCATCAAATATCCGCTGATCCTCATCTAAAAGATCTCCATTATTTGTCTCTTCTAGTAAGAGCTGCAGAAACTCAGAAAGCAATTCTGCCGGATTCTTAGCCTTTACCGCATTCTCCCCACTCTTCAACTCATGAGGTCTCAAATAGTTATTGATCATAAAATACTCCCCGCTTGGAAGTAAGCTGATGTCCGTCACCCAATATTCCCCTCCGCCTTGCACCTTCCATCTCCGCCCCTCAAGGAACTTGATGGCAGGTTGCATTTCGATAGGAGGCTCAGGAGCCAGGATTCGCGCCATCCGCTGAGAACTCGGCAAATAATACCGAAGGATTTCATCACTTCCTTCACTGGCAATATAAAGAACGGACTTGTCTACAGTGAGACCCTTCGGGTCTTTTAGGGTTCCTTTTCCCTGGAAGTTTGCTTGGGTGAGTGGAGGCAGCGCCTGATTCTTGGCCAGGTCGTAGCGGAGAATTTCATCACGAGCAGAGATATAGAGGATACCTTCATGAAATGCGAGACCGGATCCTTGGTCAAGTAAAAGTTTCCCTTTCCCTTGAAAGTCAGCTGCCGTTAAAGAAGGAAGGACGCGCTTATTCAATAGGTTATACTGGTGAATTTTATCATGGTCCCCGACATAAAGAACCCCTTCATACACCCCTACCCCCCCATTGGCACGTGCACTCATCTCTGGTAAATCCATTCCCATTCCTATGAGAGGAGAAAGTGGCTGATCTTTGGTTAGGTCATAGCGGAGAATATTCCCTTGGTCATAATTTAGGATATAGAGAACCCCCCCATCCAACGCCAGGCTGGATGGAAAACCAGTGTGCGTTTGGAAGGTAGTTCCGGTAAGCGGAGTTAGAGGTTGTTTATGGATTAAGTCATAGCGGAGGATTTCTTGACTGGCAAAGCTTGCGATATAAAGGACTCCTTCGTGGATCACAAGACTATCTTTATCAGGCATATACTGACGACCCCGAAAAACACCTAGATTAATGGGAGGGAGAGATTTCTTAGGAACAAGGTCGTATCGGAGGATGTCGTCACTTTCAAGACGACTGCTCCCAGAGCGACTGATATAAAAGACTCCCTCATGGACAGTCAGTCCATAAGGTGTAACCAATGTTCCATTTCCTGAGAAATCCACTTGGGTGATGGGGTCAAGAGGCCATTCCATCATCGATGCAATAACGGGATGAGAGAGGTAATCAGAAACTTTCTTGGGGTCGTAGGTTGTCGGGTCAAAGCCAGGATATTGAGTAAGGAAGCGGATAATTTTTTCGTGACTTGCCTTGTTTCGAATTGAGGAGGCGTCGAACTCATCCATAAACGCGATCACTGGACTGAAACGGCCTTGGAGTTCTGGATCTTGCGTGTCAAGGAAAGAGGCCACGTTACGGAGATGCTGTTTTTCTTCAGACGCGAGACGATGGTAAGCGACGGTTTGTGCGATAAACGCAATCAGTTCTCGATTCAAATCAAGGCGAAGGGGCTCTCGGGAAGGCGTCAGGGCGAGTTTTGTCAGTTCATGGACAAGATGGAGGTATATCAAAAGTGCGGGGACATAATGAGGGAGAAAGCCCACTGCATAGTTCCAATAATGCTTCTCTACGAGAAAAGTCTTTTCTCCCTCCATCTCAAAGATGCCTGCGGCACCTGGCATGAAATCTGCGAAGTATTTCCGTTTTACTTGTTCGTAATAAGGGTAAAGGGCGGAAAAATATTCTTTGAGTCTCTTCTCTGCCTCCTGCAAATGCAAAAGATCTGCAGGAATCGCCTCTGTGGGCTGAGGCAAGGGGTAGGGTGTGGGGTCTTTCCGAGCCCCTAAAATATCTCCTCCCATCCGCACCTCGGAGCGGGGTACGGAAGTTGCAGGTGGGCCTTCTCGAACGAACTCCTTGGCTTGTTTGAGGATTCGTCGGCGAATGACTTTTATCCTGTCATGGATCCATCCAAGATTCTCGCCAAGAGAGATTTGGACATTCAGGGGTTCCATCCGGCGAGGAAGATCCATGGTGGATTTCTTTAAGGGAGCTTGTGAATTTTGTAATGCAGCTTGGAGATAAGCTTCCCGGCCTTCAGTCGAAGTAATCTTCGGGGCAATCAGAGCATAGTTGTAACCTCGGCTTTCAAAGAATTGCTTGAAGGGCTCGGAGTGGAAGCCTCCCGTGATCACAATGGCTTTATCTTGGCCGGTTTCTTTGAGACGAGATTCGATATTCTCAAGCATCCCATGGTCCCGGTCTTTGGTGCCTTGGTAAAACTGGAGGGCTTTTTCAAAAAGGGTGTTGATTTCTTTTGGGTGTTTGAATTCGATATTCTTGACTCGTCCCGTTCCATTGAGCTTGAGGAAACGTCGGGTGACACGCTCCGGCTGGATCTCTCCTCCCCGTTTCAGTATTTCTTCATAATCTTCGGAGGTTAATTCCAAGGCAAAGAGCCTTTTAAGGAGCCGGTAGTCTTTCAAGAGGGAAAGCATCTGGGTTTCTTCTTGGGTCTTGGCAAGTTTCTGGGAGATTTTATCTGTTAGATGATTCATTTCTGCCATGAGACGCTCCTCTTTGAGTTCACTTTGAAGCATGAGGTGACCGATGAAATATTTCACGTTGGGGTAATCATTAAAATCGAAGTTTCTCGGAAAGAAAGAAACCATTCTTTCGAAAAGAAGGCCGGTTTCAGGGTCCGGAAGTTGGTTTTGGGATAGGGAGGAGGAAAGAAGCCTTTTGATTGCCTGGAAGGTGTCTTTCGGCATCCTCTGGAGGGCCTTCAGAAATGCCTCTCTTTCATTCGCGAAGGCATTCAAGTCAAGCCGGGATTCAAATTCTCTCAGTTTGTAGATCCTCTGAAGCATGGGCCAGTCGATTTGGTTTCGAGGGTCGGTTAAATCAAGCTCAAGTTGTTGCCTTGACTCTTCCTTGAGATAACTCAGCCAATCAAGGAGAAGAAGCCTTTTGGTTTCAAAACTATCGAGGCATTTAAGGAAACTACGAAGGCCTTTGTTAAGATAAGGCCCGGTGAGGCGCTCAATCTGCCTATCCATCTCCTTGAGGAATCCTTCGGTTTGCTCCTTTTGGGTGAGGACGGATTTGAAGGCCTCTCGATTCTTCCGGTAGGCTTCTACCTTTTCAATCCCGTAGGCCTCGGCTTGGGGTTCCTCAAGGAGGAAAAGTTCATCGCCTTTCACCAGGGCAAGCCTGGTAAGCTCCTCCGCTATTTTCATCGTGAGGTCCATTCTTTGAGGGAAGAATTTAAGAAGATCGGGATTAAGCTTGGAAGCACTTCCTTCCAGGAGAAGGAGTTTGAATCCGTAGGTGTCTTTTAAGTAATGGAGAATGGCCTGTATCTTCTTCTGGGCCTCGTAATTGCCATGGGCGGTTTGGATGTGAATCACGGTGGGGCCCGTGCCTGAATGAAGGGATTGGATGGCGCCAAGTTCGGGAGGGAGATTGAGTTGGAATCCTGACGAAGGAACTTTGACTTCGGAAACTGGAGCTCCACAAGCTTGCGGAGTGACTCCCAACTGATTCAATGCCAAAAGGAACGCCGTAAAAAGGGATATCCACTTTTTTGTTTTTTTCATGACTTTTCAACTGGGTCAAATTGAGGGTAAAAAAATATTCTCATCCGTCTTTAATACTCCCCCTGTGGAATTTTTATCAGAACGAGCTTGTAGTTAAAGATAGCAGGTGAAAGGGGATATGAGAAGGGAGGGAAAGAATTAAAAATTCCATCCAGGCACTATAATGATTAAAAAAGAACTATTACTAACTCCTTTATTTCACCCGTTCAAGGAGGTTTGCCGTTAAATCAACCGCTTTACAATTTCTCTAACTTGTTTTGCCTCATGATGGCGCTTAGTATCTCTTCGCTTATGTGAGGCAAAACAGACACATATCCAATCCCTTTTTCCTTGAAAAGCTGGCTCATGCCTTCCCCATGGAAGCCACCTGTCATGAGAATAGCTATTTTTTGCCCCCGAAGATCCATCTCTTGCTTGAGATTTTGATAGAACGAAGTTTCCCGCCGTTCGCTAAGACGATAAAAATGTAGGGCGGCTTTAAAGACGGGGTTTTGTTTGTTCTCTTTATTGGTCGATCCGAACCGTTTAACCTTTTCCCATTCCTCACGGTTTAACTCGAGGTGGAAAAATTTTTGAAGCAATAGTAATTTTTGATATTGCTCCAAAAGTTCGATTTCTTCTTTTTTTCTAGCTTTCGCGTGAAATAGCTTCTCAAATAATTTTTCAATCTCAGTAAATAAAATGGGCCCATCAAGTTCGCTTTGTAGGACTTTAACTGCGGCTTTGTAAGTGAATTGCGGGTAATCCTTAAATTGAAATCCAAGAGGATACGTTTGGGAGAGAAACTTCTCATAAACGGTACGAGGCATTGCAGCCTCCTGAGAACCCAACGACTCCAGAAACTCTGAGGAAATTTTCCTTTGTTTGAGCCACAGGCCAAGCCACTCTTTTTCCTTTTGAAACTCCGAGGAATTAATCCGCTTTTCAAGCTCCTGCAATAAAGCAAAACGGGTAAGTTGAGGCCACTCAAATTGAGAAAAAGGATCCTCAAAGTCGAGATCCAAAGTCTTTTTAGCCTCGCGCCTAAGAAATTGAGCTACCGCCGTAAAGTCACGCTGGTTTGTCTGAGCCTTTTGCCATATCTCCAGAAGTCTCCGGAATTCTGGAGAAAAAACCATGGAAGCTTTTTGGTCCAATTTTCTCTTTTGATCTTCAATAAACTTTTCACTTTGATTTGAGTTATTGATTACTTTCTTAAAGTTTTTAAATGCAGCCCGATAAAAATCCGGGGATTCGACGCCAAAAGCCTCAATATGAGATTGCATTGCCTCACTTCGTCCGGCTCGCAATGACGAGAGCGGAGCAAGAGCCAGATCCGCTCCAGTCAATTCCCCTTTTTGAGCTAAGGCATCCAGGAATTTTCTGTTGAGCGCAGGATCAGAAAAGAAATTCAGGAACTCAGGATGAAGCCTTTCACTTCCACCTTCGACGAAAAGAAGCTCAACGCCATAACGTTCATTGAGATGTCGAATGATTTTCTCGACTTTAAGGCTCTGTGAAACAATAAGTGATCCATTTGGAAAATCTCGTTTGTG
>OBEQ012776138.1_pt1 | contig 15422 bp, 13 predicted proteins | sample 1670901 | NCBI WGS metagenome assembly OBEQ01 (sample SAMEA104232315, study PRJEB22302) | groundwater metagenome | biome: forest; feature: aquifer; material: groundwater | place: USA | collected 2011-08-07 | depth 5.4 m | reverse complement strand
TCTGGACGATCACGGCATTACCGTGACCGGCGCCAAGGTGGATGTGGCGAAAATGGTGGCGCGCAAGGAAGGCATCGTCAACAAGATGACCAAGGGGATCGAGTTCCTGTTCCGCAAGAACAAGATCACGCTGCTCAAGGGTTACGGAAAATTTGTTGGCAAGACCGATGCTGGTTATCAGATTGATGTCGCGGGTGAGGTGGTGACTGGCACGCATGTCATCATCGCCACCGGTTCCAAGGCACGTCATTTGCCGGGCGTCGCGGTGGACAACAAGGTCATTTGCGATAACGAAGGCGCACTGAATTTTGAAACCACGCCGAAGAAACTGGGCGTGATCGGTGCCGGCGTGATCGGCCTGGAGCTGGGTTCGGTGTGGCGTCGTCTCGGCGCAGAAGTCGAAGTGCTGGAAGCGATGCCGACTTTTCTTGCTGCCGCCGACGATGCTGTGGCGAAGGAAATGCAGAAACTGCTGACCGCGCAAGGTCTGAAATTCAGCCTCGGCGTGAAAATCAGCGAAGTGAAGCAAAGCAAAAAAGGTGTGTCGGTCAACTACACCGACAAGGATGGCAAGGCGCAAGTGCTGGAATGCGACAAGCTGATCGTCTCGGTTGGCCGGGTGCCGAATACCGACGGCTTGAACCTCGAAGCGATTGGCCTGAAAGCCAATGAGCGCGGCCAGATCGACGTCAATGACTATTGCCAGACGTCTGCCGTGAATGTGTGGGCGGTCGGTGACGTGGTGCGCGGCCCGATGCTGGCGCACAAAGGCGAAGAAGAGGGCGTGATGGTTGCCGAGCTGATTTCCGGACAGGCCGGGCACTGCAACTACAACGCGATTCCCTGGGTGATCTACACCGCGCCGGAAGTGGCGTGGGTTGGCAAGACCGAGCAACAGCTCAAGGCCGAAGGTGTGGCGTACAAGGTCGGTTCATTCCCCTTCGCGGCCAATGGTCGCGCATTGGGGCAGGGCGATGCACAAGGCTTCGTCAAGATCCTCGCCGATGCCAAGACCGATGAAGTACTGGGTGCACATATCGTCAATTCGCATGCTTCTGATCTGATCGCCGAGGTCGTGATGGCGATGGAATTCAAGGCCGCGTCGGAAGACATCGGCCGCATTTGCCATGCCCACCCCAGCTTGTCGGAAGTGGTCAAAGAAGCGGCGCTGGCGTGCGACAAGCGCGCGTTGAATATGTGATGTAAAAACGGTGACAAGTGACGGGTGACGCGACACGCTGTACCGGGGTTTGTCACCAGTCACCAGTTACTTGTCACCTGTCACTGATTCTCAATGAGCGTCACCCAACTTTACCAGGATCACCTCAAACAGCGTGGCTACCAGTCCGACGCAGCACAGTTGCGCGCGATTGAGCGTTTGCAGCAATGTGAAGATGAATGGCATGGCTACAAATATCAGCGCTCCAACACCCTCAAGCGTCTGGTGATGTGGCCCGATCTGCCCAAGGGGGTGTACCTGTGGGGCGGTGTCGGACGCGGCAAAAGCTTTCTGATGGACAGCTTCTATCTTGACTTGCCGCTCAAGAAAAAATGCCGGATTCATTTTCATGAATTCATGCGTGAAGTGCATCGGCAACTGGAAGAACTCAAGGGGATCGCTGATCCGCTGGAAGAGGTGGCGGTACGCCTCTCAAAGAAATATCGTTTGATCTGCTTTGACGAGTTTCATGTCTCGGATATTGCCGATGCGATGATTCTCTATCGTTTGCTCGATGCCCTGTTCAGGAACCGCGTCGGCTTCGTCATGACGTCCAATTATTCACCGGACGAGTTGTATCCCGACGGCCTGCATCGTGACCGTGTTCTTCCGGCGATTGCCTTGATCAAACAGCACCTGGACGTTGTCAATGTCGATGCCGGGATCGACTATCGCAAGCGCACGCTGGAACAGGTACGCACCTATCACACTCCCTTGAACGAAACGGCGCAGACCGCATTGAAGCAAGCCTTCGAGTCATTGGCGGAAGCCGAGGATGAACCACCCACGCTGATGATCGAAGCGCGTGCGATTCATGCGCTGCGTCGTGCTGGCGGGGTGGTGTGGTTCAGTTTTGCGGAAATCTGCGGCGGGCCGCGCTCGCAGAACGATTATCTGGAAATCGCGACCCAGTTCCACACCGTGATCGTCTCGGATGTGCCGCACATGAGCGCCGGCATGGCTTCACCGGCGCGGCGCTTTACCTGGCTGGTGGATATTTTCTATGACCACAAGATCAAGCTGATTCTATCTGCCGAAGTGGCCGCCGATGAAATTTATGTGGCGGGTGTGCTGGCCAACGAGTTTCACCGCACCGTCAGCCGCCTGATCGAAATGCAATCGCTGGATTATCTGAATGCACCACGCACGGGTGTGACGCAGTTCTGAGGCTTTCAAAGTAACCGCAGAGACGCAGAGAGCGCAGAGAAATCAAATACGGATGCCGTCTCTTCCCATTGTTTTCTCTGCGCTCTCTGCGTCTCTGCGGTTGCCTTTACTACTTCACAGGCGCTGCAGGCAGCGGCAACGGGATCGGTGACTGGAATGGAGCGCCGTTCAGTGTCGGCAAACCTTTCTGGAATTTGAATACCACTTTGAATTTGTCACCGTCGATCTGCACATAGTTGAGCGCCGCGAAACCCTGTATCTGCTCGGTCAATTGCTGGTCGATGCTGGCACTCAGATCGGCCAGCTCTTTCTCGGTGGGCGATTCTTTTCGATCCGTCATCAAGGTACGCATTGCACTATCGAGCATTTGTTGTCGGGCGAAATAGCGCACCAGATTCTGACTGGCAGTGGCTTCAAAACCGGCGTCCAGACCGGCGATCAGTGCTGGCAGCAGCGCGGCCGGATCGGCCTCGAGCTTGCCGTCAAATGCGGTGAGTGTGAGGTGGCCGTTGGCGAGAACTTCGCCTTCCGGCAAGATCGCACGTATCTGCTTGATCAACAACTCCGGCTTGTGTTGCAGCAGCGCGATGCCGTGCGTCCGGGCACTTTGCAGCAGGGTTTCAAGAGCGGCATCCTGTTCGCCGCGTTTGACGCAACTCAGCTTTTCAAACGCCTTCGCCAGTTTTGCCACAGTCTCGGCATGCAGATGGTTGAGCGCAATGTGATATGTGATCGGGCCGTACTTCTTGCCCAGCACATCAACACTGTTCAACTGGATGACTTGGTTGACATCGACAAACTCGCCGTTCGCCACCGAAGTCGCTTGAATTTTGAAACTCTCTGCGCTGCTGGCGCCGAACATTGGCGAATTCACCTTGATATTGTCGATGGTAAACGCTGCATCGCCGAGATTGAGGTCGGCAACTCCGCGCTGGCCCTGGCCTGTGAGGGCAATTTTTTCGATTTGAAATTGCTCATTCTGCGCGTCGGCACCGCTTACTTGCAGGCCGGGAGCCAGGACATTGAATTCGTAGGCGCCAGTGCGCGCATTGACCTTGATTTTCCCCTGAATGCCGGACCACAGCAGTTGCATGTCCGGCTTGACCAGTTTTCCGGTCGGGCTGGTGAGGGTCAGATCATGTGTGCCAGTGAAACTAACCGTGCCGTGCCATGACAGAATCGCTTGATCGCCGAAGGCCGCTTTGAGATGTTGCTGCACTTCAGGGGGCAAAATTAACTCACCTTGCTCATGGGCCAAGGTGAGGTGCACACCATCGCGGAACACGATCGGGCCATGCTGGATCACATTGCGCACCCCGAAGCTGATCTGCTTGAGCGGAGCGGCGGGATCCTCGGCGCCGGGGGCGACCGGGCCGGTATCGAAGCACGCGGTGTCAATCCCGAACATGATTTCCTGGGTGGAACTGAACAGGCCGTATTCGTTCTTCTGGCTAATGACTTTCAGATAGGGCGCTTCAACTTTCAGTTTTTCCAGCTGAGCGATGGTGGCGCTTTCCATGCGCTGACCGATCAACCAGCTCGCGCCCAGATGGGCGACTACGAGTAATGCTGCGACGGCAATGGCAATGCCGATGACTTTGATATTTTTCATACGATTTCCCTGTCAACCAATCTATTGAATTTTGATAAACGGATTTAGGGAAACGCAGATTCATTCTGAATGCGTCATTCCCGCGCACGCGGGAATCCATGTTAATCAACCACTTATTGGATTCCCGCTTTCGCGGGAATGACATTTCCCGAATAAATCCGCGCTTCCTTGTGAATTCAGCGTTTTCCAAGCTTGGCAAAGGCTTCTGCCATGGCGCCGGATGGGGCACGAGTTTGCAGGGGAGCGGCAGAATTTGCAAGTTTCCTGTTGTTTGCCTGCGCGCCGGGTGTGCGCCCGATATTTTCCTTCGTTTTGCCGGGCACGATGTCATCGTTCAGGCGCATCGACAGCGCAATGCGCTTGCGCGGGAGATCGACTTCCAGCACCTTGACCTTGACTAGATCACCGGCCTTGACGACGTCGTGCGGATCCTTGACGAATTTCTCTGCCAGTGCGGAGATGTGCACCAGCCCATCCTGATGCACGCCGATGTCAACAAAGGCGCCGAAGTTGGCGACATTGGTGACCACGCCCTCCAGCACCATGCCCGGCAGCAGGTCGGACAGTTTTTCGACGCCTTCACGAAACGCTGCGGTTTTGAATTCCGGGCGCGGATCGCGGCCGGGTTTTTCCAGCTCCAGCAGAATGTCCTGCACCGTTGGTAGACCGAAACGTTCATCGGTGAACTGCGCCGGGGCGAGTGCTTTGAGCACATCCCGGTTGCCCATCACTTCCGGCATCGGCTTGCCCAGCTTTTGCAAAATGCGTTCCACTACGGGATAGGCTTCCGGGTGCACGGCGGAACGGTCGAGCGGGTTGTTGCCCTGATTGACGCGCAAAAAACCAGCGGCTTGCTCAAACGTTTTGTCGCCCAGGCGCGGCACTTTTTTCAAGGCATCGCGCGACGCGTAGGCGCCATGCTGTTCGCGATAGTCCACCAGGTTTTTCGCCAGGATGGTGTTCAAACCGGAAACGCGCGCCAGCAGCGCGGCCGATGCCGTGTTGACGTCAACCCCGACTGCGTTCACGCAATCTTCCACGATGGCATCGAGCGCACGCGCCAGTTCACGCTGGTTGATATCGTGCTGATACTGACCGACGCCGATGGATTTCGGATCAATTTTCACCAACTCGGCCAGCGGATCTTGCAGTCGGCGGGCGATGGATACCGCGCCGCGCAGACTGACATCGAGATCTGGGAATTCTTTCGCGGCCAGTTCGGAGGCGGAATAGATCGATGCGCCTGCTTCGCTGACGACGATTTTCGTCAGGCCGAATTGCGCGTATTGCTTGATCAGATCGGCGGCCAGTTTATCGGTTTCGCGCGAGGCGGTGCCATTGCCGATGGCGATCAATTGCACGCCATGTTTACTCGCCAACGCAGCCAGCACAGCAATCGACTGCTCCCATTGTTTGCGCGGCTCATGCGGATAAATCGTGGCGGTGTCGAGCAGTTTGCCCGTGGCATCGACCACTGCCACCTTCACGCCGGTGCGGATGCCGGGATCCAGCCCCATCACCGCCTTCGGCCCGGCCGGCGCGGCCAGCAGCAAGTCCTTCAGATTGCGGCCGAATACCTTGGTGGCTTCCAGTTCGGCTGCTTCGCGCAGGCGCGCGATCAGTTCACCCTCCAGTTGCGCATGCGCCTTCACACGCCAGCACCAGCGGCAGGCTTCCAGCAGCCACGCATCGGCAGGACGGCCGCGCTGAGTGATTTGAAAATAGGCGGCGATCTTCGCGACGCACGGATGCGGCGTTTGTGTTGCCAGGGACTCTTCCAGATCGAGCTTGAGCATCAGCACACCGGCATTGCGGCCACGCAGCAGCGCCAGAGCGCGGTGGGAAGGAATGCTGCGAATGGTTTCGGAAAATTCAAAGTAATCGCGGAATTTTTCGCCTTCAGCCCGCTTCTCTTCGATCACACTGGAGGTGACGACACCCTGATTCCACAAGGTGTCGCGCAAGGCGCCCAGCAGGGCAGCGGTTTCGGCAAACTGTTCGCACAGAATGTCGCGCGCACCGTCGAGCGCCGCCTTGCTATCGTTGATGCCGGCTTCAGCATTGAAATATTTTTCCGCTTCACTGACGGGAGTGAGCGTGGGGTCGCTCAGCAATGCGTGTGCCAGGGGTTCCAACCCCGCTTCGCGGGCAATCTGCGCGCGCGTGCGGCGTTTCGGTTTGTAGGGCAGATACAGATCTTCCAGGGCTTGCTTGGTGTCGGCTTGTTCGATCTGCTGTTGCAGCTCCGGCGTCAGCTTGTCTTGCTCGGCGATACTCGCGAGTACTGTGGCACGGCGTTCTTCCAGTTCACGCAGATACAGCAGCCGCTCCTCCAGCAGGCGTAGTTGCGTATCGTCCAGTCCGCCGGTGGCTTCCTTGCGGTAGCGGGCGATGAAGGGCACCGTCGCGCCTTCATCGAGCAGGGCGACAGCGGCTTCGACTTGTGCCGGTTTGGCACCGATTTCGGGGGCGATTTGAGGGATAATCCGGCTGGTGATGCGAGCTGCTGTGATATCTTGCATTTTCCGATCTTGCCTTGCGAACTTGCCTAACGGGCATGGTTTGAAACCGCCCCCAATGATGAAAATACGAGCCATGCCCGTTTCCTTCACCCCTGACCCCTCTCCCGGTGGGAGCGGTGAAAATGATTGGGTCGCTGATGCGACTTTCACATTAAAGAGGACGCGCATTTTGCCACAATTAGACTGCCCGCCCGATCCCTTGCGTGACCACCGCACCGTCCCGCGCAAGCGCTTTTGCCAGCCGCACCCCTGGCTGTGCGGCATGCTGCTAACCCTGTCGTTGGGGGTGCTGGCACAGGAATTGGCGCAACCCGGCGTGGCGCAGCTGCAGCGCGATTTTCCACCTGATGCGATCCAGTCTTCGGCGCAATCCGGCCAGGCCAAGGCACGGGTGCCGGCGCTCAAGCAACAACTGGAGCATGACTACGCAGTGCGCCAGAACGCCTGTTACAAAAAGTTCTTTGCCACGCGTTGCCTTGACCAGGCAGCGCAGTCCTATCGCGATGCCAAGAATGCCATCGCCCAGGTCGAACACGAAGCCGATCATTTCGACCGGCAGCAAGCCGCTGCCGACAAGGAAGCAGCGCTGGCGACGCGCCGCGCCACCGAGGCCGCCAAGGGGCCGCAGCGTCAGGCCGATGCTGCCGCTCAGGCGGAAAAACGCAAGGCCCATGAACAGGCACAGGTAGAGCGTTTGAAGGGTCAGGGTGAACGCGCTGCCAGGACGCAGGAAAAACAGGAACACGCGCAAAAGAGTGTTGAACAGCGCGCGGCAGACAAAGAGAAACTGGCTGCGCAGGCGGAAGAAAACAACCGTAAATACGAAGAAAAAATCCGCAAAACCGAACGCAAGATTGAAGAGCGCGACAAGCGCGTGGCCGAGATTGTCAACAAGAAACCGTCGTCACAACCGTAGCCTCGACAGAATCATTCCGGCTTGACCAGTTTGATAATCGCTAGCGAGCAATTATCCCCATGCCCCTGCGCGCGTTGATGCGCGGTGTTGACGAGGAGTTCGGAGGCTTCGCGCGCGTTGTAGCGCTGGATGGTGGTGCCCATTTCAGCTTCCGTCAGTTGGCCCCACAGCCCATCGGTGCAGAGCAGGTAGTTGTCGCCGGGTTGCGGGTTGTCGGAGGCGCCGAGCGTGATTTCCGGCTCTTTTTGGGAGCCGAGTGCGCTGGTCAGAACGTTGTTGAGGCGATGCAGGCGCGCATCGTGTTTGGTGGCATGGTTTTCGCGCGCCATCATTTCGGCAAACGAGTGATCGGTGGTGCGGTAGGCGAGCTTGTCCTGGCGGAAGTAGTACAGGCGGCTGTCGCCCACATGCGCCCAGTCAACCCGGTCGGGTTGCAGCAGCAGCAGCACCATCGTGCTGTGCGGCTCTTTCTCGCTGGAAAAGGCGGTGAGCTTGATCACCGTATGCGCTTCCTGCGAGATCTGGCGCAAAAATTCTTCTGGATGATCGGTGCTGGGGTTGAAGTCGGCGAACAGGGTTTTGGTGGTGGTAAGAACCTGTTGCGCGGCCAGCGCACCGCCGGTCTTGCCACCCATCCCATCGGCAATCACCGCCAGCGCAGTGCGCTTGTCGCGCGGGCTGGCCATGATCATGACACGATCCTGCTGTTCGGCGCGGTCACCCAGATGCTGGGCGGTGCAGGCTTGCAGACGGTACAGCGGTTGTTCCCGCGTGGCGGAATTGGGATGCGTGGGCTGCACGGCGTAAATTCGCTGGAGATTGCGCTAGAGATTTAATCGTTGGCATTCTATCATTGCGGTTTTGATGATTGTGCGAATTTGATGATGGTTCAGACAGGGGATATCACAGTGATGGAGCAGCGCCTGATCGAATTACAGGTGGAGCACCGCGATCTCGATCAGGTGATCGAACGGTTGGTGCAGGAGCCGGTGCGGGATGAGTTGCAGCTGCGCCGCCTGAAGAAACGCAAATTGCAGTTGAAAGACACTATCCTTTTGTTGCAACAGCAACTTACCCCCGATATTCCGGCGTAACTTTCGGTTAGCTATGTTCAAGAAATTGCTGGTGTTGTTTCTGTCCCTGGGGGTGTTGTTTGGGCCCTTGATTGTAGAGGCGCAGACGACCATCGAAGTCATCGCATTGCGTCATCGACCAGCGGCGCAGGTGATCCCGATCTTGCAGCCGCTGGTCGCCAGTGACGAGGCCATCACCGGACAGGGTTACAACCTGATCGTGCGTGTGCGCCCGGACACGCTGGTGCAGATACGCAAGCTGCTGACCCAGATCGACACGCCGGTACGGCAGATGATGGTGCAGGTGCGATTTGGTCAGGTGGGTGATGAACAGCGTCAGGAAGCTGCCGCCAATATTCGTATCGAAGGGGGCACGCGGACACGCGTCAGCGGCGATGGCACTGTGGTCGATACGCGCACAGCGCGCCAGCAAAGTCAGACCCAGCAGATTCGTGTGATGGAAGGGGGACAGGCATGGATCAACAGCGGCAGCGCAGTGCCCTACCGCACCGTGCAAGTGATGACGCTGCCGGGCCGTGTGGCGCTCGTGTCCGGCCAGCACTATGTCAACGTCGGTTCGGGTTTCAGCGTCAGCCCGCAATTGCGTGGCCAGCGCGTCTGGCTGGAAATCAATCCACAGCGCGCGCAGGTGCAAACTTATATCAATGGTCAGCCCGTGATTGCGCAGCAGCAGGCAGCCACCGTGATTGAAGTCCCGCTCGGCGAGTGGGTCGAACTGGCGGGGACGAATCAATCCAGCGCGCAGCAGCAATCCGGCATTCTCTCCACCGCTCGGCGCGACGGACAGACGGAAAACAGTATCTGGTTAAAGGTTGAATTGCTTGAGCACTGATGCGGATGTCACTCTGGATGCAGAAAAAACTGCAACACTGGAACAGGTTTTTGCTGCGGGCGGCACTCTGGCCAATGCGCTTGGCGATTACCGTCCGCGCACGCAGCAGTTGGAAATGGCGCAGAAAATCGCCCAGGCCCTGGAGCAGAATCAAGCCTTGATCGCCGAAGCCGGCACCGGCACCGGCAAGACCTTTGCCTATCTGGTGCCCAGCCTGTTGTGGGGTGGCAAGGTGATCATCTCCACCGGCACCAAGACGCTGCAAGACCAGTTGTTCGAGCGTGATCTACCCCGGGTGCGCAACGCGCTCGGTGTGCCGGTCACCACCGCGTTGCTCAAGGGGCGGGCGAACTATCTGTGTCACCACTACTTTCAGCGCGCACAAACCGAAGGGCAGTTTGCATCCAAACGCGATGTCGAACATTTGAAACGCATCGCCTGGTTTGCTCGCGTCACACAGACCGGTGACAAGGCCGAATCCGGTGTGCCGGAAGATGCGTCGGTGTGGGGGCAGGTCACCTCGACACGCGAAAACTGTCTCGGCCAGAATTGTCAGCACTACAAGGATTGCTTTGTCCTGAAGGCGCGCAAGGAAGCGCAGGACGCCGATGTGGTGGTGGTCAACCATCATTTGTTCTTTGCCGATCTGGCGCTGCGTGATGGTGGCGTGACCGAGTTGTTGCCCGCGGCGAACACGGTCATCTTTGACGAAGCGCATCAGTTGCCCGACACCGCCACCCATTTTTTTGGCGTCACGATCACCAGCGGCCAATTGCTTGACCTGTTGCGCGACACGCTGGTGGAAGGGCGCGCCCATGCACGCGATGGCGCGGACTGGACGGCGCTGACCGCACAGCTGGAACACGCGGTGCGCGAATGGCGTTTGCATTTCGGTGGCGGCAACGGACGCTGGACTTTTGATGCGATTCCCCAGTTGCAGGCATTTAACGACCTGCTGACGCAGGTGCGCGAAAAACTCGCCGCATTGCTGCAGGCATTGGAAAGTCAGGCCGTGCGCGCCGAACAACTCGCACTCTGTTATCAGCGGGGGCTTGAATTGCAGGCGCTGTGGAAGCAATGGCAGGAGGGAAATGCAGCGGCGGAGCAGGGGGATATTCACATCCGCTGGGTCGAAACCACGAACCACGGGATTCAACTGCATCGCACCCCATTGAACATTGCCCCACTGTTCAGCCGCCACCGCGAAGGCCGCCCGCGCAGCTGGATATTTACCTCGGCGACGTTGGCGGTGCGCAAGGATTTTTCCCACTACGCCCAGCAGTTGGGTCTGGAAGACGCGCACACCGGCTATTGGGGCAGCCCCTTCAACTACGCCGAGCAGGCCATGCTGTACGTGCCGCCACACATGCCCGCCGTGCACAGCCCGGAATACCTTCCCGCCCTGTTCGACGCAGCCTGGCCACTGGTGCAAGCGACCCGGGGCGGCGTGTTTTTTCTCTGCACCACCCTGCGCGCCGTGGACAAGATGGCCGAGCTGTTGCAAGACAGACTGCTGACGCAGGATGAAAATAAGGATGAAACTGAGCAACGCTTACTGCTGGTGCAAGGTCAGGCCAGCCGCAACACCTTGCTGGAAAAATTTCGCAAGGCAGGCAATGCCATTTTGATTGGCAGCCAGAGTTTCTGGGAAGGCGTGGACGTCACCGGCGAAGCGCTGTCACTAGTCGTGATCGACAAATTGCCGTTCGCCCCGCCGGACGACCCCGTGCTCGCCGCACGTTTGCAAGCCCTGGAAAAAGCCGGCGGCAAACCCTTCATGGATTACCAGCTCCCACAAGCAGTGATTACCTTAAAGCAAGGCGCCGGCCGCCTGATCCGGAGCGAAACCGATCGCGGCGTACTGATGATTGGCGATACAAGACTGGTAGAAAAACCCTACGGCCGCCTGATCTGGCAAAGCCTGCCGGCCTTCAAGCGCAGCCGCGAGGCGGCAGAGGTCTGTGCCTTTCTCGCGGGTCAGGCTGATGGCGGCGATGCCGCTTGACCCGCGCCAAGGAACGCGGCACCACGGTCAATCCACTGGTCAATCAGTTGCTCAAGAAAGATATCGAATTGATTCGGGTGGCGGCGGGGTAATGCCCGCAGGCAGCAGCTAAAATAAAAACCCCACCGACCCGCAGTTGCGGGCCGGTGGGGTTTTTTTGTCATAGCCGTATTCCAGGATTAACCGTCAACCCCGCCTTACTTGAACATCCCACCCCAGAAATTCCACCATGGTGTTCCATCGGGTGGTTTCTTGCCGCTAACAAAATAGCTGTTGGGGAAGTTTTGCGCGAGGACGCGTTTGGCGTCGTCGCGCAGTTCGGGCATGCCGAGGGCTTCGTAGGATTTCACCAGGATGTACAGGGCTTCTTCGATGGCGGGGGCTTGCTGGTATTGCGCTACCGCGCTTTGGGCGCGATTGGCGGCGGCCAGGTAGGCGCCGCGTTGATAGTAGTAGCGGGCGACGTGGACGTCGCTGGCGGCCAGTGCGTTGATCAGGTAGCTCATGCGCGAGATGGCATCGGGCGTGTATTTGCTGTCGGGGAAGCGGCTTGCCAGTTCCTTGAAGCTGTCAAAGGCGTCGTGGGCTGCCTTGGGGTCGCGTTCGGTCAAATCCTGGCTTGCCAGCCAGTTGAAAATGCTGATGCGTTCGTTGAAGTTGATCAGCCCTTTGAGGTAGTACACGTAGTCCAGGTTGGGGTGATTGGGGTGCAGTTTGATGAAGCGGTCGGCGGCGGCGAGTGCCAGTGCCTGTTCGTTGCCTTTGTAATGAGCGTAGGCGATTTCGATTTGCGCTTGTTGTGCATAGCGGCCGAAGGGGTAGCGCGCTTCCAGCTTTTCCAGCAGGGTGATGGCTTTTTCCCAGTTGCCGCTGTTCATTTCGTCACGGGCTTCCGCATATAATTTGCTGGCTGACCAGCCGGCGGTCTCGTCGTGATCGTTAGTGAAAATGCCGCAGGCGGTCATGCTGAGCGTCAAAACCAGCAGACACAGCATGCGCAACCAGAATCCCTGCGTGGGGGCGCTGCCTTGATGGAGTTTCATTTGGGTCTGCATGGCAACCTGTGATTGAGAATTTTGAATTGGCAGATTATATCCAAACCCCAGAAGTCGATACGGACGAAACGTTGCTCGATCTTGTGATCCCGCTGCAGGCGGTGCCGACACGTTTTGACAAGGTGCTGGCGCAATTGCTGCCTGAGTATTCACGCAGCCGCTTGCAGCAGTGGATTGACAATGCGCAAGTCACGCTGGATGGGCATGCCGCCAGCGCGCGCGCGCAGGTCTATGGTGGTGAACGGGTTCAAGTGACGGTGTTGCCATTGCCGCAGGACACGGCGTTTCAGCCCGAGCCGGTGGCGCTGGAGGTGGTGCATGAAGATGACGATATCTTGGTGATCAATAAACCGGCCGGGTTGGTGGTGCATCCGGCGGCCGGCAATTGGAGCGGCACCCTGCTCAACGGTTTGCTGTATCGCGAGGCGGCGCTGGCCCAGGTGCCGCGTGCCGGGATTGTGCATCGTCTGGATAAGGACACCAGTGGCTTGATGGTGGTGGCGCGTACGGTGCAGGCTCAGCTCGATCTGGTGCGCCAATTGCAGGCGCGCACCGTTAAACGCGAATATCTGGCGCTGGTGTGGGGGACGCTCAACACGGCCGGCACAGTCGATGCGCCGCTGGCGCGCGATCCGCGCAATCCGCTGCGGATCGCCGTGGCCAAGCCCAATACCGGCAAGGCCGCGATGACCCATTATCTCCCCTTGGTCGGTGGCACGCTGCGTCATGACAACAAAGACCTGCCGGTGACCTTGGTGCAATGCAAGCTGGCGACCGGCCGTACCCATCAGATTCGGGTTCACTTGCAGCATCTCGGTTTTGCGCTGGTGGGCGATCCCTTGTATGGCACGAAAAATGGCAAGAAAAATCTGGCTGAAATTTTTCATCGGCAAGCATTGCATGCCTGGCAATTGGGTTTGATTCATCCCGCGACGCAGCAACCTTGTCAGTGGCGTCAGGCCCTGCCGGATGATATGCAGGCGTTGTTGCACCAGGCGGGTATCGAAGTCGGGCAGCGACCATGACACATGACTGGATTTTCCCCGACTGGGTCGCCCCGGCGCAGATCAAGGCCTTGCTGACGACCCGCAATGGCGGCGTCAGTCTCGGCCACTATGCGGGGCGTGACGGCGGCGGTTTGAATCTAGGGAACAACACCGGCGATCACCCGGATGCGGTGTTGCAGAACAAGGCAATCTTGCGCCAGGCACTGCCTTCCGAACCGATCTGGCTCAGGCAGGTGCACGGTACGGCCGTGCTGCGTTTACCGCTGGCAACGTCAATCGAGCCACCGGTGGCCGATGCGGTCTTCACCACCACACCCGGCGTGGTGTGTGCGGTACGCACCGCCGATTGCCTGCCGGTATTGCTGGCCGACCGGCTCGGTCGGGCGGTCGGGGTGGCGCATGCCGGCTGGCGTGGTCTGGCGGCCGGGGTGCTTGAAAATACTGTGGCCGCCATGCGCAGCGCGCTGCCGCAGGCTGATTTAATCGCTTATCTGGGCCCGGCAATCGGGCCGTTGCATTTCGAGGTGGGCGCTGAAGTGCGCGCCGCATTCATGGCGGCCGATCCGCAGGCAGAGCTCTGCTTTCAACGCACCGGGCCGGCCAAATGGCGGGCCGATCTGCCCATGCTGGCGCGTCAGCGTTTGCAAAGAATTGACATTTCATGCACGTCTGGCGGGAATCTTTGTACGTATAGTGATGCAGGGCGCTTCTACTCGTTCCGCCGCGATGCGGATACGGGCCGAATGGCCAGTTGTATCTGGATCGAACCTCTATCTTAGGAAGTGAGACATCATGGGTCTGCGTATCAAATTCAATCTGGTGATGTTGTCTGTGTTTGCCGCCGCCTTGCTGGTGGCGGGTTGGGTGGCACGCGGTACGCTGCACCATAACGCTGAAGCTGAAGTGCTGCGCCAGGCCGGCTTGATCATGGAAACAGCGGCAGCAGTGCGCAGCTACAACTCGACGCACATCACGCCGCATCTGGAACCCGTGCGCGACGGCAAGTTTGTGCCGCAAACGGTGCCCAGCTTCGCGGTGGGCGAAATTTACCAGACCATCCAGAAAAAATATCCCGGTTATGTCTATCGTGACGCCACCCTCAATCCGACCAACCCGCGCGATCGCGCCCTCGACTGGGAAGCCTCGCTGGTTAACCAGTTTCGCGCCCACGATGACTTGAAGGAGCTGGCGGGCAGAAGCGACGATGTGCTTGAACCGATGCTCTATCTGGCGCGGCCGATCCGCATTCAAGACCCTAAATGTCTGTCCTGTCACACCTCGCCCGAGGCGGCTCCGGCCGGGCTGGTGGGCAGCTATGGCCTGGTGGGCGGATTTGGCTGGACGCTCAATGAAGTGGTCGGCGCGCAAGTCGTGACCGTGCCGACACGGATTCCCTATGAGCATGCCACGCAGGCATTGAACACTTTCTTGCTGACAATGGCAGGCACCTTCACCGCGATTTTGTTATTACTCAACCTGATGCTGGATCTGCTGGTGGTGCGGCCCTTGCGCCTGCTGGCCGATCAGGTGGAGCGCATCAGCCGGGGCGCGCAGGATATTCCAGAGTTTTCCGAGCAGGGTAGCGATGAATTGACCACGGTGCGCAAGGCTGTCAATCGTCTGCACCGCAGTCTTAAGATTGCCATGGACATGGTCGGCAAGAGGCAGCCATGAGCACGCCAGACGCTATGCCAGGCCCGGGTAAGTTACGCGACCGCTTGATCCGCCGGGCAGAACGTCTGCTGTGTGACCAGATCGGCCCGATGGGGAAATTGCTGGTCGAACGCAGTAATGCGCTGGCGCAGACCTGGGGGGAATTTGTTTTCCTGATCACGGCGCACTTGCAGCCGGAACAGCAGGAGCCGGTCAGACAAGGGTTGCGAGAAATCTGGGAACGCCAATAGCGATGCGCGGAAAAACACGGATTTTCAACAGTTGATTCGCGCTTGATTCGAGTTGACAGCCGACGGTGCGCACTGCACAATCCACCCGG